>WNGG01007168.1_pt1 | contig 14997 bp, 12 predicted proteins | sample 5400661 | NCBI WGS metagenome assembly WNGG01 (sample SAMN13153372, study PRJNA577476) | soil metagenome | isolation source: 100 cm soil or saprolite under Garry oak tree replicate 1 | place: USA:California | collected 2016-06-15
TGAAGTGACCATCCTTTCCCTCGCGACCGTGAAGAGAATAGGGAAGAACAATGTTCTCTTAGGAGTGACACTGGGAGGCTTTGGATCCATTCTCACATTCGTGATTGTAAGACAATTCTTCCTACTCCTGAGTTACATTGCGATTGATCTCGTGGCGGGCATTGTAATTCTCTACTTCTCGTACCGTTTCCTCAGAGGATTCTACAAGTACTATTTTGGCGGAAAATCGTTCCGGGCTAAGATGGAGAAGATGGAAGATGAGTTAGTTACAAAGGAGATGGGGCATCTTCGAACGGGCGGTGGCAGTTCTGAGATCCCTTTCTCGCTTTCCAACTCTTTGCCCGTTTTCTCGATAACCATGACTGAGGGCTTCGAAGCAAGCCTCGTCCTTGCCGCCGCTGGCTCCTTTAATCTCGAGTGGACAGCAATCGGGGCAGCAATCAGCATAGTCGTCCTAATCGTCGTATCAGCGATTTCCTACGATTATCTGATGCAGTTTCCGAGATGGCTTCTCGACCTCATAGGAGGCTGCGTGCTATTCCTGTTCGGTGCATTCTTTCTTGTTTCAGGCATTCTCGAAGCTCTAGGCGTCTGACCACTCTTGATCCAGCAGAAAGGTTCAGCCTAGAACTTTTGAGACGAGTTCTAGGGAAACATTCCCTCCACTAACAACAACCACCACTTTCTTGCCGAGCTTCTCAACATCTCGGTTTGCGAGAAGCACCGCTGTCGAGGCTGCTCCTGAAGGTTCTGGGAAGATGTGAGCCTCCCTGATTAGCAATTTCATAGCCGACAGAATCTCCTCATCTGAGACCTTGTACATCCCGTCAACATACGTCTTGACCGCTTCCAGCGTCAGTTCCCCCACGGTGGAGGGAATCAGTCCATCCGCGATGGACTTCGGCGATTCAATATCAACTGGATGGCCCGCTTTCAGCGCTGCATCCATTTTCGTAGCACCCTCGGGCTCTACTCCAAAGACCCTCGCCCGTGGTCTCTTCATCTTCACCGCCATCGCGATCCCAGAAATTAGTCCGCCGCCCCCCACAGGCACTATCACCGAGTCAAAGTCATCAAGTTGTTCAGTGATCTCGAGTCCGCAGGTTCCGGTTCCCGCTATTATGGCCGGGTCGTTGAAGGGATGAACGAATGCGCCCCCCGTTGTCTTCACAATCTCGCGGGCCTTGGCTTCTCGGTCGCGATGATATTTACCGTATTTTATCGCGTTTCCTCCGAACTCTATGATCGAATTCACCTTCTCGCGAACAGCCGTTTCAGGCAGAACAATCGTGCTCTTTTTGCCTAAGATTCTCGCGCAGTAGGCTACCGCAAGACCGTGGTTCCCCGATGAGACTGCGACAACACTGTCTTCAGGCACCTGCGAAATCTTGTTGTAGGCACCACGAATCTTGAAGACGCGGATAGGTTGGAAGCATTCAAGCTTGAGATAGACTTGTCTGTTCAGTGCTTTCGAGAGCGCAGGCGACTCTACTAGAGGAGTCCTGACCGCAACGTTGGCGATTCTGTCCTTGGCTTTTACAATGTCAGCGATGCTTGGGAGGCGAGATTCAGACAATCAGCGAATCTCCGTTCTAGGGCGTTTCATTCTCAGTTCGAATTCATTTTGGGTGAGGTCGAGGTTAGAAGGTTTTGCTGTTGAACCAGACCGTTTCGAAAGATCGACATTTCAGGAGTAATCTTCTACGTTTTGAGAGACTGTCCCGAACTCGTAGTTAGGATTGTTTAATTGCAAGTGGCAAAGCTCTCTCATGTATGCACTTGTGTGACCGGTGCGGCGAGACCTTTGACTCAACAGAGCTCAACATAATGGACAAACTTGTGCTTGACGACTCTGGACAATGGAAGAAGGAAACGACTTACAGATGCTATTCGTGCATAAAGCAAGATGCGTTCGGTTGAACATCATATCAATCGGCATTGGACCGAGTTCGTCATACAATAACTCCTAGCTCTTCCTTGACAGTTCGCAATACGATAACGGTCTCAGTTCCAGCCACGCCGTCAATCATTCCTATCTCATCTATGATCTTACTCAGCTGTTCGGTACTATCTGTCCGAATTTTCAGAATCGAATAGTATTGACCTGTTACGTCGTAGATTTCATAAATGTCATTCATCTTTCGCAATGCATCAAGCATGCCTACCAAGCTCCTCGGCTGAGCTCGAATGAGCATTATAGCCGTCAGAGTTTTGCCGACCGAAATTGGATCTACGATTGCCTTGAATCCGCGCAGAACCCCTCGTTCCTGAAGTTTCTTCACTCGAACGAATACCGTCGCTTCACTGACGCCGACTGACTTTCCGATATTCTTGAACGACGCACGCGCGTCTTCCTGAAGAGCCCTCAAGATCCTTCTATCAGTTTCATCTAGCACGACCAAATCTGTTCACAGTAAGGAGCTACTCTTTCCCATGCTTATATCACGAAGACTACGAATGAATCTCTACAAAGAAAGAATATTTATTAAGGATTCCGCAAAAACAAGCCGAATTCATTGAGGTATCGGTAAGACAATCCATGACCCAGCTAAGCAACAAAGTGGTGCTCGCCTATTCAGGCGGACTCGACACATCAGTCGCAATCAAATGGATCAGGGAGAAGTACGACCTTCGAGTTGTCACCTTGACGGTAGACGTCGGACAAGCAGACAACCTTGACCTGGTCAAACAAAAATCAAAACTCGTAGGTGCTATAGGGCATTACACCCTAGATGCAAGACGCGAGTTTGCCGAGGACTACGTTTTCCCCGCGATACACGCAAACGCTCTCTACGAGTGGAAGTATCCCGTTAGCACGGCACTCGCACGTCCCCTAATAGCTAGAAAACTAGTGGATATCGCCCATAAGGAGAATGCCGTCGCCGTCGCGCACGGCTGCACCGGAAAGGGGAACGACCAAGTTCGATTTGAAGTGGCAATAAAGGCCATGGATCCGGACCTCAGTATAATTGCTCCTATGCGAGAATGGAATCTCTCGCGCGAAGAGGAAATTGCCTACGCCCAGGAAAACGGAATTCCCATTCCCGCAGACTTGGAGAATCCATACAGCGTTGACCAGAACCTATGGGGGAGATCCGTGGAGTGCGGCGTTCTAGAAGACCCAGCTGCAGAACCTCCCCCACAAGCCTATGAATGGACGAGCTCGCCAGAAACCGCTCCAGCAAACCCAGAATATCTCAAGATAGAATTCGACAGGGGCTCGCCAGTTGCAGTCAATGGAAAGCAAATGGGATCCGTAGAGATTCTGAGAGAGCTAAACCAAGTCGGAGGCAAACATGGAATCGGCCGCATAGATCACTTGGAGGATCGTCTGGTCGGGATAAAATCCCGCGAAGTCTACGAGTGCCCTGCGGCGACCCTGATAATCGAAGCACACAGAGAACTGGAGAAAGCCGTACTGACTCGTCACGAAGTATGGTTCAAGCAACAAGTGGATACCCAGTGGACCAACTTGGTCTACACCGGACTCTGGAATGATCCCCTCAAAGAAGACCTTGATGGCTTCATCGAGAGGAGCCAAGAGCGAGTCACAGGCAGAGTACAATTGAAGCTGTACAAGGGCTCCTTCCAGATCGTCGGCAGAACTTCACCAATGTCTCTTTACGATCCGAACCTGGCTACGTACACCGCGACATCGACATTCGACCAATCCTGGTCCAACGGCTTCATACAAATCTGGGCCATGCCAACCATCGTTGCAAACGCACGCAAGAGGCAGATGCAGACAATGATACTAGAGAACCCAGTGCAATCAGAGGATGCCGAACTTGCCTAACAGAAAGTTCCATGATGACACCTCGCGTTTAGCTCAGCGAACACAGAACGGGAGCCGAAGACTTGGGGGTGAATAGTTGAGCAACGAGAAGTGTCCAGATTGCGAGGCAATAGTTGCAGTCCCCGAAGATGCGGTACAGGGAGAGATTCTATCCTGTCCGGACTGTGGACTCGACCTAGAAGTCACCAAAGTCGGCGAAAATCAGGCCATCAAAGCCTTGGTAGTCGAGAAGGAAGACTGGGGCGAATAACAAAATGGTGAACATTGGACTGGTTTACGACCAGCTCAGACCTGACGAGAGGCTGATCATAGAAGCGGCGAAGAATAACGGCATTCAACTCGACCTATTCGACACGAACCAAATGGCGTTCGAGGTAACCGGCAAACAGACAGGTCTAGAAGATACGGACGTGATGCTGCAAAGGTGCATCTCGTATTTCAGAAGCGTTCACGCCTCCGCGGCACTCGAGTCATATGGCAAAATCGTAGTAAATTCGCACAAGACAGCCACGACTTGCGGAAACAAGCTACTCGCATCAATCAAGCTCGCTCAAGCAAAGATTCCTACCCCTAGAACCTTCCTCGCCTTCACGGAAGAGTCTGCACTCGGAGCACTCAAAGAACTTGGCTATCCAGCAGTAATGAAGCCAGTAGTCGGGAGCTGGGGGCGGCTGGTTGCGCAGGTCAAGGATCCAGACACCGCCAAATCAATAATTGAATCCAGGGAATACATGCACCCAGTACAGCAACTCTACTACCTTCAGGAGAAAGTGAAACGCCCGGACAGAGACATCCGGTGCTACGTGATTGGAGACAGAGCTGTGGCAGCGATCTACAGACATGCACCTCCAGACGACTGGCGCACGAATACTGCTAAGGGAGGAATTGCGGAAAACTGTCCAATCAACCCTGAACTGGAAGAGCTGAGCATACGCGCAGCTCAAGCAATGGGAGGAGGCGCATTTGGAGTGGATCTGATGGAGACCGAATCAGGCCTGGTGGTTCACGAAGTCAATCACACCACTGAATTCAAGAATACTGTCAGAGTGACAAAGGTAGACATTCCGACATTGCTCCTCAATTACGCTATCGAGCAAGTCAAACGTTGAACGTCTCAGTCATCGGGGCCTCCGGATATGCTGGAGGCGAACTACTGCGCTTACTCCTAAATCATCCCTCATGCGAAATTGAGAGCGTCACCTCACAGCGCTATTCCGGGGAACCGGTCTACCGCGTTCACCCGAACCTCAGAGGAACGACGTCGCTGAAGTTCGAGAAGAACCACCCCGACAACATGAAACAGAGTGAAATTATCTTCACAGCGCTCCCCCATGGAAAGTCATCGGACACGGTGTCCACCCTCATCGACCAAGGAAAGAGAATAGTTGACCTCTCAGCTGACTTTCGCCTCAAAGACCCATCCGACTATGAAACCTACTACGGATACAAGCACAATCACCCATCACTCCTCGAGAAATCTGTATACGGACTGCCAGAACTCCACAGAGAAGAGATCCGGAGAGCTGACCTAGTCTCGGTCCCCGGGTGTATGGCCACTGCGTCAATACTAGGCCTTGCTCCGATAATAACCGAACAACTAGTAGACCCGTCAAAGATAGTCGTAGACTCGAAGATCGGCTCTTCTGGAGCCGGAGTGAGCCCAACTCTCGCAAGCCACCATGCAGAGCGGTCGGAAGGCGTCAGGCCTTACAAAGCCACCAACCACCGGCACATTGGAGAAATCGAACAGGAACTCTCAGCCCTGGCCATGGAAGAAGTCAAAATCTCCTTTACGCCTCACGCGGTCGACATGGTGAGAGGAGTCCTCGCGACAATTCACGCTTTTACCAAGCAGAGGACCGAAAAGAAGGATGTCTGGAAAGCCTACAGGAGCCTGTATGGAGAAGAACCATTCGTTCGAATGGTGTCGGACAACCGTGGCCTCTATGGGCTCCCGAATCCAAAAACGAGCCAGGGGACCAACTATTGCGACATAGGCTTCGAACTGGACCCCCACGCCGGTAGACTCGTGGTCTTCTCTGCGTTAGACAACTTGACAAAGGGCGCGGCGGGCCAAGCAGTCCAATGCTTCAACATAATGACGGGAACTGACGAACGGACAGGACTAGCAACCCTGGCTCTTCACCCATGAGGTGGTAAGATGGCTCTAGTGGTAAAGATTGGTGACAGAGTGATAGAGAGCATCCTAGCAAGCCGGTCACTCCAGGATCTCAAGTCGGTCGCAGCTGAAACGCCAACAATTCTGGTGCATGGAGGAGGAGGCACGGTTACCAGAATCGCGGAAAAACTCGGCGTTCAGCAAAAATTCGTCATGTCCCCCGGAGGATTTAGGAGCAGATTCACTGACGAAGACACTATACAAGTCTACACGATGGTAATGGCAGGGAAAATCAACAAGCAGATTGTTCAGAGGCTACAACAAGAGGGCATTCCAGCCGTGGGACTCTCCGGATTAGATGGAGGGCTGATCAGAGCTGAACGCAAGAAGAGACTAGTAGTATGTGATGACAATGGGAGAAAACGCGTCATTGACGGTGGATACACAGGAAAGATCTCTGGAATAAACAAGGAATTGCTTCAAAGCCTCTTGGGAGCAGGATACATTCCAGTCATAGCTCCAATCGGATTGAGCGAGGAATTCCAGTCATTGAACATAGACGGAGATAGAACTGCCGCATACGTCGCAGCCGCGATGCAAGCAAAACTGCTCCTGCTGCTCACCGACGTAGACGGTCTCTCGCTTGGAGGCAAGTTAGTCTCGACTCTCAGTGCTTCGGAAGCAAAAGAATTCCTACCAAAGATCGGACCAGGCATGATAACCAAGACCTATGCTGCCCTTGAAGCAGTCTCGATGGGCGTTCAATGCGTTAAGATAGGAAGAGGGAACATTCCAACTCCATTCTCAGCCGCAATGACCAACGATACTGGAACCAAGATCTTGCCTTGAACCTTCCAGAAATCAAAACCATCGAAGATGCCCGAATGGCTAGAGTCTATGCTCGCAAGCCGATCGCTATTGCCCGTGGGCTAGGAGCTAGAGTCTACGACAGTTCCGGAAAGGAGTATATCGATTGCGCGGGAGGATACGGAACCTGTATCGTAGGGCACTCGCACCCCAGGGTCGCCGAAGCAATTTCCATCCAGGCCCAACGACTCATATCCGCTCACGCATCCACATACAATGAGACGCGGGCTCTTTTTCTAGAGAAACTCTTCTCAATCCTTCCCTCCGAACTCAGACGAGCCTACTTGGCAAATAGCGGAGCCGAGGCAATCGAATGCGCAATCAAAATATCCCGAAAATTCACAGGCCGACGAAAGATTGTCGCAATGAAAGGGGGCTTCCACGGTAAGACCCACGGGGCGTTATCTGCCACTTGGGATAGCAAATACAGAAAGAGCTTCGAGCCTCTCTTGCCAGACTTCACCCATGCAGTGTTCGGAGATCCGGAATCCGCAAAAACCGTGATTTCGCACGACACCGCCGCTATCCTGGTTGAACCAGTTCAGGGTGAAGGAGGAGTCCGGATTCCTCCGCCAGACTGGCTTCCTCTTTTGCGTGACCTGGCCACCGACAAAGGGGCTCTGCTTCTAGCGGATGAGATCCAGACTGGATTCGGTAGAACAGGAAGAAAGCTAGCTTGCGAGCACTTCAACGTGATTCCAGATGTCGTTTGCTTGGGGAAAGGTATTGCGAGCGGTCTACCAATAGGAATCACGGTTGGCCGAGACGAAGTGATGAGTTCGCTCGGAGTGGGCGAGCATACAAGTACGTTCGGGGGCAATCCAGTCGTCTGTGCTGCTGCTGCAGCGACAATCGACGTTTTACTGGATGAGCATCTCATCGAAAACGCGGTCAAGGTCGGGGATCATTTCAAGAACGGTCTCAGCACCATGCAATCGGACCTTCGAATCATCAGAGATGTCCGCGGACTTGGACTAATGCTTGGGATCGAAATGAGGTTCGACGTTCTTCAAACTCTTCAAGCCCTCCTCAACCGGGGAGTGCTAGCCCTCGACGCTGGAAGAAACATCCTGCGTTTTCTCCCTCCCCTCTGCCTGGAACCTCAACAAGCCGACTCAGTAGTCAACGAGTTGAAGGCGGTCTTGGAAGAAGAACAACTTGCAAAACTACCCAGTTAGCCTCCTAAGAAAAATGCTTGAGGCTTACAGTCCAAGCGGTTCCGAGAAGCAGCTCTCAGAGCTGCTCCTTGATGAATTGACAACGAATGGCTTTGAGGCGCGACAGGACCAAGTGGGAAATGTAGTCGGAGAAGTAGGTCAGCAAGGACCCCGAATCCTCTTGTGCGGGCACATGGATACCGTTCCAGGCAAGATCCCAGTCTATGAGGAGGATGGATACATTCATGGCCGTGGTGCGGTCGATGCAAAGACATCACTAGCTGCTATGATAGTCGGGTGCACGAGAGCCATTCGGAGCAATAACATCCCTTTCCGGGTAACAATTGCCGGAGTAGTCGAAGAGGAAACGACTAGCAGGGGAATAGAATCAATAGCCTCCGACAAAGAAAACTATGACCTAGTTGTCTTCGGAGAACCAAGCGGAACATCCAACATTATCATCGGCTACAAGGGTAGCGTCCTGCTTGAGATAACTTGTCAGACTCCCGGTGGACACTCATCGTCTCCCTGGTTGTCAAGAAACAGTCTGGAGGACGCGTTCAAATTCTGGGAAACACTCCGCGACACCTTTCTGGAGAACAATGAATCCTCAAAATTCGAAGGCATAACCGGATCCCTAGTCAACGCAACAAGCAGCCCTGGAGGCAACAGCATCCCCAGCAAAGCAACACTTCAAGTCGACATCCGAATCCCGCCGAGAATCGGCCCAGATGAGCTGATTCGGAAACTCAAACACTTCAAGACTGGCTACGCTGAGATAAACAGCGAAGTCATGCTTAGCCTACAGTTTGGCAATCAGACAACCGCATACCTGGGACCTGAGGACTCCGTAGGAGTCAGAGCATTCCGCTACGGGATTCGAAAAAACACCGGCAAGAACGTTAGCCTATTACGGAAAACGGGAACAAGCGACATGAACACCCTTGCCCAGGTTTGTCAAGCACCAATGATCGCATACGGACCAGGCGACTCGAGCCTCGACCATACCAAACTCGAGAAGGTTGCAGTGTCCGACTATCTTGACAGCATTGAAGTTTACTCATCTGCGATCGGAAGATTCGCAGCCCTAGCAGCCCATCCCCCCCAAACCGTTTACGCATAGGGAGGATGTGGAGTGTCATCTCTATTTACTGGAGGACGATTATCCAGGCCGAATCCCCGGTTAGTAAGCTTCACATCCTCGCTTGAGTCCGATGCGAGAATTGCCGAAGCGACCGTCCAGGTCAATGAAGCACATGTCTTGGCCCTGGAGAAGATTGGGGTACTATCGCGCAACGAAGCGAAGAAAACACTCGCCTCGTTGAGACGTCTTGAGAAGCACCCTCCATCTCGAAGAGGGGTGGAAGACGTTCACTTGTTGATTGAAGAGGAAGTGAGAAGGCAAGTTGGAGCGCAGATAGGTGGGAAGCTTCACACTGGAAAGAGCCGAAACGACCAGGTTGCAACCGCCATACGGATGGTTCTCCGCGAGGAATTGATAGGTCTAACCGATGCAGTGCTTGATATGGAAGTCTCCCTTCTTCGAATGGCAAGAAAGAACACCGCGTCCTTGTTCGTGGGCTACACTCACCTCCAGCCCGCCCAACCCGTAACATTCGCGCACTACCTACTTGCCCAAATTGACCCCCTCCTGAGAGACGTTGAAAGGCTAATCGAGCCTCTTCATCGGATCAACCTTTCACCAATGGGAGCCGGGGCTCTTGCAGGGTCCAGCTTTAGACTGGATAGGGACCTGGTCGCACGACTCTTGGGTTTCTCGGGAATTGTTGAGAATTCGCTAGACGCCGTGGGAAGTCGAGACTTTGTTCTTGAAGTCCTTGGCGTATGTTCAATCCTCGCTTCGGATTTGGCGAGAATATGTCAAGACTTGATCTTCTATAGCAGCGCTGATGTCGGGCTCATCGAACTCCCGGACCAGTTTGCATCCACGAGCAGTATCATGCCTCAGAAGAAAAATCCTGATGTTTTCGAGGTCATCAGGGCTAGGTGCGCTAGGGTCGCTGGGAATTTTGCGACAGCCGTCACCACGCTTCATGCCCTCCCTACAGGGTACAACCTTGACTATCAAGAGCTCACGCCACTTCTCTGGAATACACTTGATACTCTCAAACCCTGCGTAGAGATCCTAAGCAAACTCGTGGGAAAACTTAGGCTTTCTAGGAGGAGCTTCGAACCTCACGTTGAACTAACGGCCGCCACTGAAGTAGCAAATGTCCTCGTCAGAAGTAGCGGGATCCCATTCCGTCAAGCCCACCAGGCTGTCGGGCGTGCAGTTAGACTTGCCCTGTCAAGAAACACCGGCCTTCAAGGACTCACCCGTGAGGACTGGAATGGGATTATTCCCAATCTGCCTGCGGTTGCTCTGAGGAACATGGCCCGTGCAACAAACTTGGATTTGCACATCCAAGCGTACAAGACGAAGGGAAGCCCAAACCCAAAGGAAACTAGTCAACTCATAGGGAGAAGAGAGAAACAAGTCAAGGAGCTGTCAGCGGAAACCAAGCAGTTTGCAAGCAAAATCAACCGGTCCCTCGCGGAACTTCACAGGATAGCATACCGTCCCTAACCTTCAGCAACAATTCCCTTATCCCCTAGGATTCCAGCATCTGCAGAGGCACGATTCTCTGCATCCTCTGGCTGCACACTCTCGCCCAGCCTGGTCAGAACCCTACGGAAAAAGCCGGCGAGAAGACTTGCCTCTCGCGCTCGGAGACCAGCTCGACCCATAGCAGACTTGAATGCCTTCATGACGAGGGTCTTGTTCCGAGACGGAAGCGCAACGCGGGTCGACATCCATTCAATGGATTCCAAAATCCGCCCCTTGACAAGGTCACCCGCTAGGATATCATCCGGACCAGATTTCGAGGCTGACGCGTAGAGTTGGTGGAAGATAATTGCCGCCGCGTGCGACACGTTCAAAGTAGGATACTGACGCGAGGCCTGAATCGTCAAAGTCAACTCGCAAAGTTCAAGCTCCTCATTACTCAACCCAGACCCCTCACGGCCAAAGACCAGCGCCAATTTACCAGACACCCCAGCGAGAATCTCCACTAGCTCGGCTGGCGTCACAGGTTTTCTGATAATCCTGAAGACAGAGGAAGCTCGCTGAGCAGTAGTTCCAACCGACAAGTTCGCTCCCTCTAAAGCAGCCTTTAGGTCCGAGAACACTTGCGCATTGTCTAGGACATCTTGGGCATGTGAAGCCCACATGTGAGCCTCGTTGCCTTTTCTCGCCAGAGGCTTGACCAGGCGCAGTTCCGCTATTCCGAAATTCTTCATGGCTCTCGCCAGAAAACCTATGGTACTTTCGAATTCAGGCTCGACCAAGACGACAATGACATCGATCATTGGCATTTTCGCAATTCGACCAAAGTGGTGCACAAGTCCTGACTTTAACCATAAACCTCTGCTCGAATCGCCCAAGGCAGCCGGCGGTCCCAGAGACGACGAGCAACAAGTATGAAAATCACCTCGAGTGAACGATTGCGGGGGCCCGTCCAGCTTCAAATCGTCCATAATCAGCCCTGAATCACGTTTTGAGGCCGGTTTCTATACACGCCGATTCGGCCCGCACGAAAGTACCTATATTTCCCGATTCGAAAATCGTGATCCGGGTAGATTCCAAGGGATTAGAAGGAAGAATCGCCCAGAACGGTTCCAAATGGAAAACGACTCTCAAAAAGGGGTACCATTCCTGGCAGATCGCGTCACAAACCTGCTCTTCCATAAGTGGTCTTCACTAACATTGACAACGTCCGCAATGTGTCATCCGCGCCGGCCCAGTTCGAGAACGGTGCTATTCCGCCACGAGTATGACAACTGACGCGATCGAGGCGACCAAGCCGAAGAGGAAAGAAAATGCAGCCCCAGTCCAATACTTCCTCCTAGTAGGATAAACAGTATAGAAGAAAATGAAGAACGCGGACAAGAGGAAGAGAAAAGCGCCGGAGGCAAGACTCGCCGTGAGGTAAATGCTCCTCTGGCCTGTTATCGAAAGGGCCGTAAGCCCCAGCCCAGCCAAGGTCCCGGGATAGGACGCGTTTATGATCGGCTTGATGAAACGCTCCTCAAAATCATCTGACATATATCGCTCATCAATCGCAGAAGTGCATGAAACCGGTTCTCACTAGCGACGGGCCCTAGGCACGTTTCCCAGGAATGCGGAGAGAGTCTGTCCTCTCCTTTTCTCTGCTTTCTCGGCCATCTCGTAACTCCTAACTCTCTCAAGCTCCCTCGCCTTCTCAACTGGAATGAGCTGGTTCAGTTTGTCGACAAGCTTCTGACCATCATCATGGTCCATTGGAATGGACAAGTCTCGTCGATGTGGAATCTTAACACTAACTTTCCCCCCAGCATCGACTTCAGCACGCTCTATCTCCCAGAGCCTAACATTTAGAGGAATAATTGTTTGAATCCGATTCATCCTTGTGAGCGACTTCACCAGTGCCCGGACCAATTCCATGTTAGTCACAACTGGTATTCCAAACTCCGCTGCTTTCCTCCGGATGAGATACTCATCTCTGAGGATCCTCCTGTCATCCTCGCCAGCGCGGGGAATGTTGATCACTAGTTTGATTTCCTTGTTCAGCAGAAAGTCCAGAATATTCGGTTTGGTCTTCTCACTCACCTTGTGAAGCATCTGGCACCCAATACCATTCTTCACAAAATCTTCCGCGGTATGCTTTGTCGCCAGGATCCTGTAGCCATTCGACACAAGTGCCCTTGCATAAGGGATTATCTCTCTCCGGGTCTGCCCCATCGTAATCAGAATGCCGTCTCCACTCCCCGGAACATAGAAATTGCTCGCTTGCAAAGCCGTAATGAAAGCATCCTCAAACTTTTCGCCAAAGCATGCAACCTCCCCTGTCGACACCATCTCAACACCGGTCACGGGGTCAGCCTTGTCGAGACGCGTAAACGAGAACTGCGGAGCCTTCACAGCATAGCCTCTCGGCAACCCCTCACCCTCCTCAATCCGCTCACCCATCAAAGCCTTCGCCGCAATGTCCATCAGATTCGTCCCCGTGGCCTTCGAGACGAACGGCATACTACGTGAGGCCCGAAGGTTACACTCGATGACAAGCACTTTGTCACTTTTGACGAGAAATTGGATGTTGAACGGCCCCTTAATCTTGAGACTGCGGGCTATTCTTCGGGAATAATTCCTGATCCTGTCTTTCAAATCTTGTCGAATAGTCAATGTGGGAATGCTCATTGTGGCATCGCCTGAGTGCACGCCGGCGTTTTCCACATGCTCCACCACCGATCCAATGTAGACTCTCTCCCCATCGCATACTCCATCAACCTCAACTTCCCTAGCCTTCATCAGAAACTTGGAGATTACAACCGGGTATTTCTTGGATATTCTTGCGGCAGCTTTGATGAAAGCAGTGAGTTCTTTCGAGTCGAAAGCAACATTCATCGCTGACCCTGACAGAACATATGATGGCCTTACGAGCACGGGGTAACCAGTACTCTTCGAAAACCTCCGTGCCTCATCCATGTCAGTCACACTGCTCCAGGCCGGCTGTTCAATCCCGAGTTCGTCAAGTAGACGACTGAACTTGGACCTGTCTTCAGCAACGTCTATGCTCTCAGCGGAGGTTCCCAGAATCCTAACGTGTCCCGCAAGCTTCACAGCGAGATTGTTTGGAATCTGGCCGCCGACACTCACTACGACTCCTTGAGGAGTCTCCTTTTCCACAATATCGAGCACGCGCTCCAGGCTTAGCTCTTCAAAGTATAGCTTGTCCACAACGTCAAAATCTGTTGAGACCGTCTCGGGATTGCAGTTCACCATTATGACCTCGTCGGTCTTCTTCTCAAGCGCCAGTGCCATGTTCACGCAGCACCAATCGAACTCAACGCTCGACCCGATACGGTAACAGCCTGAGCCCAAAACCAGCACCCTGTTCCCGGGAGCGAACTCCAAGTCGTCGATGTCGCCTCCATATGTCATGTAGAGATAGTTCGTAGAAGCAGGCCACTCGGCCGCAAGAGAGTCAATCTTCTTCACTGCGGGAGTTATTCGATATTGTCTGCGCAGCTGCCTGACTTGTTCCTCGTTTCTTCCTGTTAGACTTCCGATTCTATTGTCTGAGAAACCGAGGACTTTTGCTTTCCTGAGCGTGTCTGGGCTAAGCTTTCCATGTCGCAAGTTCGTTTCGAACTCAATGATTCTTTGGATCTTGTCCAGGAACCATCGGTCAATGCCGCTCAGTCCCGAGAGCTCCTCAATCCTCATGCCAGCTTTGAGGGCCTTCACAACATAGAAGATTCGGAGATCAGTTGGCTGGCCAACCTCTTTCCGTATTCTATCGTGTTCGCTTGGAAGGTCGTGGGTCTCCGTGAGTTCTCTTCCGATATCGAGCATCCGAACAGCCTTCTGCAAGGCCTCCTCAAAGCATCTACCAATCGCCATCACCTCGCCAACGGACTTCATCTGAGTACCTATTCCCCTGCTGGCCCTCCGAAACTTCTGAAAGTCCCACCTTGGAATCTTGACCACGATGTAGTCCAAGGAAGGCTCGAAACACGCCGTGGTAACACCTGTTATCTTGTTCATCAGTTCGGGAAGCGTGTACCCGATCGAGAGTTTCGCGGCGACATAGGCTATGGGATAGCCAGTTGCTTTCGAGGCGAGAGCCGAGCTTCTCGAGAGCCTCGAGTTGACTTCGATGACTCTGTACTCATCGCTCTTTGGATCCAGCGCGAACTGAATATTGCATTCTCCAATAATTCCAAGTGCTCTGATTACTCTCTGCCCTGTCTCCCGGAGAAGATTGTATTCGCGATTCGTCAACGTTTGGGACGGGGCGACTACAATGCTGTCGCCTGTATGAACGCCCATGGGGTCAAGGTTCTCCATGTTGCACACTATGGTGCAGTTATCGTTCTGGTCCCGCATCACTTCATACTCGATCTCCTTCCATTTGTCGAGGTACTCTTCCACTAGAACTTGGTGGATACGGCTGTAGGAGAGACCTCGCAGGACTATGTCTCGGAGCTCGCTCTCTTTTCTTGCTACTCCTGAGCCC
>WNGG01010514.1_pt1 | contig 14995 bp, 24 predicted proteins | sample 5400661 | NCBI WGS metagenome assembly WNGG01 (sample SAMN13153372, study PRJNA577476) | soil metagenome | isolation source: 100 cm soil or saprolite under Garry oak tree replicate 1 | place: USA:California | collected 2016-06-15
TACGGGGGAACCATGACCACGCGCCGTTTAGGAAGTGCTCTTGTTTTCGCCAACGTCCCCCCGTCCTCTCTGCTGCAATCTGCGAGATAGCCCAATAGTAGCACGCGGGAGGCGGGCCGTACACTGTGATCCGGATGCATCAACGGCCCGTCAACCAGAACCCGCGCACGATACGGTAGACCGTTCCACCGCTGTCGCGTCAAGATACGGTATGCCGTATCAAGCGCAAGGGGTCCGATGGCTCTAATGTTGGGGCCTCATGGCGACTATTCGATTGCGCGTGCGGGAAATGCGGAAACAGCGAGGTTGGTCTCAGCGAGAATTGGCGAAGCGGGCGGGAGTCCGACACGCAACGATTGTGGCGCTCGAACGCGGGGCGAGTCCACGACTCGATACACTGGCAAGGCTTGCCGATGCCTTCGGCGTGAAGGTGCTACGGTTACTGCGAGAAGAGTGAAGAGGATTCACAGCGGGACCAACAGCGGGACTCAGCAGTGCTGAGTTGCAAAAGTGATCCCCGAAAGGTTCGAGTGTGTCTCCAGTCGATGACGAGTTGTGCTCAGTCGTCGCGAGCGTGCGCGATGTGTCAAGCTGGCCGATGACTTTTAATCCGTAGGTCCTGGGTTCGAGTCCCAGCCGGGTCATGCTGTTACGAAAAGTAGTGTGACAATAGTGTGTCAATGGAGGGGACTGATACCTTCCTCATCTCATGGCCTCCCTCTTCCGATGGGCGTGTACTCGGCATTTGCTTGAGCAGTATTGAGCGTCCGCGCGCGTGGGTACGAACTTAGAGCGACAGGTCGCGCACCGGCGCTGGGCGCGCTTCGCTAGTTGCCGCGCGCGGCGGCGTGTGGCCCATTCTTGTTTTGCGCACGCTGAAGAGCAGTAGAGCTGACGGAGCCAACCCGTGCAGAGACGCACCATGCGCCCACAGGTCGGGCAAGACCCCGCCCTTCGGACATCAAACGCCCCGCGCTGCCGCCAGCACGCTCGGCACAGCGACATCGGCCGGTAGTGACCCCCACTGTCAGTCCTTCCGGCGTAATGGTACAGCAGGTAGACAGGCTCCGTGTTCGCCAGCGCCCGCCGGCATGTCGTACAGGTAAGCGCCATGTCATTAATCTTAGCGCAAGTAGCTTTTGTAACGGATATCCGTTTCGGAGCACGTGGGGGGCTAACCGACAGCCGTTACAGCTCCTTGAGGGACCCTACGCCGCCAGCCCACGGACGCTCCGCAGGTATTTCTGGGCACTCGGGGGGTAGCGGAGAGGCACTAGCGGGCATTAAGATGGATGTGTAGCACAGCGGCCATGCGCTCGGAGAGGCCCTAGCCGCTGACATCCGGGGAACCTCCAACAACGCTCCGCCTCGCACCGTGTAGACGCATCACGGATTGAGGCAGGGCGTTTGTGCGTTTGTGGAGCCTCTCAGTGCCTTCCCCGTCGAATACCGACCCCCTGGCCACTCTCGACGCGATCCCCGTCGAGACGATCCTGGTCTATCTGGCGAAGCGCACCATCGCGGCGCCCAAAACCTCAGCAGTAAGCGCAGAGGTTTCCGACGAGCTGCTGAACCCGAAGCAGGCCGCCAAACTGCTCGGAGTCGCGACGAAGTACGTCTACGCCCACGTCCGCGAGCTGGGTGGCATCCGGCTGGGCAAGGGCCCCCGGGCCCGGCTCCGGTTCTCCCGAAGCAAGCTCTTGAAGCGGGTCGCAGCGTGAATCCCCAGCCTGGCGACCGGCGGCATCAATAGGTATATTATGGTATATGTAAATGGTGGGTCGTCCGACTTTCTGTTGCCGGCCGGACAAGTAGAGGAGGCGGTAGAAGCATGAGGCGGATAGACTGGGCGCCGATTTGGAGGCGGGCGCATGAGCTCGTCGCTGAAGCGGGCGAGAACCTTCCTTCAGTCGGTGAACTCTGGCGGATGTTGGTAGGCGAGAAGCTACTACCCGCGACGTCATACAAGCCGTTTAAGGCGTCCATTCACTATGCGCGACAGACTGGAGCATTTGCCGTCGCGCTGCCGTCGGATTCGGTCAAGAAGGGCGGCTGGCCTGAGCGCCTCGCCCTCGCCAAACAGATTGTGGAGAGCTACGACACCCGCGTGTCCCTTCGGCAGCTCTTCTACCGTCTCGTCGCGGCAGGGTCGCTAGAAAACACCCGCGCGGCCTATGGCGAACTATCCAACCAAACGACGAGAGCGCGGGAGTCAGGTGAGTTCCCCGAGCTGCTCGATGCGACCCGAACGGTCTATCAGCCTTACTCCTACACGGGCATCGAAGACGCACTCGACTCCGTGGCCGCTTCGTATCAACTCGACCATACAACGGGGCAAAAGCATGCCATATACCTGTGCGTCGAAAAGTCGACGCTGGTCGAACAGCTCAAAGCTTGGTTCGGCGAGTACGGGGTGCGCATCGTCGCCTTCCGCGGCTATTCGTCGCACTCACTCAAAGAGCAGATACGATCGGACGTGAAGCAGGACGGCCGTCCCCCCGTGTTCATCTACTCGGGGGACTACGACCCGACGGGCCTGCACATTGACCAGGACTTCCAGGATAAACTCGGATACGACGTGCGGCGCGTTGCGATCAACAAGGCGCAGGTGGAGGAATACGACCTCGTTCCCGCAGTGGCGAAGGAGACTGATCCGCGGATCGCTCGGATGCGCGCAAGCGAGGGAGACGCGATGCAGGTGGAGTTGGAGGCGCTCGACCCTACGGACCTTCGGCGGCTGTACGAGGCCGAGTTCTTCAAATGGTTCAACAAGAAGGCGTACAAGGCCGTTCTCAAACAGGAAGATGCCGACCGCACCAAAATACGGGAGCTGGTTGAAAAGCTAAACGGAGATGGGGACTGGACGGAGTACGAGGAGGACCAATGAACCAGAAGCGCCGCCGGGGTCGCCCGAGCACGCAGCCCCCGGGTCGGCAGAGTATCCACCTCCGCTTGGCGCCCGATGTCTATGCCCCGCTAATCGCGTGGTCACGGGCCAGTGGCGTTCCGATGAACACACTTATAGAACGCGCCGTTCGCGCCGCGCTCGAAAGGAAGAACGTATGAAAATGCGAGACGGGTTGTACCGCCGGGTGCGGAGCCCCTACTGGTGGGCTCAGTACCGAGCGAACGGTCGCACCATTCGCGAGTCCACGGGCTGCGAGCGGCGCGAGGATGCGGAGACGTATCTCGCTGGGAAGCGCGTGGCCCGAGCCAACGGCGCTCTGTTCTTGGGGGCCAAGGACGTCACGCTGGCCGATCTTCAGACGCTCGCCGAAGATCGCTATAAGGCCGACGGGAACCGGGCCCTCAAGCGGCTCCAGCTCGCCTGGAAGGCGTTGAGGCATGAGAAGACCGGGCTCCCGGCCCGCGCGCTCGACGTCACCACGGCCGCCGTCACGGCGTACGAACGGCGCCGGCTCGAAGCCGGCCGCTCGCGCTCGACCGTCAACTACGAGCTGGCCTGTCTCCGCCGGGCGTGGCGCTTGGCGATTGAGGCGAAGCTCCTGCCGGCCGACTCGAAGCCCGTGATCCATACGCCCGCGCCCGACAATGCCCGGACCGGGGTCCTGACGCGGGACGAGGTCGCGGCGATCGCTGAGAAGTTGCCGGCGTGGGCCGTGCCGGTCGTCTGGTTCCTGTTCTGCACGGGCTGGCGCGTCAACGAAGCGCTCGGGCTCACGTGGAAGGCCAACGTCGATCAGCGACGCAAGCTGCTGCGGCTCGAAGTGGCCGACACGAAGGGAGGGAAGGCCCGGACGTTCCCGTTCGGATCGTTCCCGCTGCTGGAGCAGTTGCTCACCCGGCAGCGCGCGACCCCGGTCGCGAGTGACTTCGTGTTCTCGGACGGGGGCCGGTCGCTCATCTACAAGGAGCTGCGTCAGGCGTGGAAGGCCGCCTGCCGCAAGGCGAAGCTCCCCGGCCGCCTGATGCACGACCTGCGGCGCTCGGCCGCCTCACAGCTTGTCGAGGCCGGCGTCGATCAGCACACGATCATGGAGCTGTGCGGCTGGGACACGCCCTCGATGTTTTTTAGGTATCACATCGTGAAGGAAGACGCGAAGACAGCGGCCGTGGCGAAGCTGGCCACGGCGCTGGAGCCCGTCCCAGCCTAACCGCTGAACCAGGGAGCGCTCTTGGTTTTTCCAAGAGCGCTCCCTCCGCAGTCCTGTCGCACCATCCCCTCGCACCTTGGCCCTTGAACCTTGGGAGATCGCATGACCCCGAATACCCAGCAGCTTCCTGTCACGACCCGCAGCCCCGATGCCACGGACGCCGACGATTCGCGGTACACGACGTATCTCCGCGATCCCGAGACGGGCCAGCGCTACCTCTACTACTAGCGCGCTGGGTTTTTCCCAGCGCACTCACCTCTGACAGCGGCCGGGCGCGGTTCTCCGTGACCCCCGCGCGCGCAACGCGGCCCTCTGGGGCCCGGTCGTCTGTCAGCTCACTCACGGAGTTGTCCCATGTATACCGTCACCGCAACACAGCTCGATAACCCGGTGTGGCTCGCCGGCGAAGACCCGGACGCCCTCACGGCCGTCGTGGCGTGGCACCGAACGGGGTTCCGCAACACGGCGTTCACGGTCACCGATGAAGCCCTCTCGAACGCCTTGAGAGCGGCAGGCCGGCAGTTGACCGCGGCCACAGAACAACGCGATTGCGAGATCGCCGCCGTCCAGGCAGCGAACCGAGCCTCACGCCTCACCCGGGCCATCACGGAGGCTCCGCCCGAGCCCGAGCCGCCCCGCATCACGATCGATGACCCCGACGCCGTGGCGCGGTGGCTCGTGGCGCACGTCGGACGGTACCAGCTCACGGTCGGTCGGTGGTGGTGGTACGAAGGCACCAAGGATGGAGAGGACGCGGTCAGCCCCGAGCGGATGGTGTACGCCGAGCTGGACGGCTGGGCCAACGTTCAGGATCGTTGCGCTCGATGGGTCGTCTACCGGCGGCTCCTGGATCACGCGGCGGCACATCCGGCCGATGCGGGTCGTACGCGGACCTTGGCCCTGGCCGTGCTCACGGGCGTCAACGTCCCCGGGCTCCTGCAAGACGAGCTGGAAGACGGGTGGCGGAACTGGTATTTGAAGCCCCCCGAGCCAGCGCGGCCGGAAGCGGCCACGGATGAGGACGAAGGGGAAGAGGCCCCCGATGTGGCCGAGCCGAGGACCGAGGCCACGCCGGGCAGGCGCCCGCTGACCGACGCGAAGCTCGACGAGCGGATCGAGCGGCGGTGTCGGACGTTCTGGAAGGAACACCAGCGCGGACCCCAGACCCAAGAGGAATTGAGCAATTCCGTGCGCGGTGCTCGGGCCGAGCGCATCCTCGCTCGGATCAAGGTCCTTCACGCTGAAGGCGTCCTGGTTTACACGGAGAAGGGCTATCGGGTCGACGAGTGACCCGACTATCATCACCGGGTCACGGGGCTCGTTCCCCCGACGTTGCCGCCTCGAAGAGGGCTCTCGGCAGCTAGTCGGGGAGGGAACGACCCGTGAGTTATCGCCTGTGTTATCAGCAACTTACGGAGTTCCGTATGAGTTCCGTATCCCGTGATCGGGAACTTCTCGGGAACTTCACTGTCGATAGTCAATCACAAGCGACAGTAGCTCAAAACCACTGTCGTTAGTCATTCCACGCGGCGGCGAGCGACGACAGGAGCGAGCGACGAGGTTTTGGGGACCACGTGTAGGACGCGTGGTGACAGAGCAGATTTGTGATGTGTGGGTTCGAGGTTCATGGTCCAGGGTTAGCACACCATTGTCACACGGAATCGGGCAAAGCCTTGGTACATAAGGCTTATCTGGCCTCGGCCCGCGAATCCCCAATCCATTTCCGCACCCCAAGCACCAGGTCCTCTGACCTCTAGTCGAGCACGCAGACACCCCCACAATCGCGCTAGGATCGCGCTGGGCGAGCCCTGGAGGGCGGCTAGGGGCCACGGCATCCCACCCCCTCCCAGTGGTCAAGCGCTTCGCTGGACGTCCGAATCCCACGGGGTGATTGCTGCTAATCTGTGAGTAATCAACGTGTTAACTTGCGACATTAGCGACAGTGACAGTATCTGGACAATCAGACGACACAACGAAGGAGCTAGGATCGATGACGACGCCCGCAACACCCACGTGCACGGCGATCACGAAGAAGGGCACGACCTGTGGCAAGAGCTGGGGCACCACGCCGACCGCGGACGGGCCGCGGTGCTACACCCATCTCGCCAAAGACAAGCGCCGCGCCGATCCCGGTTCGAGGTGCCCGGTGAAGCACCCGAAGACCCCGGAGGACGTGCAGAAGATCGTGAGCTGGGCGCTCACCCGGGCAGCAGAGGGCAAGCTCTCGGCCCCGGCCGCCAACTCCGTGTCATCGATGGCGAAGACGTGGTTGCGCACCTACAGCGATACGCTGCGCCCGATCTTCGCGGTCTTTCAGAACATCCACGAGGACATGATGACGTTGTTGCAGATGTCCCGGGCGAAGACAGGTTGCGAAACCAAGTATCAGGACGCACTCCGACGCGTGGGCGTGCAAGTCGAGCGCCTCAACACACTGATGGGTGGCGGCACACCAGACGACGAGAAACAGCCGCCCGCCGATCAAGAGCACCTCGATACTGACGCCGACCCCGAGCAAGGGGACTTCGATGTCTCTTGATCCAGGACCTTCCGAGCTGTTCGAGCAGCACTACCCCAGGCCCTCGGCGCGGAGCGCGCCCGTGAAGAAAGACAAGGCGCCCTTGTCCCCGTCCGTGCGCCGCAAGCTCGCCCGTGCCCGGCGCGAACAAGCGAAGGCCGATGACGCGGCCCTCCGGCATCCGCGCCCGGACCCACGACCGCATGAACCGTGACCGCGTGCGCGGCGAGCTGCCCGGGGACATCGCCCAAGCGCTCGATCTCGTCGAGTCCCAGCTCGGCGACGCGGATGTCTGGGACCGAGCGACGCGGACCATGATCCTGCGGCTTGCCCGGGAGCTGCTCGCTGATGACGGCCTTGGGTGGAATCGGCCAGCCCGCACGGCCTTCGTCGCCACGTCTCCGTCGCCGGCGCTGCGGGTGATCGTCCCCGGGCTCCCGGTCCGCACGTGGGGCAGGAGGACAGTGATCGATGCCTTGTGTGCCTACTTCGAGCTGTTCGGGGCCGCCGACTCGCTGCGCCAAGCCGCATAAAAACATCCGCGTGGTGAAGTCGTTTCATTTTCTGATCCCTCCTCCACGTTCGGAGTAGGTTCTAGGTCGACGGATCGTTGAACCCCACCCAGAGGAAATCCATGACAACCGTAACAAACGCACAAACGGCGCTCGACAACGCCGCGAACAAGAAGAACGCGGCCGACTCCAGCCTGATCGACGCGCAGGCACGTGAGAAGGACTTATCGGTCCAGCTCGGCCGGCTCCTGGCCGACAGCGCGTCTACCGCGGACGTGCTCGCAGTCCGGCAGGAACGCGATCAGGCCCGACAGCAGGTCGAGGACTTAGAGTCCGCGATCGATCACCTGACGGCTGACGTCGCCACGGCGAAGCAGGCGGTCTATCAGGCCAAGGTCGCGGAGGCGAAGGCCATCGCGAAGGAACAACACGCCGTGTTGGAGACCGCGACGGATGCCTTAGAGGCCGCGATCCAGACGGTCGTCAAGTTCAAGACGATCATTACGGATGTTGGCTCCAAGCTGCGCGCGGCCGCCATCACGGTGCAGGACTCGAACCCAACGCGCTTCTCGACCGAAGTGTTGCTTGAGCACATCCTCCGGGATCGTCTCTTCAACGAGCGCGGCGGGATGTACAGCGCGCCCGTGGCGGAGTCCTTCGCGGCGGTGCTCCAGGACGCGGAGGTGCTCTAATGGACCTCCTCACCCCCACGCCCCGCATGGACGGCGCGCTGGTTCCCGGCGACATCACGTCGGGTCAGCAAGCCGGTGAAGTGCCCAGCCGTGCGCCCATCGAAAAGAAGGCCGTCACATACCGCTGGTCGAGCGCCGCACGAATTGTTGGCGACGCCGTGTCCGGCATGCCGCAAAACGATCAGACCGCGACCCCGGACCTTACGCCTGTGGAGAAGGTCGTCGACTCAATCACAACGCTCCCGCGTCGGGAGGTGGAGCCATGACGTTCACTGTAACGCAAGTTCGCGAAAACTGGGGCCCAGAAGGGCTCGACGTGGTCAACGATCTCATGCGCGTGCACGGCATCGAAGTCTTGCCCGACCCGGTCCGCGACGAAACGCTCAAAGACTACGTGCAACGCTGCGCGCGGTCCGGTCTATGTCATGTCTTGGGCGATCTGCACACGCTGCAAGACGTGCGGGCCTATCGCGCGGCCGATGAGCAGGGCCTGCCATGTTACGAGCTGAACGCCCTCGAACCTGAGTTCCGGGGCGAGCATCTTCGCGATCTCTCGCCGACGGAGCGCTTCACCTCGTACCAGAAGGAAAAGACCACACTGACCGGCACAGTTGTGCCTGAAGAGGAGTAAACGTATGTCGAAGACCAATCCGTATCCGTTCCTGTCGGACCCGGGCGAGATTCCGAACACGATCCCGACCGAGCAGCAAGACAATTTCCGCGATGCCGCGACCGTGACCGCGCGGCCCCAGTCCGCGCCGCTCACGGCGGACAGCGCCGAGTTTCAGCCCTCGAACCGCAACGACATCGTTGGCGATATGCAGTCGGCGCCGGCGCTCAACGTGCAGGAACTCCCCGTCGTCGCGAGTGGCGACATGGTGGCCGGCGGCTTCGAGAGGCACGTGGACCGCACGCCGAAAGTAAAGGGCTTATGACCGAGACAGAACAGCGAGACGTCGAGACCCTATGCGAGAACTGGGCGACGTTGGCCCCGCTGATCGCCGACGTGCGGCGCCGTACCGGGCTCACGCAAACGCAAGCGCTGCTCCTGTGGCTCGGGAGCCAATCAGACGACGACGAGCCGGAGCCCTGGCAGGCATGAGCACCTGTTCCTTCCTTTCCTGTTCCTTGCAGGTGGGCACACCATCCTCATTGGAGGAGGCTTTTCCTAAGCGCACTATCTGAGCGGGCCGGCACCGAAGTGTGGTAGGAACGTTCCACTCTGGAAATCTTGCGAAGTCGCCAACGAGGATGCAAATTGCAACGAGGTATCGCTCATGCTCAACCTGCCGCCGTCTCTTATCTCCCGATCCCGGGACGGCACGCGGCCCTTCGCGACCCGAAGGATACTCCGAATAGGGCGCTGGCTGCTGTGCACCGCGGTCCTCATCGTAGCCGCTTGTACATCCACCGCACCTCCGCCGCCCGTCACGACGCTCGCGGTCTCGGTCCTTCCGTGCAGCGCCGTGGTCACCGCCAAGGACGGCTTCGGCAACACCGCCAGCGGCTACACGGGGACGGTGCACTTCACCTCGACGGACCCGGCCGCGGTACTGCCCCCGAACTACACGTTCGTCAGCGCCGACGCCGGGACCCACACGTTTCCGGTCACCCTCAAGACCGCCGGCAGCCAGACAGTCACCGCTACCGATGCGTCCACCAGTTCGATCACCGGCAGCCAAGTGATCACCGTGCCAGCCCTCTCCGACAAGCCGCTCTATGTGGCCAACGGCGGCGTCGGCGGCCCCGTCACGGTCTACGCGGCGGGGGCCAGTTGCAACGCCGCCCCCATGGCCACCATCGCGGGCAACAACACGGGACTGAGCGGCTCAGTTGGCATCGCCTTGGATGCCGCGGGCCAGCTGTACGTCACCAACACCTCCGGCCTCAGCACCATCACGATCTACGCCGCGGGGGCCGCGGGGAACGCCACCCCCATCGCCACCATCGCGGGCAGCAACACCGGACTGCGTAACCCGGCTGGCATCACCCTGGATGCCGCAGGCCAGCTCTACGTCGCCAACTGGGACTACCCCTCCACCCTCACGTCCACCATCACGGTCTACGCCCCGGGGGCCACGGGGAACGCCGCTCCCATCGCCACCATCGGGGGCAACAACACGGGACTGAGCGGCTCAGTTGGCATCGCCTTGGATGCCGCGGGCCAGCTGTACGTCACCAACACCTCCCTACGCCCCGGGGGCCACGGGGAACGCCGCTCCCATCGCCACCATCGCGGGCAGCAATACCGCGCTGGTTGCGCCACAACTTATCACGTTCTAGCGCGCTTGATCGAGCAGGTGTTCAAGGCTCCCAAGAACTCGGGGCCTGAGTTGGCGGTGTCAGCGGAGGTGACGGCCAGGGCCAGTCGGGCCAGATGACGATGCACAGGGGCGCGCCTCTCGCTGTCAGGGTTGCACCCACGATGCGCTGGCGAAATCAACCGACCGTCAACGCCGCAGCCCCGCGGCGCCCCCTTGTCGCGAATGCGTCTTACCGTGCCGCAAAACCCCCTAGCGGCGCCGAGCTGCCCTGCCGCATGTTGACGCGTGTATGTCCCGACGAATCCTTCCCGCTTCGCTCCTGCTTCTCTGGGTCATTGCCATGGTCGCGCGACCCGCGATCCTTCGCCGGGTCGCGCCCGTCAGAAGCACGTTTTTGACCAAGTCTCGCACGCCGCTGTACGATCTGTACGTCCGTGACGACTCGGCCACCGTGGCTGCTCGCACGGAGTTCCTTTATCAGCGTGATCGTCGCGGCCGGGCCGAACGCATCTACACGTTGGGTGTCGTGATCCTGGGGTCGGTGGCTCTTCTGGTCGTGTGTGCGCCGCTCTTCCGGCGCATCGTGCTCCACGCAGGCCGCCTGCATGCGGGGCAAGTCGCGTTGATTTGGTTCGGTGCAGCCCTCGTCCTCGCCGTCTTGTGGCTTGCTCTTCCGCTCGGCAGCACCTTCGATGGCATCACCCTGTCGGCGCTGCTCTACCCTCTGGCCGTCCTTCTGGCGGCTGCCTCCCTCGTCGTCCCGTTTGCGCTCACCTGGTGTTGGTTCAGTTCACGCGCTCCGCGTCCTTGACGCTTAGCGGGCCGCGGTCCCGACGACGCGGCCCGCTTCCTCATCCCGCCATCTTCCAGTGGCTGCGGCTCGCCTAAAAACCGCGTCAGGATGCCATAAGCGGCACGATAATGGGGGGTTAGGCTGAGCACAGAGCCCTAACCGGCTAGGTACGAGGTGGTACATTACTTGCCCTGGAACGACATACCCGGAGCAGGTCGGAAGGGAGCCGCGAGGAATGCGCCAGTGACGATCGTTGCGAGTGTGAAAGTTCACGACGGCATCGCGATGGGCGCTGACAGCATGACGCAGATTTGGGGCACCAATGCGGAGGGGCAGAATGGTCTAATCAAGGCGTACGACCATGCGCAGAAGCTCTTTCCGATCGCTGGTAGCCCCGTGGCGGTCATGACATACGGGATTGGCAACATCGGTCCGCGATCCATCGGGAGCTTCATCGTGGAGTTTGCGCGCGGTCTGGGTAAGCCGCCGCAGGTGCAGGTTAAGGAGATAGCGGATGGCCTGTTCACGCTCTTTCAGAAGGCGCATGAGGCGGCGTTCGGTCAGCTAGAGGCAGCGCAGCGCCCAGCGCTCGGCGTCTTGCTCGGTGGCTATTCGACGGGTCAACCGTGGGCGGAAGAGTGGGAGTTCATCCTTCCCACCTCCGGTAGCCCGCAGCCGGTCCGACCACGTGAAGTATTCGGCGCAGCGTGGCGTGGCGTGGCAGTCCCGTTCAACCGAACGTTCTTTGGGTTCGATCCCCGCCTCGCACAGGACCTGTCACAGGCAGGATTGCAGCAGGATGCCATCATGACGTTGAGCCAAAAGTACGCGACGCCGGTTGTATTCGATGGGATGCCAGTGCAGGAGGCGATTGATTTCGTCGGGTTCATCTTACAAACCACGATCAATAGCGCCAGGTTCGAGGTGGGCGCGGCATCGTGCGGTGGTCCTCTCTGGATCGGTATCATCACTCCAGACGAGGGCTTCAAGTGGATCGAGCGCCACGAGTTCCAACACGCAGTAGGGTTTCATCGTTAAGTACTAATGAGGAATGAGGGAGGATGTTATGGCTGAAAACCTGGCGATGCTCGCGGGGACCGCCAACGCGCCCGATTCGAGCAAGGTCCCAGCGTACGTTATCGCACAAACGACCACCGGGTTTCTTCCCCTGGAGGTCTTTCAGAGCATTGCGCTAGGCGAAGGCTCTGCCCCCGTCGCGCAGTCGGTGCCACAACGGACAACCGATCCCTTGTTTGGGGCACACATCCGCGACGCCGTTCGGCTGCTTCGACGTCAGTAGAGGCGAGAGGGCAAATGCTTGCCAGATGACCTCTGGTCGCTGCGGGCAAAGTTACTTGTGCAGATCGGCGTTAGCCTCATCCTGCTGATCGCGTCGCTCGTAATCATCTTTGGGACGTATCCTGAGGACTTGCGGAAGTGGGCATTTGGCATGGTTGGGCTCGTCGTCGGGTATTGGCTCAAGTAGCACTGGTAGCGCGAGCCCCGGTTCACGAAGCGTGGACCGGGGCTCTTTGTTTTCACTGATGTAGATTTGGGCTTGCTCAATCCCCTGACAGCCGTGGGCATCGTGTACGAAAACGCCGAGCCGGCGCGGTTCTTGGGTACCTGCTTCGCGTTCCGTGATTCCATGTATTTCCTGCCGCTCGGCACTGCGTCGGGACGCTTACGGCGGATCAGGTCGGCATCGAACTCCCGAGCGTGAACACGTCGCACTCGGTGCGAGCGATTGTCCTTCACCCAACAGCAGACTTGGCGGTCTTGATCCTCAACGGTGAAGTGCCGAACATCGACACTTTCATATCCCTCGGCACTCACGCACTGGGACAGGACTTCATGGCGTACGGGTTTCCCGAGGACGTGTTCGGCGAGACTCCGCCGCGGCCAACGGAGCGTCTATTTCGCGGGTACATCCAGCGCTACATGGTGTTCAGGAGTCCCGAGGGGTACGTGTACGATGCGCTGGAATTGAGCATCGGTGCGCCAGCAGGGCTGAGCGGGGGCCCACTCTTTCAGGCACACTCGCCGTGGCTAATAATCGGTATCGTCACCGCGGACCTCAAGAGCACTACGTTCCTTCAGGCTGAGGAGACGATGGAAGAGCCGGGCCACTTTCACAAGACGAGCACAGCCACTTACATCAACTACGGGGTCGCTCTACAACTGGAGAAGCAAGCCGCGTTCTTGGAGCAACATATCCCCGCCCCAAAAATCTGATTGGTGGCGTAAAGAGCCCGGTTCACGAAGCGTGGACCGGGGCTTGTAGTCTCTGAGCCCTTGACGGCCCGAGGCCAACCCCGTAAAATCTACGGCGAGCCCCCCGACGCCACCAATTCTCGAATGGATTGGTGGCGTTTATCATTTCTACCGGGAGGCACACGTGGCCAAGAAGCGGAAGCCGACGCACAAGACCAAGAAGCCGGCACGGCGGGAAAAGGATGTTCGTGGAACGATCGTCGAGAGCGTAGAGCGAGATGAGTACGGGCCCGTGTTCTCGAAGGGTCACCTCGAAGGGCGCGACTCCTGGAGCGAAGTCCCACAGCATATAAAGGACTCACTCCGCACGATACTCAAGTCCGGCAAGGCGAAGATCAGCATTAGGAGGATAAACCCTCCAGAGGACCAAGAACCGTAGACAGAGAGGCGCGCCCTCATGGCTCAATCGACATGCGTCAAGTGCGGCAACCACCGTTTCGAGCTAAAAGAAGCTGAGCCCGATAAAGCGGCGTTCAAGTTGATGTTCGTGCAATGCACATCGTGTGGCGGGGTCATCGGTGTCACCGAGTACCATAACATCGGAGCGCTGGTCCATAAGATGGCGGAAAAGCTCGGCGTCCGCGTCTAGGATGCGCGATCTGCTCCGTGACGTTGTCGCGTGGCTCTCGGCCGTAGCGCGTAGATGGCTCTGGTTGGCCGGAGGCGCGGCGGCAACGTTGGCGCAATGGGTGTGGCACCCCACCACACGCGCGCTCGTGCCGGTGGCGGTCGCGTGTGTCGTCGTCGCGGTGTTCCTGACCTGGCGTGATGAGCACGCGAAGGTCGCGGCGTACGATGACAGTGAGCTGAAAGACCTCGCGTCCAGCATGGTAGAGACGTACGTGACTCTTGCGAAGTCACATAGCGATGAAGGTCCCCACGCCCTTGCAACACTGAACCTCGCCGCACTGGGATCTGATGCTCTCATCCGCAAGACAATCCAGCGGATGGATCAACGCATCGGGCGGGACCCGTGGGAGGGCTGGGCGCGCTTCGTGGAGAACGTGGACCTTGTCCGCTTCTTCACGTGGACACGGGAGCATGGTGGCCTGAACCATCCGACCACGGTGCAGGACGTCGCCCAGCAGGTGAAAGCGGCCAGCGGCCACCGTCCCCGATAGCGCTAGCCCCGGTTCACGATGCGTTGTCCGTAGACCGGGGCGCTTAGTTTGTGCAGTTAGTGTGACAATGGTGTGTCAACGGCCAGGGGGAATGCGGGTAAAAGCGGGCAACCGATTTTCGCTAAGTGACGGAAATTATGCTTCGGAGTGGAAAATACCGCCCGCTTGACCACCTCCACGCCCGAGCTTTTAATCCGTAGGTCCTGGGTTCGATCCCCAGCCGGGTCACTGACCTATCTCGAAGTGTTACAGCAGGTTTCCCACTGTGGTCGAGTCAACGTTCTGTTGACGCTTTCGGCCACAGCGGGACAAACAGCGGGACTCTAGGCGGTCTTCACAGGAAGCAGCACGTCAGCCATCGTGCGGGCTGTCTCGCCCTTGTCACGCATGGTCGTGTACTTCCTCGTCATCGCTGCCGTCGAGTGCCGTAGGCCCGTCTGGATGCGGTTCTCAGCCACGCCAGCCTCAGCAAGCCACTGGCCGAAGCAGTGCCTAAGATCGTGCAGCCTGAGGTCACTCGGGGCCTCAGCAGCGAGACAGGCGCGCTTCCAATGCAGCCGTAGCCACTTGTACGCGAGCGGGGACGGCACGCCTGCGACGATCCAGGGCCAGAGGCGTTCATCGACCCGTACCACGTCAGCAGAGCCCGCAGTCTTGGTGCCGGGAACCTGCACGCCACAGGTGTGCGGCAAGAGGTGCTCAGGTG
>WNGG01010903.1_pt1 | contig 14992 bp, 7 predicted proteins | sample 5400661 | NCBI WGS metagenome assembly WNGG01 (sample SAMN13153372, study PRJNA577476) | soil metagenome | isolation source: 100 cm soil or saprolite under Garry oak tree replicate 1 | place: USA:California | collected 2016-06-15
CCGGTGGTAGGCGGCCAGGCTACCATCACCAACTTGCCCTGGAAGCTGGACGAGCAACAACTCCAGGCTGCTCTGAATATTCCTTCCGTTCATCTGCTAAACGACTTAGACGCCATTGCGCACGCCGTGCCTTTGCTGGGGCCTGATGACCTGCACACCCTCAATGTGGGCCAGCCGGTAGCAGGAGGCGCCATTGCCGTCATCGCACCGGGTACCGGCCTGGGCGAAGCCTTCCTCACGTGGGATGGATCGCATTACCGGGCCCACACCTCCGAGGGCGGCCATGCCGACTTCGCGCCCACCAATGCATTTGAAATTGGGCTGCTCCGTTATGTCCAGGAACGGTACAGGCATGTAAGTTTTGAGCGAGTGTGCTCTGGCAAGGGATTACCCAACATCTACGCATATCTCAAGGCATCTGGCTATGCGGAGGAGCCGCAATGGCTGGCCGAGCAACTGGCTGCGGCCGATGATCGCGCGCCGGTCATCGTGAATGTTGCCCTCAAAAGCGATAAAAATGCGCCTGGTGACCTCTGTGTTGCAACCCTCAACGCCTTCGTCTCTATTCTGGGTGCAGAGGCAGGGAACCTGGCTCTAAAGGTGCTGGCTACCGGCGGCGTCTACCTGGGTGGGCAGGGAACCTGGCTCTAAAGGTGCTGGCTACCGGCGGCGTCTACCTGGGTGGTGGCATCCCTCCACGCGTTCTATCCTACCTGGAAGATGAACGCTTCTTGCTGGCTTTCAGGCAAAAAGGGCGCTTTACCGACATGCTCACGCGCGTACCGCTGCATGTCATTCTCAATGACAAAGTAGCGTTACTCGGCGCGGCGTGCCACGGCTTTGAATTTTGAATATAGCTCTTGACGCCGGGTAACTTACATGCTACTCTGCCAACAATGAGAAACCTCATCGTTACACAGAGCTAGGAGCCTGCACCATGCATTTGAGAACCGCAGTTATGCAATTGAACTCGCGTGATAACCCCGCTGAGAACCTGGCCACTGTAGAGCGCTTCCTGGATCGTGCCGCCGACATGGGCGCACAACTCGTAGGTCTCCCCGAATTCTGGACATACCTGGGCCCTTATGCCGGGTTTGCCGGGGCGGCGCAGACAATTCCTGGTCCCGCCATCGAACGCTTGCAGGAAAAGGCTCGCCGGCACAGGATGATCGTGCATGGCGGGAGTATCATCGAGCGTCACCCCGACCTGAATGGAAAGTTCTATAATACCTCTGTACTCATCAACCGCAATGGTGAAATTAGCGCTCGCTATCGCAAAATCCATCTCTTCGATGTGGACCTGGCCAACGGCGAGAAACACCACGAGTCTGAGCGTATTGCGCCTGGCAATGAAATCGTGACCGCCGAAGTTGACGGAGTTACCTTTGGCCTATCCGTGTGCTACGACCTGCGTTTCCCTGAACTCTTCCGCGCGCTGGCGGTACGAGGAGCGCAGATCCTGATGGTACCTGCCGGTTTTACCCTGCATACCGGCCGTGATCACTGGGAAGTCCTGTTGCGCGCGCGGGCCATCGAAAACCTCTGCTACGTCGTCGCCCCCGCGCATGTCGGGAAATATCCGCCCAACCGGGAGTGCTTTGGTCGTTCAATGATCGTCGATCCCTGGGGCCTGGTCCTGGCGCAGGCGCAGGATATGCCAACAGTCATCATGGCAGATATTGACCTTGCGCAGATTGAACGCGCTCGCGCGCAACTTCCCGCCCTGGAGCATCGCAGGCCAGAGATTTACAGTGCGGCCCTTTAGCCGCCATATATCAAGAAAGGATGGGCATAGCTCGTCAAGGGCCCAATCCCCTAGAAGGGGATAGGCTTGTAAACTGTTCGGCGCTATAGCCGAGGCTGTTGCAAGTTTCACTTGACCAGGCTGAGCACGTGAGCACAAGAAGCCGAGCTAGCGTGCGTCATCTTGTGCGTTGAGCGTGCTACGATACCAGGGAGCGGTCAAGCACCTACCTTGGGATGCTGCCCCAGTTCCAGGCTCTAGGAGTGCTCCTTTAACCAGTGACGGTGGGTAGTTGCAGTGAGGAGTACAGATCCCGCCTGGTATCCTTGCCGAGGGGAACGCTATTACACCCGCAAGGGTGCCTTACGGTCGGGGTGTCCGTTCAAAACACCCCCGCCTTCGGGCGGCGTTCTTTCCTCTCATCCCTTGAAAGAGATGAGTACCCAGAACGGAGATTCTATGGACATTGCTACTATCAAGCGCTATATTGACGAGGGACAGGTCGAGTTTGTCAAGATTGGCGCCCCCGATATAGAAGGGGTCTATCGTGGCAAGCGCGTTTTGGCAAGGTACTTCCTCAATGCCCTGGAAGACGGCTCAAATTTAGCAACTGGGAGCGTGGCTTCGCAGATATCGTAATGAAGCCCGATCTCTCCACCTTCGCGCTTGTGCCGTGGGAAGAAAACGTCGCTTCCTGTGTTTGTGACCTGTGGAGCGAGCATGGCGACCCGGTGGTAATTTCCCCGCGTTACGTCCTCAATCGAGTGGTGGAGCGCGCTCGCTCTATGGGCTATGAGCCAATGGCTGCGGCTGAGTTAGAGTTCCGCTTCTTCCGCGAAAACCAGATGTCGTTGCGCGAAAAGGACTTCGGCCCAAACCTGACCCCGCTCAATCCCGGTATGAACTGCTATGCCATCAGCCAGTCGAGCGCCGATGATCACCTCCTGGGACGCATCGCTCGCATGATGCGCGATTACGGCGTTGAAATCGAAGGCTACAACCGCGAGCATGGCCCCGGCATGTATGAAATGAATATACACTATGCACCGGCCACTGCCGGAGCCGACAAAACCATGCTCTTCAAAACAGGCGTCAAAGAAATCTGTCACCAGATGGGCTACACTGCCTCCTTCATGGCGAAGTGGAACGACCAGGAGGATGGCAGCAGCGGCCACTCTCATATGAGCCTGTGGGACCGCAGTTCAGGCCAGAACGTCTTCTGGGACCAGGGCGCCGAGGACCGCATGTCCGAGACCATGCGCTATTTCCTGGCAGGCGTATTGGATAAGATGCCCGAATTCATGGCCTTCTACGCTCCAGTTATCAACTCCTACAAGCGCTATGTCGAGGGAACCTGGGCGCCCCTGAACACCACCTGGGGTATGGACAATCGCACCTGCTCCGTTCGCATCATCAACAATAGCTCGCGTGCTATCCGCATCGAGAACCGTGTACCGGGGGCAGATGCAAACTTCTACCTCGTCTTCGCCGCGACGCTGGCAAGCGGCCTGTACGGCATCGAGCGCGAACTGGAGCTGCCGCCTCGTCTGGATGGCAATGCCTACGATGCTGCAACCGTTGCGCGCGCCCGTGAGTTGAGTCATGTTCGACCGCTCGCGCGTAATCTGACGGCAGCCACAGACCTGCTGGAGCAGAGTGAGCTTGCCAGGGAGTTCCTGGGCGCGGACTTTGTCGATCACTTCATAGCAACCAGGCGCTGGGAAGTAAAAGAATACGACAAGGCCGTCACCAACTGGGACCGCCGCCGCTACCTGGAACTCATTTAGGCGGCTCCTCGAGCCAACCGTGTTCCTCGCGGAAATTCAGCCCTTGTTGTTTTGCCTCCTCGGCCGTCAGGTAAGGCAGCAGGTGGCCCACCAGGGGCTGCTTCTCCTTGTAGCGACGTAGATTATCCACCGCGCGTTCAACCATCAGGAGCAGGCCTACCTGTGGATTGCCAAGCTGCCCTTGTAGATATTGCCACACCTGTGCAGCCCTGGCGCTCTCTTCCGGCTGCTGGTGCTGGTGACCCAGGTAGCGTGCCAGGCTGAATAGAGCCATGTCATTGACCAGTCCCAGGTGTTCGGCCCACAACATCAAGCGCAGGCCGTGTGCCAGATCAGCATCTAGCACAGCGACATTCATCTCCGTATCGTCGCGCATACCACGGTTGTTGAGATTTCCCGACCCCACGGTGCTCCAGATATCATCGATGATCGCCACCTTGGCGTGAACATAAATGGGGCGGTAATGTTCCCCGTCTGCCTGTCGTCCCGAGGTCCCCAGGCAGAACACCTGTAATCTCCCTTGCGCCACGGCTTCCGGCGCCTCCGACCGCAGTCGCGCGAGACCGGCATCGCTAAATGCGCGGCCGACGTTTGGATGGTCGGGCAGCACAATAGCCACAATGGCGCCTCTCCGCAGTGCCTCGCCCAATGTACGGATATTGTTCTCCATCTCAGGACTGTCGCCGCCCGCAAAGGGAACGTCGATACCTGTATAAGCGCGCAGCCAGAAATACTGGTTCTCCAGGTAGGCAAAACGCTGTATGTTACTGAGTGCGTGAGCATAAAGTTGTGCAATACCCTGGATAATGGGCGGGTCGAAATTATACGTGTGCTCCGGGATGGTGCGTGCTACCTGCACCACGCTCTTACTCTCCAATGGCGCAGCAAGCGGATGCTCAGGTATGAGCAGGCTGGCATCCAGGCGCTTGCGCTGGACGACATCGTTCCAGCGCTGCCGGAAGTTGAGTTCTACATCTCCCGCGACTGGCCCTTCGATCAACGAATGAGCATCGTGCCAGGGGTGTGGGCTGGTGCCTTCTTTGTTGCGGCGCAAAGGCGTCGAGAAAGGGTGCGATGGCATATCCCAGCGGTCATAGTCGCCGTTTAACTCAATCAGTAGATCAACGCCGCCCACAAAAGCGTGTGTGCCGTCAACAATAGAAATTTTCTGGTGCAGCGACTCGACCGGGTGATGAATAACCCCGCGCGCACTATCATCGAGGATACAGGTAACGCCAATCTGGGCAAGCTGCTCGTGCGCCTCTTTAGGGTTATAATGCGCGAGTCCGGATACATCTATCGTATCCCAGATGAGTGCTTTGACTTCGATGCCTTTGCGTACCACGTAGCCCAGCACTGCCTGTACTGTCAGGTCATGCATGCACCAGAACGCGATATCTGCCTCTTGCAGACCTTCGGCCCACAGCCAGGCAATCAATGCTCTCTGCTCTGGGCTGCCATCGGGCCCGGCGCGATGGTCTGCTCCGCGTACCAGTTCCATGCCAGGGGTCATACCCCAGTTGGCAAGGTAAATGTAGCTGCGTGCCTTGAGTGCGTGAAGACACATCGTAAGCATCGCCGTACGCCCATCGACCAGGTAGGTCACCCGCGAGTCGGTATGTACAAGCGTATCGCCAGCCGCCCACCAGTTGGTCATCGTTTGCTCATTAACAGTTGACATATGCTTTCTCTCCTCCTGATCCGGTAACACTTTATTCACGGCAGAGCATGGCTGGCGGTTTCGCTGTCACAGGAGGGGATAATCAAAAAGGGGCGGGTTCCTCGCTGAAAAACTGCTCGATCTCCTTCAAGCTGGCGGTCCTGCGAGCAGGTGGCAGGGCGCTGAGAATCGTCCTTCCATAGCTTCTTGTGTGCAGGCGCGTGTCGAGGATCGCCATCACACCCCGGTCCTCGCGCGTGCGCAGCAGGCGTCCTAGCCCCTGCTTGAGGCGCAAGACGGTCTGTGGGAGTACATATGTGCCGAACCAGTTCTCCCCGGCTGCCTTCATTTGTGCCACGCGCGCCTCGTGTACGGGATCATCAGGCGGATCGAAGGGTAATTTATCGATCACCACCAGCGAGAGCGCCTCGCCCGGGATATCCACGCCCTCCCAGAAACTCTTCAGGCCGAAAAGGACGGCTCCTTCTTCCTCTTTGAACCTGCGCGTCAACTCGATGCGCGGCAGGTCGCCCTGGCGTAACAGGGGAAATTCCATATGTGGCGCGAGCTGCTCGTACACCTCGTCCAGCATGCGCTTGCTGGAGAAGAGCAGGAAAGCTCGCCCGCGCGATGCCTTGACCAGGCGCAGCATCTCCCGCGCTATTGCTTTCGTATAGCCGCCAGACTCTGGACCGTAGACGGGCTCCGGTAGATCACGCGGCAGATACAGCAGGGCGTTGTGCTCGTAATCGAAGGTGAGCGGCAGGATGCGTTCCAGCGTGTTGGGGTATCCATTATAATCAAGCCCGGTGCGGCGGCGGAAGTAGCCAAAATTCGGCCCTTTGCTGTCAGAACCTTGAGGTCCCGGGCCGACAGTCGCCAGCGTTGCAGAGGTGCAGATTACATTATATTTGCTGAACAGGTGCTCTTGCAGCCAGGTAGTAATATCCAGTGGAGCAGCCGATAACTCTAACTGCGCGCCGCGCCTCCCAGGCGTATATATGCGCTCTACATAGTAGACGAACTTGTCCAATTGATCGACTGAGAAGGCTTTGCGAGTGTTCTCCGCCAGGTTCCGTGTGCGTGCGAGCAGCCGGTCATACAGTTGACTCTCCTTCTCCGGCAGGTCCTTCTGGCGCCCTGTATGCAGGGCATCTGCCAGTTTGGTGATGACGGTCGCGAGGTGCAGACCCTCCTCAAGGGGTTGCTGTAAATTGGCCCTGCCCTTGAAGCCTGGATCAGCGACTCGTTCCAGCTGCTCCCACGTTGTCATCATCACCTGGTTTGCTTCGTCTTGCAGGCTAACCGGGGTATTCGCCTTGAGCATGCGCTGTGCGAGCAGTGTACTGACCTGCGCCTGGCTGACGGTGATGGTGAAACAGCGCGTAGCCTCTTCCTCCAGGTGGTGCGCCTCGTCAATCACGATCACATCGCGTTCCGGCAGCAGGTAGCCCTCCATGGCCGCGTCGAGCAGCAGAAGCGTGTGGTTCACGACGATGACCTGCGCGTTCGACGCTTTGACCTTCATCTTGCGCACGTAGCAATCCGAGAAGAAATTGCACTTGCTCCATGCGCACTGATCTCTATCGCCGTTGACCCTGCCGCGAATATCACCGGGCAGCGGGAAGCCGAGCGTTTCAAAATCGCCGTTGAACGTTGCCTCTTCATCCCCGGTCATCTTGAGCAGGCGCATGAATTCACGGTTCTTGGCATAAAATTGCATGCCAACGCGTTCCTCTTGCAGGCGATCAAGGCACACGTAGTTGCCCATGCCCTTGACCAGCGCTGCCGGAAAGCGCTTGATGTGTTCCTGCACGAAAGGAATGTCTTTGTAATAGAGCTGCTCTTGCAGCGCCTTGTTCGCAGTGCTGATAATGGCAACCCTCCCAGAACGTACGATGGGGACAAGATACGCCAGGCTGTTGTGGGTCGGAATCATAGACCGGCCCGCGAGGTACAGATGACTCTGAGACTCGACCCGAATGCACCGCACCGGACGTGAAGGCACCTCGCGGACCGCAACGACATAACGGAAGCGGTTGCGTTCAGGGCTGTAGTTGCGCAGCCGCTCCTTGTGGGCAACAACCTTGCGCCCTAGCCGGAAGACCTGCTCGTCCGTTGTGAACGCGAGCGTCCATTTTTCACTACAGTCCTTCCCGTTGAGCCGGGCGCGTCCTTGACGTAGTGTAGGGCGGAAGCCAAGTGAGCACACAAGTTCATACACGTCCTGCGTGAGCCTTGGGTTAGTCAAAGTAAATTCAACGGCACCACAGCGGTTAACCGTGCCATCTGTATCGAGGAGTCCAGCGAGAAGAGCACGGCGCTGCTGTTCGGATGCACGCAAATAGATCGCGGGGATGTGCTTGTTAAGAAGAAGTCCGAGCGTACGCAGGCGACCGGTCATGCCTGGCTGCCATCGATTTACAGCCTTTCCGTTCTCATCATCAACTGCATACAGGTATGCGCTCTTCAATGATCGAACGGTGTAGCCAGCCTTCTCTATCTCAGTGATGAGGGTTGGATCAGCGGTCGTGATCTGGCTGCTGGGGCTACTACCGTCACCGAGCCAAACGCCCAGGAAATATGGTGCGATAGGCAGGTCCGCGCCTGGCAGCACGAGTGCGCCAGCCACTGCGATGGCATGGTTTGCACGTGCAGGTGAGCCAACCGTTAGTGTTGCAGCCATCTTCTCAGTAGAGACAAGGGTATACGTTCGACCATCGCGGCGCTGTTCGTCCAGGTCTCTTGCCAGGCTACTCCGAACAGCATTGAGGAGCGTCTGGCGCGGGTAGCGTGTGGGTCGACCGCCTGGGTTGATTGACGGTATCTTGTGCGTGGCTTGATACACACTCCAATGGTGGCCCCCGATGAGCGCTCTTGCACCATCTACCGAGAGGGCGTCGTCTCGGGATAGAGTGATTAGCTGATCGAGCATGGCAAGCTGGTCCGACGTGACGAAGTTCTTGGTCATATAGACACCAGTCCGCGGTCGACCAGCCCATCTCCGATCGACGCTTGTATAGGACGCCCACTCATGCGCGGCATCTGCGACGAGCGATGAGCCATCGGAGAACACAACCTCATAGCATGTGCGATGGTACATCACATCGAAGGCTGCCGTGACACGAGTTGGGTGACCCTGCTCATCGAATACAAAATCCCCTACGACGAGATCACCCATGCGCTTCCACCCAGTTGGCGTTGGGATCGGTGTGTCCGTGTCTAATGCCTTGCCCGTTCCCGTCCCCGCCTCTACGATAGCATGGGTATCCTCTAAGAGGGAACGGGCCACCAGCCCCGCCATCTCGACCTGCACCGGTCGCTCCTCGTAGCCAGGCAGGCTCCGGGATAGAATGCCTCCTTCACACAGGTCGGCGGAGACGGTGCTGTGCAGGTGGGAACCATCGCTTTCAGCGAGCGCCCTGCGCAATTGCTCTGCATGTTCATCGCGTATAGAGGAGAGTACTTCTGCTGGCAATCTTTTGCGCGGCTTCCCTGAGGGTTCGATATCTGTACTGCCATTCGTTGCAGGCGCAGTCGTGCCATCCAGGGCCTCCTCCGTGTGTGCCTTATCTTCTTGTGTGGAACTATTGTCTGCTGGATGCCTTGCAGTGAGCGGTATCGCACGCGGAACTATGGCATCGTTACCTGGCGCATCAGTAGTGGCTTCAGGTGTAGAGTTGGACTGTGGCATACCGGCAGCAACCGTATTTCCCAGGTGGGAAGCTTTCGCGGGCCGTGTCGCGTTATTCACAGGGAGGCCCATCAGCGCGTATAGATAAGCATCGGCAAAGGCCTGCGTATGCGGGAAGCGCCCGCCTGGATTGAAAGCCAGCGCTTGCAAGAGTACGCCTTCAACGGCCGGCGAAGTATCCGGGTTCAGGCTGCGCGGCGCGGGCAGCTGCCCGCGCTCCTGTAAGCGGAGCAGTTCAGCTGGTTCATCTGCCTCATATGGGCGGCGCCCGCACAGCCACTCGTAGACCATGACGGCCAGCGCATACTGGTCGCTGGCGGCAGTAGCTGCGCCTTGCAGGTGCTCGGGAGCCTTATAGGGGAAGGCCGCCATCTCGCCATTGAACGAAGGGAGAACGCCCTGCAGCATGCAAGAAAAATCGGTGAGCAGCGTCTCATGGCGCTCACCCAGCAGCAGGTTGCCAGGATGCAGGTTGCCATGCACGACATTATTGACGTGTGCGTAGTGCAGTGCGTCGGCGATGGGTGAGAGGATGCGCTTCACCTCGTCTGCGGGCATGCGCTGGCCTATCGTGAAGCGTTTAGTTATACTGCCATTGGCAGCATATTGCATGACCAGGTAGCCGCAGTTCTGTTCGCCATCGAGGTCCGGCGCGAAGCCGTAATCCATTACTTCGATGATGTTGCGGTGTTTGAGCTTTTTGAGTTTCCTGGCACGTGCCAGGAAGGCTTCTTTGACTTCGTTCGTGGTGAGAGGCGCGAGCAGCAGCTTGATAATGATATCGCGCTTGCGCTGCTGGTGCCTGGCAAGGTAAAACCTGCCGGTGGGACCCTCTGCGAGCAATTGGGTGATGGTATATGGGCCGACCTGTTGGAGCTCTCCGCTGCCCATGCTGTTCTCCCCGTTATCTGAACGAATGTTTGCATGGAGAGTATAGCATAGGGGAAGAGGAAAACCAAGAGAAAGGATTCTGCGCTGTGCAATTTGCATCCGGCCGCTGGTTGGCGGCAATGCGTTATAGGGATTTCCGGCTCCTGTGGACGGGAGAATTTATTTCTGCCGCTGGAACCGAGATGTTCTTTGTCTCCTTGAACTGGCAGATGTATCTCCTGACGCATTCCGCGCTGGCCCTCGGACTCATTGGCCTTGCCAGGTCTCTTCCCATCATACTTTTTTCACTGCTCGGCGGTACCTTTGCTGACGCGCACAACCGCAAAAAAATACTCTACGTCACCCAATCCATCATGATACTGTGTTCGTTACTGCTGGCATTCGCAACATTCACCCACCTTGTCACGCCCCCGCTCATGTACCTCCTCACAGGGCTTGACGCCGCAGCGGTTGCCTTTGATATGCCTGCTCGCAGTGCGTTGGTTCCCAACCTGGTAGACAGGAAGGACCTGGCCAACGCCTTGAGTATTTACGAAATACTCTGGCAGATTGCCAGCATCACAGGCCCTGCCATAGCGGGCTTTTTGATTGCGAGCATTGGTGTCGGGGGAGTGTATAGCATCGATGCCGTTTCGACTGTGGCGGTTCTTCTCGCCCTTCTCCTTATACACAATCCCGGCGAGCCGGGCGGCGAGAAAACCGCTGTTTCCTTCGCATCCATGAAAGGAGGCCTGGCGTTCGTTCGTTCCAAAACGATTCTATGGTCGACCATGCTGCTGGATTTCCTGGGCACGTTCCTCGCATCTGCAATCACGCTGTTGCCCATTTACGCTAAAGACATTTTGCATGTCGGTCCGCAGGGCCTCGGATTGCTCTATGCAGCCCCTACCGCCGGGGCCTTGCTGGCGGGATTTTTCATGGCGCAGTATGGTCAAAGCATAAAGCGCCAGGGCAAAGTATTGCTGCTCGCTATTGCTACCTACGCCCTCGCCACCATTCTATTCGGTGTATCGCGCAATTACTTGCTGTCACTGTTCGCGCTTGCACTGGTGGGTGGGAGCGACTGCATAAGCATGGTCATCAGGCAAACGATCCGGCAGCTGGCAACGCCAGATTGGATACGCGGCCGCATGTCGTCAATCATGATGATCTTTTTCATGGGTGGCCCTCAACTGGGAGAATTTGAGGCGGGCCTGGTAGCTGCTGCCGTCGGCGCTCCCCTCTCGGTCGTGCTAGGCGGCGCCGCCACCCTGGGCATGCTGGGCATCATGACCCTCTCGATTCCCACGTTACGAAATTATAGAAATGTGTGGGAGGAGCTCTCGCCCTCCCGCTAGAAAGTGCGCTGCTCGGCTATGATTTTTAACATTCAAGGTCGGTAATAATTTGTCACCCTGAGCCCTTCGCTTCGCTCAAGGGTAAACTCCGCGAAGGGTCTGGCTCGTTGGGTGGAGAGATGCTTCGCTTCGCTCAGCATGACAATTCCGGTGTTGGTCGTTAAAATTCATAATCGCGCAGCTACGCCCATGCCTTCACTTCGCTCGGCCACAGGAGGATTCTTCGCTCTTCTGCTTATGTTGTGAAAACTCATCATTGGAGGACCGTCTATTCACTGCAGATGAAGAAGCCATTAAAAGCCTTCGACTCCAATGGCGAAACAGTGCGGCTCACTGGCGTCACCACCAGTACATCGAAACCGGGCTCTGAAGGAAAACGCGCAGCCCGGAACGTCACCCCATCATCATCGAGCATCTTCAGAAGCGCCGGGTGTTGATCGTCATGCCTGGCAAAGGCCAGGAAACTGGGACGATCCGCCTGCTGTACCGCGCTGGTGTAAGCAGGAATGCGATTGATAGCCTGGGGGGGATTGGTCAGTGCCAGTGGATTAGCAATGATGATGCTGCCGTTGGTCTTGAGCACAATAGGGTATCCGAGCAAGTTAGGCGCCCAGGCGCGGGTAATATGCCTGCTTTGCATATAGGCGATGATCGCGTCATTATTCGCCGGAGCCTCCAGGCAAAACGGCGATTGAAAGGTCGTTGCCTCATCCGTCAGCCCGTATGTCCACGCCTGCGTTCCGAGGTAACCCAATAAAAACGCCAACAAAACGCCTTGTGCCACCAATGGCAATCGCGCTCTCCCAACCGACGGGGGGCGGGTCCGTATCATGGTAGGGGCACCCCTTGCGGGTGCCCTGAAAACAGCCGCGAAAAAGAACGGCAGTGCCAACACCAGCGGCGTGCCATAGCGCCCCGCGAAATCGGCATTGCAGGTCGACAGTAGCCCACTCGCCGAAACCGTGCTGGCGCAAAAGATGAGCGCCGTGCATGCTCCGAAGAGCAGCGGCAGCCCAACCAGCCGCCTTACGCGCAGTAGCCATTGATCCTGCGATAGGAACGAGAAGGCGACCAGCGTTGCGCTGACGAGTATGCATAGAGCGCCCAGGATGAGCAGGGGCGAATGTAGAGCGGCAAGCGCCGCGCTCTCTCTGGGTACCGCGCCGCTGATGACGCGCGGCGCCACGCAGGTTATGTAGAGCCGCGTCACCTTGCGTATGGTCGAGAGGCGCTGCAGCAGTGTGCCTCCGCCCAGGCCCAGTATATAGGTGACATTCTGCCAATGGTGAGTGGCCCCCCAATAGAGCGCGGGCGCAAAACCAAGCAGGCTCGCGGGAATAGCGGTCACGGCAGGCAGGAGACCCGCCGGCATCGTAGTTATGGCCTGCCGCAGCATTGCAGCATTTTGCCGTCTCAATCTCACAACCTCGACTATAATGCCACATACGATCCAGGCGGCCGCTGCGAGAACCGCCGAGATGATCAAGGGATAGATCCAGAAGCCCAGCCCGGCGATGAAGCCAATGCCCGCCCAGCGCAATGCCAGCTCTCTCTTTGAAGCGCCCGCGCGCCAGCGCCGCGTCAATTGCAGCGCCGAAAGCAGCAAGAGCAGCATCAGGATCAGCGTCTCGATCAGCCCGCCCCAGGTGCGCATCTCCGCGATACCGTCGTAGAGCGGTGGAACGGCTGCCAGGAGCGCGGCAGTTGTGACGAAATATCGCCTGGCGTAGGAAGGTAGTTGCGCGACCTCGGCCAGCACGCTGGCCAGCCTCCAGGTCAACCACACCAGGATGAGCGACATGAGAATAGGCTCGGCTCGCAGCACCCACACCGATGCACCGAAGATAGCGAACAGCAGCGCTATGCAATACGTTTCCAGGCTGCCCAGGTAGGGCTGCCCGGAGAAATACACAGGCAGCTCGCCGCGCAAAATGTGTTCCGCCTGGATGCCCACCAGCGCCTCGTCACCGTCAATCACACCGTGTGTATGTATGACCAGCCATACCCGCACGGCAGCAGCAACTAGCAAACAGGCCCACAACGTCATGCCTCCATATATACGGGGATGGTGCCGTGCAGGGTGGGATACCTGTCCCGTGGACGGTGTGCCCTTGTCGTCGCCCTCGGGACTGGGCTGCGTGGTCAATGCTTCGGTGCTCATAACGGCTGGTGGCTACCTTTCAGGTGATATTTCACTGCAGAATCTTCTCGCCCTCATGGGCGATACGTTAAGGATATACTTGATCTTATCAATTAAAGGGAGTGCCGCGCTGTGTCTTCTCACCCCCATGGGCGATACGTTAAGGGGCGTAGCCGCGACATTTATGGCGCTGGGGAGGGGATGCGGCCTCGCCTAGAATACCTTCCCCCACCCCGGCGCGATGAAGAACTTTAACGACCAAAACCAGTAATGTCATGCTGAGCGAAGCGAAGCATCTGTCTGCCCATCGGAGAGACCCTTCGCGGAGTTTACCCTTGAGCGAAGCGAAGGGCTCAGGGTGACAAATTATTACCGATCTTGTTTTTTAAAACTCATCGTCGCGCAGCTACGCCTTCATTTCGACCTGTTATCTTGACGCTTATTGCCCCGTCCTCTCGCCCCTGACTCTTGTCAATCATTGCAGCTTGTAAAAATGTTTTGGAAAACCGGTGACTCGAACGGCGAGACCGTGCGGCTCAAAGGCGTGACGACAAGCACATCGATGCCCGGCTGCGACGGGAAACGCGCGGCTCGCGTCGTCATGATGGACAAAGACCAGCAGCGCCGGTCGGTCGGCGTGGCGAACCGCCTCGGTGTTGGCAGGAACGCGATCAATGTTGGGGCTGCGCGGCAGGAACGGCAGCGGATCGGCCGCGATAATGCCGCCATTCGTCTTGAACACAATCCCATAAGCCAGCCAGTTGCTCGCCCACGCGTAGGAGACATGCTCCTTTTGCAAATAGGCAATAATCGGCGCGTCGCTGGCCGGCGCCTCCAGGCAATACGCCGACTGGAACGTACGCCCCGGGTCCGCCAGCCCATACGTCCACGCCTGCACGCCAAGATAAACAACCAGAAACGCGAACAAAACACCCTGCGCTGCCATCGACAATCGCATTCGTCCAACGGACGGGCGGGGAAGGCGTATCGTGGGCCAGGGCTGGCGGCCATAAAGGCCCCCACCCCGCGTCATCCCCACCCCCGCCCCTACGGATGCTGATGGACTTTTCTGCGGTTGATGCCTATCGGGTGTGCTGTTCTGGGTCGCCCTTTGGTCCATCCTGCCTTCCCCGGTCGCCCCATTTTCCCCGGATTCCATATTTCCCTCGGCCTCCCCGCCGTCCTCAACCGCTGCCACTGAGGCCCTGCCACGCTCATAAATATACATACTCGCCATCGTAAAAAAAGCTGCGAAAAAGAAAGGCAGCGCCAGCACGAGCGGCGTAGCGTAACGTCCCGCTATGTCATAGTTGCACGAAATAACCACATAGACCGTAGCCTTGCTGGTGCAGAAAATCAACGCCGTGCATGCCGCAAAAAGCAGCGGCAGCATTACGAGTCTCTGTAGTCTCAGTAGTAATGGGTGCTGCGATAAAAATGCGATTCCGACAAGGATCACTGAGGCAAAAATGCATAAGAGACCCACTACAAGCAGCGGCGAATGCAGCACGGCCAGCAGCGGAGCCTCCTTAGGTACTGCCCCGCTGATCACCCGTGGAGCGATGCAGGTGACATAAGTGCGCGTCACCTGGCTTATGCTGGCGTAGCGCTGCGTAGACACGCCGAGTCCGAGTATATAGCTAATGTTCTGCCACTGGTGAGTGGCTCCCCAGTAGAGCGCTGGAGCAAACCCAACCAGGCCCGCGGGAATAGCCGCCAGTGCCGGAACGCTGCCCTTC
>WNGG01012041.1_pt1 | contig 14992 bp, 13 predicted proteins | sample 5400661 | NCBI WGS metagenome assembly WNGG01 (sample SAMN13153372, study PRJNA577476) | soil metagenome | isolation source: 100 cm soil or saprolite under Garry oak tree replicate 1 | place: USA:California | collected 2016-06-15
GGTTCCGGGGGGTCGCCGCCCGGGCCGGCACCGTCTTAACGGCTGCGCGGCGCATACCAGGACCGGGTCTGCGGGGGGTTCCGGGGGGTCGCCGCCCGGGCCGGCACCGTCTTAACGGCTGCGCGGCGCATACCAGGACCGGGTCTGCGGGGGGTTCCGGGGGGTCGTCAGTCTCTGGTGTCTCAGACCGGTTCTCTGCCCGACAGCACGTGGTCAAGACGCCGGCCAGAGACGAGTTCGGCCATGATGCAGATGAGATGATCCGTCGGACCAGGCGCCCAGGTCTGCAGTGACAGCATGCGCAGCCTGCGGAGTTCGGCATTGTCGGTGACCTCGCGCGAATGCCCGATCACCGTCACCGTCCAGCCCGCCTGCGTCTGGACGTCCACGTTGTCGACCTCAAAGGCAACCACGGAGTTGCCAACCGCGGCGGCCAGCTTGCCGCCGCGCCCGGTGCGGAAGACGACGGTGTCCCCGTCGAGTACGAAGTTCACCAGGCGGATAGCTGGCAGCGCATGCTCGGTGTACACAACGCGGCCGATTTGCGACGTCGCCAGTAACGTTAGGCACTCATCACGAGACAGCGCGTCCAGCGAACGGCCCGATTGTTGCATGTTGTCAGGGTCCTGACCATAGCCCGCGCCGCCCAGGGCCGAAGGTCCCTGTCTTCATTCTGGCTTGGCGGGGGTGGTGTGTTCGCGCAGCCGAGCTGCGTAGGCGGCGGCCTGGGTGCGGCGTTGCATGCCAAGCTTGGCGAACAGCGAGGAGACGTAGTTCTTCACCGTTTTTTCTGCAAGGAACATGCGCTCGCCGATCTGGCGGTTGGTCAATCCTTCGCCGATCAGCTGCAGGATGCGCCGTTCTTGACCGGACAGCGCCGCCAGCGGGTCCGGCTGGCGGGCGTTGCTGCGCAGCCGCTCGATGACCTGGCTGGCGGCGCGGGGGTCGAGCATGGACTGGCCGGAGGCGACCGTGCGTACCGCGCCGACCAGGTCGGTGCCGCGGATCTGCTTGAGCACGTACCCTGCGGCGCCGGCCATGATCGCGTCAAACAGGGCGTCGTCGTCGGTGAAGGAGGTGAGCATCAGGCAGGCCACGGAGGGCATCCGGGACCGGATCTCCCTGCACACGCTGACCCCGTCACCGTCGGGCAGCCGTACATCCAGCACCGCCACGTCGGGACGCAGCGCCGGGATTCGGGCCAGCGCCGACGCCGCGGTGCCCGCCTCACCGACCACCGTGATGTCCGGCTCGGCCTCCAGGAGGTCCCGGACGCCCCGCCGGACCACCTCATGGTCATCCAGCAAGAAGACACTGATCTTGCCCCCGGCTCCCGCTGCGTTCGCCACCTGATCAGCCTAACCATCATCAGTGGCCACAGCCCACTGGGCGCAGCGGAAACGGGGCAATTCAGGACCTTTGTCCCGTCCGTAAGGGGCGGAGGGCCGGTCCGGCGGGGACTGCGGCCCTTCCTGCAACGGCAAGATCGGACTAGCGTCTCAACTGAGAGACGGCTCAAAGGAGATGTGTCATGTCTGGAATCGTGGTCGGCCTCGATGGCTCGGACCAAGCACAGCGCGCGCTTGAGTGGGCGATGAACGAGGCAGTACTGCGCAACACCCCCCTGACGGTGGCTACGGTGCACCAGGTCGCTATCGATCATTGGGGCCTGGCCGAGCTCCACTATCCGCAGGACGAGCCCGCCAGGCAACGGGCGCAGGAGGCAGCGCAGCAGCTGGTCGACAAAGTCGCCGCACAGCTCAGCGGCGGCAAGCCACCCTCGGTGCAGGTAAAGGCCGTGTCCGGCATTGCCGCGCAGGTGCTCATCAACGAGTCCAAGGACGCTGACCTGCTGGTCGTCGGCAGCCACGGCGGTGGATTCGAACGGCTCATTTTGGGCTCGGTGAGCAGCAAAGTTGCGCACCACGCGGCATGCCCGGTAGTGATCGTTCGCTAGTGTCGCCCCTGGCCACGCTCCGCGGCCGCCCTGGCCGCTGGCTGGCAGGGAGCGGTGATGCCTGAGCTGTTTAACGCGAGTAGCTACCTCGTCGACCGGCACGTCGATGAAGGCCGCGGTGATCGGATGGCGGTCACCGGCCCGGCGGGCACGCTGAGCTACGCCGGGCTGGTGACCCAGGTTCGACACGTCGCCGCTGGACTGCGCGAACTGGGTGTCCGGCCAGAGGAACGGGTCGTCATGGTGGCGTCCGACAACCCCGAGCTGCTGGTGATGATCCTTGCGGTCATGCGCATCGGCGCCGTCGCGGTCCCGGTCAATACCATGCTGACCGGGGGTGAGCTAGCCGAATTGCTACAGGACGCGCGCGTCAGGGTAGCGTTCGTTTCAGGTGAGTTTGCCGCAGCGGCGGCGGCGGCCGCGGCCGCCGCGCCCGAGTTGCGCAACGTGGTGATCGCCGCAGCGCCCGCCGGTCTGCCCGATGCGGCCGACCGCCATGACCTGGCCGTGTTCCCGCCACAGATCAGCGTCGCCACCCTTGCAGAGGTGACAGCGAGCGGCAGCCGTTATGGAGACCAATCGGAATACCCCACCTGGGAAGACTCGCCCGCGCTCTGGCTGTACACATCCGGCACCACAGGCAGGCCGAAGGGTGCGGTGCACCGGCACGCCAACATCCGCCACGTCGCGGAAACCTACCCGCGTGACGTGCTCGCCATCACCGCCGACGACCGCTGTTATTCGGTCGCCAAGCTCTTTTTCGCCTATGGGCTCGGCAACTCGGCGTTCTTCCCGCTTTCGGCCGGTGCGACCACGATCCTCGACCCGGCGCGGCTCACCCCGCAGCGGGTGGCCGAACGCGTCGCCGCATACCAGCCCACGCTGCTGTTCGCAGTCCCTTCGTTCTACGCGGCGTTGCTCGCCGCGCAGCTTCCGCCAGCCACCTTTGCGCCTGTGCGCCTGGCCGTATCGGCAGGCGAAACCCTGCCCGGCGGGATCTACCAGCGGTTTCGCGATCATTTCCGCGTTGAGATCCTCGACGGCATCGGCTCAACAGAGGCACTGCACATCTTCATCTCGAACCGGCCAGGGCTGGTCCGGCCGGGTAGCTCGGGCACGCCTGTGGCCGGTTACCAGGCCGCCATCCGTAACGAGCACGGCCAGCCTGTCGCCGACGGCGTGCCGGGTGACCTGTACCTGAAGGCGCCCTCGGCGGCGATCGGATACTGGTGCCGCACCGACACCACACGCCAGGTGTTCCAGGGGGAGTGGCTACGGACCGGCGACGTGTACGAGCGCTCGGCGGACGGCTATTACACCTGCCTCGGCAGGACGAGTGACATGATCAAGGCGGGCGGGATCTGGGTCTCGCCTGCCGAAGTCGAGGCCCGCCTGCTCGAGCACCCAGGTGTTGCTCAGGCGGCGGTCGTCGGGCTGCCCGACGCGGAAGGCCTTGAAATGCCTGTGGCGTGTGTGGTCCGCTCGCCCGCAGGCTCTGGCATCAGCACCTCTGGCATCAGCTCTGACGACAGCTCTGGCATCAGCGCGGGCATCAACTCTGGCATCAGCGCGGTGGAACTCATCGCGTTCTGCAGGGAAGGACTGGCCGCTTTCAAGCGGCCGCGCATGATCTTTTTCGTCGAGTCGCTGCCAACGACGGCCACCGGCAAGCTGCGGCGCTTCGCCGTCCGCGAGAAAGCACGCCAAATGCTCGCAGCTCAGCCGCGGGTTTAGTGCCGAGTTCAGCGGGTCGGCTTCGACGGGATGAACCGCACAGGCATTCCTTACACTCAGGACCGCTGCACAGCAACGACGCTGACAAGATCGTCCATCCCGCTGAAAAATCACCCGGGTTCGTGGTGTACAGCGGGAGATCGTTCGCGCTCGCTACCAACCGCGGGCCGGGTAAGGTCGGCCGCACTGGGCACGTAGTCTCCACAAACTAGCAGGTACCCTGCGCGTTCTGGGCGTACGGGTACACCGATGGCAGCCGGACCGGAGGGCACGGCGTGGGAAGCGACGAAGGCCGCGCAGCGGCGGTGCGAGGGGAGCGGCTGATCACGGTCCCTAACGCGCTCAGCGTGGCGCGGCTCGCCGGGTTGCCCCTGTTCTTCTGGCTGGTGCTGGTGCCAAAGGCGGACGGCTGGGCAGTCGTTGTGCTCGTGAGTGCAGGTCTGTCCGACTGGCTCGACGGAAAGATCGCTCGCGCCTGGCACCAGCAGAGCAGGCTGGGTGAAATCCTTGACCCGCTAGCTGATCGGCTATATATCGCCGCCACTTTGATCGCGCTCGCGCTGCGCTCGATCATTCCGTGGTGGCTGCTCGCGGTCCTGGTCGGCCGCGAACTCGTGCTCAGCGCCGCGCTTGTGGTGCTGCGGCGCCGCGGGTACGGTCCGCCACAGGTCAACTTCGTTGGCAAGGCCGCCACACTCTGCTTGCTTTATGCGTTTCCGCTGCTGTTCCTCGGTGCGCACAGCGGAGGTCTGGCGACTGCTGCGAGGGTCATCGGTTGGGCCTTCGCCATCTGGGGAACGGCTTTGTACTGGTGGGCAGCCGGGCTCTACCTCGAGCAGACGCGTCGGCTGGTCCGGGCTGCGGATGTGGAAGGCGCGGTTGCGCCCGGGGCCAGACCCGGAGAGGCCAGACGCGGAGAGGAGAGTCGTCCACGGTGAAGGCCGTCGTAATGGCAGGCGGCGAGGGCACGCGCCTGCGGCCGATGACCGCCAACCAGCCAAAACCACTGCTTCCCATCGCCAACCGCCCGATCATGGAACATGTGCTGCGGCTGCTCAAGCGGCACGGTTTCACCGAGACCGTCGTAACGACAGCATTCCTCGCCTCGCTCGTCCGCAACTACTTCGGTGACGGCGAGGACTTTGGCATGAGCCTGCAGTACGCGACCGAGGAGATGCCGCTCGGCACCGCGGGGAGCGTCAAGAACGCCGAGGATGCGCTGCGTGACGAGCCGTTTCTTGTCATCTCCGGCGACGCGCTCACCGACATCGATCTGTCCGCGATGATCAGGGCGCACCGCAAGAGTGGCGCGCTGGTCACGATCGGCCTCACCCGGGTGCCTGACCCGCTGGAGTTCGGGATCATCATTGTCGACGATGACGGCCGCATCCAGCGGTTTCTGGAGAAGCCGACCTGGGGCCAGGTCTTCTCGGACACAGTCAACACCGGCATCTATGTCATGGAGCCCGAGGTGCTCGCGCGGCTGCCTGCGGGGGAGTCTGTCGACTGGTCGTCCGATGTATTCCCGAGCTTGCTCGAGCGCGGCGCGCCGCTGCACGGCTACATCGCCGAGGGCTACTGGGAGGATGTCGGTACCCACGAGAGCTACCTGAAGGCGCAGGCAGACGTGCTCGCCGGCCGGGTCGAAGCCGAGATCGACGGGTTTGAGATGTCGCCTGGCGTGTGGGTCGCCGAGGGTGCCGAGGTTGATCCGGACGCGGTGCTGAAGGGACCGCTCGCCATCGGGGACTACGCCAAGATCGAAGCGGGCGCCGAACTACGTGAGTTCACCGTGATCGGCAGCAACGTGGTGGTGAAGGAGGGCGCGTTCCTGCACCGTGCCGTCGTGCACAACAACGTGTACGTGGGACCGAGTGTCAACCTGCGCGGCTGCGTGATCGGCAAGAACACCGACGTGATGGGCTCGGTAAGGATCGAGGAGGGCACGATCGTCGGTGACGAATGCATCATCGAGGCGGAGGGCCTACCTGTCACCAGGGGTGAGGGTCTATCCGTTCAAGACCATCGAGGCTGGTGCGGTCGTCAACACCAGCGTGATCTGGGAGTCACGGGGGCAGCGCACGCTGTTCGGGCCCCGAGGGGTGTCCGGGCTGATCAACGTGGAGATCACGCCGGAGCTGTGTGTGCGGCTGGCCAGTGCTTACGCCACCACGCTGAAGAAGGGAGACATCATCACCACCTCGCGCGACGTGTCGCGCGCCGCCCGCGCGCTCAAGCGGGCCGTGCACGGCGCGCTTACCGCCAGTGCGATCAACGTTGCCGACCTCGAGGCACAGCCGCTGCCGGTGGCACGGTTCGAGACGTCGCGGGGTGAATGCGCGGGCGGGATCGCGCTGCGGACCACACCAGGGGATCCGCAGGCGATCGACATCATCTTCCTTGACGAGCGGGGAGCCGACCTGTCGCAGGCAGCGCGGCGGAAACTTGAGCGGGTGTTCTCGCGGCAGGAATTCCGCCGCGCGTTCCCTGGCGAGATCGCCGAGCTGACCTTCCCGCCCAGGGTCATGGAGACCTACACCCACGAGTTGCTGCGCTGTGTCGACATGACCGGGGTCCGTGAAGCGGGACTGAAGATCGTCGTGGACTGCGCCGGAGGGACGGTGTCGGTGGTGATGCCGGGCCTGCTCGGCCGGGTCGGCGTCGAGGTGCTGACCGTCAACAACCGGCTGGACGAGTTCTCACCGACGGAGACACTCGCACAGCGCCGTGCCGACATGCAGCGGCTTTCCGAGCTTGTGTCCTCTTCGCGCGCGGCGTTCGGTGTACGGTTCGATCCCGTCGGTGAGCGGATATTCCTGGTCGATGAGAACGGGGCACTCGTGGACGACGACCGCGCACTGCTTGTGGTGCTCGATCTGGTTGCCGCCGAACGGCACTCAGGGAAGGTGGCGCTGCCTGTGACGACGACACGGGTGGCTGAGCAGGTGTGCCGTTTCCACGGCGTGGACGCCGAGTGGACGGCAACCTCGATGGACGCGCTGACCGAGGCCGCAGGCGACAAGGATGTGATCCTCGCCGGTGACGGCCATGGCGGTTTCATCGTGCCCGAGTTCAGCAGGACGGTTGACGGGATCGCGGCGTTCACCCGGCTGCTCGGGCTTGTCGCCCGCACCCGGCTGACGCTCAGCCAGATCGATCGCCGCATTCCCGCGGCACACCTGTTCCGGCGGTCAATGCCGACCCCATGGGCGGCCAAGGGCTCGGTCATGCGAACGGTCGTCGAGGCCGCGGGCGACCGGACGGTGGACACCACCGACGGAGTGCGGGTGGTGGAACCGGACGGCAGCTGGGTGCTTGTGCTGCCGGATCCAGCGGAGGCGATCACGCACATGTGGGCCGAGGGCCCCGACCCCGATACCGCGCATGCGCTGCTTGACCAGTGGGCCGCGGTGGTGGAGCGGGCTGGCCACTGAGCATGCCCGGGCTTCGCAACGAGATGCGCCCAGATGTGAGAAAATCGCGGTCAGCGTAGTGCACCGGGGTGCGCTAGATGTGCCGGGTGCCCGGACATGCGTGGCGCATGGACTGACTGCAGGTACCGCGGGTAGCTTGGGCGCCAGGGGAGGTGGAACCGCCGGTGAAACTGCGGGTAAGACCGTGGCCACGACGCGGCGGGCCGCCGCGGCGCAGGCATCAGCCTGCGCTGGCGCGCAAGGCAGATGGATGGAGGCCGAGCCGACCGATGCCGAGCGTCTACTGCACGCAGTGCGGGAACGCCAACCCGGATGGGGCGCGTTTCTGTTCGCATTGTGGCAAGCCGCTCACCTGGGGAGCGGCGGGAGAACAAGCGGGGGAGACCACGTCGATGATCTCCCTGGCCGGGCCGGAGGTTTCCGAGGTAGAGCCCAGCGAGGAGCTCGCCGCGGACCTGGCGGCGGCCGATGAGCTACCCCCTGGTACAGCGCTGCTTGTTGTCAGACGGGGACCGAACGCGGGCAGCAGGTTCCTGCTGGACAGTGATCTCACCACCGCTGGCCGCCATCCCGACAGCCACATCTTTCTCGATGATGTGACGGTTTCACGCCGGCATGCCGAGTTCTACCGGCACGGGAACACCTTCACCGTGCGCGACGTGGGCAGCCTGAACGGCACGTACGTGAACCGTGAGCGCATCGAGGAAGCCACGCTGAGCGGGGGAGATGAGGTCCAGGTTGGCAAGTTCCGGCTGGTGTTCATGGCGAGCCCCCGGCGGTATAGCGAGAGCGGGCCGGCTGGCGCACCATGAGTGCTCAGTCGGCACGGGCCAATTTCAGCATTAGCGAAGTGCTCGCTCAGCTGCGCGGCGAATACCCCGACGTCAGCGTCTCCAAGATCCGTTTTCTCGAATCGGAAGGCCTGATCGAACCCGCGCGGTCACCATCTGGGTACCGGCGATTCGGCCTGGCCGACATCGAGCGGCTTCGCTACATCCTCGCCGCACAGCGGGACCAGTACCTGCCGTTGCGGGTGATCAAGGAGAAGCTCGGCGCGATCGACCGGGGTGAGGATGCCAGCCCCCGTGCCGCGCTTGGCCTGGTCGTCGTGTCGCCGCCGCCAGACGGCCCGGGTGCCCACTCGCCGCTGCTGAGCCGGCGTGAGCTTGCAGAGGCGGCGGGCATCGGGGACGGCGAACTGGCCGAACTCGAGGAGTTCGGCCTGATCCGGCGGTCCGGGCGGCATTACGGCCGTGAAGCGCTCACCGTCGCGCGGACCGCGGCTGAGCTCGGCCGGTTCGGCGTTCAGCCGAGGCACTTGCGTGCGGTCAAGGCAGCCGCGGAACGGGAGACATCACTGATTGACCAGGTAGTTGCCCCGATCATGCGCCAGCGCAGCCCTGGCGCGCGGGACCGGGCGCAGGAGACGGCGCGCGAGATCACAGCGCTCACGCTGCGGCTTCATGCTGCGTTTCTAGAAGCTGGGCTGCGCACCGACCTGACTCAATAGCGGGTGTACGTTGGCAAAGGGAGCGGCGAAATCTGGGCTCCACGAGGAGCGAAGAAGCAGATCATGAGGACGGAGCGGCCGTGAGGCAGATGGAGGTCGTCGGCGTCAGGGTCGAGATGCCCTCGAACCAGCCCATCGTCCTGCTGAAGGAAGCGCAGGGCGACAGGTACCTGCCGATCTGGATCGGTGCTGTGGAGGCGACTGCGATCGCATATGCCCAGCAGGGGATGATGCCAGCTAGACCACTTACTCACGATCTGTTCCGTGATGTGCTCGAGGCCCTCAGCGTGCAACTGCGCACGGTCAATATCACCAGCCTGCGGGATGGGATCTTCTTTGCCGACCTCGTCTTCTCCAACGGGGTCGAGGTGAGCGCTCGCCCGTCGGACTCGATCGCCCTCGCGCTACGGACGGGCGCAACGATCTTCGTCGCCGATGAGGTTCTTGACGAGGCGGGAGTCGCCATCCCGGACGAGCAGGAGGACGAGGTGGAAAAATTCCGCGAGTTCCTCGACACCATCACTCCGGAGGACTTCGGCCGCTCGACCTAAGCACCAGCGGGCTTGTGAGCGATGCTCCCTCAGGCTGGCTCTGACCGGCTTTGTCGCGACTCGTCACGACGCGCCGGGCGGGATCGTTGACGCACCCATCCCGGCCGGCCTACCGTGCGAAACGAATACTCAGCGTGCTGTAGGGGGTGTCCCGTGGCCGTAGGGCGTCGCGAGCGCAGCGATGACAGGTCCGCTGCCAGCTACGCTGCGATGCCCGAGCAGTACCGGGGGCAGCAGGGCCTGCTGTTCGGTGATGAGCCAGACGCGCTGCCCGCGGATGCCGGCTACCGTGGCCCGACCGCCTGTGCCGCCGCCGGCATCACCTACCGCCAGCTCGACTATTGGGCGCGCACCGGGCTCGTGGAGCCGAGCGTGAGGCCGGCTCATGGATCCGGATCGCAGCGGCTGTACAGCTTCCGCGACATTCTCGTGCTGAAGGTCGTCAAGCGGCTGCTTGATACCGGGATCTCGCTGCAGCAGATTCGGGCCGCGGTGCAGCACCTGCGGGATCGCGGTGCCGACGACCTGGCCCAAGTGACGCTGATGAGTGACGGTGTCAGCGTGTACGAGTGCACCTCGCCCGATGAAGTGGTCGACCTGCTCCAGGGCGGCCAGGGAGTGTTCGGGATCGCACTCGGCAGGGTCTGGCGGGAAGTCGAGGGCACGCTCGCCGAGCTGCCGCCCGAGACCGCAGGAAGCGGCGCGGCAGTCGTTAGGAGCGCGAGCGATGAGCTTGCCACCCGCCGCGCCCGCAGGACCGGCTGAGCGTCTCACCGCCGCGATCAGCACCCGAGACAGGCTCTAGGCAGAGCATGGGGTAACGCCGGCAGCGTCACTGCCGGACCGGGTAGAGTCGAAGATGCTGCAGACCCCATCCGGGAGAGTCCTCACGCAGCCGGCGTGAGGCGCCGAAGGAGCAACACCCCGGAACCTCTCAGGCACCAGGACCGGACGGGCGAGGCGCCTCTGGAAAGCAGGGTGCCGTCGGCCGTATGGGCGGCGGATTCCTCACCGAAGGTGCAAGCCGTCCCAAGGCACGCGGGCGGTGAAGCTCTCAGGTCGCCACGACAGAGGGGGAGGGGGCGGTCGCCCGCGCATGCGGGCAGCCTTGGCACACACGGGCGAGCCCCGGCCCCCCAAGGTCCCGGCGCCTCAGGAGGCTTTTCCAATGACATCCGTTCAACACGAAGCGGTGAGTCAGGACCTAGCAGCTGACCCTGGGTCACGTACACATAACGCGGGCCTTCGCGAAGCATTCGCCGAGCGGCACATCGGGCCGTCCGCGAGCGAAATCCAACAAATGCTCGCGGTAACCGGATTCGCAAGCCTCGACGAGCTGACCGGTGCCGCGCTGCCTCGAGGCATCGGCCAGCGGGTCCCGCTCCACCTCCCTGCGCCGCTGACAGAACCGCAAGCGCTGGCTGAGCTTCGCCGCCTCGCCGGGCAGAACCAGGCCCTCACCTCCATGATCGGACTCGGCTACTACGATAGCGTCACGCCAGCGGTGATCCGCCGCAACGTGCTCGAGAACCCGGCCTGGTACACCGCCTACACGCCGTACCAGCCGGAGATCTCGCAGGGCCGCCTCGAGGCGCTGCTGAACTTTCAGACCATGGTGAGCGACCTGACCGCGCTGCCTGTGGCGGGTGCCTCGCTGCTTGACGAGGCCACCGCAGCCGCCGAGGCGATGACGCTGGCACGGCGCGCCGGTCGCCCGGCGTCAGGTCGGCCCGCTGGCAAGGGCAACGCGGCCAACGGCGTGTTCGTGGCCGATGCCGACTGTATGCCCCAGACGCTCGCCGTGCTTGCCACGCGAGCGCAGCCGCTCGGAATCGAGCTTGTCGTAGCCGAGCCGACACCGAGCCTAATCGCCGACCTGGACGGCGAGCTTTTCGGTGTGTTGTTCCAATACCCCGGCGCGAGCGGTGCGGTGCGCGACCTGAGGCCCGCGATCGAGGCGGCGCATGCTCGAGGCGCGCTTACCGCCGTAGCCGCCGACCTGCTGGCGCTGACGCTGCTGCGCCCGCCGGGTGAACTCGGCGCCGACATCGCGGTCGGCACCACCCAGCGCTTCGGGGTTCCGCTCGGGTTCGGCGGACCCCACGCTGGCTACATTTCGGTCAGGGACGAGCTGAAGCGGCAGCTGCCCGGCCGTCTGGTCGGGGTCTCGCTCGACGCGGACGGCCGCCCCGCGTACCGGCTCGCGCTGCAGGCCAGGGAGCAACACATCCGCAGGGAAAAGGCGACAAGCAACATCTGCACCGCCCAGGTGCTGCTCGCCGTCATCGCGGGCATGTATGCCCTCTACCATGGCCCAGAAGGGCTCACCGCGATCGCGCGCCGTGCGCATCACAAGGCCGCTACCCTGGCCGCCACACTGGCAGGGCTCGGCCTGGAGACGGGACCGGGTGCCTTCTTCGATACGGTACGCGTCCGGGTCCCAGGCCGCGGTGCCGAGGTTGTCCGGCGCGCCAGGCAGGCCGGCTACAACCTGTTCCTGGCTGACGCGGACACGGTGCAGATTTCATGCGATGAGACGACCACCGACGCCCACCTGCGTGACGTGGTTACCGCAGTGGCGAATGCGACACCCGCGGCGGCTGGCGAATCAGGGCTAGCGGGCGAATCAGCGCTAGCGGGCGAATCAGCGCTAGCGGGCGAATCTGGGCTGGCGGGCGAGTTCGCGGGCCAGCTCGCAGGTGAGGTGTCGAGCGTGCTGCCAAAGACACTCGGCCGCGAGTCGGACTTCCTCACCCATCAGGTCTTTCACCGTTATCGCAGCGAAACCGCGATGCTGCGGTACCTGCGCCAGCTGGCCGACCGCGACATAGCGCTCGACCGGTCGATGATCCCGCTCGGTTCATGCACGATGAAGCTGAATGCCGCCGCCGAGATGGAAGCCATCAGCTGGCCCGAGTTCGCCGCGATTCACCCCTTCGCGCCCGCCGACCAGACCCGCGGCTACCAGGAGCTAATCGCCGATCTCGAGCGCTGCTTGGCCGAGATAACCGGGTACGACGCGGTCAGCTTGCAGCCGAATGCGGGCTCGCAGGGCGAGCTGGCAGGTCTGCTGGCGATTCGCGCTTACCACGCCGCCCACGGCGAGTCGCACCGCGACGTGTGTCTCATCCCTGCATCCGCGCACGGCACGAACGCCGCGAGCGCCGTGCTTGCGGGCCTGCGCGTGGCGGTGGTGGCGTGCGGTGCCGACGGTGTCATAGATGACAAGGACCTGGCCGCGAAGCTGAATGCACACCGGGGCCGGGTGGCGGCAATCATGGTGACCTATCCGTCCACCAATGGGGTGTTTGAGGAGAGCATCACCGAGGTTTGCCGCGCGGTGCACGAGGCGGGCGGCCAGGTTTATGTGGACGGGGCGAACTTGAACGCGCTTGTCGGGCTGGCACGACCCGGTGAATTCGGTGCGGATGTGTCCCACCTGAACCTGCACAAGACCTTCTGCATACCGCACGGTGGCGGTGGTCCCGGGGTGGGGCCGGTAGCCGTCCGCGCACACCTGGCGCCGTACCTGCCAGCAGCCACACCCGGGATCCCGAGCCGCGGCGGCTCCAGGGACTCGAGCGGCTCAAGCGGTGGCGTCGGACCGGTAGCGGCCGCACCGTGGGGTTCAGCGGGCATCCTGCCCATTTCATGGGCCTACATCCGGATGATGGGTGACGTCGGGCTGCGCCTCGCGACCCAGGTGGCCATCCTGGCCGCAAACTATGTGGCCAGACGGCTCGCGCCGCACTACCCGGTGCTCTACACCGGCCGGGGTGGGCTGGTGGCGCACGAGTGCGTCATCGACCTACGACCGATCGCCAAGCAGACAGGTGTCACCGTCGAGGACGTTGCGAAGCGGCTAATCGACTACGGGTTCCACGCGCCCACGATGTCGTTCCCTGTCGCGGGCACCCTGATGATCGAGCCGACGGAAAGCGAGGATCTCGCCGAGCTTGACCGGTTCTGTGACGCGATGATCGCGATCCGGCGTGAGATCGGCCGGGTGGCGTCCGGCGAGTACGACCGGCAGGACAACCCGCTGCGTAACGCGCCGCACACCGCGGAGATGCTGGTCAGCGGTGAGTGGAAGCACACTTATCAGCGCGAGGACGCGGCGTACCCGTCGCTTGGGAACGGCACCGCTCAAGGTGCACCGCGGCGAGACAAGTACTGGCCGCCCGTCCGCCGCATCGATCAGGCCTACGGCGACAGGCACCTCGTCTGCGCCTGCCCGCCACCGGAGGCGTTCGCCGACGATGCACCGGCGGGCCAGCGGTAGCCGACACCGGCGTGATAGGACAGGTCACACCGATCCGTAGGTGAGAACGAGGTGGCCAGATGGATCGCGTGCGCATCGGCACGCTCGGGGCCGCGCGGATCACGGCGAACGCGCTGATCCAGCCGGCGCGCGAGGTCGCTGAGGCGGTGGTGACCGCTGTTGCCGCGCGTGATCCGGACCGCGCGCGGGCCTTCGCCGGTGTGAACGGTATCGCAGACACCCGCGATTCCTACGCGGCGCTGATCGCGGACCCGGACATCGATGCGGTCTACAATCCGCTGCCCAACTCCTTGCACGCCCCCTGGACACTGAAGGCGATCGAGGCAGGCAAGCACGTGCTGTGCGAGAAGCCGTTCGCCAGCAACGAGGCAGAGGCGCAGACCGTTGCGGCGGCTTCGCAAGGTTCTGGCCTAGTGGTGATGGAAGCGTTCCACTACCGCTACCACCCACTGGCCCGGCGGATGGACGAAATCGTGAACGGCACCGGTGGCGAGCTCGGCGCCGTGCGGCACATCGAAGTGACGCTCTGCTTCCCGATCGGCGATGCGTCCGACATCCGCTTCCGCTACGAGCTCGGCGGCGGTGCCACAATGGACGGGGGATGCTACGCGATCAACTGCCTTCGGTTCCTCGGTCCAGGCGAACCCGAGGTCGTGTCCGCGTCGGCGCAGGAGTTGTCGCCTGGGGTAGACGCGGTGATGACCGCTGCATTCCGCTTCCCGGGTAACGCAGCCACCGGCGGTTTCCGCGCCTCGCTGCTGCCAGACGGGCCATTCACCGCCGACGTGCGGGTGACGGGCGAGGACGGCGAGCTGAGCGTGGTGAACTTCATGACGCCGCACCAGGGGCACAAGCTTCAGGTCACGGTCCGCAACGAGACGAGGCAGGAACGGGTGGCCGGCCCTGCGACCTATACCGGGCAGCTGCGTGCCTTTACCGCCGCCGTGCTACGCGGCGAGCCGTTCGCCACCACGGCTGCGGACGCGACCAGGAACATGCGGGTGATCGACGACGTGTACCGCGCCGCCGGGCTACCGCTGCGCGGCACGTAGCGTCGACCGGCCTGCCAGGGTCACGCTCTGGGTTGCCGCCCGGCACTAGAGTGACTGCGTGGCTGATCCCGCGACCTACCGCCCGCCTCCAGGGTCGATTCCCGAGTCCCCTGGGGTCTACCGGTTTCGCGACGACCATGGCCGCGTCGTATACGTCGGCAAGGCAAAGAACCTGCGTTCCCGGCTTAACTCATACTTCGCCGACTACATCGGCCTGCATCCCCGCACCCAGGCCATGTTGCGCTGCGCCGCGGGCGTCGACTGGACGGTCGTCACCACCGAGGTGGAGGCGCTACAGCTCGAGTATTCCTGGATCAAGGAGTACGACCCGCGGTTCAATGTGCGCTACCGCGACGACAAGAGTTATCCGTATCTCGCCGTCACGCTGAACGAGGAGTACCCCCGCGTGATGGTGATGCGCGGCGCGAAACGCCGCGGTGTCCGCTACTTCGGCCCGTATTCGCATGCCTGG
>WNGG01007446.1_pt1 | contig 14990 bp, 8 predicted proteins | sample 5400661 | NCBI WGS metagenome assembly WNGG01 (sample SAMN13153372, study PRJNA577476) | soil metagenome | isolation source: 100 cm soil or saprolite under Garry oak tree replicate 1 | place: USA:California | collected 2016-06-15
CAGTATTCCCGGAAGTAGGAGACCTTGTCGTCGCGACGGTCACAAGGGTGGAAGACTACGGCGCGTACGTCAAACTCGACGAGTATGCCGGCATCGAGGGTCTAGTCCACATCTCGGAGATTTCAACGACTTGGGTAAGGAACATCCGCGATCATGCCCGTGCGGGCCAGAAGCTCGTCCTCAAAGTCCTCAGAGTCAATCCACAACGGAACCAGATCGATCTGTCTCTGCGACGAGTGACAGGCAGAGAAAAATCGGAGAAGATGCTTGAGTGGAAAAAAGAGAGGAAAGCGGAAGCGATTCTAAAAAGCGCCGCTGAAAAGATGCAGAGGCCGGAAGAGGATGCTGAGGTCATCAAGAACACTATTCTAGAAAAGTTTGGCGGTCTCTACGATCCTCTGGAGGAGGCGATTGACGAAGGTCCGGAAGCATTAGTCAAAGCAGGGCTATCCGAGGAATGGGCCCAGGCGATAGCCGAAGTTTCTAAGAGCAAGATTCGGCTCGAGAGATCGAAGGTTCGAGGAACAGTCTCGGTAAGCTGTCACAGGCCAGGCGGTTTGGAGATCATCCGTCAGACCCTCGTCAGCGCCAAGAAAATACGCCGGCCTCGGGGTAGCGAGATAAAGATCTACACGATCGGCGCCCCAAAGTATCGAGTCGAGGTGGAAGCAGGCAGCTTTGAGGCGGCAGAGAAAACATTGAACCTTGTAATGGAGGATATACTCGCATCTATCAAAAAGGCCGGTGGGGAAGGGCGAAAGATTGGATGAAATGGTTGATGCGAAGGTGCGTGAAATGTTGGCGATATACTCTCAAGAATCTCTGTCCCTATTGTGGCTCGCCGACCCGTAATCCTCATCCTGCAAAGTATTCCCCAGAGGACAAGTACGCCCGTTACAGAATCAAACGCTTTGAGGCTGAGACCACCTAGAGACTTAGTGCTCGATAAGAGTCTGGTTACCGCTCAATGCCATATTCAAGTCGAGAGCAGGCTCTCCATTCCACCAGCCTCTTACTTCAATCTGTGCCGATGTGGAGGGGAGGACAACGGGAGACGAACTATTCCAGAGATAGGTAAAGGAACCGGCGTTGAGGTTTACGCTCTTGATGGTTGTCCATCCGGCAGTACCTGGCATAGCGTATTGGAGAGTAACTGGCGTGTTAGTGGACACGCGGGATCCATCTGGGTAGGTTAGTGTTCCGGTAATATTGGTACCCTTCGATAGATCTGTTTTAGAAATGTACGGGTTGCTGAGCACGGTCGTGAGAGTAGGCGTCTGCGGATAGTTCACTTTGTAGATCAGGACGTAATCGTTGGACGAGGCAAATACGCGGCTGAAGAAGTATGGGCTGCTGTCTCCTCTGTCGGACGTGTCGCCGCTAGCTCCCTTCAATGGGGGGCTGATTCCCGAAGGATAGCTGTCGCGCAGTAGTAATCCTAGTAGAGTATTGCTCAAAGGTATTGCTGCCGCCTGCCTTGAACCTGGGGGGAAATTGTCAGTGATCACTGTACCATTGTCTGTCTTGCCTCCTATTGCGATGTACCTGTCGTAGACCGATGCACCAGTCGTGGTATCCGTAACGACTTGTCGATATGTTACAGTGGCAAGACCTAAGGGAGTGTTTATTTTCGTTCCGTTTCCTATGCGGACCATCCAGTACCATTTGCTGTCATCGCCGTAGCCGCACACAGTCGGGGTTCCAGCGCTCGACGAGCAGAGGCCGGATCCCCCCTGCTGGTAGTTGTAGCTGATGAATATCGCGACGTGGGTCACGCCGTACTGGCGTAGCAGGTCGACGGCCATGGATTCGTTAAGCATCAGTCCTGTCGCAATTATCTGTATCTGTGTCAGATTTCCTGTCCCATTGTCAGCGAGGGTATGAAGTCCCGTGTTTACCGAGATCCAGTATCCATAGTCCCACCATGCGAAGACGACACTAGTGGAGGGTAGATTGTTATTCATCCAGGTTAAGGCCTGAATCCAGTCTGGATAATAACCTCTCACTGGAAGGCTGGCCGACGCTATTGTCGTAGGGGTATAGGCTGATTGGACCGCGTTTATGAATGTCGGAACCACGAGGATCAGGATGATTAGGAGTATGCCGAGGCTGAACTCTCGGCTGACCCTGCTCGTGAATCTCAACTTTCTTCTCGGGAATATGACAGCCTGTTGGATTATGTCCATTGCAGGTTTCCCAAGCTCGACAATAGTGATTGCCGCGAGCGTGGCCATCGCGGGCGCGAGGATTAGAGTGAGCCTGACGAGGCTGGCGGCGAAATAGAACCCGGTTACCCCGAAGATTATGAGAAGTACATCTCTGTCACGTAATCGTTGAAAAGCAAAGAAGAAGCCGAAAACAGCCAGAAGGATGATGCTTCCTATTTCCAAGTAGAGGCTTGCCCATGTAGAGGGTCTATTTTCTGCGACTGAGGCCACGAGAGGAATACTGTTCCGGACGAATGGGTTTAGTGTCGTGTAGAATTTTCCACGGAGGCCTGTAGAAATCAGACCAGTGCTAACGCCCAGAATCGCCACCGCCGCAACACCAACCACAGTGAGACCAGCTACCGTCAACCTTCCCCTAGAAGTCGGCGCAAGCCGGGCCAGTTCCATTATCCCGAGAACTGCCATCACACCCAAGAGTGCTATAGTGGTGCTCTCCGTAAGGTAGGTGTGTCCAAGCAAGGGAAGCTCGGTTCCCGTGAACATGAAGAATCCCATCGTGATCCCATAGGAGAGCATGAGACGCGGAGAGTATCTCTTCAAGACTACTAACGCTAGGGCGAAGAGTCCTAGTACCTCCGCGGCATACCGGAAACTTCCCCACGCGAAGGCCATGTAAATGAGACTCACGCTGGAGAGCATGCTGTAAATGATTGTCGCCTTCAACGACCGATTTGCATCTACAGCTCTCATGAAAAATAGAAATGTCATGACCATAGTCGGTATTCCGACAGCTTCGTTGCGGAAGAAGCCGACATCGGTGCGGCTGATCAGGCTTGAGCTGAAAGCTGAGAGGAGCGCAGCCAAGAGCCCGGCACTCTTCCCCCAGATGTCTCTCGCAAAGAAGTAGATGACGAGCACTCCGAAAACGCCCAGAATCACAGGGGCGTAGACAGCCGCATCATAGAGGCTTACGTTGATTCCTATGGCCTGTAGGAACATGTAGATGAGTGTCCCAGTGAAGCTGGTTCCCGGATAGCTAGTCGTGACTGGCGATCTACCAAATGGGAACCATGCCTTGAAATCTGTGTAGGCGTACCAGCTCAGCCAGCCACCAGACGTTATCTGGCGCATGTCGTTGAAGTTGAAGTATGGGTCGAACTCGCTAATGTAAGCCCCCCAGCGGAGAGGCAGCAAGCGTATAATGGTGGCAAGCCCAAGAGTCAGGGTTAGGATGGAATAGTGAAGAACTGTAGCGCGAGGAATTCCGCCAAGCGTCTTTCTGATGGCTCTGAAGCGAGCGGAAATGTTCTCGCGGCTAAGCCCTCCTCTTATTCCGGTGAGTATGCCTTCAGGCTCGAGAGTCATGTTGAGACGCTATTCTCAGTTTTCTTGGCGCGGCGGAGACCGCGGTTCCCAGGGTCTCGTTGTTAATATTCTTGTGGTTGGAAATGATAGGGTGAGGTACATCAAGCTGACGGGCGAGACAAGACATTTTTCTCTTGTTTATCGATCTGCCCCAAGTCCGTCGCTTAGGAAATTGGAGTGAAACTAGAGCCTCGTTCCGCAGTCCTTGCAATAGATTGCGTGGTCCGGGTTCTCAGCCTTGCACCCGGGACATATGCTGCGAACCACGGGCATCCTGGGTATCGTGAACGTCTTGCTGGTCCCTTTGTAGAGGTTGAATTTGTCGCCTTTGTCACAGCGGAACCGTGATACGTGATAGGCCTGGAATGCCCATTCTCGCTCGGGAGGATCGGAGACTGGGCCTCCACACCGCGGACAGCTTAGGAAGGGCCACTCCACCTGCGATCGGGGGCTTATTGAAAAACTGATATTTAAGACAAGCCGGTAGGGAATTTGAATTCTATCTTTCGCTGTTGCCACCGCACTTCATTGTTGTGTGTGTCTATCCAGATCAGGAACGCCCGTCCCCTGTCATGTCCGTGGCTGTGGGAGTTCAATGCCTCCACGAGGCGGGGGTCTACGACCGCCTCCGCCGAGCCACCTTCGCCAGTGTTGGGGTCTGCAAGGTCAAACCTGATCCGGGTGAACTCATTCTCTGGAATGGCGGAGTAATGAATAACATAGAAGCCTCGGCCATCAAGACTCAGCAACACAGGCCTCTCCTCGGCATTTACCGTCAAATCTGCCCTCTAACAATATCTCTTCGCCCGCTATTAGCCGTTCTACACAAGTACACGGATCCTGATTGTTGCAACCAACAATCCGCAAGGCGAGAACCAAAACTGCCTCAGATCCGGGCTTTTCTGTTGCGCGTTATCCTTTCTTTTCCGCTAACGATTCCTTTCTTCATCTTTTCTCGACTCCTGCGAGGCATACGAATACTTCAGAGACTCTTTCACAGATTACGGCCTCGTTCGTCGCCTTGGCGCCGGGAGTGGGATTTGAACCCACGAGGGCCTAAGGCCCATCGGATTTCCACACCCGGACCTCAGGTTTAGCAATCCGACGCCATACCTGACTAGGCGATCCCGGCGTTCGTCGCTCAGGTCATGACTGTTCTAAATAACTGTATACGATCTTGATCGAGGACCCACGAGACCTGAGGCTTGGGAGGAGGTTATCTGCAGCCACTCGCTGTCGAAGGTCCGTTCGGAGTTTCCGAGCAGATTCATTTCCAAAATACAGGCATTGAGTGTTTGAGGGGGCTCTATCGGACGAACCGATCGACTTTTCGGCCAGTGTTTCTTCGTCCTGACCCCGCTGGGCAAATGGAGACGAATATAACGACTTCACCCTCTTCGAACTCCTTAGAAACGCTGTCGTCGACAAATGTTAGGTTTATTAAACCGGCGATTAGTTTCGCCAATCCAGCCTGGTAGGTCGGACCCTAAACCTCCGTCCCCCTGAGGTAGCATCAAGTACTTGGTCAAGAAGCAGAGCAAAGAGAAGGAACCCTCTTACGACGTATTCAAACACGAACTAGTACCGAGACACATTCTGCTCAAATCGGCCGAAGCGAAGGAAGTTCTAGAACGCTACCATATCAAGCCCTTCCAGATACCCTACATCAAGTCCACTGACCCTGCAGTGCGAGCGATCGGGGCCAAACCGGGAGATATCGTAAAGGTCATTCGAAAGAGCGCCACGGCGGGAGAGTCTGACTTTTACCGGTATGTTGTAGAAGATTTTTGAAAAAATATTCTTGAAGATGAGAGAATGGCAGTAACAACAAACCAGCTGTGGAACCTCACAAAGGAGTTCATTCACGACAGCGGCCTAGTCAGACAACACATAGACTCCTACAACGAGTTCGTCGAACGCGGCCTTCAGGCCATCGTGGACGAAGTCGGAGACCTACCAATAGAAATCGGAGACTATCCCCTAAAAATCAAGCTCGGCAAGATCGAGATTGGAGCACCGAGGGTAATCGAGGTAGACGGGACAGAACGGTCAATCTATCCGGCCGAAGCGAGGATAAGAAACCTGACCTACGCGGCTCCCCTCCATATGGAGATGATCCCCGTCATCGGAGAACGAGAAGGACAGCCGGAGATGGTCTACATCGGAGACTTGCCGGTTATGCTAAAATCCCGAATCTGCCTCCTCTCCAAACTATCTCCCGATGACCTGATAGGCGTAGGAGAAGACCCTCTAGACCCTGGTGGATACTTCATCGTCAACGGGTCAGAACGAGTAATTGTGGCTCTAGAAGATCTTGCCGCAAACAGGATACTCGTCGACATAGAACACACTGGCGTGAATCCCGCCTACAAGGCAAAGATATTCTCTACAACCGTAGGATTCAGAGCCCGCATCGAAGTCACGCTCAAGAGTGATGCAGGCATCTACGTCACGATGCCCGGTATTCCCAGCGACATACCCTTCATGATCCTGATGAGGGCGCTGGGATTCGAAGAGGATGCTAGGGTTGCTGAGCTCGTCAGTCTGGACCCATCAATCCAGAACGAGCTGGAGGGATCTTTCGAGAAATCACTCGAGGCAACGAATCAGAGAGACGCGCTACTCTACTTGGGGAACAGACTCGCACCAGGGCAGGTGGATGAGTATCGACTCAGGAAGGCCGAATCCGTTCTTGATAGAAACTTCCTGCCCCACATGGGCCGGGTACCAGCCGACAGGAGAGAAAAGGGACTCTTCCTTTCGGAGATCGCGACGCGAATAATAGAAGTGAAGCTGGGAAGAAGGACTCCGGACGACAAGGATCACTATGCAAACAAGCGACTGAAGCTAGCAGGATCGCTCCTCGCCGAGCTGTTCAGAATCTCTTTCCGGAACCTTACTCGCGACCTAAAGTACCAGTTGGAAAGGATAACCATTCGACGACACATCGAGTTTTCCATAGCCAACGCTATAAGACCGGGAATAATAACCGAGAGGGTCCAGCACGCCATCGCGACCGGGAACTGGGTGCGGGGAAGAATAGGAGTCACACAGCTGTTGGACAGAACCAACTTTGTCAGCACCCTAAGCCATCTACGCCGGCTTCAGTCTCCGCTCAGCAGAAGCCAGCCTAATCTGGAGGCAAGAGATCTTCATCCTACTCACTACGGAAGGCTCTGCCCCGATGAGACTCCTGAAGGGTCAAACTGCGGACTTGTCAAGAACCTAGCATTGTCCAGCAGCATCTCGGTCGGAATCGATCCGAAAGAAATCGTTGACAAACTTCACCGAATGGGGGTTATGCCCATCGAGGAGTCTGACAAGAAGCTCCGCGCAACCGGTGGAAAAGTAGTTGTCGACGGTATCATTGCAGGATACTCAAAGGATCCGGTAGCGCTCGCCGATGAGCTACGAGAGTACAGACGTCAGGGCAAGACGAGCTCAGAGATGAACATTGCATATCACCCGCCCGAGGTCGAGGATGGAAGGAGAGAACTGTACATCAACTGCGACTCAGGCCGGGTTCGGCGTCCCCTAATTGTGGTGGACTCGGGCAGACCGAGGCTCACGGAGGAGCACTTGGCATCTGTAGACGATGGACGGTTAAGCTGGCAGGACTTGATTCGGAATGGAGTAGTGGAGATGCTCGATGCTGACGAGGAGGAGGATGCTCTCGTGGCAATGTACGAGCATGAGCTGCGGAGGGAACATACCCATCTTGAGATCGCCCCGTATCTAATGCTCGGTATCGCTGCTAGTCTGATACCATTTCCCGAGCACAACCAGTCTCCACGCAACGCGTACGAGTCGGCAATGGCGAAGCAGGCTCTTGGCGTATTCTCCACCAATTTCTTCACACGCGTCGACTCTCGTTCTCATCTCTTGCACTATCCCCAGACGCCTATTGTACAGACGAAGCCGATGGAGGTCTTCAACTATCTAGAACGGCCCTCGGGACAGAACGTGGTCGTGGCGATCCTATCGTTCCAAGGATACAATATGGAGGACGCGATCATCATCAACAAATCATCGGTGGATCGCGGCCTCTTCAGGTCGACCTTCTATCGGATTTACGAAGCGGAGAGCCGACAGTATCTCGGAGGCCTCCGCGACAAGTTCGAGATTCCAGAAGCAGGCATCCGAGGCTACAGAGGAGACCGTTACTACCGCATGCTAGAAGAGGACGGGATGATCTCTCCCGAGGCGGAGACCATGGGCAACACTGTTCTAGTCGGAAGAACAAGCCCTCCAAGATTTCTTGAAGAATACCGCGAGTTCGAGGTGAAGGGCCCCACTAAGAGGGACTCGTCAGTCACCATGAGACCGTCTGAGCAGGGCATCATTGACCAGGTGTTCGTGACAGAGTCGATTGAGGGCAGCAAACTGGTGAAGGTCAAGGTCCGGGACCTAAGGGTCCCCGAGCTAGGCGACAAGTTCGCGTCCCGTCATGGACAGAAAGGCGTCATTGGACTGCTCGTGCCACAAGAGGACATGCCGTTCACCGTAGACGGCGTCGTTCCAGACGTGATAATCAACCCGCATGCAATCCCGTCGCGAATGACCATTGGCCAGTTCGTAGAAACACTCGGCGGCAAGACCGCATCACAGATGGGCGAGATAATGGACGGAACAGCCTTCGAGAACATCGGCCCAGAGGCCATTGGCGAGATTCTTAACAAACTCGGATTCCAGAGCAGCGGACGTGAAACGCTCTACAACGGGATTACAGGCGAGAGGCTCGCAGCCGACCTGTTCATCGGAGTCGTGTATTATCAGAAGCTCCACCACATGGTCTCGGACAAGATGCACGCAAGAGCCCGGGGGCAGGTCCAGATGCTGACAAGACAGCCAACGGAAGGTCGCGCACGGGGCGGAGGCCTACGATTCGGTGAAATGGAGCGTGACTGTCTGATCGGGCACGGGGCAAGCGCGCTCCTCAGAGACCGGCTATTGGAAGAGTCGGACAAGTATGTGGCCTATGTCTGCGAAGTCTGCGGCACCCTCGCGTATCATGATATCAAACAGAACAAGTACATCTGCCGGATAGACGCAGAGAAGGCCCAGATCTCGCCAGTCGCAATATCATACGCGTTCAAATTGCTCGTACAAGAGCTCATGGCGCTCGGAATCGCTCCCAGACTGAACCTAGAGGAGAGAGCATAGCCATGGCGCTTGCAATGGTCGACGAGGCCGCGAAGATAATACAGAGCATCCGCTTCAGCCTCTTGTCACCCGCTGAGCTCCGCAAGCTCTCAGCCGTCGAGATACAAGCCGCTGACACATACGACGAGGACGGAGTTCCCATCGTGTCGGGTTTGATGGACGGAAGACTCGGAACTCTCGAACCGCGACAGAAATGCAAGACGTGCGGGAATACCGCGTCTGCCTGCCCTGGCCATTTTGGACACATCGAACTCGCCGAGCCGGTGATACACGTGAGCTTCGCGAAACTCATCCACCGTCTCCTCTCGATCACGTGTCGAAACTGTGGAAGAATACTTCTCACGGAAGAGAAGATCGAAAAGTATAGAGCCAGACACACCGAACTGAAACAGCGCCTGAACACGGTCCCAGATGCGTTTCTAGACGAGATCATCCGGGACGCAAAGAAGGCCCAGCAATGCCCCCACTGTAGCCAGAAACAGTATCCCATCGAGCATGGAAAGCCTACAACCTTCCACGAGATAGTAGCGGAAGGCGGGGCGGTACGTCTAACTCCGAGCACTGTTAGAGAAAGGCTGGAGAGAATAACCGACGATGACCTCGTCCTGCTTGGTCTTGACCCGAAGGCAGCACGTCCGGAATGGGCCGTGCTCCAGGTAATGCCTGTTCCTCCCGTCTCGGTGAGACCTAGCATCACGCTAGAGTCTGGAATTAGATCGGAGGACGACTTGACTCACAAGCTAGTCGACATTATTCGAATCAACCAGAAGCTTCGAGAAGCCCTCGAGTCCGGTGTGCCGATCAACATAATCCAGGAGCTGCACGAGCTACTCCAGTATCATGTGACGACTTACTTCGATAACGAGGTCTCAGGTCTTCCTCCTGCCCGGCACAGGTCAGGTCGGGCGTTGAAGACTCTCGTACAGCGGCTCAAGGGTAAGGAGGGTAGATTCAGAGGAAACCTGTCCGGGAAGCGGGTTGATTTCTCAGCTAGGACAGTCGTTTCTCCAGATCCCAACTTGGACATTAACGAGGTCGGGGTCCCGCTCGATGTTGCGAGCAGGCTCACGATTCCAGAGAAGGTTACTTCGCACAACATTGACGAGATGAAGAGGCTCATCGACAACGGTCCCGACAATTACCCTGGCGCATTGTATATTGTGCGTCCTGATGGGAGACGGGTTCGTCTAGAGTTCGTCACGGACAGAAAGGTGGTTGCGGAGGCTATGCAGCCGGGCTTTGTCGTGGAGAGACATCTCCGTGATGGGGACATTGTACTGTTCAACCGCCAGCCCAGCCTTCACAGAATGTCGATTATGGCGCATCGTGTGCGGGTTCTCCCGTACAAGACTTTCCGGCTCAATCCGACTGTATGTCCGCCGTACAATGCGGACTTCGACGGGGACGAGATGAACCTGCACGTCCCGCAGGGAGAAGAGGCTCGGACCGAGGCTAGGCTACTGATGCAGGTACAAGACCAGATTCTCTCACCTAGATACGGTGGACCGATCATCGGTGCAATACGCGACTCGCTGACGGCAGGCTTTCTCCTGACCCAGAAGTCGACGAGTCTCGATCGACATGACGTGTCGAAGCTCCTGGCGGCTGCAGGCTACGAGGGACCTATGCCGGAACCTGCGTCGGCTCGGCCGGAAGAGAGATGGACAGGAAAACAGATCTTCAGCATAGTCCTGCCGAAGGGGTTCAACTTTGTCTCAAAGTCTAACCTGTCGAGCTACTACAAGTGCGAAGACTGCGACAGAGGAGTCCTTCACGACTGCCCATACGACGCTTTCATCGTCATCAAAGACGGCGTCCTCGAACAGGGCGTCATCGACAAGGCCTCGATAGGAGCGGAAAAGTCTGAGAGCCTATTCCATCGTATAGTCAAGGACTACGGAGCCGAAGAGGCTCGGAGGTTCTTGAACTCGGTTACGCGGCTCTTGGACAGGTTCATGCTCCTCCGCGGATTCACGTACGCGATGGACGAGCTGCAGACACCCACAGCGGTCAAGGAGAAGATCTCGCGGGCCATAGCCAAGGCTGAGGAGAAAGTTGACGAGTACATCGACAATTACCGGAAGGGTTCTCTTGAACGTCTTCCCGGCCAGTCAATGGAAGAATCGCTGGAGATATACATCATGAACGAGCTCTCCCGAGCCCGGGACGTTGCGGGCGAGATCGCGGACCAGTACTTCCAGATGGATAACAGCGGGGTCATCATGAGCAGAGCAGGCGCGAGAGGATCCTCGCTCAACATTGGCCAGATGACTGCCAATGTGGGCCAGCAGTCGATCCGAGGCAAGAGGATCCTTAGAGGATACCGGGGAAGAGCGCTAAGCTTCTTCAAGCCTGGGGATGTTAGGGCTGCACCGCGGGGATTCGTCTATCACAGCTACAGGGATGGCCTAGAACCAATTGAGTTCTTCTTCCACGCGATGGGTGGAAGAGAGGGGCTGGTCGATACGGCGGTCAGAACCCAGCAGAGCGGCTACATGCAACGCCGACTCATCAACGCGCTCGAACACCTGAGAGTCGAATATGACTCGACGGTCCGAGACTCGCGGGGCAACATCATCCAAGTCAGATACGGGGAGGACGGAGTCGACACGGCCAAGAGCGACCACGGAAAAGCGGTCAACATTGACAGACTAGTTGAACGCGTCCGGCTAACGATGAAGAAGGGAACATCAGCCGGCAAAGAGTATGTCGAGGAGCAGGCAAACAGGGCCAAGGAGGTTCTATCCCCACTCATCCTAAGCCGGCTAAGACAGACACTGCTCAACGCCAAGCTGACAAAGGCGGGGGTTGACGACGCGGTTGAGGGCGCCATCGAGAACTACAAGCGAGCTCTCGTCGAACCCGGTGAGGCCGCGGGAATAGTCTCGGCCCAGTCGATAGGCGAGCCGGGCACCCAGATGACCCTGCGCACTTTCCACTTTGCAGGTGTTAGAGAACAGAACGTCACGCTGGGTCTTCCGAGGCTCATCGAGATAGTTGACGCTAGAAAGATTCCGTCTACACCGAACATGACTGTCTACCTGGACGCGAAGCACCGGACGAGCAGGGAGAAGGCTCAGGAGGTTGCGACGCTGCTCACGCACACAACCCTGGGGGATATTGCCAGTAGCTTCGAGACGGACGTGACCCATATGCGGGTCGAGGTAAAGCTGAATCCCCAGGTTATGAGGGAGAGGGAGGTGACTGTCGCCGAGGTCCGGGAGGCACTGACTCTGGCGAGCGCGGACGTGAAGGTCGAGTCTTACAATGTGGATATCAAGGCGAAGGACCTGGAGATTCCACAGTTCCGGAGACTTGTCACAAAGCTGGTCGTTGCTCACATCAAGGGGATACCTGCGGTGAAGAGGGCGTTGGTGGTGGAGGAGAAGGGCGAGTGGATCGTCCGGACGGAGGGGTCGAGTCTCGCATTGGAGGCGCTCGGGGTGCTCGAGGAGCAAGGGCTTGATGTTGATGTGCGGCATGTTATGCTCGTGGCGGACATGATGACGTCGTCGGGGGATGTTCTCCAGGTTGGACGGCACGGGGTGAGCGGGGAGAAGGCGAGCACGCTGGCTAAGGCGGCGTTTGAGATTACGATACCGACCATTGTGGATGCCGCGGTGAAGGGGATTACGGACACGCTGCGGGGCGTGGCGGAGAACGTGATCGTCGGGCAGCAGATCCCTATGGGGACGGGGCTGATCGAGGTCTCCATGTCGATGCCTCGCAGGACGGCGAAATAGACGATGGTGGACGTTAACAAGCAGATACGGAGGGCTGTCAAATCCGGCAAGGTCGGGTTTGGATCGAAGGACGCGTTGTCGAGTGCCGGGTCTGCCCGGGCGAAGCTGATCATACTCGCAAAGAACTGTAGGGAGTCTGACCGGGATGATATTCTTCACAGCGCCGGACAGTCCGAGGTTCCAGTCTACATCTTCCCCGGGTCCAGCCTCGATCTCGGGGCCGTCTGCGAGAAGCCCTTCCCAGTGTCCGCGCTGGTCGTCCGAGAGGCGGGCGACTCGGAGGTCTTGAAACTGGTCGCTGAGAAAAAGTGATGCTCCAGCCCAAGATCAAGCTGACCAGCGAGGAGATGAAGTACATGGCCCTCTTCGAGAGCATTACCGGCGCGACGACCCAGGACTGTATTATTGATGAGAAGCTTGAGAGGATTATTTTCGTGGCGAAGCCGGGCGATATGGGGCTCGCCATCGGCAAGGGCGGGAAGAACATCAACATGCTCCGCCGGATGACCAGCCGACAGATAGAGGTGGTCGAGTATGCTGAGACTCCCGAGGCTCTTATCAGGAATAGTCTGGCGCCGGCGCGGTTGAAGGAGATCCGGGTGACGGAACGGCCGGACAAGAAGATCGTCGTGGTAGAGGTTGACCCGCGCGACAAGGCGATCGCTATCGGCAAGAATGGCCGGACGATCGACAAGACCCGTCTGCTTGTGAAGCGCTACTTTGACATAGACCACGTGGTAGTCGCATAGTACTCTGAGTCTCGCACGATCTTTTCGCGGAGGTCTGGGCTTGTTCTAGGGCGATTTTTCCAGGAAGGACGGCTTTCCAAAGGGCACATTTGTGTCGCGGGAATTTTTTATTTTCTAAATTCCGGGAGGGGTCGTCTCGATGTCTGAACCGTTTCTTGGCGAGATTATCGGTTTCTCCCGCAGAACGGGCTGATCAGCAGTTTTCAGTAGTTGCCGTACGGGGTCCGCTCAAGCGTGCGAAACCCACCGCCTGGGACCGCCCTCCCGGATCGGCGTTCTGGGCTTATTCTGAACGATTTCTGAACGAGGATCTGTCGACGGGACGGGTGGCCGCGCGAGATGGAGCGATGGGTTTTTGAAAAAAAGAATGCTTGCTTTTTTTTCGCGGTTTTGAAATTGAATGTTACGATTTTTTGGACGGGGTCGTGTTGGGCGGGGCGTCATCCTTAGAAACAAGTCCGATGGCTAGGCTCTCCACTTTCAAGGGTCAAGGATATTGGGCAAGGCTTCGAGCGGTATGTTCGCGGGGCGGAAGTTGCGGAAGCGTCGGAAGGGCTTCCGTTGGGCTTATGCGCCTTACAAGCGGCGGATGCTCGGCCTCGACTACAAGGCTGACCCGCTGGAAGGAGCGCCGCAGGGTCGAGCGATTGTGCTGGAGAAGGTGGGTGTCGAGTGTCGTCAGCCTAACAGCGCGGTCCGAAAGTGCGTCCGTGCACAGCTGATCAAGAATGGGAAGGTTGTGACCGCATTCCTGCCAGGGGACGGGGCGCTGAACTTCATCGACGAGCATGATGAGGTGCAGATTGAGGGTATTGGCGGTGCCGAGGGCAAGGCCTACGGGGATCTTCCCGGGACGAGATACCGGGTCTACACGGTTAACGGTGTCAGCTTGGACGCCTTGTTGAGGGGTAAGAAGGAGAAGCCGCGGCGTTAGCAGTTATCGCTTAGGGTCCCGGGTTTAGCTGTTCCATGTCCTGTGAACATACGGTTCGACTATCTTTTTGTGTAAAAATAGTCCATACCTCTTTTCTAATCAAGGCTAACCGGCCTGAGAGCTTACAGGAAGCGAATAGAAAAAATTGGCGCTAGTCTGGGGAGCAGTCTGCACCGAATGCCAGCTACTGGCAGTCGAGAACTGCCCCCACTGCACGAGAGATCTATGTGAGAAACACAGCGGCCGCCACGACTGCGAAAAACTCAGGTCAAGGGAATACGCAGTCGCCGGCTAAAAGAGAAAGATAGAAACTCCCAACTCACCATCTCCAACCGGTTGCTTACTAGGTTCTCAGTTCTGCGCCACCACAGTCTCAGGATGTCCATATCGAGTTCTGAAGTCGCGAAGCCCCATCTCCTCACCCATCACAACAACGGTGCTATCGGATCGCCGCTGATAGAACGGCATCTTCACCACACCAGCCGATACTCGCCGATCTCTGATCTTGACCTCGAAAGACTGTCCAGGTTTTGACACTCCAGGTGGAGCATAGCCCATTCCTATTCCAACCCCAAGTGTCGGAGACAAAGTGCCGCTCGTAACCCTCCCAATATCAACGTCATCAGAACAAATCTCCTGGCCCTGTCTGGGAATTCCTTTGTCGGTAATCCTGAAACCTGTCCGGACCCTCGAGGGGCCTCGCTCCTTCACCTGTTTGATCGAATCTTGTCCGATGAAGCCGTCCTTCTTGTCCAAGCGGACGGCAAAGTTGAGCCTAGCCTCGACCGGTGATGTGTGTTCGTCTATGTCGTTCCCGTACAGACACATGCCCGCCTCCAGCCTCAGCACGTCCCTCGCTCCCAGACCG
>WNGG01005477.1_pt1 | contig 14988 bp, 10 predicted proteins | sample 5400661 | NCBI WGS metagenome assembly WNGG01 (sample SAMN13153372, study PRJNA577476) | soil metagenome | isolation source: 100 cm soil or saprolite under Garry oak tree replicate 1 | place: USA:California | collected 2016-06-15
TTATGCCTTGCGCATGCTGGCAAGAAGCCCTGGCTTCACTGCGATCGCCGTTTTGACTCTGGCGCTTGGGATTGGAGCCAACAGCGCCATCTTCAGCGTGGTCGAGGCAGTTCTCGTGCGCCCATTGCCCATCCGAGATCCGGACCGGGTTGTCGTTCTTCACTTGCAAATGCCGAAGATCAATCTGCCGCGGACACAAGTATCGCCGTTGCAGTACCGCGACTACGGCAGGCACATGGACGTGTTTGAGTCCACCGCAGCATGGACTGGGCGGAACTACAACCTGACCGGGATGGATCGGCCGTTACGCCTGCGTGGCTTTCGAGCGACGGCGAGCTTGTTTCCCCTTCTCGGAATTTCTCCGATTCAGGGCCGGGGATTCACAGCCGCAGACGACACGTACGGAAACCAGCACGTTGTTGTGTTGAGCCAAGGCCTGTGGCAACGCATGTTTGGCGGTGAGCGCGGCGCAGTCGGCAAGCGCATCCAGCTTGACGGGGAGAGCTATGAAATCATCGGCGTGCTGCCCGCAAAGCTGGAAGCGCTCTATCCGCACGTTGAGTTGTGGGTCCCGGCGGCATTTTCGCCGCGGGAACTTTCCGAGGAGCGGCGCTGGTCGCTGTACTGCACGATGCTGGCGCGGCTTCGGCCGGGAATCAGCCTCGCTCAGGCGCGCGCCGCAATGGCGGCTGACGCAGCGCGCGTGGACACCGGAGGAAATCTTGGCGATAGCTTTGGCATAGAGGTGCGTCCGCTGACGGAGGAACAAGTCGGAGATGTGCGCCAGCCACTCTACATTTTGCTCGGCGCGGTTGCTCTGGTGCTGCTGATAGGCTGTGTGAACATCGCGAATCTGCTGCTGGCGCGGAGCGGGGCGCGGTCCCGTGAAATGGCCATCCGCGCAGCAATCGGGGCGGGACGCAGGCGAATTGTCATTCAGCTACTGACGGAGAGCCTTCTGCTGGCAGTCCTCGCTTGTTGCAGGAGTTCTGTTCGGGTTGGTTCCCGCCCTCCACGCCGCGCGCACGGATTTGTCGGAAGCTTTGAAAGAAAGCGGGCGGAGCGACACGGGAGGAGTTGGAAAGCAAGGGCTTCGGCGAGGGCTTGTGATTTCCGAGGTGGCACTCGCGATGGTCCTGCTCGTGTGCTCCGGGCTGCTTCTCCGGAGCCTTGCGAAATTGCTTGAGGTCAATCCTGGATTCGATCCCGCGAACGTTTTGTCAATGCAGATTTCCTTGCCGGGGACAAAATACGACAACGCGGCAAAGGTTGCCGCATTTTCGGATGCCCTGCTGAACCGCGTGACGTCGCTGCCGGGCGTGCTTCATGCCGCACTTGCGAACCAGCCGCCTTTGACTCCAGGGATGGACAATTCCGTCTTTTTCATCCGGGACTACCACCCCGGACCAAATGACCCGCAACCGCACGCCGACACGGTGTACGCCACGCCGGACTACTTCGCGACGATGGGAATCCCGCTGCTGCGGGGCCGCGAATATACGCAGACGGAGATGCTCACAAGAGGAGAGATTGGGGAAGGTTCTGTGGTCGCCATTGACGAGGCCCTGGCCAAACGCTTCTGGGGCAATCAGGACCCGAACGGCAAAGGCTTGGGTTGGAGCGACAAAGGTCCCTGGGCGACGATTGTCGGCGTGGTCGGCACGGTGCGGAGCGATGACCTCGCTGAGGAATCCAAGGGCACAATCTATTTCCCGTACCGCACCGGCGGAATGACGCTGGTCGCGCGCACGGCATCGGATCCCAGGCCGTTTGCCGAGACCCTTCGCGAGCAGGTGCAGGCAACCGACCCAGACCAGCCGGTGTATGACATCAAAACGATGAGCGAACGAGTCCAGGCGTCGCTCGAGCGGCGGCGCTTTGCGGCGATGCTTCTGGCGATGTTCGCCGCGTTAGCGTTCGTCCTCGCCCTCATCGGATTGAACGGCGTAGTCGCTTATCTTGTTACGCAGCGGACACACGAAATTGGGATCCGCATGGCGCTGGGCGCGCGGCGAGGAGACGTTTTGCGCCTCGTCGTATCGCAAGCGTTGGTCATGGCAGTGAGCGGCGTGGCTGCGGGGACAGTTGCGGCTGCTCTGGCCACGCGGCTCCTCGCGAGCCAATTGTTCGGCGTTCATCCTCTCGACGCCGAAACTTTTCTAGTTGTGTCGGGGCTGTTGATTGCCGCGGCGCTGGCGGCGTCATACCTGCCGGCGCGGCGGGCCACGCGCGTGGATCCCATGGTTGCGCTTCGATACGAATAGGAGCAGATGCACGTGAACACGATGCTGCAGGATCTGCGCTTTGCGTCCCGGATGCTGGCAAAGAGTCCGGGGTTCGCGGCCACGGCCGTTCTTACGCTAGCCCTCGGCATCGGTGCCAACACGGCCATTTTCAGTGTGATGAATGCTGTCCTGCTGCGTTTCCTTCCCGTGCCGAACCCGGAGCGTCTAGTCTGTCTCCATTACCACAATCAGCCTCGGCAAACTTCGCAAACAGGTTATGGTGATCTCTCTCTCTCCGAGCCGGCCTTTGAGGCCATGCGGACGCAACGTCAAGTCTTCTCCGATCTGGTCGGCTTCGTGCCGCTCAGCTTCAGTAAGACGGTTGTGCGGTTCGGCGATGCGCCGGAAGAGGCGGCCGTGGACATGGTCAGCGGGAATTTCTTCTCCGGACTGGGCGTGCTGCCGGCGCGCGGGCGAATGCTCACTCCCGAAGACGAATCACAACACACACAGGTTGCGGTCCTGAGCTACAACTGCTGGACGCGACGCTTTGCTCGCAATCCATCCGCGCCCGGCCAGACGCTGTATATCAAGGGCATGCCCTTCACCATCGTGGGAGTTGCCGCGCATGACTTTTTCGGCGTGGAACGAGGAGGCTCGACCGACCTCTGGATTCCGCTTCAGATTATGCCGGAGCTCAAGCCCTGGGGCGCGTCGCCGCAAGACAAAGCCTCCCTTTACGGTTCGCCGGACTGGTGGTTCTTCATGATGATCGGCCGCTTCGCCCCGGGCGTCAGCGAGAAGCAAGCCCTGGCGCAATTACAGCCGGTCTACGAACGTGTGGCTTACCTGGGAACAGCCGGGCCGCGTGCGGACGAGCAGCCTCCCCGGCTTTACTTCACTCCTGCCCGCGGCATCGCGGGGCTTCGGGAGAGTCTCGATACGCCATTGCGCGCCCTCATGGTCGCGGTGGGTCTCGTCCTCGTGATTGCCTGCAGCAACGTGGCGATGCTTCTGGTCGCGCGGAATTCCGCCCGGCAGCGCGAATTTAGTTTGCGTTCTGCGCTCGGTGCAGGTCACATACGGTTGTTCCGCCAATTGTTGACGGAGAGTCTGCTGCTTGTGGCGGCCGGCGGCGCAGCCGGCTGGCTGCTGGCAGTTTGGGCTAGCGATGCTCTGGCACGTTGGGCGGGATTCGATGTCAACTTGGCTCCCGATCGCGCAGTACTGTTCTTTACCCTAGCGATTTCCTTCGCGGCGGCGCTGGTTTTCGGGTTCGCACCGCTCCGAAGCGTGGGTCGGGTGCCACCGTGGGTGGCTCTGCGGACGTCCGGCACTAGCGCAAGGCAGGATCGCGCTGGATTCCGCGCCGGTCAAGTCGTCGTGGCCATGCAGATGGCTCTGTGCGTTGCACTTCTTGTTGGCGCGGGACTTGCCGTTCGCACCCTCCTGAACCTCGAAAAAGCCAATCTCGGGCTCCGCGCTCAAGGACTGCTCGTCTTTGGCATCACTCCGCCACAGAGCCTGCACAGAGACCCCGAAGTGATTCGCTTCTACCAGGGGCTCATGGACCGGCTGCGCATCCTTCCCGGCGTCGAATCGGCGACGTTTGTGGGGATCCGCCCCGGCACAGGCGGCAGCAACAACACGATTGCGTTTGTGGACGGCGTGCAGCCTCACGAAAAAATCATCGATAGTCTGGTGCGCTGGAACGCGGTTGGCCCGGATTTCTTCCACGTGGTGGGCACGCCCATCTTGCTGGGACGGGATTTCACGGACGCGGATTCCGCGTCCACGCTGAAAGTTGCGGTAGTCAACCAGACATTCGTGGATCGTTACTTGCCGGGCCGCCAGCCGCTGGGACATCACATCGCTATTGATGGAGAGAAAGGCGCGCAGTACACGATCGTCGGCGTAGCGCAAAACAGTAAGTATACGAGAGTGCGTGAGCGAGACTCCCCGATGGCGTATTTCCCCTATACGCAGATACCCGACATCGCCACCATGCAAATCGAGCTGCGCACGCATGGCAATCCCGCGGCTCTTCTGCCCTCCGTGCAGCGCGTGGTTCATGGTTTCGGACCGGACCTGGCGCCGCTTCAGCCCATGACCCAGCAGGCGCAATTCGAAGCATCCTTTTCCCAAGAGCATCTATTTGCGCGGCTCGCCCTCTTTTTTGGCCTCCTCGCCGCACTTCTTGTGGCCACTGGCCTGTACGGAACCCTGGCGTACCGGGTAAGCCGGAGAACCGCTGAAATTGGCGTGCGCATGGCCCTTGGCGCGCAGCGCCAACAAGTGCTCTGGATGATATTGCGGGAAAGTTTGAGAGTGAGCGTCGCCGGCGTTCTCCTGGGCCTGCCTTTGGCTTTTGTTGGAGCGCGGCTCTTGCGTTCGCTTCTGTTCGGCCTCGCGCCCGAAGACCCGCTCTCTCTTTCGCTGGCAGTGCTGGGAACCTGCGTGGTCGCGGTGGCGGCCAGTCTGATCCCTGCGCGGCGGGCGACGCGCGTGGATCCGATCGTTGCGCTGCGCTACGAGTAGTCTCCCGAAAGCGCGATTTCGGCGTTCGGCTTTGCCGATCTGCCAGGTGCTCACGGAAGGAAAGTGGAATAGACTACGGTTTTGAACTCGCATGAAGTCCCAGAATTCCCATCCGTATCGCGTATTGCTGGCTGATGACCAGGCGGACATCCGCGAAGCCCTCCGGCTGTTGCTGAAGCAGGAGGGTTTCGAATCACATTCCGCGGCGTCGCCCGCGGACGCGCTGGCGGCGATCGAGTCGCGGGAATTCGACGCCATCCTGATGGACTTGAATTACGCACGCGACACCACTTCCGGAGAAGAAGGGCTCGACCTGCTCACGCGCATTCAGGCTTCGGACAGCACGCTGCCGGTCGTCGTGATGACGGCGTGGGGCAGCGTCGAGCTGGCTGTCGAAGCGATGCGACGCGGCGCGCGGGACTTCATCCAAAAGCCGTGGGAGAACACGCGCCTCCTGACAATCCTGCGCACGCAGATCGCGCTGCGGCAGGCGCTTCGCCGGGCTTCACGGCTCGAAGCCGAAAACCGGCTATTGCGCGCCGAATCGCGGCCTAATCTCATCGCGGAAGCCCCCGCGATGCAGCCCGTGCTGGAGCTCATCACGCGCATCGGCCCTTCCGACGCAAACGTGCTCATTACTGGCGAGCACGGCACCGGGAAGGAGGTTGTTGCACAGACGCTCCACGCGCTTTCGAGCCGCAACGCGAAGCCGATGGTAACGGTCAACGCCGGCGGTCTTTCGGAGGGAATTTTCGAAAGCGAGCTCTTCGGCCACGTCAAAGGCGCTTTCACGGACGCGCGCGCCGATCGCATCGGGCGCTTCGAGCTCGGTGACGGCAGCACGCTCTTCCTCGATGAAATCGCCAATGTTCCCTTGAATCTGCAAGCCAAGCTACTCCGAGTTCTCGAGACAGGGGAAATGGAGCGCGTGGGCTCTTCGAAAACGCGCCGGGTGGACGTGCGCGTGCTCGCCGCTACAAACGCCAATGTCAACGCCGAAGTCGCCGCCGGCCGTTTCCGGCAAGACCTGCTCTTCCGCTTGAACACCATCGAAATTCACTTGCCGCCGCTCCGGGAACGCCGCGAGGACATTCTGTTGTTTGCGCACCATTTTTTGCGCGGTTATGCCCAGCGTTATCGGAAAACGGTGACGGGATTTGATGCAGCCGCGACGCAGGCGCTTCAGGGGCATCCGTGGCCTGGGAATGTCCGCGAGCTCGATCATGCCGTCGAGCGGGGTGTCCTCTTGGCGGAGGGAAACGTCGTGAGGTCTGCTGACCTGGGCCTGCGCTCTCCCAATTCGGGCGGCCCTGCCCGGCTGGAAGAAATGAGCCTCGAAGAAGTCGAGCGCTACCTGGTCCAGAAAACGCTGGCGCGGTTCGAGGGAAACGTCAGCCAGGCGGCCAAGGCCTTGGGATTGAGCCGCAGCGGCCTCTACCGCCGTCTGCAAAAGCACGAGCAGCGTTGACTCCGCTCGGAGCGGGGTCACACTTGAGTTGACCGCCATGCGGTCACAAATGATATGAAAGAGCTTTCCTTTGAGCGGCGCATTCAGCTTCTCTCCGTGGCCGCGGGTCTCCCCGGCTCGTTGATTGCCCTGATTCTCCTCTGGACGGGTGACTATTCCTCGCGCACGGCCTGGACTCTCACAATCTTCCTTGTTCTCTTCTGGCTCAGCTTCGCTATGTCTTTGCGTCATCGCGTCGTCTTTTCTCTGCAAACGCTCTCCAATCTTCTGGCGGCGTTGCGCGAAGAGGATTTTTCGATTCGTGCGCGCGGGGCGCGTTACAACGATGCTTTGGGAGAGGTGATGCGCGAGGTAAACGCGCTGAGTGAGACCCTTCGCGAGCAGCGCCTCGGAGCGCTCGAAGCCACCGCGCTCCTCCGCACGGTGATGGAGGAGATTGATGTCGCCATTTTCACCTTCGACGCCGAAGGCAAGCTGCGCCTGATCAATCGCGCCGGCGAGCGCCTCCTGGCGCGCCCCGCCGAGAGGCTTCTTGGCCTTTCGGCGGCCGATCTGGGGCTCGCGGCGTGTCTGGAAGGCGAGCCAGAGCGAACGGTCGAGGCGAATTTTCCAGGAGGGACGGGGCGGTGGGCGATGCGCCGCGGTTCCTTCCGGCAGGGCGGATTGCCCCATCACTTGCTTGCGCTAGCAGACTTGAGCCGGGCTTTGCGCGACGAGGAGCGCCAAGCGTGGCAGCGGCTGATCCGCGTCATCGGCCACGAACTCAATAACTCGCTCGCGCCCATTCAATCCGTGGCGCAGAGTCTAGAAGGCAGCCTGGGGCAGGCAACCTCGGAGCCAGACTTGAGCGCAAATGGCACGGGCGAAGTTCTCGAAGACATGCGCCACGGCCTGGGTATCATCCGCTCACGCACCGAAGCGCTTAGCCGCTTCATGAGCGCGTATGCGCGGCTGGCGCGCTTGCCGCAGCCAAAGCTCGCGCCCGTGTCGGTGAGCGATTGGATCCATCGCGTCGTGCGCCTGGAGACGCGCCTGCCGCCCAAGGTCGTTGAAGGGCCGTCTCTGACGATCCAGGCGGACGTCGACCAGCTCGAACAGCTTCTGATCAACCTGATTCACAACGCCGAGGACGCATCGCTCGCAACCTGTGGCGGGGTGGAAGTCCGCTGGTCGAAGAACGGCGCGCACCTGGATGTTTCTGTCCTCGACGAAGGACCCGGCCTTCCAAACACAACAAATCTTTTTGTGCCTTTCTTCACCACGAAGCCCGGAGGCTCGGGCATCGGCCTCGTCCTGAGCCGGCAGATCGCCGAAGCGCACGGCGGCGAGCTCATCCTCGAGAACCGTCGCGATAAACGCGGCTGCGAAGCGCGGTTGCGCCTGCCTCTGTCTTAGGCCGCGGCATCGTCCCTGCTATCATTTAAGGTTGACCGCTTCGCGGTCACACTTGAAATGCTTCGGATTCCATGTCGTGCCATGCTGTTCGATCTGGATGGCGTGCTTGTCGATTCCACTCCGGCCGTAGAGCGCGTCTGGACCGGTTGGGCGCTTGAACACGGTCTCAAGCCCCAAGAAGTTGTCCGCCGGGCCCACGGACGGCCCAGCCTTGCCACCTTGCGTGAACTCCTGCCCGGCGCGGATCCCGAAGCCGAAAATCGTGAAGTGGAGCGGCGCGAAATTGAAGACCTGGAAGGCGTCATCCCCTTGCCCGGCGCACTGGAACTTCTCCGCGCTCTCCCGGCCGATCGCTGGGCGGTGGTAACCTCCTGCACGCGGCCACTTGCCGAAGTGCGCATTCGTGCGGCGGGCCTGCCACGACCGCATCATCTGGTCACATCGAGCGACGTTGCGCGTGGAAAGCCGTACCCCGATCCCTACCTGAAGGGGGCCGATAGCCTGGCGGTGGCGCCCGCAGATTGCCTGGTTGTCGAGGATGCGCCGGCGGGCGTTCATGCAGGCAAAGCCGCGGGCGCGCGAGTGATCGCACTGCGCACCACGATGGCTGAAGATGAACTCAGGGAAGCTGGGGCGGACTGGATTGTGCAAGACTGTTCTGCGTTATCCCAAGACCCGGCGGCCAGAGACGGCCTTCTTTCGATTCTGCTCCGCAAGGAGCTATAGTACGGTCTTTTCAAAACAAAATGGGTCCTCGATACGTCTTACAGAAAGGTCGGAATCCCCTGTCTCACAATGCGGGGAAACCCAGCTCAACGCGAGGAGAGTCATCATGAATAGCCCACTTGGGCTCAGGACGTGGATCGGATTGCTGTTGTTTGTGGCGGTGGTTCCCTTTGCGGTGAAAGCGCAAGAAAAGGAAGCGAAGCCGGCCGAATCACAAGCGGCAGCTAAGCCGGCGGAAACGCCCAAAGAAGAATCGTCGGTCACCGAACACAGCACTAAAATCGGAGGCCAAACGATTCCCTACAAGGCTACCGCGCAAACAATTCTGCTCAAGGACGACAAGGGCGAACCGGCCGCTCTGCTCTATTCAACCGCTTACACGCGGAGCGATGTGAAGGATCCGAGCCATCGGCCGCTCGCGTTTCTCTATAACGGCGGTCCCGGCTCCTCATCCGTGTGGCTGCACATGGGCTCCGTCAGCCCAAAGCGCGTCATCACGGTCAATGCGGGTGTGACGCCGCCGGCCCCGTACAAGGTAGCGGACAACCCCGAGTGCTTGCTCGACAAAACTGATCTTGTCTTCGTCGATCCGATTGGCACCGGCTTCAGCCACGCGGTCGGGAAGGCTCAGGACAAGGACTTTTGGGGCGTGGACCAGGACGTGAAATCGCTCGCGCAATTCATCGCCACTTACGTGACGCGGAACAACCGCTGGAACTCGCCGAAGTTTCTCATTGGCGAGAGCTACGGAACGTTTCGTTCGGCGGCCCTGGCAAACTATCTGCAAGACCATGACAACATTTACTTGAACGGAATCGTCCTGGTCTCCTCGGTTCTGGACCTCGGAACGATCTCCTTTAACCACGGCCAGGATTTCCCCTACATCTTCTATGTGCCGAGCTATGCGGCTACCGCGTGGTACCACAAAGTCCTGAAAGACCGGCCGGAGAACCTGAGCGCCTTCCTCGACGAAGCGCGCAAATTCGCCACGACGGACTATGCCGGCGCGCTCTTGAAAGGCGGCAACCTGAGCGCATCGGAAAAGGCCGACGTCGCTAAAAAACTCTCGCGCTTCACGGGGTTGGGCGAAGACTATCTGATCAAAGCGAACCTGCGTGTGAATCTGCCGCAATTCATGCAGGAACTGCAGCGCAGCCGAGGCCTAACGACGGGCCGGTTGGATGCGCGCTTCGCCGGACCGACCTATGACCTGCTCGGTGAATATGCGGAGTACGATCCTCAGGAGACGGCCATCAGCGGCGCGTTCGTCGCGGCGTTCAATTCCTACGTGCGCGAAGAGCTGAAATTCGGCCAGGACAAATCGTACAAAGTCAGCGCCGACTTTGGGGGCAACCGCTGGGACTGGAAGCATCAAGGCGGCAACCATTTCGGTTTCCCGGGCTCGCCGAACGTCGAGGGAGATCTGGTGGGTGCGATGATTGCGAATCCTCGTCTACAGGTGGAAGTTGAGAACGGCATCTACGATCTAGCTACCCCGTTTCTCGCTACGGAATACACGATGGACCACCTGGGTCTGGCGGAAAACCTGCGCAAAAACATCCATCAGCAATACTACGAAGCGGGACACATGATGTACGTGCGCGACGAAGACTTGGCAAAGCTGAAAAAGAACATCGCCAGTTTCATCGAGAGCGCAGTAAAACAGTAACGACTCTGGGGCCGGTCGGAAACCCAAGCTCATTCGGAAGCGCTCTTCGCCACTTCATCCGCGCCCTCCCGGCCCTAGCTTTCTTCCGCCTGAATCAGACGTTACACTCACGCATACTTCTATCATAAGGAATACGCTCGCCGCACTCTGCGGGCATAAGATGTGAGAGTCATAGTTCAAAGGGAGGCTTCCTGACCTTCTGCAGGGATCTCTCCCAGACAACTGCCGTATCAAAGGAACCGAGGAATCCATGTCCACCTCCTTGTCTGCGCCCACGAGTGCGCCGACGCCACCCCAGCGCACGATTCCGACTCCGCAGCTCGTCACGGCCATGCTGAAGGCGTACGAGCACGTTAGCGATCTGATTTTTTCCCCTGGGCGCGCGCCTCAGGTGGAATCGAATGGCGAGCTGATCCAGTTGAAGTTCAAGGGATTGGAGGTTCTGACGCCGCAGGACACTCAGCAGATCGCCCGCGATCTGATGGGCAACAACGAGTACCCCGTTCGGAAGCTCGAACAGGATGGTGCGGCGGACCTTTCTTACGCCGTGCCGGGCGTATCTCGCTTTCGCGTAAACATATTTCGCCAGCGCGGCAGTTGCGCCATCGTGATGCGTGTCATCCCTAACCGGATTCCCAATCTGGACGAATTGAGATTGCCGGCGCAGCTCGGAGAAATCGCGCGTCTGCGAAACGGCATTGTCCTCGTTACGGGTCCGACAGGCTCAGGGAAGTCGTCCACGCTGGCAGCTATCGTGGACAAGATGAACGAAGAGCGCGCCATTCATATCCTGACGATCGAAGACCCCATCGAGTTCTTGCACCGCCACAAGAAAGCCACGATCCATCAGCGCGAGCTGCACAGCGATACGCCGACTTTCGCGCTGGCCTTGCGCGCTGCCCTGCGTCAGGCACCAAAGGCCATCCTCGTAGGTGAGATGCGCGACCGGGAAACGATTGAAATCGCTCTCGAAGCCGCGGAGACCGGCCACCTCGTTCTCTCGACGCTCCACACAATCGATGCCTCGAAGACGGTCGAGCGGATCATCGGAACTTTTCCCGTGAATGAGCAACATGGCATTCGTGTGCGGCTCGCCAAGGCCTTCCGCTACATCCTTTCGCAACGGCTCTTGCCCCGGAAGGAGAGAAAAGGCCGCGTGGCGATCATCGAAATTCTGAAGTCCACGATGCGGACCCGCGAATACGTGGAAAAGGGCGAGAACGAAGGCAAGACGCTCCTAGACGCGATGAGGGACGGCTCAACCGAGGGCATGCAGCATTTCGACGAGGAGATTGAAAAACTCATCCGGGCCGGGATCATTGATAAGGAAACGGCGTTGTCTTACGCCACGAATGCGGGCAACCTGCGTCTGGCGATCGCCGACCTTTCGGAGAACACGGAACCCGCCATGCCGGCGCCCCGCGATCAGGTCTCAGGCAATTCGGAAGTCGAGATTGAACGCTAGTGCCGTTCCAACGATTTGGAACCAACCTGAGCTCTGCATTCGGTCCGGGCTGGGAGGGAATATTGTGGCGCCGCCTTAGCCTGCCACGTACGAAGTCCGGGAGAAGTCATAGGAAACGGCGCAACAAAACCTTCGTACGGGGCCTGAAAAAGTTGGAACGGCACTAGGCGACGGTCTTCGCTTCCGAACCGGGCGTCGCAAGCAGGAGGAGAGAGCCGCCGAGCGGAAATGAAATGCGGAGAGCGAGCCGGCTTTCCGCTTTAGAAAGTTTCCAGAGCGCTCGGTTAAGCCAGGGAGCCGGAACTCGGGGCACCGCCGGTCTCGACCGCAACACGGTTTCCATCCCTCTGATGAGCAATTTGGCGGGAAATAGCCAAAGAAAGAAATAACGCGCGTCCAAAATGTGGAGTTCAGCTTGCTCTGCAAGCTTCCGGAAGGTTGCCTTTGTAAACCGTGTCCGATGTTCATTGAGAATGTCGTGGTTTGTCCACAGGAGTGGAAATGCCGGCACGGTGACCAGCAGCAGCCCGCCCGGTACGAGAAGGGAACGCGCATGGCGTAGCGCGGTCTCCGGCCGGTCGAGGTGTTCGAGCACGTCGAGCATCAGAATGAGCGAATAACGTTTGCTCGGCTGGAACGATTCATCGAATGGCCCCACCCTGATTTTTGTGCGATGTTCGCCGCGCGCATCGACGAGATCTTCCGCCGGCTCTACACCCTCCACTTCACCGAACGGTTCCAAGCGGCTGAAGAAAAGCCCGTCGCCGCAGCCCACGTCGAGAATTCGCAGATCGGAGAGCGAGCCGAACCGCCTCCGCAACACTTCGAGAATGGTCTCTTCGCGCGCACGCCACCACCAGTGCCGTTCGTACAATTCGCGGTATTGTCTGCTGTAATTCGGATCCAAAGCGCGCCCCGGGGCGAGTGTGCCGTTAAACGCCGGCGATTCTAGTGCCGTTCCAACTTTTTGAAACTAACTTTGTTCTGGGCAGACAAGAACAGCAGTGAACTTTGGGCAGCGGGGTATTTGGCCGAATAAGTTGGAACGGCACTAGCGGCCGCCCGCGCGCCGCGCCGCACCTCCATAATTACTCGAAGACTTCAGCGAGTCTTCTTCCCCGCCCGAGGCTCCTCCCACCACGCGGCTCACGATGTAAAGAGGTCTGCCTTTCGACTCTTCGTAGACGCGCCCAACGTACTCCCCGATGATCCCGAGGAAGAAAAGCAGGACGCCTGAGAGAAAAGTGATAAGAAGGATAAGCGCGGTGAATCCTTTCGGAGACTGATGCAGCACAAGCTTGACGAAGACCGCGTACAGTGCAAAAAGCGCGGAAATTCCAATGGCCGCGGCCCCGAACAGTGCCGCGGCGCGAATGGGCACAATGGAAAAGGCGAAGATGCCATCGGAAGCAAGTTTCAGCAATCGCAGGAGATTGTATTTGCTTCTGCCGGAGTGCCGCTCCGCGCGCTCGACGGGCACGCCGATCTGCCGGAAACCCACCCAGCTCCGCATCCCGCGCAAATAGCGGTGATGCTCGGGCATCCGCTGGATCTGCTCCACCACGCGGCGCGACATCAGACCGAAATCTCCGGCATCGAGCGGAAGCCGAAGCTCCGAGAGTTTTGCCATCAGGCGGTAGAAAATGAAATAGCAGAAACGGAGCGGCCACGCCTCCTTCCGATTCGTGCGTTGGGCATATACCACGTCGTAGCCCTCGAAAAATCGAGCAACGAACTGCGGAATGACCTCCGGCACATCCTGCAAATCGCCGTCCATGACGACCGTGGCGTCTCCGCTGACGTGGTCGAGCGCGGCAGTCAACGCGGCTTGATGACCGAAGTTGCGCGAGAGCGACATCACGACGATGCGCGCATCTTCCCGCGCCGCCTGTTCCAGTAACGCCATCGTGCGGTCCGTGCTTCCGTCGTCCACAAAGAGAAGCTCGTGCGGCCCGCCCGGTATCTGGTCCAGCACGAGGCGCGTGCGCTGCACCAGCTCCGGGAGCGCAGTCTCTTCGTTGTGAACGGGAATCGCCACCGAGAGACGAAATCCGGACTTCAAGGCTTTGCCCTTCCCTTGCAATACACCATATTCCAGAGAGTTGCGGTCATCGCCTTCAGAGCATAGGGCTCGAAGACGACGAGATCGAAGTTCTCGGAGAAAAGATTTCGCCATTCCTCGAGCGGCCGGGGATAGTCGCCGCGGTCCAGCCGGGCGAGCAGCCGCGCGATGGATCGACGCTCAGGCAACATCAGCTCCAGTACATGGATGTGGCCGTCGGGTGTAAGGAGCGTGCGCAAGTGCGCCAGGATGCGCCGAACTGCCGGTGTATCAACATGGTGGAGGAAGCTGTTCACCAGGATAAAGTCGAATCCGCGGTCCCGGGGCACGTCGTACGTAGTGACGTTTGCTACCACAAAGTCTCGCGCAAATTTCTTCCGGGCATACGCAATGTAACGGGGATTCAAGTCAACGCCCAGATATTGGCAGTGGGCGAAAAGATGCGTGTTCGTTCCCGGTCCGCAGCCCACGTCCAGAACGCGGCGCACGCGGCTCAAATCGTTGTGCGCATACACGGGCGCGAACTTGTCGCTCGCGAAGGGCGCCTGCCAGAGACGATAGACGGCGTTTTGCTCGAGAACGGAATGGCCGAGCTTCATCGCTTCCAGCGTACCTCGAAATGCCCGACGGTGTCTTTCTCGGGAAACCGCTCCGCCAGCGCTTCGTAGAAATCGTCGCCGATCATTCTGGAGAAGCCCGGATCCATATTCAGCACCACCACCTGGATTGGGCGGCTGTCGATCGAGTTCAACAAGCGTTCGGCTCGCCCATCGAGTTTTTCAAAGAAATCAAACAGCGTCGGCGTGGGATTTTTGTAGCCCGCAAGAAAGTACACCTCCGGGCAGTCCGGCGCGGCATAAATCTCGCCTGATCTGGCATGCTCCTGAACGAGCGGGATGAGCTTCTCATAGATGGCGGCAAGGTTGGCAGAAACGCGGAGATTGCCCGCTCGAGGCAGACTTAGAGGTGTTTTCTGTGTGTCCGGCTGAAAGTGAGTTCGCATGTCATAAATGAACGTGGGCGTGACGCGGAAAATGGCGAAGGCGGAAAATCCGACATACAGCACTGCGAGCAGGAGACTAGGAATGCGCGGGAAAAACCGGAAGACTCCCGCCACAGCCAAGATAGCAAGAGGAGCCGCATAGCAAAAATAGATCGGCGAAGTGAACGGAAACTGCACCAGGCTGCAAAGCGCGGTGACCGAGAGCAACAGGAAAACTTGCTGCGATGGAATGTCCGCCCGATCCCCCCGCGCGCGCTCGCGACTTCCCAGAGCGCCTGCCCCAAATACCACGAGCGTAGGGATTACCCACCACGCCGCATTCCAGACCATTTGGTAGTGCGAAGCGTTCGTCGTCGAAGTACGCAGCAGATAGATGAACAGCGCCGCGACGCCAAGCGTCAAAAGCCATCGGGTGATTCCATAAACACGAGCGCTCG
>WNGG01004861.1_pt1 | contig 14987 bp, 15 predicted proteins | sample 5400661 | NCBI WGS metagenome assembly WNGG01 (sample SAMN13153372, study PRJNA577476) | soil metagenome | isolation source: 100 cm soil or saprolite under Garry oak tree replicate 1 | place: USA:California | collected 2016-06-15
CGGTGGTCGGTGCGCAGCCTGCACCCGGACGCGCAGTGCTCACAGACGCTCGGCGTGGACATCAGGTCAAACGGGCGCGCGCGGAACCGGTATGCGGTGCCTGTCAGCGCCCCAACCGGGCAGATCTGCACGGTGTTGCCTGAAAAGTAGGACTGGAACGGGTGTCCTTCCGCGACGGCGATCTGCTGCTGCGGTCCGCGCTCGAACAGTTCGATGAACGGATCACCGGCGATCTGCTCGGAGAACCGCGTGCAGCGAGCACACGACACGCACCGTTCCCGGTCAAGCAGGACCCCGCTGGACAGCGGGATGGGCTTGGCGAACGTGCGCTTGGCCTCGAAGAAGCGGGTCTCGCCTTGCCCAGCCGTCATCGCCTGGTTCTGCAGCGGGCATTCACCACCCTTGTCACACATCGGGCAGTCGAGCGGGTGGTTGATGAGCAGAAACTCCATCATGCCGCGCTGCGCCTTCTCGGCCACGGGCGAGGTTAGCTGTGTCCGCACCACCATGCCTTCCGTGCAGGCAGTCGTGCACGCAGGCATCGGTTTGCGCTGGCCCTCGACCTCAACGAAGCATTGCCGGCAAGCCCCCACCGGGTCGAGCAACGGGTGATCGCAGAAGCGCGGGATCGCGATGCCGAGCAGTTCGGCCGCGCGGATCACCAGCGTGCCCCTAGGTACCGCGATCTCGAAGCCGTCGATGCCGACGGTGACGGCGTTCTGCGGCCGTCGCGACGCCATCCCTGCGGCATCACTGGTTGACAAGGTCATGACGCCAACCCCCCGGCAGTGCCAGCCTGGGCGCCGAACAAGGTCGCGGCGGCAGGATCGAATGGGCAGCCACCCTGCTTTTGGTGGGAGACGTACTCGTCCCTGAAGAACTGAATCGACGAGACGACCGGGCTTACCGCGCCGTCGCCGAGTGCGCAGAACGCACGGCCCAGGATGTTGTCACAAATGTCCAAGAGCTTGTCCAGGTCCTCTTCGGTGCCGTCGCCCCGTTCGAGGCGAGCAAGCACCCGAACCATCCAGTAGGTTCCTTCACGGCACGGCGTGCACTTACCGCATGACTCGTGCTCGTAGAACTCCGTCCACCGCAGGACCGCACGCACGACGCAGGTCGTGTCGTCGAAGATCTGCAGCGCCCTCGTGCCGAGCATGGAGCCGGCGGCGCCGACAGACTCGAAGTCCAGCGGCACGTCCAGGTGCTCGTCGGTGAGTAGTGGGGTCGAGGAGCCTCCTGGGGTCCAGAACTTGAGCCGGCGCCCTTCGCGAACCCCGCCGGCCAGGTCCAGCAGTTCGCGGAGTGTAATCCCGAGCGGCGCCTCATACTGGCCTGGCGTGGTGACGTGGCCAGACAGCGAGAACAGCCCGAAGCCCTTCGACTTCTCGGTGCCCATGCCCGCGAACCAGTCCGCGCCGCAAGCCACGATGGCAGGCACGCTGGCTATCGTCTCGGCGTTGTTGATCACGGTTGGTGACGCGTACAAACCCGCCACCGCGGGGAACGGGGGCCGCAGCCGCGGCTGGCCACGGCGACCCTCCAGTGAGTCAAGCAGTGCGGTCTCTTCACCGCAGATGTAAGCGCCAGCGCCGACGTGCAGGATCACGTCCAGCCGGTAGCCAGAACCGAGGATGTCGTTGCCGAGGAAGCCAGCCTCGTACGCCTCCTTGATCGCTTGCTGGAGCCGCCGGACCAAATGCAGCACCTCGCCGCGCACGTAGATGAAGGCATGACTGGCCCGGATCGCGTACGACGTGATCACTGTGCCTTCGATGAGGGTGTGCGGCGTTGCCATCATCAGCGGCACGTCCTTGCAGGTGCCCGGTTCGGACTCGTCCGCGTTCACCACCAGGTAACGCGGGCCGTCGTCCCCCTGCGGGATGAAGCCCCACTTCATTCCCGCGAGGAATCCGGCGCCGCCGCGGCCGCGGAGTCCAGACTCCTTGACCATCTGGACGATCTCGCCAGGCGCCATCGCGAGCGCCTTCCGCAGCGCCAGGTAACCTCCGACGCGCTGATATCCGGCCAGTGTGAAGGCGTCTGGGTCGGCCCAGTGGGCGGACAGCACGGGCGTGAGCACGGTCAACGTGCCCCCTTTTCTTGCGCAGCTGGTTCTTGCTCAGCCGGTTCTTGCTCAGCTGGTTCTTGCTCAGCCGGTGGCGCGGTCCAGCCGCGCTCATTCGCGATCCTCAGGCCTGCCAATGTCGCTGGCCCTGCGGCAGGACCGTCGCCCGCCTGGCCGTCCGGGTAGCCAGCCAGGATCCTCGACGCCTCGCGCCATGTGCACAGCCGACTGGGACCACGAGGTGGCCTGACGTCCTCGCCCGCACGCAGGTCGTCGACGAGCCTGCGCGAGGACTGCGGCGTCATGTTGTCAAAAAACTCCCAGTTGACCATGACGACCGGTGCGTAGTCACATGCGGCGTTACATTCCACATGCTCAAGGCTGATCTTGCCGTCGGGCGTCGTCTCGTCATTGCCGACACCCAGATGCTCGCAGAGTTCAGCGAAGATCCGGTCGCCGCCCATGATCGCACAGAGTGTGTTCGTGCAGACTCCGACGTGGTATTCGCCGACGGGGCGGCGCTTGTACATGGTGTAGAAGGTCACCACGGCAGCGACCTCTGCAACGGCAAGACCAAGCTGATCGGCGCAGAACTGGATGCCGTCGGTGGAGACATAACCTTCTTCCGCCTGAACAAGATGAAGCAGCGGCATCAGCGCGGAACGTGGCCTGGGGTACCTGCCAATGATTTCTGGGGCCGCCTCGGCCAATCTCGCCCGCGTATCCTCGGTGAACGGCATTACCGGTCCGCCCCTCCCATCAGCGGGTCGAGGCTGGCGACTGCGGCGATGACGTCGGCAATCATGCCGCCCTCGCACATTGCGGGTAGCGCCTGCAGGTTGGTGAACGATGGGTCGCGGAAATGCACACGGTACGGCCGGGTCCCGCCGTCACTTACCGCGTGGCACGCCAGCTCCCCGCGGGGCGACTCAACGGCCGTGTAAACCTGCCCCTGTGGCACCCGGAATCCCTCGGTGACCAGTTTGAAGTGGTGGATGAGCGCCTCCATCGACTGGCTCATGATGTGCCGTATGTGGTCAGGCGAGTTGCCAAGCCCATCGGGCCCGAGCGAAAGCTGCGCGGGCCAGCCGATCTTAGCGTCACGGATCATCACCGGGTCGTCCTTGGGTCGCTCACCAGCAAGCCGGTCCACGCATTGCGAGATGATCTTTAGAGATTCCTCCATCTCGTCCATGCGGACCAGGTACCGGCCGTAGGCATCGCAGCTCTCCTGCACGGGCACATCGAACTCGTAGCTCTCGTAGCCGCAGTATGGCTGCGACTTGCGCAGGTCCCATGGCAAGCCGGTGGCACGAAGCACCGGGCCTGTGACCCCGAGCGCCATGCACTCCGGCAGGTCGAGGTAGGCGATCCCGCTCGTCCTGGCCAGGTAGATGGGGTTTGCGTCGAGCAGCTTGCGCAGGTCGATCAGCCTGCGCGGCATCGCGTCGAGCAGCTCGTGTACCGCCTCGAGGGCGCCAGGCGGCAGGTCCTGTGATAGCCCTCCCGGCCGGATGTAGCCGTGGTTCATCCGCAGCCCGGTGATCAGCTCAAAGAGGTCGAGGACCATCTCGCGTTCGCGCAGGCCGTGCAGGAACACGGTGGTCGCGCCGATTTCCAAGCCGAACGTGCCGATCGCCAGCATGTGCGATGAGATCCGGTTCAGCTCCATCATCATCACCCTGATGATGCGAGCACGTTCTGGCACCTGGTCCTCGATGCCGAGCAGCCTCTCCACCGCCATGCAGTAGGCCGTCTCATTGAACAGCGGTGAGAGGTAGTCCATCCTGGTGCAGAACGTGACGCCCTGCGTCCACGTCCGCACTTCCATGTTCTTCTCGATGCCTGTGTGCAGATAGCCGATAACCGGGCGCAGCTCGGTGACGGTCTCACCATCCAGCGTCAGAATCAGCCGCAGCACGCCGTGGGTGGATGGATGCTGCGGGCCCATGTTGACGACAAGCCGCTCCTCGCCCGGCCGGTCGCCGAGTTCATCCGCCGCGGCGACGACCTGATCCCAGTCCTGGCCCGAGACCGTATACACTCGCGCGCCCGCCGTTTCATCGGTATGCGCGGTCATTCGTACGACCTCCGGTCCTCAGGCGGGGGCACTCGCGCGCCGCGGTACTCAACCGGGATCCCGCCGAGCGGATAGTCCTTCCGCTGCGGGTGACCCTTCCAGTCGTCGGGCATCTCGATCCGGGTGAGCGCCGGATGCCCATCGAAGATGATCCCGAAGAAGTCCCACGTCTCCCGTTCGTGCCAGTCGTTCGTGGGGTAGACGCTTACGATCGAGGGGATGTGCCGATCCGCGTCCGGGGCGGTCACCTCAAGCCGGACGCGCCTGTTGTGAGTGATCGACACCAGGTGGTACACCGCGTGCAGTTCGCGGCCCGCCTCGTCGGGGTAGTGCACCCCGCTCACCCCGGTGCACAGCTCGAACCTGAGCGCTGGATCATCGCGCAGCCGCCTGGCCACCTGAGGCAGGAGGTCACGCAGGACGTAGAAGGTCAGCTCGCCCCGGTCCACGACGACCCGTTCAATGGCGTTGCCCAGGCTGTTCCCAGCCGTGCCGAGGGCGCGGTCGAGCGCATCCGCTACGTCGTCGAAGTACGAGCCGTAGGGCCGAGATGCAGGCAGCGGAGGCGCACGGCGGACGCGCAGGCCGCCGTAGCCCGATGTGTCGCCGTCTCCAGAGACGCCGAACATGCCTGTCCGGACGACCTGCTCGGCCAGCCGCTCTTCACCCGCCTCAGCCGGAAGGCTAGGTGTGTCCCGCTCGGTCACCTGCTCACCTCCCGAGTCGGCGCACCAGCGTCGACAATCGGCAACCTGCGCAACTCGGCTTCTTCACGTTCTTCGATCTCGGCCTGCCTGTGCGCACCGAGCTTGGAGTTCTGGATCTTGTCATGCAGCTTCACGATCGCGTCGAGCAGCATCTCCGGCCGTGGCGGGCAGCCGGGGAGGTAGATGTCCACCGGCACAATATGATCGACACCCTGGACAATCGCGTAATTGTTGAACATCCCACCACTGGACGCGCACACACCCATCGAGATAACCCATTTGGGTGCTGCCATCTGGTCGTAGATCTGGCGCAACACCGGAGCCATCTTCTGGCTCACCCGGCCAGCGACGATCATCAGATCCGCCTGGCGGGGCGTCGCCGACGCCCGCTCCATGCCGAACCTCGCCAGATCGTGCCGCGGGCCGCCGACCGCCATCAGCTCGATCGCGCAGCAGGCCAGCCCAAACGTAGCGGGCCAGACCGAGCTCTTCCGTGCCCAGCCGGCCAGGAGTTCCAACGTGGTCAGCATGACACCGCTGGGCAGCTTCTCTTCGATTCCCATGACGCTCAATCCCATTCCAGACCGCCGCGCCGCCAGACGTAGGCGTATGCGACCAGGATCGTGCCGATGAACAGAACCATCTCGACCAGCCCGAAGACCCCGAGTTGGTCGAAGGCGACGGCCCAGGGATACAGGAAGATGATTTCGATGTCGAAGACGATGAACAGCATCGCCGTGAGGTAGTACTTCACCGGAAACCTGCCGCCACCCCGCGGTTGCGGTGTCGGTTCGATGCCGCATTCGTAGGCGTCGAGCTTGGCGCGGTTCCAGCGTTTGGGCCCAGCCAGCGTTGCCGCCACGAGGGAGAACAGCGCAAAACCCAAGGACAGAGCCGCAAGGACCAAGATCGGAACATACAGCTTCATTGGCCCACACCTCTTTTCCTTCGCACCCTTGCACGCCGCACAGCCCAACCGATGTGGGCCAAATCCGCGCCGCGGCGCCACCTGTCGTCTGCTTTGCTCACAGCGGGATTCCCATCCTAGATAGCAGCGCCATTCCTGCTCCGACCGGCTCAGCTACGCAGCAGGGGCCAGCTTCGAAAGGGTGTTGATGACCCGGTCAGCTGCGTCACCTCCCCGTGGCTCGGTTAGGTTGGCCAGCAGCTTCATGGCGAACCGCATCACGGTGGGATGCCGCAGGCCATGACGGGTGGCGAACTTCATCAATTCGGGGCGGCCAATTGCCTGCACGAACAGCCGGCCGAGGGTGTAATACCCGCCGTAGGCGTCCCGCAGGATCCGTGGATAGGCGCGAAGCAATTGCTCCGCCGACGCCGTGGACCTCTTGGCGAGCGCCCGCGCGATCACTTCGGCCGCGATCTCGCCCGCCTCCATGGCATAGGCGATGCCCTCGCCGTTGAACGGGTTCACCATCCCGCCTGCGTCGCCGACAAGCAGCATGCCGCGTGTGTAGTGCGGGGTTCGGTTGAACCCCATCGGCAGCGCCGCGCCACGTATCGGCTGGGTCCGGTTTTCCTCGGTGAAACCCCACTCGGCGGGCATCCCGCCGAGCCACCGGCCAAGCAGCGCGCGGTAGTCGGTGTTCTGGAAGGCCTCACTGGTGTTCAGCAGGCCGAGGCCGACGTTGCTTGTGCCGTCACCGACGCCGAAGATCCAGCCGTATCCGGGCAGCAGCCGGTCGGCATCCCACAGGTCAAGCCACGCCTCGAGATAGTCATCGTCGTGCCTGGGGCTGGTGAAGTAGGTGCGGACCGCGACCCCCATGGGCCGGTCATCACGTTTGCGCAGGCCCATGGCTACCGACAGCCGCGACGAGTTGCCGTCCGCGGCGACGACGATGCGGGCGCGGTAGGTGTGCCGCGCGGTGGTGACGCCGACGATCCGGCCGGTACGCTCGTCCTGCACCGGGCCGGTTACCGCCGTACGCTCAACCAATCGCGCGCCTGCACGCTCCGAGGTGCGGGCGAGCGCCTCATCGAACCCGAGGCGGGTGCGGACAAGGCCGAAGCCTGGGTAGTTGCTGAGTTCGGGCCAGGGCACCTCGATCCGGGTCCCGCTGCCGATGATCCGCAGTCCCTTGTTCCTGATCCAGCCATCATCCTCGCTAATCGCGACGCCCATCTTGTCGAGGCACTTCACCGCGCGCGGGGTGAGACCGTCGCCACACACCTTCTCCCGCGGAAAGGCGGCCTTCTCGAGGAGCAGCACATCGAGACCAGCCTGGGCCAGGTAGAAAGCGGTGGCCGAACCCGCCGGACCAGCGCCGACCACGATAACGTCGGCATCCTGCTCCGCCCTCCCGCGGACATCCGCGGCAGCCTGGCTAACTCGCTCAGTCACAGACCTGTCCTGACTCTGACTGCGGGGAAGCACACCGCCTCTCGCGAACGGTCCCTGTACCGCCCGGCGCGAGGTTCGCACCTTGCGCGAGGAATTGTCCTCTTGTGAACCGCTTCACAAGTGCTCAGTCCGAAAGTGTAGACCTTCGCGCATGTCGACTGCGAACCAGCCCAGGGTCTATGGCGCTGGGAAGCCTGACGTTGCTATGGCTCTCGGCAGAGATTGTCGTCCCGGTCACCCGCCCGCACCTGGGGCCGACCGCCTGACCGGGCTGCGCGCCTGACCGGGCCGGGCGCCCGACCGGGTCGGCTGCCTTACCGGAGCCGGGCCTGACCGGGCCGGCGGTGTGAACCATGGGCCGGGCCTGACCGGGGCCAGCGGCCTGAACCAGACGGCCGGCCCCGCCCATTCGTGATCGCGGTAAGCCTGCCCGGAGCTGACCGGGATGCCCCGGCAGGACTTCGACGCCCTGGTCACCGCCCTGGACATCCCCTTCGCCGCCGCCCGCGAGCAGCGGCTGCACCTGACCCGCGGCGGCCCCCGCCGCCGCGCCGCCACCCCCGGCCCGGTCAAGCTCGGCCTGCCCGGCCAGATCCTGGCCGCCATCCTCCGCGGCTCGGCCTGCCCATGCACGTGCTCGCCTTCCTGGCCGGCGTCCACCCCTGCACCATCAGCCCCGCCATCAAGCACGCCCGCGAACTGCTCCGCCAGCAGGGCATCACCATCGCCGCCGGGCCGGCCAGGCTCACCACCCTCGCCGGCTTCCACGACCACGCCGCCGCCGCGGGCATCACCCTTCCCGGGGCCGCCGGCGTTGCCGCCGCGCCTTTACCACATCCCGGCACGACACGCCCGGAACAGTAAATTTAACTATTGACGCGTACATACCGGACAAAAGTTACCGCGATCACGACACCGTGGCTCTCGCGCCGCACGGCTGGGCAGTTTCCACGGCAGGGCCGGGCACACCGTGCGGCAGCCGACCCTAGGAGCCAAACAGACACCGGTTCCCGGCCCCACCGCACGATCCCACCGCGGGACAGCCAGCAAATCATCGCAGCGTCGCCGCCAGCTGAGGCCGGCACCATGGTGGCCGCCGGCGCATTGGGAATAGGCCAACAGAGTCCACTGTGGCGTACAAAGACGCCGTGGCGGGGTCTCGGCGCTGCCGGACCGGCGACATTGATGCAGCCAGAACAGCCACAATCAGACTCATGAGCCCCCAGTTTCACTGGAGGATCACGGATTACAAGCCACGTGGGCACGTCGAGGGCGAGAACGCAGCCAAGCTGGGTGGGCGGGGGCAAATGGAGCCCAGCGAACCAGATCGGGGTTGTCAAATAGGCTTTAAGGCCCACGGAGGGCGCTGTGCAGGGCGACAACACCGAAGGAGAGGTTGCGCCAGCTCACAGCGGTCCAGCCAGCGGCGTGCAACCATCCCGCTAGCTCCGCCTGATCTGGCCAATCCTTGATCGACTCGGCCAGGTACGCATAAGCGTCCGGGTTGCTGGCGAGCCAGCCGGCCACCAAGGGCAGTACCCGCTGCAGATAGCGCTGGTACCCGGCATCCGCGGGACGGACCGGGAGATGGCTGAACTCACAGATCACCAGGCGGCCTCCCGGCCGGGTGACCCGCAGCATCTCCCGCAGCGCGGCACGCGGATCGGCGACATTTCGCAGGCCGAACGAGATCGTCACGGCGTCGAAACAACCATCGCGTAGTGGAAGCCTGAGAGCGTCCCCCGCGATGAAGCGGGGGCCTTCGGCCGGCGAGGTGCGCTGCCGCCTGACTCCCTCCCGTAGCATCCCGAGGGAGAAGTCGCAGGCCACACAGCTGGCCCCGGAAGCGGCAATGGCACTGGCTGAGGTGCCCGTGCCGGCCGCCAGATCGAGGATCCGCTCACCAGGCGCCGGGTGGACAGCCTGCGCGACGGCCCGGCGCCACAGCCGGTCCTGGCCAAGCGACAAGACATCGTTGAGCAGATCGTAGCGGCGCGCGGTCTCGTCGAACATGGCCGCGACGTCGGAAGGCTTCTTGTCCAGCTGAGCGCGGCCCATCCGTTCAGCCTCGCATACCTGGCCGAAGAGGCGGCGCGAAGCCTCCGCACCGACCGAGCGCACGTGTCGTCTCATGCCGCGCCGGCAAGACGCTGACCCGGGCCGGAAAACGCTGACCCGCGCCGGAAAGCCACTGACCCGGCGCCGGCAAGCCGCTGACCGGCGCCGGAAACGCTGACCCGCACCGACAAGCCGCTGAGCCGGTCCGGGCAAGCCGCTGACCGTGCCGGCAAGACGAACGCGCGAGTTGGCCGTGCTTGCTGGTAACCCGGCCAGTGCGGCTGTGCGTCCAACGAATGCGTGGGCGACCGCATCCGCGGGCGTCCCCCGCTTCCCTTGCATCAGCTCATCGCTCGGCTGGTTCCCAGGGCTGCCGTGCGGCCGGTTCCGGAGTGCCCCACCCGGAACTGGCCGCCGGTGGACATGCCCTTCAGTTTCCACGGACAGACCCTGAGTCTCCGGTGGATAGGCCCTTTGGTCTCGGCGGACAGGCCCCGAGTCTCCGGTGGACAGGCACCTTAGTCTCCGATGGACAGGCACTTCGGTCTCCGTGGACACGCAACTCGGCCCCGTGGATCGAACTCAGTCCTTGTCCTCTGAGCGCGAGCCCTCGTCGATCCGCCGCCGGAATTCACCTGCTCGCCTGACCAGTGCTCCGGACATGGCGTCTCGCTGGCGGGACAGCGCGACGAAGCTGGCCAAGCCGCTGATCACGACCGCGAGCAGCAACAACAGCAAGCCGCGGGCGCCGGCAAGGTAGCACGCGCCGAGTGCGGCGACAAACAGCAGAACGCGGGCAGAGGTATAGGTGAGTGCAGCGCGCATGACACCTTCAGACTATTGCGGTCCAAGCAATTCGGCGCGCAGCGCCGACCCGATGTTCCCGCCGGACAGAATCGATACGTACGTCTTCCCCGCGGGAAGCTCAGCGCGCCGGTAGAGATACGCGGCCACCGCGGCCGCCCCTCCGGGCTCGGCGATCAGCCGCAGGTCGTCCGCGATCCGCCGCACTGCAGCCCTAATTTCGGATTCCGTTACCGTGACCACGTCTTCGACGTAGGCCCGCATGTGCCGAAATGGCAGCTCGCCGACCTGCTCGACGCGAAGCGCATCGGCGACAGTGCGCGCGGTCTGGGCGGCAGGCCAGCCAACCCGCTTGCCCGCGCGCAGCGAATCGCGGGCGTCGGCGGCGAGTTCGGGCTCCACTCCCACTACCGCGGTGCCCGGGGTTACCGCCTTGATTGCCGCCGCGATCCCAGAGATCAGACCTCCGCCGCTGACCGGAACGAGCACCACATCGACGTCGTCGCAGTCGGCCGATATTTCCAGGCCGATGGTTCCCTGGCCGGCGATGACGGCGGCGTCGTCGTACGGCGGGATGACCGTATAGCCGTAACGGCCAGCCAGTTCCTCCGTGGCGCTGACACGCGCCGCAAGCGACGGCGCAACCCGCACCACCTGCGCACCGTAGGAACGGGCGGATGCGACCTTCATCTCCGCCGCGTTGTCTGGTACGACCACGACGGCTGCGCAGCCGAGCACCGCGGCCGCATACGCGACCGCCTGGGCGTGGTTGCCGCTCGAGTGCGCGATGACTCCCCGGTGGCGCTCCGGCTCCGGCAACGCGCTGATCGCCGCGTACGCGCCACGGATCTTGAATGACCCGGTTGGCTGCAGGGATTCTGGCTTGACGAGAAGGCAGCCCGGCGTATGCGGATACCGGACCAGCGGCGTCCGAACCGCGACGCCCGCCAGACGCCGTGCCGCCGCCTTGATCTGATCCAGTGGCACGAGGAGATCACTCATAGCGGGCCGCGCGTCCAGGAAGATGCATATTTTCCGGAACATAGGGAGAAAACCGCCGTTTGCCGACACACTTGGGACAAGTCCCCGCTTCGGAGCTCAGGAAGGGTAGAACGTGGAGGCCAGCAGCGAGCGACTGCTTACTCCTGGAGAGGTCGCCGCCCTTTTCCGGGTTGATCCAAAGACCGTCACGCGCTGGGCTGCATCGGGCCGGATTAGCAGCATCCGCACGCCAGGCGGGCACCGCAGGTTCCGTGAGTCTGAGGTGCGTGCGCTGCTGCGCGGTGATGTCGAGCCAATGGCAGACGGCCACCGCGCGCGGTGATGGCGCACACCTGATCGGCAGCGCCTGGCCTCACCCGGGATCCTGGCCTTCACCGCCCATGGCGCCGCGTGCACGGAACTCAAGGAACTCACGGTAAAGCGCGTCGTCCTCTCGCCGCCAGCGGTTGCGCCGCTCCTCCATCTCCTCCTCGGTAAGTGCCTGTCTTGCCAGCCGCTCGTACTCCGCGTCCCCGGGCCCGATCTCCACATAGACCTGCCCGATGAGGCGACCGCCGTCGCCGACGGCGGTGCGTGGCACCCTCAGGTTCCCGTTTGGGAGACGTATGACGAACATTTCCTGGTCATCCTAGACGCCAAAGCGCCGGTTGAAGTAGAGCATGACATTCAGCGCGGTCCTGGTGTCCCCGCCCAGCATGTCGACAAGAGCGGGGCGCTGCCGCGAGGCGATCGCAGCGAATGCGTCCGCGAAGAACTCCCTGCGCCCAAGACCACTGGGCTGACGGTGGAAGTCACTGACCAGGTGAGGAACGCACTGATCATAGAGCCTGCGGAACTCGGCTTGATCGGATAGCCACTGGCCAGGGGTGTCGATGTCGTCCAGTGCGTGCCCGATCTCATGGCACATGACATCTGGCGTGGGCGATGGCTGCGCACCGACGATGATCTTGCGGCTACCGTACGCTCCGGCACAGACATCCCAGGTACCCCGGCCGGCGGGCAGCGGAACACCGCGCAGGTGCTGCATGTGGTCAAGATCGGGAACACCGCCCGGGCCGACGAAGATCCCATCGAGTCCCGCGACGAGCCTCTCTTTCAGACCCGCAGGCAACTCGGCCAGTCGGTCGATCGCGCGCACGATATCGGCGGGCAATGCCGCCTTGGCATCCCACTGCCGATGCAGCACCTGCTCCAGGCTGCCGCAATGCCGACGGCCGTCGCCGTGATGTGGCTCATCCGGGCGATGCGGTGCCACGTAGCGATCGCGGCTGCCCGGCCGGCCGTCCGGTCGCGCATGAGCCGCGGACCGCCCGAGTTCGGATCCTGGGCGCCCGAGGGATGCCGCGGCATTGCCCGGGTTCGCCACCTCGTACCAGGGCCGCCGTGCCGCGGCGTCCTTGGAGCCACGTCCCGCTGATGCACGCCGCGTATCGCTGCGTGTGGTCGAGCCGCCGCCAGACACTTTGTCCTTGACCGGTGAGGTGAACGGCTCACCGCCATCGGGGGATGGGCGTATGCGTGCCCGTGCGCCGCCGGGCTGGGTATCCCATGGAGCGCTTGCCCGGCGCGAGACGTCTGGAGGGCTTGCCCGGCGCGAGACGTCTGGAGGACTTGGCCTGCGCGAGGCGTCTGGAGGACTTGGCCTGCGCGGGATCTCCGGCCAAGCGCCATTGGCTGCCGGATCACCCATGTTCGCATCCAGGGGCGATCCCGGTCGCCACAAATCGGCCCCGCCTCGTTCGACACTGCCCCAGGTGCCGCGCTCGCCACCACCCCAGGCAACGCGCTCTGAACCGCCTGAGCCGCCTCGGTCAGCACCGCCCCCGGCACCGCGGTCGGCACCGCCGGCGCCGCCTCGTTCTGCGTCGGCCCAGGCGCCACGGCCGCCTGCCCTTGTGGCTCGGCCATCCCGGGTGCCCGCGTCAGCCTGGGTGCGTGGAGCGCGGACCGGCGCGGCACCGCCGCGCACGTCGCGTTCCGCCCAGCCTGGCCGACCCGCGCGGCCGGGCGGTTCACTGCGAAGATCTGGCCCGCTCGCCCGCCAGTCGGCACCTGCTGATGGACCGGCGGTGTGCCGGGACCGGTCGACGACAGCGCGGAACCGGTGACGGCCGGATTCTCGCCTGCGGTCTTTGGCGGCACCGGTGCGGCCCGGTTCCGGGTCGCGGGAGCGCCGCACGCGGTCGAACAGGCGGAAACGCACGCATCACTCCTTGCGCTAAACGCGTTGGGTAACGCGTTACTTAACGCCGCCGCCCGGCCCGCTGCGCGCACGCCCGTCACGGGTCGTGCCACACGCGCAGGCACCAGCGTCGTAAGCCACCCACGAGTGGCCTGGCGGCCAGCGTACGACGGATTCGGTGAAACCGTCACCTCCCGTGATCTAGCATGACGGCACGCGCTTTGTGACCTTCTCGTCGGCAATCCCATTCATTCCGGCGCGTGCCCCCTGCTAGGCGGCTAGGCTGCCGCCATGCTCTTGACGGCCACGCTGTGTGGCTTGCTCGCCATCGGCGTCTGGCTGTACTGCCTGGTGGACATACTTATAACCTCCAGGGAAGGTTGCCGTCACATGCCGAAGCAAGCATGGCTGGCGGTCGTCGCGCTCACGTTTGCCATTGGAGCCGCGGGGTGGCTGTTGATCGGGCGCGCACGCACCGGACGACCGCGGCGACGCCGGCGGATGGTGACCGCCTACCACGTGGCAGAGCGCGATCCGCGCAGCGCGGCGCTGGCGAGAAGCCGACATCCCGCTGGCCGCGCCAGGCCGATCGGTCCGGACGACGACCCTGCGTTCCTCCACCAGCTTGACCAGATGATTCGCCGCGGCCGGAGCTAGCTGACTCCGGCGTAGGAATGCAGGCCCGTCAGCCAGATGTTCACGCCAACCAGGTTGAACATCAGGCAGCCAAAGGCCGCGAGCTGGATATATGCGGCCTTCCTTCCGCGCCAGCCCGCGGTCGCACGTGCGTGCAGAAATCCCGCGTAGGCCACCCAGGTGATGAAGGCCCACGTCTCCTTCGGATCCCAGCCCCAGTATCTGCCCCACGCCTGATCCGCCCAGATAGCACCCGCGATGATGGCAAATGTCCAGATCGGGAACCCGAACACCACGGTTCGGTAGGCAAGCCGGTCAAGCACCTCGGGTTTTGGCAGCCGCCGCATGATCCCGCCGCCGCTGGCTCCCGCCGCGACAAGCCGGGCATGCCGGTCAGCGAACAGGTACATGACCGTCGCGGTCGCCGCCACGATGAAGATCCCGCTCGATACCACCGCGGCCGTGACGTGGATGGCTATCCAGTACGAATGAAGCGCCGGCATCAGCGGCCCGGCGGCCGTATAGAGCACGGTGGCGCACAGGCCAAGGCCCAGCACGACAGGGACCATGACGAACAGGCCGAGGAAGTATGCACGGTAACGGAAGGCGAGCGCGAGAAAGACGATGACCGCACCGCAGGTGATCGCGGTGACGAACTCGTACATGTTCCCCCACGGCACCCGGTGCGCCGCTAGTCCCCTGGTCACGATGCCAAGCACGTGCGTAGCCAACCCGGCGACCGTGAGCGCGAGACCTGCGCGAACCCACGCCCCGGCCGGGCTGACCGCGTCCACAGCGCCGCTACGGCCAGGCGCGGGCCCGGACGGCGTAGTACGCCTGCCGCTGGCCCCCGCTAGAGCAAGCTCGGGTTCGCGCTGCGATGCGGTGACCTTCACGCGGCGCCGCCCGTACGCCAGTTCGCCCGCGTAGGCCAGCATGGCGAGCGAGTAGAGCACCACGGTCAGCAGCAAGAAATGGTCACTGAGCTGGGCCATGCCCACGTTCACGGGCACGATCACCACATCCTGTCGTCATGTGTCATGGGTTCATGCGCGGGCACCGCGACCTCGGGCACCGCAACCTCG
>WNGG01004864.1_pt1 | contig 14986 bp, 9 predicted proteins | sample 5400661 | NCBI WGS metagenome assembly WNGG01 (sample SAMN13153372, study PRJNA577476) | soil metagenome | isolation source: 100 cm soil or saprolite under Garry oak tree replicate 1 | place: USA:California | collected 2016-06-15
GACGACGGTGGCGGTCCCGACCGGGGGCTTCACGCGCCAACCCTTCCCCGGCAACATCATCCCGCAGGACCGCTGGGACCCGGTGACGGCCAAGCTGATGAATGCCTATCCGATGCCGACCTCCTCGGCATTGTCCAACAACCTGGTCACGTCTCCGACGCGCACCCAGGACTGGAACCAGTTCGACGTGCGCATAGATCACACCCAGAGCGAACGGAACAACTTCCTCGCCCGCTATTCCTGGTCGAAGACGGCCACGACCAACCCGTACACCTTCCCCGCGGTCCAGCTTCCTGGTATGCCGAAAGCCGTCGGCCTCGGCAACGAGGACACCTTCGCCGGTACTTCGGCGCTCGTCGCGCAGCACGCCGTGGTCGGCTGGGTGCACGTGTTCTCGCCGCGCCTGGTCCTGGATTCGCGCGCCGGCTACAACCGCTTCAACCTCGACTTCGCGCAGGCCGACGTCGCCCCCGGCGACGAGCTCGGCGAAAAGCTGGGCGTGCCCAACGCCAACCAGCAGGCCGAGCAGAACGGCATCCCGATCTTCAGCCCGGCGGGCTATACGGGCGTCGGTCAGAGCCGCTCGCTGCCGATCCTGCGCAACGAAGAGACCTTCCAATACGTGGCCAACCTGACGTACGCCGCCGACAAGCACTCGATCAAGGCCGGCTTCGACGTGCGCCGCCGGCACATGGGCGAGTTCCAGACCAACCGCGGCAACGGCCGCTTCAACTTCTCGCCGAACATCACCAACAACCCGGCGAACAACACGGGCGGGCACGCGATGGCCTCGTTCCTGCTCGGCGCGCCGAGCTTGATCGAGCAGGATTACCTGCTGGCGGACGTGGCCATACGGGGCACCGAGTACGGCGCCTATGTCGCGGACGACTGGCGCGCGACGCCGAAGCTCACCCTGAACCTCGGGCTGCGTTACGAGCTGGACACGCCTTACACCGAGGAGGCGAATCAGTGGGCCAACTTCGATCCCAGGACGGCCACGGTCCTGGTCGCGGGCCGAAACGGCGTGAGCGACACCGCCGGTGTCAACACCTTCAAGAAGGCCTTTGCGCCGCGGCTCGGCTTCGCCTACCAGCTCGGCCGCCGCACCGTGGCGCGGGGCGGAGCGGGTATCTTCTGGAACCCGCCCGGGCACGGCGGCAACGCCTTGCGGCTGCACCGCCACGTGCCGTTCGGACCCATCTACAGCTTCAACCCCGGCAACCAGTTCGTGACCCGGCGAGTGAGCGACGGCTTCCCCGCGATTCCACCGCTCAACCTGGCCTTTGCCGACAATCCCAGCGGCAGCGTCATCGGCGTCGACCCGGACTTCCAGCCCGGTTATGCCCAACAGTTCAACCTGACCGTCGAACACGAGTTGCCTTCGTCGTTGTTGCTCAAGGCTTCGTACGTCGGCAACCTGGGCCGCCATCTCGATACCACCTACAACCTCAATCAGGCGGTGCCGGGATCGGGATCGGTCAACAGCCGCCGGCCGTTCTTCGCGGTGCGGCCCGCGCTGGCCGACGTGACGTGGGCCGTGTCCGACGGCACCGCCGCCTACCACGCGTTTCAATTCAGCGCCGAGAAGCGACCGACGCACGGCTTCAGCGGCCTGCTCTCGTATACCTGGAGCCATTCGATCGACACGGTGGGCCAGAGCTTCGGCGGCGGCGCGGACGGGCCGTTGCCGCAGGACCCGCGCAATCGCCGCGCTGACCGCGGCAACTCGCCCTTCGACATCCGCCATCGCCTGACCATCGCCTGGAATTACCAACTGCCTTTCGGCAAAGGGCGCCGATGGCTGAACGGCGACGGCCCCGCCGAATACGTGCTGGGCGGCTGGCAGGTCAACGGCATCGGCACGCTGCAGACGGGTCTGCCGTTCACGCCGACGCTCAATGCGCCGACGGTCAACACGGGCACGGGCAGCCGCCCGGACCGCATCGGCGACGGCACCCTGTCGAACCCCACGGTAGACCGCTGGTTCGACACGTCCGCGTTCGCGACCCCGGCGCCGTTCACCTATGGCGATGCGGGCCGGAACATCTTGTACGGGCCGGGCCGCGTGAACTTCGACCTCTCGCTCTTCAAGGAGTTTGCAATCAGGGAAGGCTTGAAGCTGCAGTTCCGCGCCGAGTGCTTCAACGTCTTCAACCACCCGCAATTCGATCTGCCGAACGCGGCCATCGGCGCGGGCAATGCCGGAACCATCACCAGCATCGTGGGCACGCCGCGCCAGATCCAGTTCGGCGCGAAGATCGTCTTCTAGCGGAATGTGCCGCGCTCCGCTCCGCGTTTCCCTTCATCCAAGGCGGACCCTCCGAGTGAATCGTCGGGTCCGCCGCCGAGGGGACGCTCCGCTTCGCGCGCCAAACTAGCGGAATGTGCCGCGCTCCGCTCCGCGCGGCACACACTGGACAAGGGAGCTGCTCATGCCATCTCGCCGCTCGTTGCTCAAGGGGACCGCTTCCGGGACCATCGGTCTCGTCGCCCTGAGCCCCTTCGGCTCCGGAGCGCGGGCCGAAGACGACGTTCAACTGCCTGAGATCAGCCCCCCCGACACGGCCCGACCGGCTCCACGGCCCGCCATGCGCGAAGGCGTCAAGATCACCAGGCTCGAGACCTTCCTGGTCAAGCCGCGCTGGCTCTTCCTGAAAGTCCATACCGACGTCGGCGTCGTGGGTCTGGGAGAACCGATCACCGAGGGCCGCGCGCTGACCTGCGCCACGGCGGTCAAGGAGATCGAGCCGTATCTGGTCGGCAAGGACCCGCGGGCGGTCGTGCACCACTGGCAGGCGATCTATCGCCATGCTTTCTATCGGGGCGGGCCGATCCTGACGAGCGCGCTGAGCGGGATCGATCAAGCGCTCTGGGACATCAAAGGCAAGCTGCTCGGCGTTCCGGTCTACGAGCTGCTCGGCGGCCCCACCCGGCAGCGCATTCGCGTCTACGCGCACGCGGGCACCCCGGAGCTGATCCGCCAGCGCAAGGCGCAGGGATTCACGGCCTTCAAGACGGGCGCCGCCCACCTGAACGGCCGTTACGCGCGCCCGATCGAGAACAAGGCCTGGATCGACAACGCCGTGGCGCAGTTCGCCGCCTTGCGCGAGATCGTCGGCAACGACGGCGACCTCGGGATCGACTTCCACGGCGCGGTCCCGCCGGCCACGGCCAAGATCCTGATGAAGGAGCTCGAGCCGTTCCAGCCCTTCTTCTACGAGGAGATCGTCAACTGCCAGAACGTCGACTTGATGGCGGAGCTGGCCAAGACCACGCACATCCCCATCGCCACCGGGGAGCGCATCTTCACCAAGTGGGGCTTCCGCGAGATCCTGGAGAAGGGCGCGGCGACGATCCTGCAACCCGACCTGTGCCATGCGGGCGGCATCACCGAGGTGCGGTTGATCGCGGGCATGGCCGAGGCCTACTACGCCAACATCGCGCCGCACAATCCGCTGGGGCCGATCTCTCTGGCGGCCGGCCTGCAGATGGCCGCGTCGATCCCGAACTTCCTGTGTCAGGAGCAGGTGAGCCTGGGCGAGGGATACATCAAGAACCCATTCAAGGTGCGCGACGGTTACGTCGATCTGCCCTCGGGACCGGGCCTGGGGATCGAGCTCGACGAAGAGGCGATGAAGGACAAGATCGGCCACGATTGGCGCAACGCCGAAACATACGACCCGGATGACGGATCGGTCGTGGATTGGTAGGCGGTCATCGCATGAGGACGCGCCGTCCGTCGGTTTGCCGCCTCCTCGCCCTCCTCCTGCCGACGGCGGGGCCGGTCGCTCGTGCCTCCGCCGCGGACGCCGCCTTCCCGGTCACGATCAAGATCGACGCGGCCCGGCCCCGGGGGGAGCTGAAGCCGATCTGGCGCTTCTTCGGCGCGGACGAGCCCAACTACGCCACCATGAAGGACGGCCGGAAGCTGCTCGCCGAGCTGGGCCGGCTCGGGCCGCACCAGGTCTACTTCCGGACCCACAACCTGCTGACCAGCGGCGACGGCACACCCGCGCTCAAGTGGGGCAGCACCAACGCCTATACCGAGGACGCGCGCGGGAAGGCGGTCTACGACTGGACGATCCTCGACCGCATCTTCGACACGTACCGGCAGCGCGGCCTCAAGCCGTACGCGCAGATCGGCTTCATGCCGCAGGCGCTCTCGGTCAAGCCCGAACCGTACCAGCACGAGTGGCGGCCCGGGCTCCCTTACAACAAGGTCTACACGGGGTGGGCGCATCCGCCGAAGGACTACGGGAAATGGGCGGAGCTGGTCTACCAGTGGGTCAAGCACAGCGTCGAGCGCTACGGGCGCGCCGAGGTCGAGGGCTGGTACTGGGAGGTCTGGAACGAGCCCAACATCGCCTACTGGCAGGGCACGCCCGAGGAGTTCCACAAGCTACACGACTACGCGGTGGACGCGGTGCGACGCGCCCTGCCCACGGCGCGGGTGGGCGGACCCGACACCGCGGGCGGGGGCGGGCCGTTCCTGCGCGGCTTCCTCGAGCACTGCCTGCGCGGCACGAACTACGCCACCGGCAAGACCGGCACGCCCCTCGACTTCCTTTCCTTCCACGCCAAGGGCGCCCCGAAATTCGTGGACGGCCACGTGCAGATGGGGATCGCCAACCAGCTCCGCACGATCGACGGCGCGTTCGCGATCGTCGCGTCTTTCCCGGAGCTGAAGGACAAGCCGATCGTGATCGGCGAGTCCGACCCCGAAGGCTGCGCCGCCTGCCAGGGGCCGCAGCTCGGCTACCGCAACGGCACCATGTACTCGAGCTACACCGCCGCCGTCTTCGCCCGCAAGCGCGACCTGGCGGAGAAGCACGGCGTCAACCTCGAGGGCACGCTCACGTGGGCGTTCGAGTTCGAGGACCAGCCGTACTTCGCCGGCTTCCGGGCCCTGGCCAGCAATGGCCTCGACCTGCCGGTCCTGAACGTCTTCCGCATGTTCGGCAAGATGAGTGGGCGCCGCCTGAGCGTGCAGAGCACGGCCGACCCCGGTCTCGAGGCTATGTTGAAGGACGGCGTGCGGACGACACCGGACGTGTCCGCGCTCGCGAGCCTGGAGGCGCGCCGGCTGAGCGTGCTCGTGTGGCACTACCACGACGACGACCTGCCCGCCCCCGACGCCGCCGTCGAGCTGTCGGTGAGCGGCCTTCCGCTCGGGCGCGGCGAGGCGCGCCTGCAGCACTATCGCATCGACGAGAGCCACAGCAACTCGTATGCGGCGTGGAAGAAGATGGGCTCGCCCATCGCGCCCGACGAGCGGCAATATGCGCAGCTCGAGGCCGCGGGCAAGCTCGCCGCGATGGAGGCCCCCGCCGCGGTCCCGATCGACGGGGGCCGGGCGAGCCTGGCCTTCGCGCTGCCCCGCCAGGCCGTCTCTCTCCTCGTTCTGGAATGGTGAACGCATGACGACCGACGACCGATGCTCTTATAACGGCTGCTGTTTCATGAAACAACCTATGATATTTAGACAACATGGCGCGGCGACCAGAAACCCGTTTGGCGACGATCTGACGGCGTCACGACGTATTGCCCCAGGGTCTCGTCGGCCCGCTCGACTCCCTCGCTCAGCCGGGAGGACGAAGTCACCCCGGAAAACCTGCTGCGGCCGGTCAATAAGGTTCTGGATCAGGGTCACGCGCTCCCCGGAGGGCATGGGTCGAGGCTCATAGGCCCAGGAACAGCGCCAGGCCGTGGTCGATCGCGGCCAGCTCGCCCTCGCTGACTCTCCCGAAGAAGCGGCGGATGCGGCGCTTGTCGACCGAACGGATGTGATCCACGAGCGCAAAAGAGCGCTTCGTGAGACCGCTGGCTCCGGGTGCCAACTCCGGGTACAGAGCGCCCTCGCCGGCCGTCCCGGTGACGGGCACGACCGCGATCAGCGGGAACCGCTGATCGGCGTTCACCGCGGGATCGCTGACCGCCACACACGGTCTCATGCCCCGCTGCTCGTGTCCGACCGTCGGATCCAACTGGACCACGACGACCGTTCCCCGGTCGAGCATCACCGCTCCAGCCAGCCCTTGCCTTCGACCCAGCGAACGGGCGTGCCCTGTGCCAGGTCCACGAGTCCCTCGTCATCAGGAAGGCTCGAGGCCCAATCCGTGAACCCGGCTTCGGCGATTTCGGCCGTCTCCGGATGAGGGTTGTCGAGCGACCGCAGCAGCCCCTCACGCCGCCGCCGCTCGAGCTCGTGCTCCACGGCGGTGGCGATGAAGCGACTGCGATTGCGCTCAAACCGGTCGATGCCTTCGAGCAGCTCCGCCGGAAGGGTGATCGTGACCCGCTCTATCGATGCCATCCCAAGCCTCTAAATATGATTGTTGATATGATCATACCCTAACTGTGCGCCGCCGTCGCGGGCCCGTGGTGGACGCCGGTTCCAACGTTGGAGTCCATCTTGGGCCTTCCTTCGCCTCGGGCTGCTCCGGAGCCGCCCGACGGAGTGGACCTGCTGATTCAGGGTCCTGACGTAGCCTTCGCCGTCGAGCGGGAAGTCGGTCGGTGACGCCGCCAACGTCGGGGCGGCGCTCCGACAGCTCAGCCGATTCATGGAGCGGAGGCCCAGCAAGAAGCTCGTGCCTGTGGTCGCGGTGCCGTACATGGGTGAGACCGGGCGCCGGCTGTGCGCCGAGGCGGGCGTCTCGTGGATCGATCTTTCGGGGAACGCCTGGATCGACGCGCCCGCGAAGCAGATCCGCATCCTCGGCAACCGGAACCGATTCGCACCGGCCGGTCGTCCCGCGAACGTGTTTGCCCCGCGGAGCTCTCGCCTCGTTCGGGCGTTACTGATGCAGCCCCGGCGCGTCTTCAGCCAGGCGGAGCTGGTCTCGGCTTCGGGCGTCGACAAGGGCCGTGTCAGCCGGCTCGTGCACAGGATGCTGGCCATGGATCTGCTGGTCAACGAAGGGGAGGGCTATCGACTGAAGGACCCGGGGGTGGCACTCGAAGCGTGGAGGGAGGCCTACGACTTCCGCAAGCATCAGGTGCTCGAGGGCCATGTGCCCGTTCGGGATCCGGACGACCTCCTCGAAGTGGCCATGCTGGACACGGGCCGATACCACACTCTCGCCGAACGGCTGCGCGGACGCGACTTCGAGCCCCGGACCGCTCACATCGCCGACACCGCCCTCGACCTGAAAGCGCGCGTGCGCTTCGACGAGAGGACCCGAACGGTGGAGAAGCTCTGAGGACGGGCCCCTACCGCTTGCTCGTGAGCTGACGGATCAGCTCCACCTCCGCCGCTCGATAGGGCGTGCCGTCGCTGCGCAGCACCTCGTGGAACCACACCGGCGGCTGTTCGAGCACGTAGGGGCGCCGCCACGAGTCCCAGGGCAGGAACGTCTGGGTCTTGCCGGCGACGAATCCCCAGTTGATCGCCCCCACCCGCTCCTGCTTCGCGATCGGCAGGATCGCGTCGAACGTGCTGCCCACCGGCCGCGCCATGAACTCCGTGCAGATCACCGGGCGGTTGTATTTCTTCAGCCAGGCGACCTGGCGCTTGAAGTACTCTGGCCACGTGTAGTTGTGGAAGGTGACGACGTCCGACTCGCGCAACTGGATCCGCGCCATTTCGCCGACGGACGCTCCGTCCGGCGAGGTCTCGGCGGCGCCGCCCCACACTCCGCTCGTCAGCGGCTGCTGCGGACCCTCCTCGCGGGCCCAGGCGAATACCAGCGGCAGGAGCGCGGTCACCCGCGCGGTCTTATCTTTCGGCTCTTGCTTCGCATAGCTTCCGTCGTTGGTGTTGTCCGGCTCGTTCCATACGTCCCACGCCAGCACCCGGTCGTCCTTGGCGAAAGCCGCCACCACCCCCTGCACGTAGGCCTTCAGGCGCGGCTGCTGGCTGGAGTCGGCCAGAGCCGCCGCGCCGGGACCCTGCACCCAGCCCGAGTTGTGCACCCCCGGAATCGGTGGATGCTGCGGCCCCAGACGAGGTGACGGGTCCCAGCACGAATCGAACAGGACGAACATGGGGCGTACGTGATGGCGCGAGGCGATCGTCAGGAACCGATCGATGCGCTTGCGGAAGCCGGCGGCGTCCTGGTCCCAGAGCAGGTCGTGCAGGAAGACGCGCATCGTGTTCATGCCGATCGCCTCGGCCCAGCCCAGCTCGCGGTCGATCTCGTCGGGCGCGAAGGTCGCCTCCTGCCACATCTCGAGCTGGTTGATCGCCGAGGCGGGCACGTAGTTGCTGCCGACCAGCCAGGGCTGCTGCGCGTACCACGCCTGCGCCTTCGCTTCCGGCCAGCGCGCCGTCTGCGCCGCGGCCGAGCCCGCGCACAAACCGACCAGGATCAGCAGCGCCGCCATGGAAACCGGCTTCTGTTTACTCGCCATTAGAGTCCCTCCCCTGCGTTGCGCGATCCGTCCCCGGACTAACGGGCTTGCAGCGTGATGACCGACACCGAATGGGCCGGCAGCTCGACGCTGAAGCTCGGCCCCGCGGCGACGTCGGCGGTGGTGACCTTCACCACGTCGGGGTTGGAGAAGCTGTTGGCCGCCTCGAGCGACGAGCCCGTCAGCGTCTCGATCTTCCCGCGGGACTGCACGCTCACGCCGGCGACCGCGATCGTCGTCCGCAACGACTGCCGTGGGCTCGTGTTGACGGCCTTGACGTACACCCGGCGGCCGTCGCTCGACCGGCTGGCCGCGACGTCGAGGTACGGGATGCCGCGGCCTTCCCGCGACGTGTCGAACGTCGGCCCGGTGACCTCCGCCGCCAGACGCTCGGCGCCGAGATGATCGTTGTAGAGCTTGATGGCCAGATAGGTGGGCGTGACGAAGACGGCGTGCCGGCTGGCCTGGATGATCCCGCCGGACCAGCCGTTGACCAGGTCGGAGACCGCGGTCATCTCGACGAGGTCTCCCGAGCGCTCGAACACGTTCATCAGCCGCGCGGCGTAGAGCGCCGACTCCATCGAGTGCTGCCGGGGCAGCGGCAGCGACGTGTTCCACTCGTTGATCGCGAGCTTGACCGGGCGGCCCGGCACCAGCTCGCGCAGCAGGGCCGCGACCTGCCGGTAGAAGCGCTCGTAGAAGAGGGGCCGCGCCATGAGGTTGAGCGCGTCGCCCTGCATCTCGCGCAGCCCGTAGTAGTGATGGATCGCCAGATGGTCGATCTGCGGCCCGGCGAGCTTCAGCACCGTGCGGTTCCACTCCATGTCGTTGTCGCCGACGGCGATCAGCTCGATGGAGGGATCGACCGCCTTCATCGCGCTCCGGTAGCGGAGGTAGTTGTGCGCGTAGGTCTCGGCGTCGCTGTGGCCGCGCACCCAGTCCCCCCAGATCTCGTTGCCCAGCTCCCATCGCCGCACGCCGTAGGGAGCCGCGTGCCCCAGCGCGCCGCGCCGCGCGCCCCCCGTGGAGGTCGGCGGGCCGTTCACGTACTCCACCCAGGCCGCCGCCTCCTCGGCCGTCGCCCCTCGTCCCTCCACGTTGACCACGATCGCGGGCTCGGCGCCGACGTTCCGGCAGAGCCGGACGTACTCGTCCGTGCCCAGGTCGCTCGGCTCGAGCTCATTCGCCCACGACAGGTTCGTCCAGCTCGGCCGCTCGTCACGCGGGCCGATGCCCCAGCGCCAGTGGTAGTCCTGCGCCACGTTGCCGCCCGGCCAGCGGATGAACGCGGGCCGCAGCGCCTTCACCTTCTCGAACACGTCCCGTCGGATGCCGTCCACCGCGTCGGCCGGCATCAGCGAAGCCTGGTCGAGCCACAAGCGGCCGCGCCCGTCGAACAGGACGGCCAGCTTCGCGAGAGGATCGCTGCTCGAGGGAGTCAGCGCGAACGCGTAGCGCTTCCAGCTCTCGTCGGCCGCCACCGGCAGCTCGGTCGTGGCGTAGGAGCGCCCGCCCGCGCGGTCCTGCTCCAGGGCCACGTGCATCAGGCCCTGGAAGCTCTGGTTCTTGATCCAGACCGATCCGCGGTACTCCTCGCCCTGCCGTATCGGCAGCCGCGCCTGGCTCAGGCCGCGAGGGCCGAAGGCGTTGCCGCGCAGCTCCAGGCCCACCGAGTGGCCCGGCTGCTCGGCGTCCGCCGGGCGGCCCGGGGGGTAGGACACAGCATCGTCCCAGCGGAAATGGATGTCGCTGTCGTTGCGCGCGTCGGGTTCCCGCTCCCAGTGCCGCGGCAGCCCGACGGCATCGGCCGGCTCCTCGAAGCCGCGGTCACGCAGCATCTCGGCATGCAGGCCGAACTTGACGCCTTCGAACATGAACTCGACGAAGTGGCCGTACAGCGCGGGGCTGATCCGATTCTCCACCCGGCCGGCATCCACGCGCACCGTGGCCGTCCCTTGGGCGGTGCCCGCGGCCTGCGCACCAAGCGCCGCGGCGGCGAGCAGGGCGCCCGCCGAAGCCCCGATGACCCGGAGGCGACGCGCGCTCGCGGCCGCTAGGGGTCTCGTTGTCAGTACCTTTTCCTCGGTCGTCGCGTGTTCAACCGGCGGTTTGGCCGACCGGCACCGTCGTTGGAGCCAGACGGCGGCTCGCCGGCCTGGCCAGATAGGAGACGATCAACAGGGCCAGGAGCACGAGCGGAAAGAACGCCATGGCTCCGTCGCCGGCCAGCCAATGCGCGAGGAACGCCATCGACCACGCGAAGCTCACTCCCGCATAGGCCCACTCCTTCAGCAAACGGAGTCCCGGCAAGAGCAAAACGACGCCGGCGGCCGGCTTGGCGACGCCGAGAACGAGCCTGAGATGCTGCGGATAGCCAAGGTGGTTGAAACCGGCGACAATCTGCGCGCTGCCGGTCAGGTAGATGAGGTCCAGCAGCAACATCGCCGCGGCGATGATCGTGGTGGCCCAATAGACGATCTTCAGAACCATCGGTCCTCCAATCAGAAGGCGAACCCGGCGCGCGCGTAGATCCGTTGTGCCCCTCGCTTCGAGCGTAGGACACGCTGAGGCTATTGGCGCGATCGAGCCACGCGAACCCAGAGCCCGCCGCCGTACCCCTTATGCCATTTGTTCGAGCTCTCGGCATTGTAGTAGATGCTACCCACGTCGCCGAAGCCGAAGATGCCCCAGGTCCCGGGCACCCTGCTTAAAGGGCGCTTCCAAACGCGGTGCTCGTCGCGGAGACTGCCGCCGTCAGTAGGCGGAGGCCGTGCGCCCGCGACGACGAAGCATCTCGAGTCGAACCTGCTCGAGAAGACCGCGGGCGTTTGAGGCCAGGATCGAGCGCGCGAAGAACGGCGGCGAGGAGCGAGGTCGGGCCTCCAAAGTGTACGTGACGCGGGCGCCGGCACCGTCGGCCTCGATTGCCCAGGCGCCGGGCCTCATTAAGAAATGCTTGACAGTCCCCTAGGCCGCATGATTATGTTTCCCGTTAAGTCATACGATATGATGTTTCCCGTTCACGTAAACGGTCAAGAAATTACCGTACCCAGCGGTGGACGGGAATCCCCGGGGTTCCATGAGCGGGGGAGTTCCGGCTCACTCAGAACGCACCGGCGCCGGAGGTTTACCTGGGGGGCAGTCTCGTTGACGTTCACACGATCTCCCGTTGGGGGTGGATATGGCGAAGTTCCACGTCTTAGCGGTCCGTCCCGTACTCGCTGCGCTCAGCAGAGGGTCGCTGTTCATCCAGGTTTTCATCATTTTCCTGCTATTGACGGGTTCCGCTTCGGCTCAGTTCACGAGCAATATCCAGGGCACGGTCGAAGATCCCAGTGGCGCCGCGGTCCCGCAAGCGAAGGTCGCCCTCGTCAACCTTGCCACGCAGGCTTCCGCGACCACCACCACCGATGGTACCGGAGGATTCCGGTTCCTGAGTCTCGCTCCCGGTCCGTACAAGATCACGGTGGAGGCGGCGGGCTTTGCCAGGGCGGAGGCGACGGTCAGCCTCGTTACGAACCAGAACCTGAACGTGCCCATCTCCGTCAAGGTCGCCACCGGGGCAGAAACGGTGACCGTCACCTCCGAGACGCCGCTGGTCAACACGAGCGAGACTCGGAATCAAATGACTCTCGAATCGCAGGAGCTGTCCAGCCTGCCGCTGGCGGGCCGCAGCATGTTCTCCCTCGTCACGGTTGCGCCGGGTGTTTCCGGCAAGGGAACGACGGGGGGAGGCTCTCCGGGATCGGGTGTCGACAACTTCTCGACGGAAACGGAAGTGGATGCCAGCGCCAACGGCCAGGGCAGGGTCGCGAACATGTGGATCGTGGACGGCCTGGACGTCACCAGCGCCATCCGGCAAGGTGTCCTGAACCTCACTCCAAATCCCGACGTCATTCAGGAAGCGTCCAACCAGATCAACACCTTTTCCGTGGAGTATGGGCACTCGAGTTCGATCCAGTTCGCCATGACCACGAAGTCCGGCCAGGATCGATTCCATGGCCTGGTGAGCGACTACTTCAACTACCAGGACATGTACGCCAAGTATTCCCTGCCCGGCTCCGATCACCCCTACAATCCATTCCATAGCCACAACATCTCGGCGACGATCGGCGGACCCATCATTCCGAACAAGCAGTTCTTCTTCTTCGCCGCGGTCGAACCGCTGCGTTCGTCGGCTTCCACGGGCAACCAGGTCCTGACGTTTCCCGATCCTCAGTTCGCCGCGTGGGCCAGAGCGAACTATCCGAACACCTTCGGAACCAAGATCCTCAACACCTACACGCCCGCCAACGCGACCGTCAGCGGCGTTTCGAAGACCGCACAGGACATCTTCCCCGGGACCTGCGGAACGGCGGCGACGAACAACCTGCCCTGCGCCACTCCGATGATCGACAGCGGGGTGTTCAATTCGAGCAATTTCCGGAATGGCATGCAGTACTTCGGCCGCATCGACAAGGCCTTCCAAAAGGATCGGATCTACGCCAGCTTCTTCCGAACGACCCTCGATTTCGGCGGACCTGCCGTCATCCCCCAGTTCTCGACCACGAATCACACCACGCAGGGTGCCATCCAGGTGAACTGGACGCACACCTTCAGCGGCAATACGTTGAACGAGCTCATCTACGGCATGAATCGGGTCGAGGGCTTTCTCGGCGAGACGGGGGACTTCACGATCCCCGGCATCACCGTCACCGGGCAATCGGTCGGATACGGCGTCGGCTTCGCCCAGGGAAACTTCATCCAGCACAACCATCACTGGCGCGACGTCCTGACGCATGTCCGCGGCGCGCACGTCTTGAAGGTCGGTTACGAGGGCTGGTTTGGAGACGACGTGGAGCCCTTCCAGGGGCCGTGGTCACATCCCGGATTCAACTTCGACAATCTCCTGAAGCTGGCACAGGATGCGCCCCAGACCCAGGGCGGCGTGATGTACAACCCCAATACGGGCCAGCAGCAGCTCTGGGACTGGGATGCTGCTTCCAAGACCTGGGGGGTCTTCGTACAGGACACCTGGAAGGCGCGGCGCAATTTGACCTTGACGCTGGGTCTCCGCTTCGACAACCAGGGCAACCCGTATTCCCGGTCGGACTCGACGGTGTTTGGCAACTTCCTTCTCGGGACCGGTTCCACGTTCGAGGAGCAGGTGGCGAATGGCGTGGCCAGGCCATCGGAGCACGCGCTGAATCGATCGCCGAAGGTCTTCCATCCGCGGGTGGGCGCGGCCTGGGACGTCACCGGCAAGGGTGACTGGCTGGTGCGTGCCGGTCTGGGGATGTACTCCAATTGGCTGACCCCGGCCAACATCCAGGAACAGTTTCGTGGGAACCCTCCCGGGCTCATCCTGCCCACCTTCTTCGCCAACTCACCGAGCCCTCCCATCTTCACGCAAGGCACGGGCGACACGCCTCCGTTTGGATTCAGGTTCCCGGCGCTCGCCGGAACATCACTGTGTCCGAGGGCTCCCTGTCTCGACGCCAAGGGCGGGATTCCGGGTGCCCAGCCCGGGATCGGTGGAATCAACCCGGACATCGTATCTCCGAAGACATACATCTATTCGGCGACGTTGGAGCACCGGCTCGGCAACCACCTGGTCGCCAGCCTGCTTTACAGCGGATCTCACTCCAGCAACCTGGTCTCGGGCGGGAATCAAATCGGTCAGGTCAGCTACGGGACGGACATCAACGCCCGGCCCGGAGACCTGCTGGGAAAGCCGCCCGGATCAGCGCCGACTCGGCTGAATTCCAGCTTCGGCCCCATCGCCTACACCGACAATGATCGTGTGGGAAACTACAACGGCATCACCTTCGACCTCCGGGGGCGGTTCAGGCGAGCGTTCTTCGACGCCGCATACACCCGCTCCTCTTCGAAGGACGACGCAGGTCGCTACCCGACGTCGATCAATCCCCACCAGTTCTATGGGCCGTCTCCGTGGGACGTTCCCAATCGCTTCTCCCTCAGCGGCAACTACGAGCTCCCCGGCTCGAGCCGGTTGACCGGAGGCTGGGGTGTGAGCGGAACCAGCATCTATCAGAGCGGCTCTCCCTTCACCGTCTTCACCGGGGCCTCGTTCACCGGCGGCGGCGACTACAACGCCGACGGCGACAACCTGGATTACCCCAACGTGGCCGACTATCGCCAGGGAACGGGCGACGATTTTCTCACCGGCATCTTCAGGCCCGGACAATTCACGGCGCCCACTCCGGGTACGAACGGCAACGAGAAGGTGAATCAGTTCCGCAATCCGCACTTCGTGCAAACGGACTTGACCATCTACAAGAACACGGTCATCACGAAAAGCGTCCGCCTTCATCTGCGAGTCGAGTTCTACAACCTGTTCAACCATCCAAACTTCGTGAACGTCGTCAACAATCTGAGCGCCGGAAACTTTGGCAAGGTGTCGGGCCAGACGCTGCCGAGATGGTGGCAGGTAGGCGCCAAGAGCGAGTTCTAGGACCGGATTCGTCGCGGCTACGGCTTGGACCAGCCTCGGCGCGGCACGGCTCCGACACCCTCTCTCAGGGTGATGAGCTGATTGGCGGCGATTTGCTTGAAGGACTCATGCAGCCCGTTCGGCCAATAGACGTCCAGATCGACCGAAGTGAAGGTCCCGAGGCCGAAGTGCAGCCGGGGA
>WNGG01004865.1_pt1 | contig 14986 bp, 10 predicted proteins | sample 5400661 | NCBI WGS metagenome assembly WNGG01 (sample SAMN13153372, study PRJNA577476) | soil metagenome | isolation source: 100 cm soil or saprolite under Garry oak tree replicate 1 | place: USA:California | collected 2016-06-15
GAGTAGCCGTACTGCGTGTTCGGCGTGACACCTTGCATCCGCACGTACCGTGCGGTCCTGCCGACCGTCACCGTCTCGACCCCACCCCCGCCGGTCGCGGTCGAGTAGACGTCCGTCCAGCCCGCCGCATCGCCGGACACCTGGATCTTGTACGCCCTGGCGTAGGCCACCTCCCACGACAGCACGACCGTGGACACGTGGTACACCCCGCCCAGATCGACGTAGATCCAGGCGTTGTTGTCGTTGCTGTGGTCACTGGACCAACGGGTCGACGCATTACCGTCGATCGCCTTGTCCGCGGTGAAGGTACCGTCCTGATAGGACGCAACCGCCCTGGCGTTCGGGTTCAACGACAGATTCACCGGCACACCAGCCGGCAGCTGCGCCGCGCTGGACGGCAGCGCTGCCCAGGTTAACAACAGGACAGCCACGACGACGCCGAGCAGTCGTCTGCCGACGGCGGCGCGCGGGCTGGAGCGGGTCATACCCTGATTCATGGGGCTCCTTTGCTCGAACTGAATCCCACGACGGTGAGCGGCCGACGTGAGTTCGACACGGTGCCGGGCCGGCGGCAGTGGGGACCGCCGAGGATGCAGCCCCGGCCACACCGCTAGCGGATGATCAAGGATTACTGGCTGATCAGGTCGAACTGCTCCCGCCGGCCGATCGCGTCGCGGTTGGCGATGAGCGGCTGCGCGCCCGCGTTCTCGGCCGTCACGTACTTGCCGTTGGCGGCCGCCTGCAGGCTCACCGTCCCGTGGTGATGCGCAGCGAGGAGATGGCGTCGTTGTTGCCGGTGTTGACCAGGTTGGAGTTGTCGGCGGTGAAGGTCCAGGCCGTACCGGCGAAGCCCGCGTCGGCATACGCGGTGACGGTGAACCCGGCCGGCACCCGGATCGAGGAGATGCTGTCGTTGGCGATGCCCGCGGCCTGCAACTGGGGCAGGTCGTAACTGCCCGCGCCGAGGGGCACCGCGGTGCCGCTGTAGCCGGCGTCGCTGTAGAAGGTCGGGCCGCTGCTGGCGCCGGTGGTGGTGATGCGCAGCGAGGAGATGGCGTCGTTGTTGCCGGTGTTGACCAGGTTGGGATCGTCGGTGGTGAAGGTCCATGCCGTACCGGCGAAGCCCGCGTCGGCGTACGCGGTGACGGTGAACCCGGCCGGCACCCGGATCGAGGAGATGCTGTCGTTGGCGATGCCCGCGGCCTGCAACTGGGGCAGATCGTAACTGCCCGCGCCGAGCGCCACCGCGGTGCCGCTGTAGCCGGCATCGACGTAGAACGTCGGGCCACTACCGGAGCTGGTCGCGCTACCGTCGACCTCGAACTCGTACAGCGAGTAGCCGTACTGCGTGTTCGGCGTGACACCTTGCATCCGCACGTACCGTGCGGTCCTGCCGACCGTCACCGTCTCGACCCCACCCCCGCCGGTCGCGGTCGAGTAGACGTCCGTCCAGCCCGCCGCATCGTCGGACACCTGGATCTTGTACGCCCTGGCGTAGGCCACCTCCCACGACAGCACGACCGTGGACACGTGGTACACCCCACCCAGATCAACATAGATCCAGGCGTTGTTGTCGTTGCTGTGGTCACTGGACCAACGGGTCGAGGCATTACCGTCGATCGCCTTGTCCGCGGTGAAGGTACCGTCCTGATAGGACGCAACCGCCCTGGCGTTCGGGTTCAACGACAGATTCACCGGCGCATCGGCCGGCGGGGCCGGTGGCGTCGGCACGGTCTGGCCGGCCGGTGGCCACAGTGCCAACGAGTTGGTGCCGTTGTGCGCGCCGGCGAACGGGCCCGCCATGACATTGCTGGTGTTGATCGCAGCGCCGAAGAAATCCGTGGTCACGTCGGCGGCGATGCTCTCGTTGGCCAGCGGAATGCTGCCGACGCGGGCCTTCGTCACCGGCGTCAGGCCCGTGATGGCGGAGGCGTCGAGATCGAAATTCAGCGACATCTGCGTGTTCGTCGCCGTGTAGTGGACGTTGGAGATGACGGTCGTGAAGTTGCCTTCCTTGACCTGCGTCTTGTTCGTCGCGTTGTCAGGCAGCGTCGAGCCCTGGACCAGGTTGTTGTACCAGAAGAACTTCTGCGGGGAGGTGAGGGCGGTGGTCTCGTTCATGGTGCCGGGCTGGAAGTAGTAGGCGTCCCTACCATCGCCATCGATGTTGATATTGCCGTTGTCGATGAACAGGTTGTTCGCGAACACGATGCCGGTGGCGTCCAGCGTGCGGATGTCGCTGTTGCCGATGAAGACGTTGTTGTCCACCAGGATCGGCCCGTGGACGGCTTCGGCGTAGTAGCCCCACGGGCTGTTCATGACGATGTTCGCGGTGATGCGGACGTTCTGGTTGCCCCAGTCCGTCCAGATACCGGCGGAGTTACCGCCCCGCGAGTTCTTGAGGTAGTTGCCCTTGATGAGCCCCTCGTTCATGTAGTGCACCTTGATCGGGGCCGTCTCCGCGCCGCTGAACTCGTTGCGGTAGTTCGTATCCTCGATCATGTTGTACAGAATGTCGGAGTTCCAGGAGAAGACACCCGCGATGCCGGACTGGCCGGACTTCGCGATGTAGTTGTTGCGGACGATGTGCGAGCCGTACCTGCTGGTGTCGTGGAAGTCCGTCCGCGTCGTGCCGGGCCGGTTGCCGGCCCACTCGTCGTTACCCAGGCCGATGTCGATGCCGATGGTGCGCGCGTTGATGACGATGTTGTTCTCGATGATCCACTTCAGGCCGCCGTTGACGCTGATGGCGCCGGCCTGTGTCCTCGACGGGCTGCTCGGGAAGTCCGAGTACGTGTTGGCCGCGTGCTTCACGGTGAAGCCGTCGACGCTGATGTAACCCAGGCCCCACACGTCCGGGGCGAAGATCTGCCGCCGCACGTTGATCTCGGCCAGCCCGGCGTTCGGATCGGCGCCGTTGAAGTTCGCCCAGATGGTCGTGTCGCTGCCGGACACCGCCGAGGACCAGGTGTTGGCCGCCGCCTGCACATCGCTGAGCGCCGGCTTCTCCAGGTACGCCCGCTCGCCCAGGTACACATCGCCTGCCGTGTAACCCGGAAAGAAGCCGCCGCCGCCCTGCGGCTGTCCCGTCGCGTACGGGTTGTAATCGCCGAAGAAACCGTTGGGCAGCGTGACGCTCCAGACGTTTCCACCGGATCTCACCCACGTGTTGACTTCCTCGGAGCCCTTGATGACCACCTCGCCGTCGCCGGCGTTGGTGTACGTGATGCGATGCGCCTCGTCGCTGCCGCCCCGCGCCGGCCTGACCGTCTCGCGATACAGCCCGGCGTGAACAACCACCATGTCGCCGGGCTGCGCGTCCTGCGCCGCGCGATTGATCGTCAGGTACGGCGCGGCCTGCGTACCGGCATTCGCATCATCGCCGTTCTTGGCGACGTGAATGACACGCTGGGCTGCGGCCGCCGTCTGCGCCGCGATCGACGGCACCGCCATCGACACCAGCGCGACGGTGCCCACGACGGCGCAAAGCGATGTGATGCCAACGGCGATGCGCGAGGCCCGCCGGGTCCTGCTGTGTGTCATCGGGCTCCTTGGCGGAAGCGAATTCCCAACGTGATCGCCGTCACGGCATCAACGATTGAAATTAGGGAGTCTCTTGAGGTGGCGTTTCCCGAGCGGCCGGCGTCGGACGCTGAGCACCACGCGATGGCGGTCGGTGGTCGACGCCGACGTCGTGCAAGCGCTCCATCGGCGGAGGCCCGATGTCGACTCGATGCAGTTGTCGGGGGGCGTCCGGCTCACGACCGCGCGGCGTCGGGTCGTTTCACCGCGGAGCTACTGGACCGGCGCTGCCGCGTACCGGGGACCGCAGGCGTCGACCCGGCTGCGCCGGTTCGGCAGGGATGGCTATTCCGTCGGGCCCTGTGGAGGGTATCAGTGACCACAGTGGACAAACCTCCAACCCGCCTGCGCGCGGCAGTGCTGGGTGGCGCGCTTCTTCGCCGCCACCGCTAGGCACCGCCAGCATCCTCGAGACACTGAGCCGACCGAGTAGGGTCCGGCTGTCCCGGCACGCCGCAACTCGATCCTACGGATAAGTTAAATTATTAATCTATGCTGGCGGCCGAGCGAAACGAATCTATACCGGTAGCTGTCCGACGTCAACTGCGGCGAACGGATGGTCTCGGCGGCGCGCACCCGCGACCCAGCGCGGGCATCAAGATCGCGCCCCGGCACAGGTCCGGTTGGGTGCGACGGCGGGCGACGGAGGGCAGCGCCCTCGGCTGGTTGCCTATACCCGTGCCGCAACCTGCGGCCCGTGGCCGGGTGCGACGGATCCCTGCAGCACCAGGGCGGCCCCACCGATCGCTGCGGAGTCGCGCGGGTTGCTCGACAGGTCGACCCGCACGCCGTGCACGTCCCGCGCGAATGCCTGCTGCGCGAGACGGCGGCGGATCTCGGTCACGTAGATCGACCCGGCGACGGCGAAGCCGGGCCCGGCGAGCACGAGCGTATCGAGGTCCCACAGGTTGGCGAGCGTCACCGCGCCTTCAGCGAGGAGCGCGGCCGATTCGTCGATGAGCGCGCGGGCCTCCTCGTCGCCGTAGATCGCCGCGTGGGCGAGCAGGTCGAACGCCCGCGCGTCGGGGTCGTCGGCCCGAATCCGCAGGCGGTCCGCCAGGTCCGGCGTTGCCCGGGCCCGGCCGACGAGCACGCGTGGAGCGGCGTACTGCTCGAGGCAGCCCCGGTTGCCGCAGTGACAGTGCTCGCCGTCGCGGACCAGCGCGATGTGACCGATCTTCCCCGCGTTCGAGCTAGCGCCTCTCTGCAGGGCGCCGTCGAGGACGACACCGGAGCCGATTCCCGAGTTCATGTACAGGCATCCGAAGGCTCGATCCCTCGAGACTTGCCGCCCCCAGAACTCCCCGACGGCAGCCGCCGCGGCGTCACTGTCGACGAGCACCGGCACGCCCAGCTGGCGGGTCAGCGCATGTGCGAGGTCGAGGTCGGCTCGCCGCTCCAGACCCGGGAGCGCGAGGAATTTGCCCCGTGCGACGTCAACCGGTCCCGGCCCGACGACTGCCATTCCGGCTACGCTGCGCGGCGGCAAGCCAAGGCCATGCGTGACGTCGCGATACAGCGTGGCGAGCCGTGCGAGCACGCCCTCCGGTTCCTCCTCTGCAGGCCCGGCGACGAGCTGGCGGCCGACGATGCCGCCCCGAGTGTCCGTCACCACGCATGTCAGGGTGTCCGCGCCCACATGGATCCCCACGCCGTATGCCGCGCGGGAGTTGATGATCAGCATGGCCCGGGGCTTGCCGCGGGTCGCGACCGTGTCGCCGGTCTCGCGTACGACACCATCGTCGATCAGGCGGCGGACGATGTTCGAAATCGTCGGCTGTGTCAACCCCGTGACCTTGACCAGCTCCACCCGGCTGATCGGGCCGGAGGACCGGATGAGGTCCACGATGAGTGCACGGCTGCCCGGCCCCGTGGCCGCAGACTCCCGTCGCGCCACGCTGAACCGCCTCTCGTCTCGCCGTACGCTTTCGCACGACTACGTTATTGGAAACGAGGTTAATCGACGAGGAGGACACCGCATGGCTGCGGCATCGACCGGCACGGCGCCACGCCCGCAGAAGGGTACGCCGGTCGGCCTCGCCTTGGTGCGCGACGCGGAGGTCCTCGGCGCCGAGCCCTTCTTCCACGAGTTCATCCCGGGCATGGAGCGCGTCCTCGTGCCGCTCGGCGTGCCTGTGCTGCTCCAGGTCGTCGCCACCGTCCAACAGGCGAGCGATCGCATGCGCGCCTGGGCGCGGCGCGGACAGGTGCAGGGCTTGATCCTGATCGACCTGCTTCCCGGCGACGAACGCGTCGCACTCGTCAAGCAGCTGGGCATGCCGAGCGTCGTCATCGGTGACCCGGTCACCGCGGGAGGACTGTCGATGGTGTGGACGCAGGACGAAGTCGCCATGCACGACGTCGTCGTGGAACTGGTCGCCGCCGGCCACACGCACCTCGGCCATGTCGGCGGCCCGGCGCAGATGGCGCACACGATCATCCGGCGCCGCACGTTCGATGCCGTCGCGGCGGAACACGGTGTCCGGACGACGACGTTCGACGGCGACTACTCCGAGGCGGCGGGCGTGCGCGCCATCGCCGCCCTCGCGGCGCTCGACGACCGTCCCACCGTGCTGGTCTTCGACAACGACGTCATGGCGCTCGGCGCCCTGCACGAGGCGGGCCGCCTCGACCTGGCGGTCCCGGCCGACTTGTCCCTCATCGCCTGGGACGACTCGGCATTGTGCCAACTGGCCGTGCCCCCACTCAGCGCCGTGAGCCACGACGTCCAGGAACTGGGCGAGCTGGTAGGGCACACCCTCGCCGAGGCTCTGTCGTCAGGCCGGCCCCGCATCGTCAAAGCTGCGCCGGCGCGATTGATCGTTCGCGGCTCCAGCCTTTAATAGATTACTAATCTTTGTCGTTGACTCCGGGGTTGCCGTCGTAGACACTGTGACGCGGCAAGCCCCGTGCACCGATCGGCAACCTCCGGGAACACCCCTTCCCGGCACACTTCAGCGCGTCGTTTCCAGGCGAAACAGCGCCGACCATCGAGATCGACGCGTTGTCACCCTGCCTGCACGAAAAGTAGAGGAAGCCCTATGGACTACCGCACCAGGCCACGGGCCGTGCGCGGCGTGGCCGCGTTCGTCGTCAGCGCCCTCGCCCTCACCCCCACCCTCGTCGCCTGCGGCTCCGACGTCCACGCGACCAGCAGCGACTCCATCGACGTCGTCACTCGCTGGTCGTCGGGCAACTCGGCGGCCGCGGCCCAGAACCGCGTCTTCCAGGCGTTCACCGCAGAGACGGGCACCAAGGTCAACGTCACCGAAGGACTCGAAACCATCGACGACCAGGTCGAGAACGCTGTGGCGGCGGGCAAGTCCCCCGACCTGGTGATCGTCAACCTGTTCGACAAGACGCTGGGCTGGTTGGACGCCGGCGTCACAGTCCCGGCCGACCAGTACGTCAAGGAATGGGGCCTCGCAGACAAGATCAAGCCCGTGGCGCTCGACGAATGGCGAGTCGGCGGCGCCCCCAGCGGGGCGCTGCAGGGCCTACCGTTCTCCGGGTTCAGCTGGCCGCTCTGGTACAACACCGACCTGCTGAAAAAGGCCGGCGTCGACAAGATTCCAACGACCACGGACGAGCTCGTCACCGCCGCCCAGAAACTGCGCGCCGCGGGCATCGGGCCCCTCACCGTCGGCGGAAACGACTGGACCGGCCAGAAGCTCTTCTATCAGGTCGCGCAGTCGTTCACCGATGCTGCGACGATGCATAAGGTCATGCAGCACGGCGGTTACTGCGCCACGCCGTCGGTCCTCGACGGCATCAAGCTGTTCACCCAGCTGCGCGACGCCCGCGTCTTCGTCGACAACGCCGCCGGTCTCATCGCCGACGGCATGTACGCGTCCTACTACTCCGGCAAGGCCGCGATCATGCCCGCCGGCTCGTGGGCGTACACGGAGTCCGCCGCTTCGGGCACCGGGATCGAGAAGCACACGACCCTCGGCGGCTTCCCCGTCCCGAGCGGCTCGACCTTCAAGAAGCCGATGTCGTACCGGGGCTTCACCGGCGTCGGATTCATGATCACGAAGCGGGGTGCCCAGCCCGGCCGGATCGACAACGTGCGCCGGCTGGTGACGAAGTTCTACGCCGACACGGCCGTCGGTGACTTCGTCAAGGGCGCCGGCATCCTGCCGCCGACCACCGGCGATTTCGCCTCGTACGCGACCAACCCACTGCTCACCCAGTCGCTCGGCCTGGATGCCACCGTGGACTACGCGGTGCTACCCGACGTCTGGATCGGCTCCGCATCCGACCGGATCATCCAAGTCCTGTCCGCGGCGTACGGCGCGTCGACGCCGCAGCAGATCTGCGCCGGCCTCGACACCGCCACGAAGGGCTGAGACCCGCCCGTTGAGTGGGGGCCGCCGCTTGCGGCGGCCCCCACTGTTCCCGAAGGAAACGCATGATGTCATCGACCAGCATCCTGGCCAGCACCGGCGCCTTGCACCCGACCGCCACTGGCAGGCGAAGGCGTGGCGGCAGTCTGGACTCGCCCCGCGTCCTCTGGCTGACGGTCCCGTCCCTGATGTGGTTTGCCGCCTTCTCGGTCGGCCCGCTTGCCGCGATGTTCGTCATCGCGACGCTGCGGTGGAAAGGGCTGCTGTACGAGCCGACGTACGTCGGCACGGAGAACATCGGGCACGTCTTCGCCGACCCGACGTTCCGCGTCGCGGTGCGCAACAGCGCAGTGCAGATCGCCATCGTGATCCCGCTCATGATTCCGCTGTCGTTCATGCTCGGCTACCACCTCAACACCAAGCCCCGCGGGTACCGCGTGCTGTCGGTGCTCTACTTCTCACCGGGCCTCATCTCGATCTCCATCACCGGGATGATCTTCTACGGCGTACTGTCCCCCGACGGCGGTGTCAACGGTCTGCTGCGGCTGCTCGGTCTCGACTCGTGGGTCACCCCGTGGCTCGCCGACCCAAGCACCGCGCTGGCCAGTCTCATCGCCATCGACCTCTGGCGCGGCGTCGGCTGGACCGCGGTGTTGTTCGCCGCCCGCCTCACGAGCCTGCCGGCCGAGGTGATCGAGGCGGCCCGGATCGACGGCGCCGGACGGTTCCGCACCATGTGGCGGATCGCCTTCCCGATGGTCAAAGGCTACGTCCGCACGCTCACGATGCTGCAGTTCCTCTGGACGCTGTTCACCTCGGCCGCCCTGATCCTCCTGCTCACCAAGGGTGGACCGGGTACCTCGTCCACCACACTGTCCTACCTGGTCTACGAGAAGGCCTTCGCCCAGCGGGACCTCGGCTACAGCCAGGTGGTCGGCGTCGTGCTCCTCGTCCTCGGCGTCGCCGGCATGCTCCTCATCCGTGCGCTGCTGCGCAGCCCCCTGGAGAACACTCGATGACCGCCCCGAACCCCACCCGCCTGCGCGACCTCCCGACCCCGACCCCCACCCCGACCCCAGCCCGCCGCCCGCGGCGTGACGGCAGGCCGGTCGCGACAGTCCTGTCCTGGCTGTACGCGCTGCTGCTCGCGGTGCCGCTGTACTACCTCGCCGTCAGTGCGCTCAAGGCCAACATCGAGATCTTCACGCGACCGTTCGCGCTGCCCGCGCACTGGCTGTGGGAGAACTTCGCTACCGCCTGGCGGTCCGCCGACCTGGGGCGCGCGCTGCTCAACTCCGTGCTCATCTCGGTTGTCGCCATCGTGTTGACGCTGGGTCTCGCGCTGCCGGCGGCGTACGCGCTGGCGCGCCAGGACGGCCGCCTCGCCCGCGTAGTCACGGGTATGTTCTCCGCCGGCTTCCTCATCCCACCGTTCGCAGCGCTGATACCCACGGTCATCCTGGCGATCAAGATGGGACTTTTCTACACGCGTGAGTTCCAGATGCTCTTTCTGCCGGCCAGTGCGCTTCCCCTCTCGGTGCTCCTGCTCACCCAGTTCATGCGCGCCGTGCCACGACCACTGGTGGAATCGGCCGCCCTCGACGGCGCAGGCCACTGGCGGATGCTGGTCAACGTGTTCATCCCCATCGCGATGCCCGGCGTCGTCAGCGTGACGATCCTGCAACTGCTCACGTTCTGGAACGAGTACCTATTCTCCATGACCATCACCGGCACCGGGCCGGACGTGCGCACGGCCCAGGTCGCCCTCCCGACACTCGTCTCCGACGCGACCAACTTCGGTGTGCTCACCGCCGGCACCGTGCTCACCCTGCTGCCGGTGTACATCGCGTACTCGCTCATGACCCGCCGCATGCAGCAAGCACTCACCGCGGGGGCGGTCAAGGGATGACACTCACCACGCAAGCGACAGCCTCCGCCGCCACCCGGCTCGACCTCGGCGGCGAGTGGGAGCTGATCTGGTCGGCGGGCCCGGACGACGTCCCCGACGCCGTCCGCACGGCAGCCATCTCCGCTCACGTGCCCGGCGAAGTGCACACGGCCCTCCTCGCGGCCGATCTCATCGCCGATCCCGATGTCGGGTGGGGCGAACTGGCGCAGACGTGGGTCGGCCGCTCCCAGTGGACCTACCGCCGCCACGTCCAGTGGTCGCCGACGCCCGACACCCACACCGACCTCGTCGCCGACGGCCTCGACACGATCGCCGACATCTACGTCAACGGGCGGCACATCGGGGCCGCACGCGACCAGCACCTGTCGTACCGGTGGCGCGTGGACGACGTCCTGCGGCCGGGACACAACCTCATCGAGGTGCGCTTCGCCTCCGCCTGGGAAGCCGCCCTCGCACACGAACGCATGCACGGCCCCCTGCCCAGCCCCTACGACGAGCCCTACCCGCACGTGCGCAAGGCCGCGGCGAACTTCGGCTGGGACTGGGGACCGCACTACATCACCGCAGGCATCTGGCGCGACATCCGCCTGGAGACCTACATCGGGCGGATCGAGCACGTCCGGCCGCTCATCCAGCTCACCCCCGACCACACCGCCGCCCATGTGACGGCCCACGTACGCGTCGACGCACCGACAGGCTCGCGCGTACGGGTCGATCTGACCGACCCGACCGGCCTGCCCGCCGGATCGGCGACGGGCACGGTCGTCGGCGACGAGATCGCGATCGCCCTGCCCGTCGACGACCCCGAACTCTGGTGGCCGATCGGCCTCGGCGCGCAGCCCCGGTACCGCCTCCGGGTGGAACTTGAACACGCGGGCCTCGTGCTCGACTCCACCGCCGTCCGCCCCGGCCTGCGCACCGTGGCGCTCGACGAGGCCCCGGACCCGCTCGGCACCCGCTGGGCGCTCGTCGTCAACGGCCGCGTCGTGCGGGTGCGCGGCTACAACTGGATCCCCGACGACACCTTCGCCAGCCGCGCAACGCCCGAACGCGTGACCAAGCGGATCGACCAGGCCGTCGCCGGGAACGCCAACCTCCTGCGCGTCTGGGGCGGCGGCCACTTCGCGACCGAGGAGTTCCTCGACGCCTGCGACGAGCGCGGCGTCCTCGTCTGGCACGACTTCCTCTTCGCCTGCGCCGCCTACTGCGAAGACGACGACATGGTCGAGCTGGTCACCGCCGAAGCTGAACAGGCCGTCACACGGATGTCGACCCACCCCAGCCTCGTGCTCTGGTGCGGCGGCAACGAGACCGCCCTCGGCTGGCACCACTGGGGATGGGCCGACCAACTCGGCGCGCGGGGCTGGGGCGCGTCCTACCTCCTGGACGTGCTACCCTCGGTCCTCGCCCGCCTCGACCCGACACGCCCATACCTGCCGAACTCGCCCTGGTCAGGCACCGTCGATCGCGACCCGCAGGCGGACGCTCACGGCCCGAGCCACCTGTGGGACGCCTGGAACGACTCCGACTACGTGCACTACCGCGACCACGACCCAGCGTTCGTCGCGGAAATGGGCTGGTGCGGGCCTGCCGCATGGACCACGCTCGAACGCGTCCTCGCGGGCGAAACGCCCGGGCCCAACTCACCACTCACCCGCCACCACCTTCGCGCGATCGACGGCATGCACAAGCTGACCCGTGGCCTCCAACCACACGTGCCCACCCCCGACAACGGCGCCGACTGGCACTTCGCGACACAGGTAGTCCAGGCCCGCGCCGTCTCCACCGGCGTCGAGTGGCTGCGCTCCCGCGAGCGCTGCGGCGGGGTCGTCGTATGGCAGCTCAACGACTGCTGGCCCGCGATCAGCTGGTCGGCCGTCGACAGTGCGGGGATCGAAAAACCCCTCTGGCACGCCCTGCGCCACTCGCTCGCACCCCGACTGGCCACGGTCCAACCGGTTCGCCCAGGACCAACCCACGACCCCACCGGCGACGAGGGACTCCTGCTCGCGCTAGTAAACGACTCCGATGCCGCCTGGCATCCCGACGTCCGCATCCGGCGGGTCGGGTTCGACGCCCAAGAACATGCGCGGGCACGAGTCCAGTCCACCTGCCCGGCCGGACGCCTCCTCCGCCTGACCATCGACCCTGCAGTCGGCCTACCCACCGACCCGCACGCCGAGATGCTCGTCGTCGACGCCGACGGGGTGCGGACCACCTGGACCTACCGCCCGGACTGTGAGCTGACACCCCTGCGGCCCGAGCGCCGGGTCGACCTCGCCATCGTCGACGGCGAACTGCACGTCGCGGTCACCGCCGTGACCATCCTGCGGGACGTGTGCGTGTTCGCCGACCGGCTCGCCGCGCCGCTCGGCGTCGAGCCGCACGAGCTCGTCGTTGACGATGCCCTCGCAACACTCCTGCCAGGCGAGCGCCACCTCTTCCGGGTCACCCGTCGAGACGGCCGCGCCATCCCGCAGAACCCGGCCGCCGCCCTGCCCGACGCACGACTGCTCGACATCGCGGTCCGGTCCTTCGGTGAGGTCACCGGCTGACGGTCACGAATCGCGGGCTACTGCAGAATTCAGCTACGACGAGCACCGCACACCTGCCTGTGCGGTGCTCGTCGCAGGAACGTGATGTTCGGGTGGGCGCGCGCATGTGCTGTCGGGCACAGGGCCTGTGCCGCTGGTCAGTGTGCGGTGTTGCTAGCCCAGATCACGCGGCCCTGGTAGACCACGCAGAGGTTGCCGTCGGTCTCCAGTACCAGTACGGCGCCAAGGTACCCGGCGGTGTTCGAGGCCCACAGGCCGTTCCAGTTCTGGTCGTACACGACGAGGTTGCCGTCGTCCTGGAACACCGCCGCGTACCCGAGTCCAGTCGTGCCGGAGCTCCACCGCCGCAGGTTGTTCTCGTCGTAGATGGCGAGGTCGCCGCCGTTCTCCATGACCAGCCGGGTGCGGTTGGTCTGGACCGACTGGCCGCGCTGCACGACGGTTGTCGGCTGGATGGTCAGCTCAGTCCAGACAGTCGGCGGCGAGGGTTCGGCCGTGGTGGGCGGCGCCGTCGGCGACGGGGTGGTCGGCGCGGAAGCGGCCGGATGGGTGCCGGGGGCCGCCGGTGGCCCGGGCGCGGAAGCGGCCGGAGGATTTGGCGCCGCGGACGGCGTGCTGCCGCCGTTGGACAGGACGAGTCCGGATGGGGCAGGGTCGCCGCTCTGAACGGTCGTGGACGTAGCGCTGATCGTTGGAGCACGCATCGGCAGGAGTGAGGGCTCCCGCGTCCGGCTTGGCGGGGATCCGGGTAGGTCGGCAAGCGCGCGGCCCGCGATCGCCGCGCCGACCAGCACGAGTGCCAGCGCTATCAGCCGCGCCCCACGCCAGCGCCGACGCCGCGCGCGGTGGGACATGATCGGCGACCGCCGGGGAAACAGGGCATCGTCCGCGGCCCAGCCGTCCCCGGTCGCGGCCCTCCCACGTCCCTGGCCATCGGTGCGTGTGCTGGGCTCCACGCTCTACACTACGACGCCCGGCGGTCCGGTGTTCATGAGGCTCGGGTCAGACGGTGGTCAGCAAGGACGTCAGTTATGAGACCCGGGATGATAGCCAACAACCGGATCCGGTCTGGAGTGTCGGCGCGCTACCGATACCAGGCATTTGTCGACAAGACCGGCAAGACGGGCTGGCCGGGCCGGGTAGCCATCCGGCAAGCAGCGCTCTGCCCCCTCATCCGACGCGAATCAGCTGCCAGGTCTGGTTGGCGTTCGGAGCCGCCGGGTCAGCGCTCCACTCCTGGATCACGACACCGTCTCCGCTCACGCCGTCACGCAGGTCGAGCAGCGAGCCGCTGGCTGAGTTACGGATCGAGTACCAGCCGGTGCCGACGGACCGGAAGCACCAGGTTTGCTTCGGGTTGCCGGTGCCGATAGTCCACTGTTGCATCTGGGTACCGTCGGCCCGGCTGCCATCCGGGTTGTCCAGTGCCTTCCCGGAGTGCACGTTGGCCAACTGGTAGCAGCCGCCGGATGCGGCGGCCAGGCGCCATAGCTGGGCGCTGCTGGTGCTGATGCTCTGCGCGATCCGGGCACCGTCCAAGGCGGAGTCCTGAGCCACGCCGAAATGCTGGCCGCTGGCCCGGTTCACCACCCAGACAGTAAGGCCGTCCGCAGGTGCGACGACCGTCGCCACTGGTGGACCGACTGTCGGCGGCGGGGGGGCGTGTGGGGTGGTCGGCGGGGGCGCCGCCGGATGGGTGCCGGATGCCGCCGATCGCCAGCGCGAGGAACCCGCTAGCGCGGACGGCGTGCCGCCGGTGGACGTGACGGGCTGCACGTACGGGGCCGGGTCGCCACTGTGATCACTTGTGAGCGTCTGGCTGTTCGCGGGATCGCGGATCGGCGGGACGGATACGTCCTGCGCCCCGATCGGCTGGGATCCGACCAGGTCGGGAAGCACTCGGCCCGCAATCGTCGCGACGACCAGCGCCAGTGCCGTTGCGGTCAGCCACGCCCGACGCCGCGGCGGACGCGGCGCGCGGTGGGACAAGATCGGCAGGCGCCGGGGAAACAGCGCATCGTCCGCGGGCCAGCCGTCGTCGGTCGCGGCCACTCCCGGTACGTCGCCATCGGTGTGTCTGCTAGCCTTCACGGTTCTCACTACGTCGGCCGGCGGTCCGGTGTTCGATGACGGTTCGCGTCATGCGGTCGCCGGAGAAGGACGTCGCTTGGCCCAACCCACGGGCGCGACCACCGACGACCGCATGGTTCGGCCATTCCTGGCCGGCCCGCCGGGCGAACCGGCCGACGAGCCGCCGGTACCCCGCGCCGCACCCGGACGCCCCGCCGATCCGGCCATACCTGCTCACCGGCGAGCGGCCCCGTCGAGCGACGCGAGCATCGGCCTGCACCTTGGCGTGGCCCGGGTACTCGTCCGCGACCCCGTGGCGATGGGTCACCTCGTCACGCGCCAGGCACACCGACAGCCGTCAGGCCCTACCGCCGCGGACGTGCCCATACCTCAGGTCGGGTAGCCTGGGGGAATCTCACCCCCAGGCTCCCGCAGATCCCGGCGTGACAGTCTCCCGTCACCGGGCTCTTCTCACCAATCAGTCAGTACGAGCGGACCCAGGCCCAGTGAGCGAACAGTCCGGG
>WNGG01006980.1_pt1 | contig 14984 bp, 13 predicted proteins | sample 5400661 | NCBI WGS metagenome assembly WNGG01 (sample SAMN13153372, study PRJNA577476) | soil metagenome | isolation source: 100 cm soil or saprolite under Garry oak tree replicate 1 | place: USA:California | collected 2016-06-15
AGGCCGGACTCTTCCAGAAACAGCGCGACCTTGTTGGGGTTCGGCGCGCCGTTGAAGTAAAATTTGAGCATTGGGATCTCCCTTGCTTTTGTTGCCGAGAAAAATCGGAATGCGGCGGCACGGCCGCAGCCAGCATGTCCATGCTCAAACTTAGGCAAAAAACGCAAGGGACGAGTTCGCGAGCAAGGTATGCAGTGCCGTCATTGCATGAGCCCCGCGTAACGGCTTCGCCGTTATTGCTGGGCGCGCCTTGCCGCTCTACAATCCGGAATAAAGCAAGCCGCATATGCTGGCGACAATCAGCGCGACGCCGGCCACTCTCATGGCGGTCGCTGAACGGATGGCCGAATGCAAACTTGACGCGTGGATCGCCTGTTCGGACCGGCGTGCATAGCCCTCGACGATAATTTGCTGATTGAAGTTGCGGTTCGCGTCCAGCGCATCGGACAAGCCCGCGCAGATCAGCAGGATGCCCAGGAGGCCGAGACCGGCAAACCCCAACAACGCAAAGATCAGCATTGGAAACAGGCCGACCAGAAAGATCGGCAGCAGCGACAACAGCAGCAGTGCTTCAGGTTGCCTTCGCATCGCAGATCGCTCGACGCAATTAATGGCGTACGTCGAGTTTAGTCCCCGCCATCGCGTGGATCAAGATGAAAGGTATACTGGCCGCCGGCTCTCAGCTCACTGCCATTCCAGAGCGGATTTCGGCGCGCAGCTCGTCGATCAGCCGCAGACCCTTCTTGGTTTCGATGTGCCAGAAGGTCCAGCCGTTGCAGGCGCCGGAACCCTGCGCCACCGCGCCGATGCGGTGGATCGAGCCGACCTTGTCGCCGAGCATGATGGCGCCGTCGGCGCGGACCAGGGCGCCGTGGCGCTTTTTGGAGTCGACCAGTTTGGTGCCGGGCGAGATCATGCCGCGCTCGATCAGTTCGGAGAACGCTACGCGAGGTGCGTCGCGCGCGGTCATGAACGGCGCCAGGGTCGCTTCCGGCAGCGGCTCGATGGCGGCGATGCGCGCTTCTGCCGCAGCCGCGTAGGTGTGATCGCGTTCGAAGCCGATATAGCGGCGGCCGAGACGTTTGGCGACGGCGCCGGTGGTGCCGGTGCCGTTGAACGGATCGATCACGAGATCGCCGGGCTTCGACGACGACAGCAGCACCCGCGCCAGCAGACCTTCGGGTTTCTGGGTCGGATGGACTTTCTTGCCGTCTTCGCCCTTGAGGCGTTCGTCGCCGGTGCACAGCGGGATCAGCCAGTCGGAACGCGCCTGCACGTCCTCGTTGGCGGCCTTCAGGGCCTCGTAGTTGAAGGTATAGCCCTTGGCTTTCTCGTCGCGCGCGGCCCAGATCATGGTCTCATGCGCATTGGTGAAGCGGCGGCCGCGGAAATTCGGCATCGGATTGGTCTTGCGCCAGACGATATCATTGAGAACCCAGAAGCCGAGGTCCTGCATGATCGAGCCGACGCGGAAAATGTTGTGGTAGGAGCCGATCACCCACAGCGTCGCCGACGGTTTCATGATGCGGCGGCAGGCGAGCAGCCAGGCGCGGGTGAAATCATCGTAGGCGGCGAAGGATGAGAACTTGTCCCAGTCGTTGTTGACAGCGTCGACGTGGGATTCGTCGGGACGCTTGAGATCGCCCTTGAGCTGCAGATTGTACGGCGGATCTGCGAACACCAGATCGACCGAGCCGGCCGGAAGCTTCGACATCTCGGCGACGCAATCGCCGACGACGATACGGGTACTCGGATCGGACTCGAATTGAGTGCGGGGCGCCCTTGCAGACGCCCCGCGACGCGACACAACCATGACTCAAATACTCTGACTCAGGCGACGCTGTCGGCGACGCGGGACTAAACAACCGACTGGCCATACTTTGACGTGCCGAGGTAAACACCGGGTTATCGCGGCGCACTTGGTAGGCATTGATTGCTAGGTAATTTTTGCCGGGCGGGTTATTGATTTATGGAATGGAAATTTTACGTGGTTGGCGCATTGGGCATCGGCGAGCGTGCTGCCAGCCGACCGGAATGAGGAAAAACCGCCATGCGTTACGATGACTTCCGCCGCAGCGACGATATCGATGACCGTCGCGATGACAGCGGCGGCGGCGGCGGTGGTGGTGGTGGCTTCGGTCTTCCGATGGGCGGCGGCGGGCTCGGCATCGGCACCATGATCGTGCTCGGTCTCGTCGGCTACGCCTTCGGCATCGATCCGCGCATCCTGATCGGCGGCGCGGAAATTCTCACCGGCGGGCAGTCGCCGAGCTATCAATCCGATCGCCGGTCGGCGCCCGCCAAGACCGGTGCGCCGACCGACGAGATGGGTAGCATGATCTCCGGTGTCCTCGGCGAGATCGACGACCGCTGGAGCGAAATCTTCCAGGCCAGCGGTCAATCCTATTCCGGTCCGCGCATCGTGTTGTTTCGCAACGCCACCAATGGCGGGCGCTGCGGCATGGCGCAGGCGGCGATGGGGCCGTTCTATTGCCCGCCGGACAAGCAGATCTTTCTCGACACCGGGTTCTTCCGTCAGGTCGAGACGCGGTTTCACGGCTGTTCGGGCAATGCCTGCAAATTCACCGCGGCCTATATCATCGCCCATGAAGCCGGGCACCACATCCAGAACCTGCTTGGCATCCTGCCGCGCGTGACGCGGATGCAGCAGCAGGCCGGCGGCAAGGCGGAAGCCAATGCGCTGCAGGTGAAGGTCGAGTTGCAGGCGGATTGCCTGTCGGGCGTCTGGGTCAACCGCGAGGAGAAGAAGCGTCCGGGCTTCCTTGAAGCCGGCGACATCGATGCGGCGCTGACCACGGCCACCGCGATCGGCGACGATACGCTGCAGCGGCAGGCGACGGGGCGGGTGGTGCCGGATTCATTCACCCATGGTTCCGCCGCGCAAAGAAAACAATGGTTCATGACTGGCTACCAGCAGGGTACAGTGCAGGCTTGCAATACCTTCGGTGCGGGAACGCTGTAATCCAGCAGCACGCGCCCCGGATGCTGCGCAGCGCGCTGGCGGTGCGCTGCTGATCCGGGCCCAACTAACGTCATCCGCGAGTGGGTCCCGGCTCTGCGGAGCAACGTGAAGGACGCTGCACCGTGTCCGGGACATGAGGGATAAAGCGCAGATGGCTTCGATCGACGAGTCCAAGCAATTCGTGCCGCTCAACATCGCGGTGCTGACGGTTTCCGACACCCGCTCGCTTGAGGATGACAAATCCGGGACGACGCTGTCGGAGCGGCTCACCGCGGCCGGTCACAAGCTTGCGGCGCGCGAGATCATCGTCGACGAGGTCGAGGCGATCCGCCTCATCATCAAAAGATGGATCGCCGATCCCGGCATCGACGCCATCATCACCACCGGCGGCACCGGCTTCACCGGCCGCGACGTGACGCCGGAGGCGATCGAGCCGCTGTTCGAAAAGCGGATGGATGGTTTCTCCGTCGCGTTCCACATGCTGAGCCACGCCAAGATCGGCACATCGACGATCCAGAGCCGCGCCACCGCGGGTGTCGCGGGGGCCACGTTTATCTTCTGTTTGCCGGGATCGCCCGGCGCCTGTCGCGACGGCTGGGACGGCATTCTCGCAGCCCAGCTCGATTATCGCACGCGGCCTTGCAACTTCGTCGAGATCATGCCGAGGCTGGATGAGCACCTGCGGCGTCCGAAGGCAAAAGGTGCGTCGGCTTAGCCGGCACGACGCCGTGTTCTCTGCAGCACAGACACTTCAAAGAAGGCGATGCTTTTGCAATCCGACATTATTCTTGTAACAGGCCCCTTGGTTGGTGCGTCTAGCTGGGCACCGACAGCAGACCGGCTTCGCGCCGCCGGCGCGCGTGTTCACATCAACGCCGCCGCACGATCTTCATCAGCAAAGCCCACAATGCGCGCGCCACGTTCCGGCGCGCCTCGACGCGTAGCTGACGAGCTCTGCTGGTGTGGAGCGCGATGAGTTCCGGGTTGACGCGGCGCGGTCCATTGCCACGCCTCCGCGTCACAGTTCGCGTTCCCAGGTCTCGCCGATCAGGCTTTGGCCGAAACTGCGGTGCGGCTCGGTGGCCACCAGCACGAATCCGGCATCCTGGTAAGTCCTGCGTGCGGCGACCAGAATGCTCTGGGTCCATAGCGTGATCTTGCGATAGCCGCACTGACGCCCGAAGGCCACGCATTCGGCGACCAGCCGCCGGCCAAGTCCTTGTCCGCGGCCGATGGGATCGACCAGCAGCAACCGCAGTTTAGCGACGTCGTCGGTATGCCTGACGAGAAAGATCGAGCCGACCTGGGCACCGTCGATTTCGGCGATCCAGCAGCGTTCCCGCGAGGCGTCGAACGAGCTGAGAAATTTTGCCGCGATTTCCGCGACCAGACCTTCGAACGAGGAGTCGAAGCCGTATTCGCTGGCGTATAGTGAGCCATGGCTCTGCACCACCCATCCCATGTCGCCCGGACGGGGACCGCGCAGGATCGCGGGCGGCGGTGAAACGTGCGGTGCGCCGAGCAGCCGCTCGATCACAGCCATCGCCCGGATCAGCCGTTCGCTGTCGCCGCGTGGCAGCGTGGCGAGCATCGTCGCGACATCGTCCTGCGAACTGCGGTCGAGCTTCGCGAACGCCTGTCGACCCTTCGCGGTCAGGCTGAGTTGATATTGCCGCCGATCCGAGGGCAGTGCCTTACGGGCGATCAACCCGTTTTCATCGAAATTCTGGATAATCCGGCTGAGGTACCCCGGATCAAGACCAAGTTCGATCCCGATCTCTTTCGCCGCCAGGTTTTCCCCGTTGGCGAGTTCGTACAACACCCGCGCCTCGCTCAGCGAGAACGGGGTTTTCAGCAGTTGCTGGTCGAGAACGCCGAGCTTGCGTGTGTAGAAGCGGTTGAAGCTACGAACCGCTGATATCTGGTCGTCGGAATCCTGCTGTGGCATGGCGCACCTCCGATAGTTGCCATTGTCAAATAATTATTTGACTTTGGCAAGGATCTCGGTGCGCCTCAGGCCACCATGATCCGGCTGCGCAGCAGGGTGCGCGAGGAGCGGCCGAGCTGGCGGAGCAGTCTGGCCTCGGAGCGGCGGGCGTCCGGCGCATAGCCCCCGAGCCGCTCGTAATGATCCCGTGCGATCAGCAATCCCTGATCCGCCGATGGCCCCGCAATCATCCTGGCGACAAATTTGAAACCATCGCGCAGGCGGGTTTCGGCATAGGGCGATCGAGCGTAGCGGAAGATTCCGGCGCGGGGACGGCCGCTGTTCGAGACGCCCTGGATGAATTGCGCGGTCTCCTCAATCCAGCCCGAGTCCAGCACGGCGCCGGCATGCAGGAACATCAGCCATGGCGAGCGAGCCTGCCGGGCGCCGGCCGCCAGCGCCGCCGCATGCGATCCCTCGAACCGCAAAAAGCGGCAGCCTGCGACATCGGCGACGCGCTCGATCACACCGGTGCCGGTCCGATCGACCAGCAGTACCTCGCGGATCACGCCGGCAGCGGCGCCCGGCACCAGCGCCGCCAAGGTGGCGACCGCGGGCTGCTCGACGCCTTCGGTGGGGATGATGACGCTCAACATTGACGGCTGTTCTATGCCTTAAAAGGAGAGAAAACGCCGACTGTTATCACCTTGTCACAATCAAATCAGCCTGCCGTTTGCGGCATTTTCCGGCAATCGGGGGTGACGGGGGCTTGTGGTGCGGGACCGGGGCAGGGGGCGACGCTGGTCTTCGATGCACAGCTTCGCTTGATCATTTGCGGAAGGATCCACTGTCACCCCTAACCATCGCAGGCGATTACATATCTGCTGCCGTATCTCCTTGCTGTGTTCGCCGATGCCGCCGGTGAAAACAAGGCATTCCAGACTCCAGGGTGTTGGCCATCGCGGCCATGTGCTGGATGTCATCGACCGACATGCGCTACTACTGCTGGAGAGGCCTGATCGATCCCTGCTCATGTGGAGATAGAACGGGATTGTGCGGAGGTCGTCTCAGTTGCCGGCGATCGAACTCAAGGGGTTGCCGACGTTTCGTTGAATTCGCCGCCTGCCATCGGTAATTTTGCCCCGGACAAACCCGCCAGCTACTGATTCGCCTGAAGCAGGAACCCGATTGGCAGCGGACGAGTCAAATTCGATCATCGCCGAAGGTTTGTTCTTGATTTGTTCTCGTGGCGTGTTACGTTCTCACCATGAGCAGAGCATCCTCTCGTGCCCTCAAGCACCCGCCGGTCACGGCGCCCTCCGAACCGGCGGGTGCGCCTTCTTCCTTTCCCGAACCGTCGGTCGCAATCGAGCGCGAGCGGCGACGTGGCCGCGGCGCGCAATCCAACGACAGCGGCCGCTTCGAGGCTGAAGCGCGGGTCGCGTTCGACGACGGCTGGCAGAGTCTCGATGAATTGCCGCCATTCAAGACCACGGTCGCGGTCGATACCGCACGCAAGGTCATTACCCGCAACGACTCTCCCGATATCGGTTTTGATCGTTCGATCAACCCTTACCGGGGCTGCGAGCATGGCTGCGTCTACTGCTTTGCGCGGCCCACCCACGCTTTTCTCGGCCTGTCGCCGGGGCTGGACTTCGAATCCAAGCTGTTCGCCAAGCCCGACGCGCCGGCGCTTTTGGAAAAGGAACTGGCGGCGCAGGATTACGAACCGCGCATGATCGCGATCGGTACCAACACCGATCCCTATCAGCCGATCGAACGCGAGCGGAAGATCATGCGCGGCGTTCTCGAAGTGCTGGAGCGCGCCTCGCACCCTGTCGGCATCGTCACCAAGTCGGCGCTGGTGACGCGCGACATCGACATTCTCTCGCGGATGGCAAAACGCAATCTCGCCAAGGTGGCACTCTCGGTCACGACGCTCGATCCGAAACTCGCGCGCACCATGGAGCCGCGGGCCTCGACGCCAACGCGGCGGCTCGAAGCGCTGCGGCAATTGTCCGAAGCCGGAATTCCGACCACGGTGATGGTGGCGCCGGTGATCCCCGCGCTGAACGATTCCGAGATCGAGCGCATTCTCGATGCGGCGGCGCATGCCGGCGTCAAGGAAGCGAGCTACGTGCTGCTGCGGTTGCCGCTGGAGGTGCGCGACCTGTTCCGCGAATGGCTGATGGCGAATTACCCCGATCGCTATCGCCACGTCTTCACCATGATCCGCGACATGCGCGGCGGGCGCGATTATGACTCGCAGTGGGGGACACGCATGAAGGGCACCGGGCCGATGGCCTGGATGATCGGACGCCGGTTCGAGATTGCCTGCGAGAAGCTCGGGCTCAACAAGCGGCGTTCGAAACTGACCACCGACCATTTCGCGCGGCCGAAGCGCAGCGGGCAGCAGTTGAGCCTGTTTTAGAGCCGCAAGCCTGTTTTGGAGCCGCAAGGAGGAGCCGTTATGAATCAAGAAATGCCCGCACCCGTCGCGCGGCTGACCATGATTACGCTCGGCGTCAGCAACATGCGCGCCAGTATCGCCTTTTACGAAGCGCTTGGTTTCACGCGAAAATTTCGCGCCACCGGCGAGACTGTTGCGTTCTTCGAGACCGGCGGCACGGCAATCGGGCTTTTCCCGTGGGATCAACTCGCGCAGGACGTGACGCTGCCGGAGCATCCGCGTCCGCAGGCCTTTCGCGGGGTGACGCTGGCCTGGAATTGCCGCACCATGGAAGAAGTCGATGCGGTGCTGAATTTTGCGGTCGCGAAAGGTGCGTCGCTGCTGAAACCCGCGCATAAGACCGATTACGGCGGCTACTCCGGATATTTTGCCGATCCCGACGGTCATCCCTGGGAAGCCGTGGTCGCACCCGGCATCGAGGTGGGCGAAGACCGGCGCATTCATTTGCCGGATTGAACCGGGACGCTAGATTCTTGATTTGACGCGTTTTCTTGACGCGAACCGGTCTCCATATCGCTTGAAAACGCGCTAATGCGCGGCGGACGGCAAAGCAGCCGCTACGAAACGCGGGAGCTCGCAGCCGCCTGCCTGTTGAGAGCGGTGAAATTCCGGGGCCGGCGGGAGTTCCCGGTTGCGCCGCCGGGTTCGCTTGCGCACCATCCCCGCATGATTCGCGATAAATCCGGGAAAGATCCCGCCAGGCTGCCAACAGGCGTGATTGCGGTCGCGCCGCCGAGTTTTCGCCGCGAGCGCGCGCTGATCAAGCGTGGCGTCTGGCCGGTGGCCGGCTGCGACGAGGCCGGGCGCGGTCCGCTGGCCGGTCCGGTGGTGGCCGCGGCGGTGGTGCTCGATCCCAAGCGGATCCCCAAAGGCATCGACGATTCCAAGCGGCTGACGCCGGAGCGCCGCGAGGAACTGTTCGAGGAAATTTGCGCCACCGCGTCGTTCGCGGTGGCCTTCGCATCGCCGGCGCGGATCGATCGCGACAATATCCTGCGGGCGTCACTTTGGGCGCTGGCGCGCGCGGTGCATGCGCTGCCGGACCTGCCGAAACATGTGTTCGTCGATGGCCGCGACCGGCTCGACACCTCCTGCGATTGCGAAGCGGTGATCGGCGGCGACGGTCTGGTTCTCTCGATCGCGGCGGCCTCGATCATCGCCAAAGTCGCGCGCGACCGGTTGATGTGCAAGCTGGCGGAGGATTGCCCAGGTTATGGCTTCGAGTCGCACAAGGGCTATGCCGTGCCGGAGCATCTTGAGGCGCTGAACCGGCTCGGACCCACGGTGCATCATCGCCGCTTGTTTGCGCCGGTCGCGGCGGCACGTGAGCAGCACGAAGCCATCGCGGTCGCGGGCCGCCTGGGGCGGACGCAGACCCAGATCCAGATCCAGACCAGCGTCGAGGTCTCGGCCGAGGTCTGACAGCGGACAATGTTGCGCGCGTCAGCCGAGCGATCTGTTGGCCTCAGGCCGCCTTGAGTGTTGCACGCAGAATTTCCATCAGGTCCGGTATTTTGAGCGGCTTGGTCAAGACATGGTGGAAGCCGGCCAGCTCCATGTTGTGCATGTTGGAAGGCATGGCATCGGCCGTCAGCGCGACAACGGGAATGTGCGAGGTTCGGTCGTCATTGCGCAGACCCCTCAAAACGTCGAAACCCTTGCCGTCCGGCAGGTGAATATCGGTAATGACAAGGTCGGGCCGCAGCGAGCGGGCTATCTTGAGCCCTTCCTCCACCGTTTGCGCATCGATGAAGCGCGTATGGCTCAAATCTTCGATGATGGCGCGCATCAGCTCGACATTCGGAATCTTGTCTTCAATGTAGAGAATCTTGCATCGAGTGTCCGCTGCCGTCGCGAACAGCGACGGTGGACGAGCCATCTTCGCCGCGGTCTCGTTGGCCACCGGCAGCTCGACCCAGAACTTGCTGCCTTGGCCGACAAAGCTTTCGAAGCCGATCTTGCCGTCCATCGCCTGCACCAGCCGGCGACTGATCGTCAGCCCGATGCCGCTGCCTTCCCGCTGGGTGAGTTCGACGCCAAGTCGATTGAAAGGCTCGAAAATTTCACGCTGGCGCTCGGCAGGAATTCCCTTTCCGGTATCCCGGACGATGAAGCGCACGACGTCGTCATAGGGAAGCGCGGTCAGCAACACCCATCCGCCCTCGACATTGTATTTGATCGCATTGCTTCCAAGGTTCAACAGAACCTGAATCAGGCGCCCGCGGTCGGCGACGATCGAGGGCAGATTGGCGGAGGTGTCCACCGTAAGGAGTATGCCTCTCTTCCTGGCCGAGACCTCCAGCGTGCGGCTCACTTCAGCCATGACTTCCAGACAATCCAGAACTTCGCAGTTCACGTTGACGTGGCCGGATTCAAAACTCGCCATGTCGAGGACGTCATCGATGATTTTTCCCAATTGGGTGCTCGCTTCCATGATGTTCTCCGTATAGCGAATCCGCTTTTCGGGGGCGAGCGTATCTCCGGACCGACCTAGCAGTTGGGCGAAGCCCGAGATGGCATGCAGCGGGGTCCGCAACTCGTGGCTCATCGATGCAAGGAACTCTGACTTGGCGCGGCTGGTTCTGTCGGCGATTTGCTTGGCCAGAACCATTTCTTGCGTCGCCAATTCGCCTTGCTCGCGTTCCACCACGCTCTCCCTGATTATTTGGGAGGCCTTCATCAGCGCCTGACCAATGTCGTTCACTTCGACGATTTCGTTATCCGGAATTGACACTAATTCCGGCGTTCCGAGCGCAAGGGCCGGGATGCGAAGGGATCGGACCGAGCGATTGATTCGGACGCTGATGATTCTCGCCATCCCGATGCTCAATGCGAGCAGCGCGAGGGTTACGGCGGCGTTGAAGCCCATGGATCGCCACAGATTTTCCCTCAAAGCGGTCTTCGGGATGCCGATGCCGATAGCCCAGCCCGACCGCGGCGACCGGTTGAAGGCGCTCAACATAGGAACGCCCTCAAGCGAGTTGACCTCGATGACGCCCTCGCTGACCTCGGCTGACGTTCGCAGGAAGCTGGCGGACCCTTTTCCGCCGACGTATTGTTCCGGCTTGTGCGTGCGTGCCGCGATCGTGCCGTTGCTATCGTAAATCGCCGTGATCCAGTCGGGCGGAAGATTTTGCCGGCGCAGAATATCGCCAAGACGATCGGCAAAGATGCCCATTGCCAGCGAGTAGATGACCTTCCCGTTGGAGAATACCGGCACTTCCAGGGTGATCGCGGATTGCCCGATATCGGGAGCAGCGAAAAAATCGGAAATGACAGGTTCACCGGTGTCGAACACCCGCTGCAGTTTGGCGGAGAGCGGCAACTGAGGCAGCGGATCTCCAAATGGCTTGAGCGTATTGAGCCGCTGCTGACCGGTGGAGTCGGTGACCACGATGTAGTTGCCGCCCATGTTCGGCAATGCCTCGTTCGCCTTCCGGTAGAAACCGAAGAGATCGCCGGAAGCCAGACGCTGCGACGACGCGAGCACCTGCAACGCCGACTGGAGCCCGAACAACTCGGCATCGATCGCCTGCATCAGCGCGCGCGCTGTCGCGGTCGTGTTGCGTTCGAGGATCGTCCGCTGCTGTTGATAGGAAATGGTGAACAGGAACACAGATCCCAGCGCCGCCGGCAGAACGCAGCCGATGACCAGACATGTGAGCCAAAAGCGAATGGTTCTCTGATGCAAGTGACATTCCTTGTGCGGCCTTAACCACGGGCCCCGCTATGAGAGATGACGCACGGCAAGACCACGCAGATGAACCGGACTACGGCGGAGTCATCCCACCTCGTGGCGATGATCAGCCGAGGTCGCGCAACGCACTATCCGACGCTTACTGTGAAAATTACTGGCCGCTACAGGGCCGTCGACGGGCTGGCTCAGCCGCATCGCAAGCCCTCGACGCATCTTCCGCAAATCGATCGGCTCATGCGAACTGTGAAACGCGGGAAACGCAATGTCAATTGCTCGAACGATTCATCGGCAGTCCACGCGCTTGTTCCCGCAGTTGCACAACTGGCACACGACGATCGTTTACGCCGGCGAGCAGAAAGACGTCGTGCGCGAACGCGATCGGACAGCATCGTGAAAAATTCGGCAGAGCGGAAGTGAAGCGCGGTGTGGCGAAGTCGGCGCCCGGATGCCGCGCGTTCGCCGCTGAACGAAGCTGTCTCGCCACATGTAATAGCTAAAGTGTCTCGCCAAGTGTCATGGCTAAGGTGTTTGGCTCTCAGAGAGAAAGCTGACTTGCGGCAATCACGATCTTGCTCCGATTGCAGCTCATGTCGTGCCTGCTGGACGGGAGCATCACGATGCATGATGCCGAGCGGAGGCGCCTTGCGCGTTGACGCGGGATCAATCTGTTGCCTCAGCGGCTCACGCGCTTTATCACCGTGTTCGAGATCGAACACGCCGACTTGGACATTTCGGACGTTTCATGCGCTTTCCCTCCCTGGTCATCGAACTGATCCGCGCCCGGCCGCGGCTGGTGGTCTGGATTGTGGTGCTGTTTCAGGCGGCGTTGTGGCTGATCCTGCCGGTGCTGCTGTATCGAAGCCCTCCCGGCGACCTTGCGACCGTTCTCGCGTATGGCCGGGAATACCAGGTGGGAACCGTTCTCGGCCCGCCGCTGGCGTTCTGGCTCGGCGATATCGCGTTTCGCGCCGCGGGCAATCATATGTTCGGCGTCTATCTGCTGGCGCAGCTTTGCGCGATCGCGACGTTCTGGACGCTCTATCTGTTGGCGCGCGCCATTGTCGGCGGACAACAGGCGGTGCTCGCGGTCCTGCTGACGATGACGGTCACGGCATTCAGTTCGCCCGGTGTCGAGTTCGGGCCCCTGGTGCTTGCGCGGCCGCTCTGGGCGCTGCTGCTTTTGCATTCCTGGCAAATCATGGGGCAGGGCCGTCGCAACGCGTGGTTCGCATGGTCGATCGAAGCCGGACTCCTGCTGCTGACAATCCCTGCCGCGATCGGCCTGCTGATGCTGGTCACCGGATTTGCGCTGGCGACCGAGCGCGGACGGCGCACGCTGATGTCGTTCGATCCGTTGTTCGCGCTGCTGGTGATCGTCGTGCTGGCGCTGCCGTATCTCATTTGGCTGATGCGCGCCGACACCCTGGCGCTGCCGCCATGGCCGGCGATCGCGGACTTGGCTGGTTCGGCCGCAACCCGGAAGATGCGCCGATCATCTTTCGGCCGCCGGTCGATCCGCTGGCGCGGGATTTCGTTTATTTCTTCGCCGTTGCCCCCGCGCTCGCGGGAAGTCTGATCTCCGGCCTGTTTGGTCTCGATCGTGTCGCGGGCGGGGGCATCGTGTTATTGATGTCGGGATTGGCGGCGATCGTGGCGACCGGCGACCTCGTTCATCTGCGGCGTCAGCAAGTGCTGCGTCTGGTCTGGGCGGCTGCCGTCATCGCCCCTGCGATCGCGGTGACCTTGACGACGCTATTGCTGCCCTGGACCGGTGGCGAGGTAGCGACGTCGCTGCCCGCAACCGCGATCGCGCATTTTTTTGGCGACAGCTTCGAGCGGCGGACCAATCACCCGCTGCGCGCGGTGACAGGCGACGCGCAGCTTGCGACCCTGATCTCGCTGGATGCCGGCCGTCCGCATCTGCTGCTCGACGCGGCACCGGAACGAACGCCCTGGCTGACATTGGCGAAATTCACTGAAACCGGCGGCGTCGTGGTCTGGCGCGCATCCGATACGGTCGGCACGCCGCCGGCCGACATCGCGCAACGATTTCCCGGCCTGGTGCCGGAAGTGCCGCGGGCGTTCGAGTGGCCGGTGACCGGGCGGCAGCCGCTGCTGCGGATCGGCTGGGCCATCGTCCGACCGAAGACCCCGTAAGCGACGTTACTTCTCAGGATGAGGAAGCCTTTCCCTGCTCCAACGCCTTGGCGATCGCGCGCAAATCCTGCCACGCCATGCGCTTGTAGGACGGCGAGCGCAGCAAATAAGCCGGATGGAACGTGGCAAGCGCGCGGATCATCCGCGTGCCGGTGTCATAGTCGACCCAGCGCCCACGGGTTTTCATGATGCCCTCGTGCGTCGACAGCAGGGTCTGGGTCGAGGGATTGCCGAGCGTGACCAGCACATCCGGGTTCACCAGTTCGATTTGCCGCTGGATGAACGGCAGGCAGATTTGCGTCTCCTGCGGCGTCGGCGTGCGGTTGCCCGGCGGCCGCCATGGAATGACATTGGCGATGTAGGCGCTGGAGCGGTCGAGCCCGATCGCTGATATCATCCGGTCCAGCAACTTGCCGGAACGGCCGACGAACGGCAGCCCCTCGATGTCTTCCTCGCGTCCGGGCGCCTCGCCGACGAACATGATGCGCGCCTGCGGGTTGCCGTCGGCGAATACCAGGCGTGTGGCGGTGGATTTCAGCGCGCAGCCATCGAAATTCTCCAGCAGGGCGCGCAGCACCTCGAGCGAAGGCGCGGTTCGCGCCGCTTCCCGTGCCGAAGCGATCGCCGCTTCCGGCCCGGGCGTTGTCTCGCCGCGCGCGACCGGGATCGTGGCAGGGATCGGCCTCACCGGTTTGGGCGGTGCCGTCTCGCGGGACCCGGAGACGGGGGTGGAGATGGGGATAATGTCAGGATCGGACAGCCGGTTGACCGGCTCGTCGGTCAGCGCACAGTCGACCCCGGCCTCCAGATAAAAGGCGAGCAATTGATGGACGCTGGGGGCGGGATCAGGCGTCATGGCGCGATGTCTTGGGCATCCGGTCATTCTAGAGCGTATCGCGCCGCAACGAAACGCCCGGCCGCGCATTTCAATGGTTGTTCTTCATGCAAAAATCGGAAACAAACGTCCTTTCTCAACCCGGCTGAGATCAGATCATGAGCACTGAAGAATTGCCGCCGCGCGAATCCATGGAATTCGACGTCGTGATCGTCGGCGCCGGGCCGTCCGGCCTCGCCGCCGCGATCCGGCTGAAGCAGCTTAATGCCGATCTGACGGTCGTCGTGGTGGAGAAGGGATCGGAAGTCGGCGCCCACATCTTGTCGGGCGCGGTGATCGATCCGGTGTCGCTCGACAAGTTGCTTCCGGACTGGCGCGCCGACGCCGACTGTCCGCTGAAGACGCAGGTCAAGGTCGACAAGTTCTATTGGATGACCGCCGGCACCGCTATTCCGCTGCCGGCAATCGCGATGCCGCCGCTGATGAACAATCATCATTGCTATATCGGCTCGCTCGGCAATGTGTGCCGCTGGCTTGCGCGCAAGGCCGAGGCGCTCGGCGTCGAGATCTACCCGGGCTTCGCCGCGACCGAGGTGCTTTACGATGAAAAAGGCGCGGTGCGCGGCATCGCCACCGGCGACATGGGCGTCGCCAAGGATGGCTCGCACAAGTCGTCATATACGCGCGGCATGGAACTGCTCGGCAAGTACACGCTGTTCGCCGAAGGCGCGCGCGGCAGCCTAACTAAACAGCTGATCGCGAAATTCTCCCTCGACGCCAGCAGCGAGCCGCCGAAATTCGGCATCGGCCTCAAGGAGGTCTGGCAGATCGATCCCGCCAAGCATCAAAAAGGTCTGATCCAGCACTCGTTCGGCTGGCCGTTGAACAACTCCACCGGCGGTGGCTCCTTCCTGT
>WNGG01011295.1_pt1 | contig 14984 bp, 16 predicted proteins | sample 5400661 | NCBI WGS metagenome assembly WNGG01 (sample SAMN13153372, study PRJNA577476) | soil metagenome | isolation source: 100 cm soil or saprolite under Garry oak tree replicate 1 | place: USA:California | collected 2016-06-15
GTGCTGATCCGCGGTTGCACGCCGACAGCCCCCAACAGGCCGGTCTGGATGGAACGGCCGCCATCGACTTCGCGGCGGCGGAGCAGGCCCCCGGCCGCGACGTAGATGCTCGACTTGAGCGCAATGTCGACACGAACGGTCAGGCGGGTGTCGCCGCTCGATGAGCCAGGAAACAATCCGTTCGTTTCGCGGAACTTGGTGTGAGACGCCGCCAAACTCGACTCCAGTCCAATCCTGTCGCTGAGCGGGGCGATCAAATAGAAACTCGATTGGATCGTGCCACTGCTCGGCAGTTCCCAGCGATCGACCTGGTCGGCCTGGCCCGTTCCGGCGGGCTTTTGCCGCAGTATGCCGCCCTGGATGCCCAGCCGTGGAGTCCAGTTCTGGCCTGCAACGGACGAATGCGCAGCGGTCGCCACGAACAAGATGAGGACGAGCCGTTTCATGGGCTCAGAAGCTAGTGTTTTTGTGGGGCTCCCGTTTTAAAACCCTGCGTCTATATTCCCGGCATTGTGAAACAGTTCACAAGCAACACATCCCCTCAGTCCATGTCTCGGAGGAGTCCCGCAATGCGCTTCGCTTTGCTCACGGCCGTGGTGGCCATCGGCGCGCTCGCCTGCGGTAAGAAGGGCGAGCAGAACCAGAACCAGATGCAGGCTGCGCCCCCCGCGCCGCCCGCCGCCGGTGGAGCAGCCGCGACGACGGGTCCCGTCGTCGAGGTGAAGATGACCGGCAACGGCAGCACCAAGGCAGCCTTCGAGCCGGCCTCGATCACGATTCCGGCGGGCGCGACTGTGCGCTTCACGAACGTCGCGGGCGGACCACACAACATCACGTTCTGGCCCGATTCCGTCCCGGCGGGCGGCGCGGCGGCTCTCAACGCCGGCATGAAGAACACCGTCGACAATCTGTCGGGCCCGTTCCTGACGCAGCCGAACGAGACCTATGAGGTATCGTTCGCCAACGCGCCGAAGGGGACGTACAAGGGCTATTGCACGCCGCACCTGACGCTCGGCATGAAGATCTCGATCAAGGTCCAGTAGTCCGTTGGTGACGAGGAGAAGCGGCTCCGGCGTAGTCCTGCCGGAGCCGCTTTCTTGTCGTAGATTCGCGAACAGATGAGCGCGCCCTCCACCCCTGTCCGCCAGACCCTTGCCGCTCGACTACGATCGGGACCGCTGTCGATTCGGGAAGCCACGCAAATCTGCCGTGCGCTGTTGTCCACGATTGAGACCGCACACGCGCGTGGAACGGCACACGGACCGATCACACCGGGCACCATCATTCTCGAGGCGGGACGGCCGATCCTTGACGCCGCGAGTCCTCCCGCGAGCGATGCGGTGGCAACCGATCTATTCGCCGTCGCGACGGTGCTGTACGAATCGGTGAGTGGTCGCCCGTGGACTTCCGGAACAGATCCGGGCCAAGCCGAGTGGTCTGGTGTGCCGCGGCGGCTGCGTCGTGTGTTACAACGCGCGTTGAGTCCCTCGCCGAAACGGCGCTGGCCTGACGCCGCCGCGTTCCAGCGAGCCCTCTGGGTGCCACGACCGCACGAGACAGTCTGGCCGGCGGTTGTGGTGATCCTGCTGGCCGCCAGCATCATCGCCGCCGCTGCGCTCTGTAAGCCGCTCGGACTCTGTTGGGAGCGGCAACCATCCGCTCCAGCGCAGACTCGATAATGGCGAACGGCGCCAATCGTGCGGTTCTCGTGCTGATCGACGGTGCGCGCGCCGACGTGTTACGGGATCTGCTCCGGCGTGGCGACCTGCCCAACCTCGCGCGCTGGGTGATCGAGCCGGGGGGTCTGCGGACGGGGACGACGGTGTTCCCGTCCACTACCGGCGTCGCCTACATCCCCTTCCTCTTCGGTCGCTATCCCGGGAGCGTAGGCATTCCAGGGATTCGTTGGCTCGATCGGCGCGGCGCTGCGGAGGGACGCAGCTGGCGCGCGCAATGGGGGGCCGCGCGCAGCTATTGCGGGATCCAGGGTGGTTGGCTGAACACAGACGTTGTAGCGACGCCTTCGATTTTCGATCTCGTCCCCGACAGCATCGCGATCTGCACGCCGCTGACCCGCGGCCTTCGCGCCGGCGCCCATCGCTGTGCCCTCCAACGGGTCGTGCTGGGATCGGCTGCGCATTACCTCGGGACGTACCCGGCGCTCGATCGCGCCGTCGCGCGGGCCTGGCTCGATGCCGCGGACGAGCCGTGGCGCTTCCTGTTTGTCGTTTTTCCCGGCGTTGACGGTCTCTCGCACCTCAAGGATCCTCTGCACCCGGCGGTCCTGGAGAGCTACCGGCTGGTGGACCGCGCCCTCGGCGCTTTCGTGGCGCGGATTCGGAAGCAGGGAAGCGAGCTGCCCGCATTCTTCGTCGTCTCGGACCACGGGATGAGCGTGATGCGCGAGCATGCCGACCCGGCCGTGCTGCTGGAGCGCGACGGTGTGCGCACGTTGCGTCACCCGGTGCATGTGTGGCGGCGAAATGCCCGGGTCGCGACGATGGTCTCCGGCAATGCCAGCGTGCAGCTCTACTTCGAGCCCCGGTCCGGCCGGGAGCGCCCGTTCACGGAATCGGAGATCCCTCCCGCAATCCTCGAGCAACTGCTCGCCCTCCCGGCGGTCCGACTAGCGGCATGTCGCGCCGACACGGCGGGGGAGGAAGGGGGGACGGGGAGGGCGGGGGGGCCGAGGGACGGCGGAGGCATTGTCGTCCGAACCAAAAATGCCCGCGCGCTGTTGACGGAGTCGATGGGATTAGTCCGCTACGAACCCCAGGGTGGCGATCCGCTGGGCCTCGGCGGGTATCGAGAACTCGACGATCGAGAGCTCCTGACGCGAACGATGGAAACTGACGTGCCCGACGCCCCGCGCCAATTGCTCCAGCTCTTTGGGACCCAGCGCGCCGGGGATCTCGTCCTGGCAGCCGCGCCGGGGGCCGATTTCCGGGGTCCCTGGGAAATCCCCGAGCATCGGGCGGGCCACGGTAGTCTCACTGCGGAACATATGGAAGTCCCGATCGCGGCCAGCGTGGCTCTTCCCGACTCGGGTCTTCGTACCGTAGATCTGATGCCGACGGTATTAGAACGCCTCGACGTCGCCGTCCCATCCGGTGTCGCTCTCGATGGCGTTCCCTTTTCCAAACTTGCAGCTGTAGCGGAACACCTGATTCGGTAGGAGACCTCCCGATGCGTCCACGGTTGATCGTGGTCCTGGCTGCACTCCGTGTAGTCGTTGCCGGCTCAGCAGCTGGCGCGATGCCGACCCGTCCCGCTGCCGCTGGTCGGGGCGTGCCGAACGATTATTGGAGCGCGCTCGAGCGCGCCACGATCACGCCTGGTTCGAAACGTGGTGAGCTGACGCTCGAGCTGCCCCCGGTGGATTTGCCGGCGGGGACCGTCGTGGATGAGCCGGCGTCCGTCGCAGAGTTTCCGATTGATGGATCGATTTACGCATTGCACGCCGAGCTCGTCGATGAGAAGGGTCGCCAGTTGCCGAGGGTCTTGCTGCATCACATGAACGTCATGGATCCAAGCGAACGAGAGCTCTTTCTGCCGATCGCTCGGCGGATCCTCGCCTCCGGCATGGAGACCGGCGAAATTCGGTTCCCTTGGCTGCTGTTCGGATCGCGCATTCGCGCGGGCCAGCGCATTCTCGCCAATGCGATGGTGCACAATCCCACGAATGTCGGATATCGGGGCGTTCGAGTCCGGCTCGTTCTCAACTATGTACCGGATCATCGGCCGTGGCCCTTGTTCTCTGTGCTTCCCTGGCAACTCGATGTCGCTTTCCCGCTCGGTGACAAGTCGTTCGATTTGCCGCCGGGCCGCAGCGAACGCTCGTATGAAGGAAGCCCCGCGGTTCCAGGCAAGCTGATTGTCATCGGTGGCCACATGCATGCCTACGGACGGACCATCGAGTTTTGGGATGCGACAACCGGCACGCTGCTGTGGCACGGGGAACCCGCTCCGGCGCCGCCCGGCGCAGCCAGCGCCGTGCCGGTCGGGAAGCTCTACAGTCTGAAGGGACTCGGCATGCGGATCACGCCGTCGCACCGCTATCGCGTGCGCGTGATTTATGAGAATTCGACGGGGGACCCGATTCCTGACGGGGGCATGGGAGTCGTCGGCGGGTTGTTCATCCCCGCTCGCGACGCGATCTGGCCCGCTACCGATCCGAGCGATTCACTCTACCAAAAGGATCTGCGGCACTTCATGGGCCCCGTGGGCAAGCCGGTCGTCGGCATGCCGTTGGAGATGGGCCACATGCACATGGCGCACTAAGCGCTGCTGCCCGGCTCCACCCCGTAGTCGCCCACCGCCAGGCGTTGCGGCGCAGTGGCTTCTGCGGTCTGCATGATCCCCAGCATCATCGCGGCCACCATCAACCCGGCCAGCGCATCTACGGCGTAGTGGAACTGCCCGTACACCACGGCCAGGATCAGTCCGGCAGTAAACGGCAGCAGCAACAGGCCGAGCGCACGCCAATAGCGCAACGCCATGCCTGTCGCGACGACGGACGCGGCCACGTGCGACGACGGGAAGGCCGCGCCCCACGAGTCTCCACGGTCCAAGAGCCACGCGGCAAACCGTGCCGGCCCGACCTCGGTCGCGACGTTGTGGGCGCCATCAAATGCATACCGCGGTCCGGCGACTGGGAAGAAGAGGAAGGCAACGTAACACAGGTAAAAAGTTGCCATCACGGCGAAAATCGTGTGGCGCGAGGCGTCACGCCGCCCGACCATCCAGAGCGCGAAGGGGGACGTGTACAGAATCGGGTAATACGCGAGGTAGCAGGCGTGCAGGGCCCACGACAGGACCTGGTTGGGTGACTCGCGAATCCACCGATAGGAGATCTGCGACCCAAACACCCAGGTCTCCAGGCGCTGAATCAGCAAGTCGTTCTGGAATCCCGCGCTGAGCGTGAGTATACCGATTTCGCCGTAGAGGGCGGGGAGCAACAGCATCGGATACCAGTCGCCGAGAAACCGGCCGATGGGGCCCGCGTTACGCGCCCGCGGTGCCAGCAGCACCAGGGCGACGATCAGGGTGTGGGCGCTGAGGATCCACGGCCACCCCGGAATCCCGTCACCGCGGAAGGAGAGCAGAACCGCACCGGTCGCGATCGCGATATAGGCGGCCGTGGCGATGTCGACGGCGGTGTACTCGCGCCACAGTGGCTTCAGAGCCATCCCACCTCCCGATACCAATTCGCAGCCCGGCGCAAGCCGGTTTCGAGGTCGATCTGCGCCTGCCAGTTCGTGTCGCGCGTCAACGCCTCGCTCCGGCACGTCCATGCCGGGGCGAGGTACTCATTGCTTTTGTCGGCCGACAGCAAGGTGGCGCGCCCCGCCAGATACGCAAGAGTCCCGACAGCCCAGAGCACGCCGCGCGCGATCACCGGCGGCACCGGGACGATGCGCGGGGCGCCGCGGCCGAGTGCCCGGGCCGCCGCGAGGACCAACGCCCGGCTCGTCGTTATCACCGGGTGCGCGGCGAAATAAACGCGACCGGCCGAGGCGGGTGAAGTGGCCGCGGCGATCAGCGCCCGGGCCAGATCCTCGGCATGAATGACCGATAGCTCCTGCGAGCCGTCACCGAAGACCGGCACCACGCCGCGCCGGGCGAGCTGAAAAATCTTCAGGGTCCCACGATCCCATTCACCGTAGACGACGGGCGGCCGGACGATGGTCCAGGGCAGGGACGGCGGCATCGCGTGGACGAGGACTTCGGCGGCGAGCTTGGACTGCCCGTAGGCGGTGACCGGGGCGGGCGGACGACTCTCGTCGATCGGATGACCGAGGGTCGTGGGACCCGCCACTGCGAGCGAGGAGACGAAGAGCAGCCGCCCGACACCGCCATCGCGCGCGGCCTCGAGCACGTTCGCCGTGCCGTCGCGGTTCGTGGCCATGAACTCCGCGGCATTCCGCGCGGCAATTTTCCCGGCGACGTGGTAGACGACATCCGCGCCGGAACTTCCCTCGCGCAGGGCGGCGTCGTTGTCGAGATCCCCGGGTATCAGCCGCACGTCTGGACTCCAGCCCAGTTGTTGCGCGAGCGCAGGCCGACGCACCAGCGCGGTGACGCGATCACCGCGCGCACAGAGTGCCTTGACCAGGTGAGCACCGACGAAGCCGGTGCCACCGGTCACAAAGACGTTCACAGCGCTGTGTCGTAAATGCGGTAGGTCTTGGAGATGCGGAAGCCGAGCTGGGTCGCGGACTTGTTCATCAGGGCGTTGTCCTCGAGGATCCAACCAGCTTCGCCGCGCGGCATGCCGTGTTTGACCGAATTCTCCCACACCTTCTGATACAACAGCGCGTCGACACCCCGGCCGCGGAATTCCGGGACCACCCCGAGCAGCAGAATCCGCGCGCGATGAATCTTCCGGGAATACCACAACACTTTGAGGATGCCCGGGAACATCCGGCCCGAGCGGTTGTGCAGCAGCGCGAGATTAAAGTCGGGCAATCCCACGCCGAATCCCACGATATTTCCTTCCAGCTCGGCGAAGATCACGAGCTCGGGTACCACGATCGGCTTGAGCTGCTTCGCCAGGTGATCGATTTCCGCCTCTGTCAGCGGCACGAACCCCCAGTTCTTCTCCCAGGCGCTGTTGTAGAGCGCCTTGATCAGCTCCACTTCGGCGTCGAACCGCTTCATGTCGAGGGAACGGAGCTTGATGCCGCGGCGCTCGGCGGCGCGCTGCGCGAGCCGGACGAATCGTTCCGGCGCCACCTGCGGGCCGCCGCCTTCATAAGCGAGTAGGTCCTTCGCCTTCGTAAAGCCATAGCGCTCGTGCAGCGTCTGATAGTACGGAAAGTTGTAGGGCATCATGAGCGACGGCGGCGTGCCGTTGTTCGCGATCAGTAGGCCGCATTCGTCATTGACCGACGGGCTCATCGGCCCCCGCATCGTGTCGAAGCCCCGCTGTTTGAGCCACGCGCCGGCGGTGTCCCAGAGCGCGTTCGCTACGGATTGATCGTTGATTGATTCGAAGAAACCATAGAATCCGACGCGATCGTGGTGCTCGCGGTTGTGCATGTCGTTCTTGATCGCGCCGATCCGGCCGACAACCCGGCCATTCGAGTTCGCCAGAAAGTACTGAGCTTCGGCGTGCTGGAAGAACGGGTTCTTAGACGGGGACAGCAGCGTATGTATGTCGCGGCGCAGCTGTGGGACCCACAGCGGATCATCGCGATAGTGGTTGTACGGGAAGGCGATGAAGCGATCGAGACCGCGCCCGTCTGAGACGGGCACGATCTCCACTGCGGTCAGATGACCCCCAGCTCTTTTCCGAGGCGGCCGAAGACCTCGAGGGCGAGGTCGATCTGCTCGGCCGTGTGCGTCGCCATCAGGCTGGTGCGCAGCCGGCACTGCGATGGTGCGACGGCGGGCGGCACCACTGGGTTCGTGAACACGCCGGCGTCGAACAGCTTCCGCCAGAAGAGGAAGGTCTTGTCGAGCGGCCCGATCAGCACCGGAATGATGGGCGTCTCCGTCGGACCGATCTCGAAGCCGAGGGAGCGCATGCCGTCCTGCAGGCGGCGCGTGTTGCGCCACAGCTGCTCGCGCCGCTCCGGCTCGCGCTGCAGCACGTGCAGCGCGGCGAGCACGCCGGCCGTGTTGGAGGGCGGCAGCGCGGCCGTAAAGATCAAGGGCCGCGAGTGATGGCGCAGATAGTGGATGACGGTTTCCGACCCTGCCGCAAAGCCGCCGATCGACGCCAGCGACTTCGAGAACGTGCCGACGATCAAGTCGACTTCGTCCACCAGGTCGTAGTGCGCCGCCGTGCCGTCCCCGTTGGGGCCGAGGACGCCGACCGAATGCGCGTCGTCGACGGCGAGTGCCGCGCCGTACTTCTGGCAGACCTTGAGCAGTCCGGGGACGTCGGCGATGTCGCCTTCCATCGAGTAGACGCCGTCCACGATGACCATCGCCCCAGTGCCTTCCGGCAGCTTCTGGAGCTTGCGTTCGAGACCGGCCAAGTCGCCGTGGTTGAAACGCACCGTTTCGCCGTGTGACATCTTGGCGCCATCGACGATGGACGCATGATCGAGCTTGTCGAGGAAGACGACGTCGGTACGTCCCACCAGGCCCGAAATGACGCCCAGATTCGCTTGATAGCCCGTTGAGAAGACGAGGCAAGATTCCTTGCGAAAGAACTCGGCGAGCTCGGTCTCGAGCTGCTCGTGCAAGTCGAGCGTCCCATTGAGGAAGCGGCTGCCGGTGCACCCGGAGCCGTAGCGCTCGAGTGCCGCCCGTGCGGCGGCTAGGACTTCCGGATGGTGGGTCAGGCCGAGGTAATTATTTGACCCCATCATGACCCGCTCTTGGCCTTCGATGACGACGACGGTGTCTTCGGAGCGGGAGATCGGCTTGAAGTAGGGGTACAGCCCCGCAGCCTGGACCTCGCGCGCCCGGGTGAAGTTCTTACACTTGTCGAACAGCGCGATGTGCTGCAGGGTCTCTGTGCGCACGAAGCCTCGGTTCCTATGGGTAGGCGGTGGTACAGCTTAGCCCTGCGATCCCGAATTGGCAAGGCTCAATGTGAGACCTGGCACAGCCTTTCGGGGTTTCGGACTAGTACCCTAGATTGCGGTGGTCGAGGGGCTCTACGCCGTTCCTTCCCGGAGGTTTCTAGTGGTGCCACATCTCGTCCGATACCTGGGCGTCGGCGCCTTGCTGTGCGCTCTGCTTCCGCAGGTCTCACACGCGCAAGATCGGCGGCACCCTCGCTGGGAGATTCCGGGATTCGATTTTCGAAAGGATGGTGTCTGGCGGGTTCGGGCTCGGGCCGTCCGCGCGACGCGCGCTCGGCTGCGCGCCGCGGGACGATTCAGCGAGCTGAACGCGTCCGCCGCCGTGGCGGGTGCCGCGCCGCTCGCTCAGGCCGGCTCCCGGGCGTCGGCGACGGTCGTCAGCGGCATCCTCAAAGTGCCGGCCATTCTGTTTCGCTACAAAGACTCGCCCGCGCCAGCATTCGTCGCCGCCGACTATGATGCCGTGCTGTTTGCAACGACGCCGCCGGCGGGTCGACCGTACACGTACCGGTCGTTTTACCGGGAGATGTCGAATGGCGTGTTCGACATCCAGGGCACGACGTACGGCTACACGACACTCGACAGCAACGAGGTCTACTATGCCGGTGGCACGAGCGCGACGTGCCAGGCGTCGAATCCGTACGGCTCAACGAACTGTAACGGAGTATGGAGTTTCGAGGCGATCGGTCGCATGCGCTCCGGGTTGATTGAGGCGCTCACCAAACTCGACGCGATGATCGACTTCTCACAATACGTCGATTCCACAACGGGGTTCGTTCCGCTGGTGCTGTTCATGCACGAGGCGATCGGCGGGGAATGCGGTCCCTCGAGCGCGCCGCAGAATCACCTGTGGGCGCATCGCTTTGCGCTGCCACCCTACACAACGCAAGATGACTGGCCCGGTCACGCCGGACAGAAGGTCAAGATCAGCGACTATATCCTGCAACCCGCCGTCGGCGGTGCCAGCTCCTGCACGCCCACGGAGATCATGCCGATCGGCACCGTGGCTCACGAAACCGGGCACGGATTTGGGCTACCGGATCTGTACGACACCGACAACCTGAGCGAAGGCATCGGCGAATGGGGACTCATGAGCTCGGGCAATTTCAGACGACGACGGGCACGTATACCTTCGACGCCGCGCCGTTGTCCGACACCGCCTTTTACGTCGCGGTGCAGGGGTCGAATCCCCGCGGCGAGTATTACCTGCTGGAAAACAGACAGCGACAGCAGTCCGATAGCGCTGTGATCCGCTATCACTGCCATCGCGCGGGCGACCCACCTAGCTGCGGCGGGGGATTGATCATCTGGCACGTCGATTCGACGAAACTGGCTGGCAACGCCGTGAATACGGGCTCCATTCACGGGCTCGAGCTGATCCAGGCTGACGCCTTCGGCAATCTTGATGCATCTGCAGCATCCTCGAATTTTTGCCCGGCCACCTCGATGTTCCTAGGCTGTTCGAATCGGGGTGACGCGGGGGACCCGTACCCAGGCACGCAAGGCAATACGGCGTTTGTGTTCCGCACCAACCCCGCGGCGCTGAAAAACTTCGATGGTTCATTTGCGGGTGTCGCGGTCGACTCGATCCGCCAACTCATTACGGATCGCACGATGTCCTTCCGGCTGCGGTTCGGCTCGCTGACGGTCGTGCGTGCCAGCGATTCGGCGGCGGTCATCCAGTTTGACGGTGCGAGCTTCAGCGTCTTCCGCGATCTGCTCGATGACGGGTCGAGCCACACGGTGGGGCTCAACGACCCGCAGGTGGCGCCGAACGGCAGGACTCGCTGGCATTTCGTTTCCTGGTCGGATGGCGGCCTCCCCAATCACGGGATCACCGGAAGTCTCGCGGGCGCGAACCTGACAGCGACCGTAGCGCGCGATTTCAAGCTTCAAGCGAACCACACGAGCGGGGGAGGCGTCACGGCGGACACAGCCATCAATCTGGTGGCGGGAGATTTCGTCCCGGATGGCCGGGCGGTTCAGCTCACGCCGGTGGATTCAGCACTCAACTTCTGCGGCTGGACTGGTGATACGACCACGACCGACTCCGTGATCTCGGTTCCGATGCGCCGCCCCTACGCGCTCACCGCCAACTTCGGAAGCGGCGCCACGATTACGTCGGCGAACGCCCGGCCCAACGGGATCATGGGCGCCACGTATGCCGACACGCTGCAGATCAGCGGCGGTGGGGGCGTCACGGTGTGGAGCGTGATCGGCGGCGCCTTGCCGCAGGGCCTCACGCTGAGTACGGCTGGCGTGGTTTCTGGCTTCCCGGCGCAGACCGGCAACTTCAGTTACACCGCCAGGGTGACGTCCTGCAGCACCGTGAGCCGCGCTTTCACGCTCTCCGTCACTGCGCCGACGCTCGCGACGAGCGACGTCGTCGCGCAGCTGCTTGGCCCTACGACGCCGCTCAACGCCGATCAGGTCCGGTATCTCGACTTCCTCGGGAATAACAACGGGAGCTTCGACGTCGGCGACTTCCTGGCATGGGTTAAGGCGACCGGCGCTCCGCTGAGCGCCGCCGCGCTTCAGGCGATGCAGCGGAAGGGAGCCCGGCAGTGAAGCGGCTCTGCGGATTCGCGCTGATCGCAGCGCTGCTTGTCCCCGGGCTGAGCTGCGGCGGCGATTCGACGGGTCCTTCCGGCCCGGGTCAACTCAAGGTGCGCGGTTGACATCGCCGAACTCCGGGTTGGACTCCGCGATCGTGTTCACGATCACCGGCCCGGCTCCGCTCACGAGCGCGACGGCGGGCACCGGCCTGCGCGCATTCCAGCAGCCGCTCGGCGGCACGTCGACAGAATTTGCACTCGTGGGCCTGCTCACGAACGGCGCCACGATCCTCACGATCGGGGTGTCGGACATGCGCGCGCTGGCTCAATACAGCGGCTCGATTCAAGGCGTGGCGACGCCGAGCTATCAGCTGCGGTCGCTGCCGAGTGGTTACGCGCTCGCGCTGACCCGTTAGTCGCCGGCCTGCGCCGCCGGCTCCGCGCTTTGCCAGACGCGCCCCAGGCTGTCTTCCAGACGTCGTCGCAGGCTCTGATATAGCGCGAGCAGCTGGCGACATTCGTCAGTAAGCGTCGTGGCTCCACCGCCGGGACCTCCGGCGCGTGAGACGACCATGGGCCGGCCGAGTGCCTGTTCCATCTGCTGAATCGCGCTCCAGGCCGTGCGGTAACTGATTCCCGCCTGGGATGCAGCGTCTTTTATCGAGCGCACCCGGTCGACGGCTTCCAGCAGCCGAGCCTCGCGTTCTCCCATGACCGCAACGCCTCGTTTCGTGAGCATGACGAGCGCGTGCGGGACCAAATCCGGAAAGTGCATAAAACCTCCCTACCGTTCAGCGGCCGCCCCCGCCGCCCGCGCCGCCCGCGCCGCCCCCGCCCCCCCCCCCCACGCCACCGGCACGGTGCATTCACCGGGCGGGAGAGGAGTCACGAACGCCGGCATGTCGCCGGGCAATCGCAGGGCGAGCAGGCGCGTACGCCACTCGCCCAATGCCCAGGTGCTGAATTGCATGGCGTCAGTGTTGCCCGTCGCCGAACGAATCACGTACAACGTGTATGGATTGCCGAGCACCGTGTCAGCAGTGAAGAGCGCGCGTAGGCGGATGCCCTGCAGTCGTGTAAATGTCGGCAAGTCGGCGAGCGCGTACGCGGCGCGCTCGTCGGCTATTCGCAGGGTGGCGGCCTGATCGCCTCCGGCTTGCACGTACCAGCTATTGCGTAGGCCATCCGGGATCACACCCGCCGTCTTCCACAAAAACAATTCCTTGATGTGCGTGCCCGATGAGTCCCCGCGCGATATGAAGGAGGCGCGCACGTTCGCGATCCGGCGAAACGCGTCCGCGGCCGAGCGTGCGCTCGCAACACCCGCCGGATCGGCCGCAGGCCCGACGATGGCGAACCGGCTCACGACGAACGGGCAGCGCAGTGCCGCACGCCCGGGTTCGACGAGCAGCCGCTGCTCAAGGCTGGGTGCATGTGTGACGACGACGTCGAGGTCACCTGCCGCCGCCGATCGAAGGATCGTGCCCGAGGCGCCTACGACGACCCGCACCGGCATGGGTGGTTGGAGCGAGTCGACCAACGCCAGCGCGCCTGACTGGTCGACGGTAGTCGTCGTGCCGAGGCGCAGCGGCGCCGCTTGTGTGCCGCGGGCGCAGGTCGTTTGTGCGGCGCTCATGAGAATGAGTGCGAGCGTGCGTTGTGTCATGGTTTCCCTGTGCGGTATTCCCGAACGGCGAAATCGTTCCAGTCGATTTTTTTCGTGTGGCGTGCAGGCAACACTCTCTCTATTTTCGTTGCGGGGGGCGGTAGCTCAGCTGGGAGAGCACCTGGTTTGCAACCAGGGGGTCGAGGGTTCGAATCCCTTCCGCTCCACTTCCGCTGCTTCCATCTTCTCTCAATGCTCCTTGACCTCCTGATCCCAGTCGTGATCCTGGCGCAGGCACAGGAACCGGCTGTTCCATTACGCATTGCCGCCAGCAGCCAGGCATCGGTCGAAGTGCACCTCAACGCCCGCCGCATCGGCAATCGCTGGTTCGAGGAAGACGCCAGCCTCTCGGGCCCTTCGCGGATTGCCATTTCGTACGGCCAGCCCCACGCGCGCGGCCGCAAGGTCGAAGGCGGCCTCATCCCGCTCGACACGGTGTGGCGCTTTGGCGCGAACATGGCCACCGCGCTCCATTCGGATGTCGATATCACCCTCGGCGACCTGAAAGTGCCGCGGGGCGATTACTCGCTCTTCATCCAGTACACCCGCACGGGCTACACACTCATCGTGAACCGCGGAACGGGGCAGTGGGGGACCGACCACGATGCCACGAAAGACCTCGGGCGCGTCGCCCTTGCCAGCCGTGCGATGGCCGAGCCGGAGCCGTCGCTGTCGATTTATCTCGTCCCGGACTCGCCCGATCCCACAACCGGCTATGCCCAGCTGCGCGGCACCCTCCGCATCAAGTGGGGAAACACGGAATTGACGACGACCTGGCGGGTCGACCAGTGACCGACGAACGCTATCCCATCGGGAAGTTTACGGCGCCCGCCGGCAACGCACTCTCGGCGGCCGACCGCGGCGCGTGCATCGACCACATCGCGATTGCGCCAGCCAATTTTCGGCGCGCCTTTGCCGGACTGAACGACGCACAGCTCGATACGCCGTATCGGGCCGGCGGGTGGACGGTGCGCCAGGTTGCCCATCACGTCCCCGATAGTCACATGAACGCGTACATCCGTTTTAAGCTGGGTCTGACGGAAGACGCCCCCGCGATCAAGACATACGAAGAGAAGGATTGGGCGAAGACGCCCGAGACGCGCGCGCCCATCGCCATGTCGCTCGATCTGCTGACCGCGCTACATGTGCGCTGGGTGGCGCTGCTGCGCGGAATGCGTCCGGCCGATTTCGCGCGCACGATCAAGCACCCCGAGTGGGGAACCCCCTCGCTCGACACCATCCTCGCGCTGTACGCTTGGCACGGCCGGCATCACACGGCCCACGTCACGGCGCTGCGGCAGCGCTTGGGCTGGGCTGACTGATGCTCGATTTCGCCGACGACGATCTCGACGCGGAGTTCCCGCTCGGCGACGGAACCGCCGAGACGGAGGGGGTAGTCACGTGCCCGTACTGTGGTGAGCCGAACGAGATCGGGCTCGATGCGGGCGGGGGAGCGTTTCAGGACTACGTCGAAGACTGTCAGGTCTGTTGCCGGCCCTGGCGCCTGACCGTCGCGTATGACGAAGCGGGCAACGCGGAGATTTCAGCCTCCCCGCTCGACGAGTGAACATTTTTGATGTGATCTGCGTCTCATTCTCCTGAATTACATCCAACGGGTCTGCGTGCGCCGCCCGTAGTTCGGTTAAAGTACGGCACATGCGTTCCATTCTAGTCATCGATGATGATGCGGATGTGCGGGTGACCCTCCGGGATTTCCTGACGGGGCAAGGCTTTATCGTGCACGCCGCCCGGGAGGGTCAGCACGCCTTGCATATGCTGGAGAAGATGGATCCGCCGGACGTGATACTGCTCGACTACAAGATGCCGGTAATGGACGGCAAGCAGTTTCTCACGATCCTGCGCCGCACCCCCAGGCTCCACCACATTCCCGTGGTGATCCTCTCGGCGGCGACGCGCGAATGGTCAGGCGCGCACCTCGAGGTCGAAGAGGTGTTGTCCAAGCCTGTCGACCTCGACGTCCTGCTTAGCAGCCTGAGTCGGATCCTAGCTCCGCCTGCTCAGTCGCCAGAGCCGGCCTCGCGCGAGCACCTATAGCGCGGCCTCGTAGCGGCGACCGACTTCCCGCCAGTTTACCACGTTCCACCACGCCGCAACGTAATCGAGTCGGCGGTTCTGGTACTTGAGGTAGTAGGCGTGCTCCCAGACGTCGAGCCCGAGAATGGGAATCTTGTTGTCCATTAAGGGACTGTCCTGATTCGGCCG
>WNGG01004871.1_pt1 | contig 14978 bp, 19 predicted proteins | sample 5400661 | NCBI WGS metagenome assembly WNGG01 (sample SAMN13153372, study PRJNA577476) | soil metagenome | isolation source: 100 cm soil or saprolite under Garry oak tree replicate 1 | place: USA:California | collected 2016-06-15
CCTCCACAACGCCAGTCTTGGGACAATACGCTCCTACCTTCGGATGGGCCGACGATTGGGGCTGGTACTGGGAGTATCTCGATGCGTACATCTTCATTCCTGAGGCCGCGTTCGCGGTCAAACTCAAGACTCGCCAGATCTGGAAGCCAGGCTTCGAATTCGATTCCGGTAGCGAGACCCTCAACCAGAAGTTACTGGCGGAATGGGAGAGACGCAAATGTTTCCGTAGCCTCTGGGACGCAAGCAAGAACGCTCTAATCTGGGGTAACTCCTACATCGAATCAGTTGACAACAGCGAGGCCCGGTGGGCCGAGGGAACTCCAGCCGATGTAGCCCAGGGTGCCAGCTACAAATGGTCAACGGGGGAACCAGGTATGGCAACCGTCAATCCGACCGGAGCCCCTAGACCTCTCAAGAGTTTCAAGCCCGCGACAAAATTCTACGGCTTAAAGAATACCGACCCTCGCACCTTCAGAATCCAGATCCACCCTCAACGTTGGGACCCTTCGCCAAATATTCCACCGATGCCGAGTTCCGGGGTTGAATCAGACTGGGACGAACCGCACTCAACTGTCAAAATCGAGAAGTACATACAGCGTAGATGGGCAGGACCTCTTTCGCCAACCGCGGTCCTTGGGAGTAATACAGAACTTGACTTCCATCCAGACCAGGTGCTATGTCTCCAGTTCAACAAGATAACCGGTGGAATCTACGGTTACTCTACTTACCGCGAGACTCTTTTCGCCCTTAAGGGCTATGTTCTCATGTTACAGTTCCTTCCGACCATTGTTCAGAAGAGAGCTGACTCAACGCTTCACGTAAAACTCGGCGGAGTCCACTTCACCGAGAATGGGCAGCAAGTCAGCGTGATTCCGACTGGTGGTGAAATTCTCGGTCAAAAGCAAGCAATTGAGAATCGCATGCCTGGAGAAGATGTCTACACCGACATCGATACGACGATGGAAGAGGTCTACAAGGGCAAAGGCGGGACCGAACGCATCGACACGTTCCTTGAGTACTACAAGGAGAGAGTTCTGCTAGGACTTGGAATCCCTCTCACCGTAGCTACGATGACTGGCGGGCAGGAGATAAAGTGGGGAACTCTCAACTTCGAGCTTATGGAAGACGAGACTCGAGAGTACCAACAACAGGTCGAGGATCTCGTTGTTGACTATGTCAACCCGCGTCTGCTCATGAATCTCCGTCCAGGTAGACAACTGGGAGATGGGCCCGAAGTTGATATTCGAAGGAAGTCGAAGAAGTGAGCCAGTCAGCAGATCCCAGCAAAGTCAACTGGCGCTTCAACCCGATCACCCCGGAAGATTGGCGTGCCAACGAAGCACCTCTCGCAGATCTCTATCAGCGAGGAATAGTAAGCGCCGAGTATGTTCGCGATCGACTGAATATTCCCGAGTCTGCTGCAACAGGAACTATGTTCGAACCACCAATACCGCCGGCGCCACCTCCGCTAGGATCGGACATCAAGCAGCCGGAAGAACGCCGCAAAATCAAGACGCGAACTAGGGCATGAGCACCAAACTAGATAGCGGTCCCGCTCTACCCTGGGACAATCAGCCAACAGGACCCGCCGAGAGAATCTGCAGTATCTGCGGAACCAGGTGGCGTTCAGATCTTAACCGTGAAAGCCCATGTGGGCATGTCGATGCTGATGGAATCCAGACGGTAGACGCATCGCCCGTTACAATCCTGGTGCCGAAAGTGAAGGTCCAATACACTCCGAGTGAAACGAAAAAGTGGCAAGCACAGTCACCGTAACCAAACCAGCAAGTATTCAGACAGTCCATGCTCGGCCCACTACAGGACATTATCATCGATTCGAGACGAATGTAAACTCGATCAACCTCGAAGATCCGAACAACGACAACGCCGCATTCAATGGAACCAGCGTCACCTTTTCCGCTGGAACTGGAACGATAACTCCCACCTTCCCCGCAGGAATAACACAGATCCATGTGTTGCTGACTAACAGCCACTACTACCGGTTTGAATCCAGCGGTCAGGTTACAACTCTACAGAATGGAGATGTAACGGGCAGCTTCACCACGATCAACTTCGCAACAGCGTGAGAAAAATGGAATACAAATGCGGTAGCTGTAGAGAGGTCAGTCTTCTCTCTCCAAAGGCCAAGTTTTGCCCCGTCTGCGGGTCCAGCAGCCTCATCCTAGTGGTAAAGGAACAAGCTGAGCCCAATCAGAAAGAAACCGTGGGCGTCTACAAGTCTGCAACCTTGCAGTCCTCAGGTGAGGTCGAGATCGCTGTTCTTGAAGAAGTTGTGGACCCATCGGCGCTTGGGCCTTTCAATTCGATGGACGAAGCAATCGCGGCAGTCGCAGATCACAAAGAGGAAGAGGACAGACCACGACGCAAACGCTAACAGAAAAAAAGACGAAGAAAGAACAGGCTCGTCAATGGCTGGAGGATCATCACATGCGGACACACCAGTTCACCATCCTCGAAAGCGCCCCACAAGGCCTCGTCGCGTTCAGAGCTCGCATCCTGGCAGCTGTCCCAGGTAAGAGCCTGAACGGCAGAATCTACACTCGAGAACTGCTCAAACAGACCGCACCGCTTTATCCCAGTTCTGGGGTCAACCCGAGACCGTTCACGCTCGACCACGATATCGAACACTGCGAGAGAGTCGTGGGAATGATCACTGGCGCCCGCTATGATGTCGAAGAGGCGATGAACGGAGATCGGATCGAAGGTCTCTGGCTCGACGCCCTCGGCTACATGGAAGAGAAACTGTTCACCAAAGTGGCCGGGTCCAAAACAGTTCCACCTTTCATCCGCGGCGTCTCAATCGGCGGTGAAGGAGAGGGAGAATGGACAGGCAACGGCGTGCTGATCCGGAACTTCAAGCCTGCAGAACTTGCTCTAACACCGTTCCCCGGGATCCCGACAGCCCACATTGCAGCCATCAACTTGATCCGCGAACACTATCTGAATCCAAATTCTGAGGTGAAAAACACGACTATCCAGATTCGAGAGAACGATCTCTCCCTGGAAGATGCGGAAAAACAAGCAGCGAACGACACGAAAAACCCAAGGAAAATACGCGAAGGACCACTACCTTCACCGGACCGTGGAATCAACGACATCAGACCCGGCCTTCCAAGGCCAGCAGTGCGAACCAACGTCCTCCATACTCAACCCCAGGCAACCACATCAGCTGATACCGGTTTCAAAGTAGATCCTGAAGACAACAAAGGGTCAGCTGCGAGATCCATGACTGCTAGTGGAACAAGCTACCAACGTGGAAGAACAGGAATGCCGACAGAAGCAGCCCCGGGAACAGCAGGCTCGCCAGGCAGCAAAGATGCAAAGACAGCGAAGATCAAGATTCCGAAAACTGGCAGAACCACGACCACGAGCCCGGGACCTGGTAAGCAGACTCCTTCAGGAACCGGCATGGATTCCGAGGAAGAAGAGGAAGAGGAATCGATGCAAGACATGGGCAACCAAGATCATCCCCTACCGAAGAAGACCGATAGATCTCTCCAGAAGAATCCCATGATTGCAAAGCCCGGCTCTAACCCTCACGCCAAAGATGGTGAAGAAGAAGAGGAAGAGACGATCATGTACAATGGAAAACGGTACAGACTGGAGAGGGGCGATGCTGCCGGCGAAGAAGAAGAGGAGGAGGAAGAGGAAGAAGATAGTGCTGGCTCTATGACCTCTGAAGAAGAGGAAGAGGAAGAACACCAACGCCCACAACGCATCAAGCAACACGGTCCAAGTTCCCACATCCCAGGCAAGCCGATTGGTAAACAAGGGTCCAAGGCCAATCCTGCAACTGGCAGCGCCGGCGACACCCACCAGGCTGGAAATGCATACGATTCTCCGAGCGACAAAGGCTCCGAGGAAGAGGAAGAAGAAACACAACGAATCAAACAAGACGACGAACCAGTCGGCGTAACACCGGGCGCAAAACCTGGCACTGACAGTTCTGACGAACGTCCCGAGGAAGAGGAAGAAGACGGGGTCACAGTCGACCCGGTCCGAAAGATGGCAGGACAAGGACAGAACATCAATGCCAATCCGACCAAGGAAGAGAAGGGCCCACAGGTCCTCTTCAGCGAAGCCGAAGCAATACAGGCACGAGCCTTCTCTCTACCGACCAACGCGGGAATCCTAGCAACCCTCACACAGCTCGCAGCGCCTGAGAAGGCGAAGCAGGCAATGGAGCAAGGCGGAGTTGAGGAGCTCGTCAAAGCCCTCACACGACCCAACCACACTATGAGCCGAGAAAACGTCGCACAACTTATCGCGGCCTGGAATCGTGGCAAGATGCCCAAGGAGGAAGCGCCCAGGAAGATCGTCATACGCAAGCCTGGAATCGGATCCTCGAAAGACGTCAGCATTCCAGATGCCAGACCGGTTCCAGAGATCGCTGAGAGTGTCGTCAAAACCCGAAGCGTGACGAACATCGCGCCCACAATGGCAGCCACAAGCGTGTCGACACTGCCCACAAGCAGGCTGGATGATCTTCTGAGCGAAGAGAAGAAACGACCCTACAGCAACGTCAGCTACCTCAATCCGGCCAAGCGTGCTTGGAACCGCGCCGTCCAGGAACTGATTCAGTTCCAGTAAACTTCCCAATTCTCTTCAGAATATTTCGGATCCTCGGATTATTCTCCGAGGAATTTTCCGGACAGGGTCGGTCCTAGGACATACTCGGTCCGTTCCAGTAACACCAGCACGCGCTGGGTTACACCGTTCTCAGAAACCAATCTAAAGGAGGAACAATGAAAATTTGGCAGTGGCAGTAGGTCCAGCAATGAGCGCCCAAAGTCTTGATTTTGGGCGTCTAACAGAGCAATACTCCAAACTGACAGTGCGTGAAGTCATCAGCTCAACAGGTGGAGTCTCACTAGCCCAGCTCGTCGCAACCCGCGCAGCCATACAACTGCTCACCCTGGTCGACGCCAGGCGCTTCACTAGAGTAGAGCTCGTACCCCCAGGTGGAGGTACAACTTTTCACTTCCAGCAAGTTATCACACCAACTCCATCCGGATCGGGTGAACCGAGCGCAGACGTCACACTTCAGGATCCAACGCTCACCGATATCACAGCGGCTCTGACAATGTTCCGTATAGGGACATTCATTGGCGACATGGCCCAAAGACAGGCTGCGGTCAACCTCGCCGAAGTCGTAGGGATCGCCCACGGCAACGGCATCAACCAACAGATGAACAACGACATCTACACAGTACTCGCAACGAACACCACAACGAAAAGACTCGTAGGCGCAGCGGCTGATGCTAAGACAACTAACTACGCGTACAGCGACATCTTCAACATCAGAGGTCAAATTGAACGCCAGCGTGGAAGGCCGGATACGCTCGTTACAATCCCCCAGTCTCCAGCAGTGGGCACCGGTGGCGTCGAAATAGGCTGGTACCCATTCGTACAATCCAACATCACCTCGGTGCAATTCACAGCAGCCCTCGCGGATTACCTGAGATCAGGTAGTATCGCTGAGATCTTCGGCTTGCGACTTTTCGTGGACAAGGTCTATGATCGAGCAATCGCGAACTATGGCTCCAACGCAAACGACGCTATCGCACACGTGCTTGTCTCCAACGAGGCAGTTGGATGGGCACAAGCAGAGGACATTGTTTCGGAAGTGCAAAGATGGGCGCTTCAAGTTGGGTTTAGGATCGTCACCCATTCTATTGGAAAAACGGGGCTCATTCTGGACGCTTTCACAGGCTCGATCCAACACGCCTAGCCAAATTTTCTTCCTCCCGTCTATTTTCACGCGGGAGCCAATCTCCCTGGTATCAGGTTGGCCTTTTCGGTCAACTTTTCTCAATTCCGAATATCTGTTCAAAATTGTGAAATAAAATGCCAGTAGTTCAAACTCAAGAAGGACGATCCGCAACCGGAGGTACAGTTGTCACCGAGGGTGAGAACTGGACAGCTTCAGGTTCTGAAGTCGCAGCTGTCGCAGAGACCTCGCTGTTCTCTCCCCCGAGTGGAGCAGGTGGTCAGGCAGTCGGCCCGATGGATGTTGGCCGATTTGTAGAGGGGGTGTTGCTCGTCAACGTCACCGCGATCGGAGGCACCAGCCCCAGCTTCATAGTAATAGTATACGCCTGCGATTCAAAGGGAACACGCTACACTTCACTTGTAACGAGGACCGTAACGGCAACCGGAAAGTCGCGCGACAGCATACCAGTGCCCGCCTCGAATCCAGGGTCCACAGGACCCATGGGCAACTTCATCGAAGTAACAAAGCAGCTCACCGGCACCAGCCCGACAGTATCAGCGACTGTTGAGTTGCAGCTGAAGACTTGATCCTCGCCCTAGTCAAGGCCTACAACAGCGACAAGATCATCGAAGGCTGCCTGGCAGGTCTCCAGGGCAAAGTCGACCGGATCGTCGTTGCTGACGGTTACTATCCGGACGCGAATGAAGCCAAGTACAAACCCGGCAACGCAAGCACTGACAATACTGAAGAGCTCGTCAAGGCTGCCAGGGCAGAATGGATCCCTGCACCAGCCGAACGCTACTCGAGCGAAACGGCCAAGATGAACCGGATGCTCCAGGAGGCCCAAGATGATGATTGGGTATTCTGGTTCGATACGGACGAACGCCTTGTCGGCGACGTCCATGACGCAGTCCGTGATCTAGGGCATAGCAGCGATATCCTTCCCGTTCTCATCAACCATCCAATTATGGGCGAGCTCATCTACGCCCGACTCTTCCACTACAAGAAAGGAATGCGGATGGTCAACCACTGGACCATCCAACACGAGAACGCCCCAAGCGTCAGCCTCTACCTGGGACCCCTAGCGAAACGATTCTGGATCAACCATCTCTAAATCATGTGCACACTCGGAGACTTCGATTCAATAGAACTCGACGACGTCCACCGTTCTCTTGTCCAAACGGAACTGGAGATGTGGCATGAGCAATATCTGCCATGTGGCAAGAAAATCCTCGACATCGGAGCCGGCTGCGGAGAAACCGCCCTATTCTACCTCAAACACGGCGCTGAGAAAGTGGTCTGCGTCGAAGGAGATCCAGAAGCCCTACGGATACTGCACCGCAACTTCGACAACGAACCCCGCGTCATAATCGTCCCTCTCATGCTCGACCACATCAAGATCGACGTCGACGGCGCTGAGGAAGGAATGCTCATCGAAACTCACTTTCCAGCGCCAGCATTCAAGCCAGTCTGGCGAGACGGAACCACCGACACCGTCCTTCGAAGACTAACACGCTTACCAAAGCTGACACCGTAATGGACACTCTCCCAGCCCGATATTACCGGAACGGCAAGAGGATCGACGGAACCTACCCCTGCTTCAACTGCCCCTATGGCGACAACAAAACATGTAGCATGTGTGTGTTTGCAAGATGGAACGTAGAAGGAGTGCTCGCAGGATTCTCACCCGACCAGGCATACCGAAAAGCCCACGGCCAGGACGCCGGACAATCCCCACTCTTGCAACAAATAGCAAAGCGGCCCACTCCTCTCGAGAGAGGCTTCCCAGCAAACGAGGTTCTCCCACGGGTCCCGCTCAACCCGATGTTCCCGGTTCCACCTACAACAGCATTACGCGTTCTCTTTCCAAATTACAACAGATCAGAAGGAAGGTTTGATGAGCCAAGCCTCAGTCGAAAAGGCAACCTGCACTAGCTGTCACACGTTTTCAGCAGGCCGAACTGTCGTTGGCGGATTCGTCTGCGAGGAATGCATCCGGATCTTCATCATACAAAACCAGCTCTGGAGACTCCCGGTTGTAGACCGCACCAAGCTAATCTTTGAAGAGGTCCTAATCGTTGCCGTATAGTACCCCAACTGACGTCACCAATATTCTCAATCTCGCATTCACCAGCAGTACAGTTCCAACCACCGCACAGGTAACGGATCTCATACTCCGCGCCGACTCCTATGTCGATCGCGTCTCAAACCACAACTGGTATACTAACCAGTCCCAGGAGACCTATGACGCGATTGGAACCGGCCCACGAGCGGGCACGATAATTCTCAGAAACCGGCCTCTGCTCAGCATCATAGAGGTCGACTGGTGGTACGCCGGACCTCAAGTCTGGATGCCAGGCTTCCAGGGATTCCCTGAACAAACAGTCGGACTGCTAGTTGGACCCGTTGGAAACCAACAACAACCACAGAGCTATCTCGTCTACTATCCGGAAGGCAAAATCGTCTGGAATACCCTCCGACTAGATCACAGACTCTACTACAGAGTCACATACACGTGGGGATACACGAGCGTCCCTGACTTCATTCGTGACCTTTCCTCCTGCGTAGCAGCACGAGACGTGGTCATGTTCTGGGGATCACAACTAGGACTCGCCGAGAACATTTCCATGTTCAAAAAACGCCTAGACGAAAGAATCGTCCGGCTCGAATCGCGAGCCGTTAGACCAGCCGCATATGTAGGTTGACAAGACAATGAGCAGTGTAATCTACCAAGCATCTCCACCCTACACCATCACCACTGAACCATTCAAGTATGTCGTTTACGCAACTGGGGGAAATTTCTATGCCCGAAACGGACTAACAGGCACCGCCGACAACCCCACAATCACTGACTTTGCCACAGTCATCAACTACGCCATAGCCAATGCATGAGCAAGATTCGCATTGTCAGTATCAGCTAGCGACAGCGGAGGCTCACTCGACGCGCCCTATACATACATCATCTACCAGATCAGAAATGCGAGCAAGATCAACTACCAAGCAGATTCCGGAAAAGGAACTTCCGACCAGACCGCAAACGATTTCGCAGTAATAATCAACACGGTGATATCTCTTGCTTAACGGCTACGATAATCCAGACCCCACCCCCCGAGTGCCGATCACTCGATCACCTGCCGACTGGAACAAACAATGGCCCAAGCCTGGCAGAGACAAAGTTCGACCCGTGAAACCGTTCTCGGAACGGGTCGCAGATTGGATCGACAACGAAGAAGCACGCGACCAGGTGCCCCGTCATACTAGTTTCATCGTAATTCCACAGATCGATTGGAGAGGCAAGCACCCTCATCCTTGCGTTACCGTAAATCCGCCGACAGTCAGGCGTAACGATACTATTTGGCAGAAGATGGGAAATCGCACCTTCTACAGACTCTACGGGCTAAATTACCTCTCAGGCCTTAACGCTGACCCGGAAACATGCGGAATCCAAACCGCAATAACAAGAGCCCATAGCCGCGTTTTCATAAAAGACTCCACTTACCCTGTTTTTTCGAACATTAGTCCAAAAACGGGAATACGCGTCGAAGGGGAAACGAGTAAGGGAACGATTTTACAAGCAGCTGCTAACAGCCTCAAATTCTTCACTGTTGGAGGCGCAGCGATGACAGACATGCGCTTCTTCCACCTCGGCATGGACGCCAATGGACAAACCGGACTAACGGGCTACGACCTGAACATGAGTCCAGTAGAAGGACCAATGAACAATTGGCTCTTCGATCTTTCATTCTTCAACACAGTCTCAGGCGGGTTCACAAACCTCATCGACATGACCGGGAATGAAGAATCGACAATCGACCTTACAACGGTAGGGAACACTTCAGGCCAAGGCTACGGAGAGGTAATCCTTCTCGTAGGCAAGTTCGCAGGCTGGGCAAAGATAAGCCGTGTCTTCTATTCACAGCCAGCAGGAACAGTCGCGGGACTACATGCCAGCGGTGGTAAAGTAACCATACGAGACTGCGTTCTGAACACGCTCATAATTGACAACCAGAACCCTGGAGACTACAACACCTCAAGCATCTCAGTGATGGACACATACCTCGGCAACGGACAGCCTGTCGCGAAGATCCAGAACGGGGCTGTCGGAACCCAGGGCACCGCGTTAGTGATGTTTGAGCTTCGCGGCTGCTACGTGTCTCTAGCCAACGCCCGGGCGTTCCTGCAGAACAACGTATCCCGAACAATGACAATCTATCGGGTACACGTTGCAGGATGTACAGTCGTTAACGCTGATGCCTCAGCTGTCACATGGATCAGCCAGCCAAGCGGGACTCAGGCAACCGTGTTTGGTGGAGAGCTCTTCTGGAGCCCAGGCAACTACCAGACTGGAACGATCCTTGAAGGCTCAATCATGACGGGAGGTTATGGACAGTACTATTTCGAGCCACCCCCAGCAGGATGGGGATGGAAGAATGGTGGAGGCTGGGGAACAGGAGCCAATACTCCTGCAGTTCCAGTCGGCACGGGAATTGGCAACGCTTTCAGAAACCGCTCTAACCGGCCAATCATGATCTATCAGGTGGGAGCAGTTGGCACGCACATTATCGATGCCGAAGGAACCGTTGGATCCTCAGCAGTCGATGCTGCTCTCGGCGTTGATCCCACAGCCATTCAGCTAAACCCGTTCGAACAAGTATACTACGCAACCACAGTCCCGAGTTCCTGGAAGTTCTACGGTCTCTAGCAGTCTTCTGTTCGGAGTCAGCTTCGATGAGTTCTGTCGAACCAGCGGTCGCTGTGATGAATCTTCTCTACAACAACTGGTCGATCAGCAGCCCAGCACAGGACACAGCAACAGGCGGTATCGCCACCAAGGACCCGAGCAAGGTCCACTTCACCAACAGGTGGTTCGCACCTGTGCCGCAGCGCCTCCACCCCCACCAGATCACAGTTCGACCGCTCACAAAGCCCTACAAGCCCATCCAGGTCGGCAGTATCACAAAATACTCGAATTTCGAACAGATTGCCATCCACGTCTGGGTCCTTCCCAGCCCTCAGCTGACAATCGAGAATGCCCACGTGGACCTCTACAACATGCTGACGGAGATCCGTCGCATCATCAGAATTCTCGGAGAGACCGCCGGATCCGGAATACAACACCTCCTCCTAAGCCCGTGGCAGGACAAGAGCGAGCTCGACAAGGAAGCTCCACGCCTCCACATAGAAGCCCGAGCGACCGCGATCATCTTCGAGATGAGCACCAGCTGAGGTGAGACAATGAACAGAAAAATAGCCGTATTACTGATTGTGGCCAGCACTCTCGCTTTCGAAATCCCAGTCTACGCCGGGCTCGTCGCGACCCAGCAAACGACCGGTCACATCAGAATAATCAACGGAACGAACGCCGGAATCAGCGTAACACCGACCCTCCTCGACTTTGGCAACGTTACCTGGGGAACCACGGTCACGAAACAGATCACAGTTCTCAACACTGGAGACTGCGTCGAAAACATCAACGCTACAGCGACCCAGACAGCTCTCGTCTCCGGCTTCCTCTTCAAGGGACTCTTCCCAAGACACCAGATCGTCGTCAACGCTACCTATGACACCGCAGTATTCAACAGCCCAGGCGACTACTCGTTCACGATAGACTGGACAGCAACGTGCAGCTAGGTTCGAAGTCCTCCATTTTGTTCAAGTGCAACAACTGCGATGTAGAGGCGCCTATCGAAGAGCTCAGGGTAAGGCCTGAGCGCAACAACAACGTCTACGTCCTACGATATCACAATCGGGCTGAGAAGCCCCCCTTCTATCTCGAGATGCTTCTTTGCAATCGCTGCAAGTTGCTTTACCAGGACTGGCGACGAAACCACAGCAGTGCAGGGCGCCGTTCCAGTCTGCTCCACGATGATCAACTGCTCCCTCTTTCTAACTGGTTTCGAGAACAACTCGTGAAACAATACGCCGAAGCGAAAAGCCGCTTTTCCCTGGCGAGGTGGGAAATTCCACTTAGCGCCGAGCATCGTCAAATTATTGCCACAGCATAAGATCTACGTCGAAGTTTTCGGCGGCGCAGCTAGCGTACTTCTCGCCAAACCACCCAGCCAGATCGAAGTTTACAATGACCGGGATGGAGCGCTTGTCAATCTCTTTGAAACGTTGCGTAATCATCCTCTTCTCTTCCTCGAGCGGTGCGAATTTCTACTGTACAGTCGCGAACTGTACCAGCGATGGGGCAGTCAGCTCAAGAATTCTTTTCGCGGTGCTGACATCGACCGTGTTGAGGCGGCTGTTCGAACGTGCTACAGCATCACCAGCGGCTTTGTTGGGGATCCCACTAAAGGATGGGCTTTTGATCGCAGCGGCTCCCGAGGAGGCAGCCGCCGATGGACATCGATCTGGGAAAAAGTCGCTTTCATCAGCCAGAGAATGATGCACGTCAACATCGACTGCCTGGACTTCCGCGACTGCATCAACAACTGGGACACGGAACAGACCCTGTTCTTCCTAGACCCGCCGTACATGAACGTCGTATCCGAGGGCTACTACAGCTTTACCGAACAGGACCACGCGGACCTAGCACTGTTGCTAACCAACGCCAAAGGAAAATGGCTGATGACCTACAACGACAGCGAATCAACACGCGAACTCTACAAGCATTTCGAGATCCGGACAATCACATCGAGCCTTGCTTCCCAGAAAGTATCGCGAGGGACTCACAGAGTTCCCCTCAAACAATTGCTGATATCGAATTTCACAATAGGAGAATAGACAATGTCGATTACCCCGAGCGGCGGCTGGTTTGTCGTCAAGAACCCTCAGTACGTTGAGGAGACGACGTATGGAACATTCCCGACCAATCCTACCATGAACTGGATCGGCGCGGTCGACAACTTCGATCCCAAAGCCGACATGCAGAGCATCATGATCCCACAGGTCGGAACCGAGGACATCAAGTACATTCTAAAGGGGGCCGAGGTCTACACGATTGATATCGAGTTCGGTCTTCAAACTTCCACCTTTGCAAAATACGGAATTATCGGCCAAGGTGGTGGTACTGGGACCATTGACAAGAGTCTCAGCGTCCTGTTCAGCGCGAAACTGAACACAGTCGAGAACTTCGTTCAGATTCTCGGGTCCAGAATCGGGTCCTTCACGATCTCATCTCAGACTGGCCAATTAACAAAAGCGAAGTGTCAGCTCCAGGCAAAGGCCATAGCCGTACCATCAACCACCAACCCAATTGGAACGGGTGCATTTGCAACAGACCCCGCTACCAATCCATGGACATTCTACGATGGCGGGACGAACCCGGTCACGATTGGGGCGGTGAATCCTGATGTCCGAGAATTCTCAGTGACTTTCGAGCGGAACCTGGAGAGATTGCACGTGCTTGGGCAGAGCCAGCAGAAGTTCCTTCCGCCAAAACAGCGCCGGATAGCCGGGTCGTTCACGATTGTCTGGGAGGACGTCAACCAGTACACTAACTTGACCTCGGACACAGGCGTGACGATCACTTGGGTTCTAAAGACAGCCACCTCCACGGTGACTCTCTCAGGTTGCAAGGTCCACAAGCTGGACGACTTCAAGTTCTCGCCCACCGAGGTTGTCTACGAGAAGTACGGTTTCTCAGCCTTGACGGCGAGTATCACATGAGCTTTGAGCAGGTAGGAGTCATCGTTTGAGCAAAGAAGAAAACATAGACCAGGCTGCGGATGATCTGATCAAGGCACTGGAGTTCGTCGCTCGCAAGAACAACCTGACCGTCAACGCGGTAGGATTGTTGCTCCGTGTTGTTCTTCACGTCTGGGACCATGCCTTTCTTGGACCCGTGAACAGTGACACTATGGGCCGCTTTGTCGACAAGTTCCGTTGAAGAGATGGTGATTGTTTGAGCGTTCAAGTCACAGTTGAGAACGATGCGGATATTGCCCGTCTCATGCAAACCCTTCCCGCAGAAGCTTTTGCAGCGGTCCAGGATTGGGCGAAGGAGATTGCGTTTCGAGTTGCGGAGAGAGCGAAGGAGATTGTACCGGTCAGAACTGGTCATCTCCTTGAGAGCATCGGCCCTGTTTTCGGAGAAGATGTGGAGGACGTAGATTCAGATGGGTCTCCCAAGGCATTCGACCCGGTTCAAGTCGTTGCCGATACTCCATATGCGACTTTCGTCGAGTTCGGCACAAGCAAAATGGCGGCTCAGCCCTTCATGGCGCCCGCAGTTGAAGAGCTGGAGCCCGAATTTCTTGCTGGTGTTGACTCCATCTTGGAAGGACTTGGCCTCGAGCGAGCCGACGAATCGGAAGCCATAGGACAATGATCGAAATCAAAATCGGCCGTCCCTACGACGTCAAGTACCAGGGCACATATCATGTTTCCACTCTCACGGTTGCCCAGGCGAATGAGGCGCTGCGGAACCTTGCAAGTGGCAAGGACAAGATATCCTACATCAATGCGCTGATGAAAGCGAGCGTTACCGGACCAGTGGAGTTCACTGAAAAAACTATGCAGGAACTACCATACCGGCTCTACCGGGAGCTGATGGATAAGGTCCTTGAACTGAACGAGATATCAGTGGAGGAAGCAAATTTTTTGCCGAGCTCGCCTTCCGCGACACCGCCCTGATTCCTCAAGGGCACGAAGACGAGATCAGACGAGTCGTACGCTACCATATTTTCGGACAGGAATACGGCTGGACTCCTGACGAGGTCGATCGGCTCCCAGCGAAGATAGCCAGCGGCCTACTGGTTTTGTTCCACGTTTCTGCGGCCAGGCGACACTCCGCACACCAAGAACTCGAGGATAAGATGGGCAAGAAATGAACCTTCGAGTCATCGGTCTCTGGATCACTGGCCTCACAACTGGAATTTTCCTCATGGTCGTCGACGAGATCCTATCCCTCGCTCTCTATTGCGGCGTTGCTTGCGAGTACAGGATTCCGGTCTTGGGAATGTTCGCTCTCTGGGAGAGTTGGGAGCTCGCGTTTGCCTGCCTGGTTCTCAGCTCCGTAGCGTCACTCCTGTTCATTGGTGAGAAACAACGAGCGTTAGCGGACTAGGAACCATACATAGCCTCCGACTCATCTTCCACGGAGTCGACAGAGTCAGCAATGTGACGGACACGATCCAGAGCAAGGTCCGCGCCCTGGGCGGCGCCATCTCCATTCTTGGAGGCTCCGGAATTCTCGTTACGAATCTAGGAGAGCAGTTCGGGTTTCTCAGCAAGAAACAGGCTGAAGCCCTGGACAAGACGTTCTCCCTAGCTGCAGCAGTCGGCAGCCTGATCAGCA
>WNGG01028149.1_pt1 | contig 14977 bp, 16 predicted proteins | sample 5400661 | NCBI WGS metagenome assembly WNGG01 (sample SAMN13153372, study PRJNA577476) | soil metagenome | isolation source: 100 cm soil or saprolite under Garry oak tree replicate 1 | place: USA:California | collected 2016-06-15
CCTCGGGCCGCTGGACCTGCAGGACCTGTACGCAGACCTGCTGGCACCGAAACGGGGGCTGGGGGCAGGGACAGTGCGGAACCTTCACCTGGTCCTGGCGCAGGCCTTCTCCCAGGCCGTGCGGTGGGGCCTCCTTGACCGGAGCCCCGCCTCCGGGGTACAGCCTCCCCGCCCTCGCCGCCCCGAGCGACCCTCGGTCGATGCGGCCGGGGCTACCCGTATCCTGGCCGCCGCCCGCGGCACGGCCGTCGAGCTCCCGGTGGCCATGGCGGTCGCAACCGGGATGCGCCGGGGGGAGATCCTGGCGCTTCGATGGGCCGATCTGGACCTCGACCGGGCGATGGCCCAGGTCCGGCGCACCCTGCAGACGGCCGGGGGCGACCTCCGGTTCGAGGAGCCCAAGACCCCCCGGTCCCGGCGGGCCGTGGCCCTGCCCCGGTTCCTGCTGCCCTACCTGGAGCGCCAGCGAGGAGACCAGGCAGCCCGGCGGAGGGCCTGCCCGGCGTGGGTGGAGATGGACCTGGTGGTGGACCGGGGGGATGGAGGCCCGGTGAATCCCGACACCCTGTCCTCGGGGTGGTACCGGATCAGGCGCAAGGCGGGCATTCCCCAGGTTCGCTTCCACGACCTCCGCCACGCCCACGCCACGCTCATGCTGGTCAAGGGGATCCACCCCAAGGTCGTCTCGGAGCGCCTGGGGCACGCCACGGTGGGGATCACCCTCGACCTGTACTCCCACGTGCTCCCCTCCATGCAGACGGAGGCGGCCCGGGCCTTCGACGAGCTGTTCGGCTCCGCTAGCTAAGAGGTCCATGAGGCCGAGCATTTCTCAGGGATGCGCAGGGGCGAGCGGATCCCGCTCGCGTCGTCTATAACCCCGGTCAAGCGCCGATCCCGCCTCGTCCTCCGGTCCCCGCCCTTGGCCGCCGTTCGGATCGTCTCAACCGGACGGCTCTCGCCCAACGCACTCACCCGGGCATGGAGGGCCGACTCAAGTCCACGACCCCATGTCCCGCCAGGACCACTCCTTGTCGATGCTGAACGGCAGGGCGACGATCGGGTCGAATCTGTGCGCCGCGAGGGCCTCGAACGCCCCGGCCAGGGCATCGACCTGGTCGTCGTGAGCGGCCGAGGGAAACGCCACCACCTCGTCCAGGAACTCGGTGTTCCAGCTCCCCCGGGCGATCCACAGGTGCCCGGCCTCTGCCCGGGCGGCCACCGGGGCGACCCTGGTCTCCTTCGAGCCGGTCGCCCGCACACCCCGCACGTCGAAGGACGGCAGCACCGTGCGGAGGTAGTAGTCGACCACGCTCGCTCCGGAGGATCCCGGTTCCTGCTCGATGCGGATGGAAGGTTCGGGCAACTTCGCCTCTTTGGCCCAGATCCGGTCTTCCTCAGCGGTCGAGCGAATGAGCTGCTCGACCGCGAGCGGCGAGGACCGGGCTCGGCGCACGTCGATCACGAACCACCGGCCGTCCTCCGAGCGCCCGAGGAGCACCCCTGCGGTGTAGTCCGGGTCGGAGGCGCGCCCCGCCTCGGTCGCCGCGAGGTCCCAGAACCGGCACATCCGGATCTTCTCGCGGGGGAGATCCTCGCGGCTCATGGCCCGCTCCGCGAACCACTCGGAGCGAAACAGCCCGATCTCGGCACGAACGGTCCAGTCCCCGTAGCGGAGCTGGCGGTACACGACCGGCCCCAGCTCCTTGAGCGAGGCCTCGTAGGCCTCCCGGTCCAGGTAGGGGTTGTCCTCGAGCCGGGCCGGGATGAAGACCCGACCGCGCTTCCTCCCCTCGAGGATGAACCGGCGCCGGCACCACTCCAGGCCCGGCCCGTACGGGTTCGAGGCCGAGCGCATCCGAAGGGGGATGGACGCGTCGTGGCCCCGCCGGAGCCTCGAGAACAGGAACCGGTACTTGTCCTCGGAGAAGTCCGTGACCTCGTCGACCCCGATGAAGTGGTACTCGGCCCCCTGGAAGTTGCGCTCCGCCCCGTCGTCTTGGAGGTGGCGAAACGTGAGCGTGGCCCCGGAGGGGAACCGCCACTGGTGATCGGCGGCGCTCCACGCGGCGTCGGTGGGCCCGAGCCACTCCCCGGCCCGCTGCATGAGCCCCCCGGGCTGGGCCAGCATCTGGTAGTTCTCACGAACCACCACCGCCGCGTAGCGAGCCACGTCGACGTATTGCAGGGCGGCCATGAGCAGGGCATCGGACTTTCCCCCGCCGGCCGCTCCCCCGTACAAGGCCTCGAGGCCCGGGACGAGCAGAAAGGCGCTCTGATTCGGGGTGGGCCGATGGGGGATGTAGCGGGTCATCCGGGGCACCAGACGCTTCAGCAACGCCGGGTCGAGGTGGCGGCTCCCCTTGGTCACGACTCCCTCCTGAGCTCCGCTTGCCGCCCGGTGAACGACTCCCATCTCCTGACGGCGACGTCCACGTAGCGGGGGTCGATCTCGAGGGCGAAGCACCGCCGGTGAAGGAGCTCGCTGGCGATGATGGCGGAGCCCGAGCCCGCGAAGGGATCGAGGACCCGGTCGCCGGCCACCGAGCTGTTCGCGAGGCATCGCCGGATGAGCTCCACCGGCTTCGCCGTGGGGTGATTCGGCGACGTCTTGGGACGGGGCACCTCGAACACCGAGGTCTCGGCGTTGCCCCCGTGCCACCCGTCGTGGCCCCTTCCCCACGGCGCGCCCGTGGGCTTGAAGGCGTACAGAATCGGCTCGTGCCGGTAGTGGTAGTCGGCGTGGCCGAGCACCATGGAGTCCTTGAGCCACACCAGATGCTGCCGGATCCGCCAGCCCTGGACCGAGACGGCCTCGGCGAACGTAGCCGCCGCGGCCCCGGCCGGGGAGCACACGTAGATCGGCGCCCCCGGGCGAAGCACCGCATCGACCGCGGCGAACGCGGCCCGAAGGAGCGGGGCGAGCTCGGCCGGGTCGTCGTGGGCGATCTGGAGCCGATCGGGGGTCTTGCCGACGTAGGCGACGCCGTAGGGCGGATCCGTCCACAGCACGTCGGCGTCGTACCCGTCCATCAGGCGGGCCACATCCCCGGGATCGCGGGCGTCGCCGCACACGAGTCGATGCCCTCCCAGGATCCACAGGTCCCCCCTCGCGGATCGTGGCCGGTCGGGAAGGGGCGGGGCGGCGTCGGGGTCAACGACGGGGCGGGGTGGGCGAACGCCCGATCGGGCCGCCAGGTCGTCCAGGAGCTCGGCCAGGGCCGGCCCGTCGGGACTCAGCCCATCCAGCAGCTCGGCCAGGGCGTGTTGGCGGCTCCCGGCGAGCGCGGCGATGGGATCGAGCGTGGCGAGGAGGGTGTCCGCCTCCCGCTCGGTCACGTCCAGCACCAGCACCGGGACGACCTGGTCGGGGTCGAGGCTCTGCCGAAGGTGCCCGTCGATGAGGACGAGGCGACCGTCCACGTCCCGGGCCAGCAGGACGTCGGCGTACCCGATGGATTCCAACAGCTCCTGAAGCGCCCGGCGCTGTCGCTCGGGGTGCCGGCGCCAGTTCTTGGGGTTCGCGACGAGCTCGGCCGCCTTCACCCGGCGGAGCCCCACGATGCGGTCGCGGACTCCCTCCCTCCTGCCGTCAACCTTGTCGGGTTCCTTCATGGGGGTGCTCTCCTCTCTCGGTGTCCCAGGGGTCGATCACGCCGGCTTCGATCAGCAGGCGCACGGTCTCCGCGAGCTCCTGAACGGACGGCTCCGCGGCTACAGTCGCCTCCGGGGCCTCGGGCACCGGATCGGGAACGGGGTCCGTCCACCCCTCCCGCCCGGGGCGCGACCGAGCGGCCCGGCCCAGCCAGAACTTCGGATCCTGCTCGGCCACCTCGATCTCCCTTCCGGCCCGGGCTCGAGCCTTGGCCTCGCGCACGTGGGCGGCGAAGCGTTCGAGCTCTGGGGTCCAGGGGCGACTGGGGTGCCGACCCTCGCCTCGTGCCATCCAGTCGCGAAAGGTCCGGTCGTCGATCCCCGCGGCCTCGGCGGCGATGTAGTCGAAGGCCCCCGCCTCGATGTAGGCGAGGATCCGCCTCTCGATCTCCGGGGTGAGGCCGATCGTTCCGACCGGCCGTCCCCGACGCTTGGACGTAGAGATGCGCCTGTTGGTGGTCACGATTCCGACCATGGCAGGCGGAACCGCAGGCCAACAACGCCCTTCAATCGTGCACGAAAGCATCAAGGGTCTTACCATACACTTGACGCCTTTTCGGGTGGCGGATAGGCTCTATCTATGAAGCAGCCGCTGTTCGTGACCTCTTCCCGGTGGGAGCCGATGGGGCTCGTGTGCCGCTCCTGCGGCGCCCGAGGCCCGGCCCGTCGCCGCGACGAGGCGTGGATCGAGGTTCCGATGGACGATGGCTGGGTGGCCGCCTATCGCCTGGTGGGCAGGCGAGGCCAACCCGTGATCGCCGAGGTTCGCCTGTTCCCCAACGAGTCCACCCGGGAGATCGCCGGGCAGTGGAGCGGCGAGTCGGCCTCGGTCCCCCTGGGCGGCGTGCCCGGTCGGATCCTGCGGCGGCTTCGCCTCCGCGACGCGATCGAACTGTTCCCGCAGTTCGTGGCGAACTGGCAGAGGCGCCACGGTAAGGGTCCCGCGAAGGCCGTCCTGGGACGGGTCAGGCTGTCGACTTCGAAAGCGGTGGCCCGACGACCGGTCGGCCGCGCAGGTCACCCGGACGAGTTCTACGTCAGGTGGGCCCAAGCCTACCTCGATCGAATCAGCGCCGGGAGTCCTCACCCCGTGAGAGATCTGAGCGAGGATCCGCCGACCCCAATCGAAGGCTTCGTTTCAAGAGGTGACTACGTCGATCCCGAGACGGTGCGGGCGATCCTCAATCGGGCACGCAGGAGAAAGCTCCTCACGGAGGCGCCCCCCGGACGCCCAGGGGGCGAGCTCACCCCACGAGCCCTTGCGGTCCTGCGCCGGCAGGGCCGCTAGGATTCGGGCGCGGCCACGTCGACACCGCTGGGCCCATCCCTAGGCCGGATCGCGAGCTCCGGCTTCCCAGGTCGAAAGTTCGCAACCCGCCGCGAAAACGACCGGGGCTACGTATCACGGAGGTAGATCGGCTGGAGCGTCCGCTTAGCTTCGATCTGGAAGGCTTCCCAGTAGGACCGCCCCCATCCATAGATCCGGAACCGGCGGTCGAACGCTTCCCAGAGCGCCAGCAACGCGACGCCGATGTTGTTCGCGATGGGCACCTCGTCCACGCGCGGCTTCATCAGCGTGATGTCGGGGTGGCCTGCGACAGTGCCGACGCGTTCGAGCCGCGTAACGATGCCGTGCTGCGTACCATGCGCCACGGCTGAGAGATCGCGGTAGGCAACCTCCCCCTTATCGCCAAGCTGGGCCCTGATGACGTCGATGGCCGTGGGGATGGCTGCCTGTTCGACATGCAGGGGAATGCCCTTCCTGTTGGTGGTCACGACGAATCCTGTCGAGGCGAGTCCGTGGACCAATCGATCAAGTCGTTTCTTGGAGTGGGCTTGAATCGCAGGAATCGGTATGCGTCCCTGCTCCTTGAAGTTTGCGATCCGTTCGCTCAGTCCCCTGGCCACCCGCGTACGGGTATCGACGCCGGGATCCAGGAGCCACCAAGCTCTGGCCGAGGTCTCGATCACCGTGCGCGCGCTGCCGGCCGACCCGAAGATGTTCGGTGGCTCCTCCAGCAGGCGAACCAGCGACTGGATGTGGTCAATTCCGGCACCCAGCCGCATCAGCGCCACGGAGTAGGTCGTCTGCACTGGGTGGTCGTTGAGCGGCGATGCAAAGTTGCTCTCCTCGGCGATCTCTCGGGCCGCTGGTGAGCCCAACGCCGGATCGAAGCCACCGCGGTCAGCGATGGTGCGGCCAACTGCCTCCACGGTGCCATCCAGCACCGTACGAAGCACCCCCAGAACGCCGTCTTCCATTTCCTGAGACACCACCTCGAAGGGCAGTCACCAATACCATTCCACACCACGCGGTGCCTCTTAACCCTGCCCTTGGCGCGACAAGGGACCCAGCCATCGATCTGCTGGCCCTCATCCTGGAGAGGGTTTTGTGCCGCCCGACCGGCACGAAATACGAAGACCGTTGGGCGGCACAAATGGCACGGAAGGGCCCCGCATGCCGTTTCCTAAACCGTGTGCGGAGGTTCGATTCCTCCCGGGGGCACGGAGTGGTGTCGACTCTGGTCCGACTCACGAAGGTACAAGCGGATCGGGCATTCGATAGCCAGTTCCCGAGCGGCCAAGGCCCCGCTCTGCGGGTCCACCCCGAAGCCCGCCGACGCGTGGCGCGATCAAGGGAAGAGGGAGAGAATCGACCCTCTTCCTTCGACGGAGGAGGGATCCCCTCGGCTGGTGGCTGAGTTCCTGATCGACTTCGAGGACGGGCCAAAGCTCGGGATCCGGGTCAGGGACGAAGGGGGCTGTCGGATGCGATCCCCGACGCGGATCGATGAACCGCTCCGCTGCGATCTCTGCGGACGAAAGGTGACCGAGAAGGCAGCGATCATCGGGTTCGGGCGCGTGAACTGCCAGACCTGTGAGGAATGGGCGACGGGGCAATGCCTGGAGTGCGGGGGCGACCTGCATGGCAAGGCGTCCGGAAGGCCATGTACCTGTCAGCGCGACGAGAAGACGCTCGCGGCCGCGCTCACCGAGGACGGGTTCGACGCGTTTGTAGGGGCGCTCGGAGGAGGTCTCATCGGCGTCACGGTCTCACTCGGCACTCGGCGCTACGCCCTGATTACCCGCCACGAGGGGCCGTGGATCATTGGCCCGCACACAGACGACGAATTGGACGAGGTCTTGTTGCGGGGCCACGAAGAAGCGTGCCCCGGCGTTCTTGCTGCCGAGGCCGCGGAGTGGGCGGTCCCAACGCTTCGCACTGCTGCCGCTGCCAGACGCGAAGCTCAGGATGGGGCCTGTCTGGACCGCTCGTCGGATCGAGCCCTGGATCACACGTACGAAGGCACGGCGGAAGGACCCCGGATCCGACACTCGGGTCCGCGCTTCTGATCGGGCGGCCGCCGCCATGCTCGGAGATCTGCTCGGCAATGGGGACGGCGCGGACGAGCAGGATCACGACGGACTGAACGGGTCGTGAGCACGCCGAGCAGGTCCTCGCCGACGCGAGCCGGCAGCGGCGCACGTACATCCGACGGCGCCACGTGCACCAACTGCGACCGGGATGCGGCCTTCCTTCGGGGTGAGCGACCGCCGTACGAAGCCATGCATCCTCGCATTCGGGTCGTGGATCTGTTCGCCGGGTGCGGCGGACTTACCATTGGGGTGGCGGAGGCCGCCCGGGCGCTCGGCCTCGGGATCGACGTCCGGCTGGCTGTCGACTTTGACGCCGACGCAGCGTCGGTGTACCGGGCGAACCTTCCCGAGGCGGTCGTGCAGGAGGTCGGAGTCGAGATCCTTTTCGATGGCGCCGTCGGTGCGCCGCCTACGGCTGCGGAGAACAGGATCAAGCGGAAGGTTGGTCGGAGCGCGATTGTGGCCGGCCCGCCTGCAGCGAAGCCCAGCGACCATCAGGGTGAGGAACGATCGCTTTGTGCGGGCTGATCCAGTTGGTAGGGCCTCGCGGACTGCTGCAGCAGCTGCGCCGGGGGTACGTGGCCGATCTCTCCGTGCAGCCGCCTGTTGTTGAACCAGTCGATGTACTCGAGCGTGGCGAACTCGACCTGGTCGGGGGTGCGCCACGGTCCCTGCCGACGGATCAGCTCGGTCTTGTACAGCCCGATCGCGGACTCGGCCATCGCGTTATCGAACGAATCTCCGACGGACCCGACCGAGGGTGCGATCCGGTGTTGGGCCAGGCGTTCGGAGTAGACCACCGAGGTGTACTGGGCGCCCGCATCGCTGTGATGGATGAGCCCGTCGACCGAGGCGCCCCGGCGCCACACCGCCATCTCCAGGGCCTCGGTGGCCAGGGACGCTCGCAGATGGGTGGCGATCGACCAGCCGAACGATCATGCGGCTGAACACGTCCTCGACGAAGGCCACGTAGGGGCGATGGCGCACGATGCTCGGCTCCTCCTGATCGAGCAAGTGATTCCACCCGGCAATGAGCCGTCGCTCAGCAAGCTCTACGACCTCCACATGCTAGTGCTGAGCGGAGGCCGCGAGCGCCGTGAGGACGAGTACCGAGACCTGCTTGCGGTCTCCGATCTTCAGCTTGAGAGGATCATCCCCACCGAGGTCCCTCGCAGCGTTATCGAGGCACTACCGCGGTAGGGCATATACCGTTGCCGGGGATCCGAAGGCCCCTATCACGCTGCTCAGCCTCAGGTCCGTGCCCCCGACAGCCCGGCCGGCGGCAGGCTGCGAAACGGCCAAGGCAGTCAGCTCCGAAGATCAAGAGTCGCAAGCCCTAGGGAGCGTCAAACTGGTGATCTCGGCGAACCTGGCCATCCAAGATCGCGTGGACGACGCGCGGCTTTTGTGGGCTCAGGGCTTGGCGCAGGCGGAGGCTGCCCAACGAACGCGGTGATCCCGGCTTCGACAGCTCAGGCGACGTAGGCCACGGTCGTAAACTCCGCGACCCCGTCAGTGCTATCGGTGGTGCCGGACACGTATGCAGTGCTCGAACTCGCTGCAATCGACCACGCGGTGCCCGGCCCGTATCGGCTCCACCACTGAACACTCCCCGTGGCCGCGTCATAGGCGATCGTGTAGAAGTCGAAGTTCACGCTTGTGCTGAACCCGGTGACGAATACCGTGGTGCCATCGGGGTTCATCGCGATGGAGGTCGGTTCGTCGTCCTGTCCTCCGTCGTAGCGTTGGAGCCAACGAAGCGCCCCGGTCGCCCCGTCGTAGGCGACGGTTGCGTAGTCGCAACTCGACTGACAGCTCGGTCCGGTGACGTACACCGTGTCGCCGTCGGGCTTCGCAGCCAAGGCGCGGGGCAGGTCCGCTCCCCCGCCGTTGTACCTGGCCACCCACTTTCGACTCCCGGCCTTCGTATAGGCGATGGTGGCGAAGTCCTCCTCGTTGATCGTCCCTGGGCAATCGCTCTGGGCGCTGACGAAGGTAGCGCGTATTCCCGATGAGGATGCTCTCGGACTCCCCCCCACCTTGATGTCCTCGCCGGAGAGGACCGCGAAAAACTCATCCTCCTGGCGCCCAAGAGATTCGCCTCACCGTTCCACATCCATCGACTAGGGCGAGACCGTCGCCAGATACGTGTTCGCCATATCGGTGGCCGTCGTCTGGATGAAGAACGGCAGGAACGTCGTCCCGCTCGACGTCAGGCCCTCCCACTCACCGATGAAGTCGCCGCGGGCGGTCTGCGGGGCCTGATCCATGTCGAACGGCCCGGCCACGTGGTTCTCGGCCCAGCTCGACGCGTCCGTGCAGTCCTGGTTGGCATGACAGTGGATCAGCCAGTAGTCCGTGAGCAGGCCGGGATCCGGCGTGTTGCTCCGGAAGTCGTAGTAGGTCACCGCCACGGTCCCGTCCGAGGCCACATCGACGGATGGCGGGACTCCACGGTCGGGTCCGACCTCGATCGGATCCGACCAGGTCAGGCCGCGATCGGTCGACCGGATCAGCTGCACGTCACAACACGTGTTGAAGTTCTTGGCTGCTCCCTGCTCGACGTCGAAGATGTCGACCAGCGTTCCATCCGCCAGGACGGCGATCTGATGGGCCGTGGTGAAGATGTTGCCCTGGGGTGCGTAGATCGCCCGAGCGGGCTCCCATGTGGCTCCACCGTCGGTCGAGCGAGAGAAGAAGCCGTCGCCGCGGAACGAGAACGCGTTGTTCCCTCCGCCACCCTGCGTGTTCCCGGGCAGCCGGGCTCGGTTCCACACCGCGTAGACGTAGTTCGAGTCAAACGGGTCGGCCGTGATGAACGGCCGGGAAACCGACGCGTACGGCGGGATGTTGGGGTGGGTCAGGTCCAGGGTGATCGGCTCGCTCCAGCGGTCCCCGCCATCGGTCGACTTGCTGACCAGGATCGACGAGGGCGTCGCGGCCGGATCGCCAACGGGGCTGAGGGTCCAGGCGATGAAGTACGCATCACCGTTGGGCGCGAACGCGACTCGAGGGAGCCAGCCGCGCTGGTAATCGCCACCGTTTGCAGGAGTGCCGCCCGAGCAGATCGTGAAATGGGGCCACGTGGCCGTCCACGTCTGTCCGCCGTCGTGGCTAACGGCGGCGACGTCCCCGCGGCCGCCGTTCGTCGACCACCAGTCCTGGATGTACACCCCAATGATGTTGCCCGGATCGGTGGGGTTGACGGCCACCCATGGCGTCTCCTCGGCGTTAAGGTAGTTGATGTCCGACGGGGAGCGGTAGAAGGCGGAGATGTCGCAGGCCGCGAACGGGCTATCGCCGTTTGCGGGCGGGCTCGGAGTCCCGGAGGCCTGATACACGGAGGTGGTCGTGTACGGCCCGGCGGACGCAGGGAGGGCCAGAACCCCTGCCGTGAGCCCGACCGCTGCGAGGACGACCGAACGAGGCAGGTGCGTAGGCATGGTTTCCTCCCCTGTAGCAGCTGGACGGCCCATCTTCCTGCCGATCGAAAACCGCAGTCAAGCTTCCGTGCGTCGAGCGGCAGTTGAGGTCGCCGGTCGTGACGTCGCACGCGTTCGCCGGAGATCTGTCAACAAGACGCAGGCCGTGTCAGGCCCAGTGAGTAATCTTGCTTGGTTGCGGACGGGGAAAGGAGACGAGAGCAAATGCCGACAGGAACTCTGAAGTGGTGGCCGTTCGCGGATCCACCCGTCGAATCCGATGACATTCCGGTCAGATGAGGATGTACGCAAAGAGAGCTTCAACGGCTGGGATCACCCGCGTGACAGCATCGACGTCATCGAATTCCAGACCGTGCTTGGCGCCCTGCAGGAACCCGAGGATGTCGAGCAGTCCCAAGGTGAAACGGCGTGCTGGGTTCGGATCTCGTTTCGCCCGGAGGAGCACGTAGCTGACTCGAAGAGCACGGGTCGGTCGACCATCCTCCGTAAGGTCTGAGGTGGGTCGTTGACTCTCGCCATGCCACGTGAGGACATCGGCCTCGGGTGCGGCCAATCTCAGGAACCAGTCGATGACCTCGATGAGGGAGTTCGCGGCTTGCGACCGGTGACCGTCCCGCAAGACATCGGGATCAACGTGGCGGAGGGATACCTGACCTCGCTGCACACCCACGACGCGAGCGGCATCATCCACATCGAGTCGCCGACGTCCCGTACCTTCACGCTCGGTGAAGTGTTCGATGTGTGGGGGGTGCGGTTCAGCACCACCTGTCTCGGCGGGTACTGCAATGGTGGTTCGCGACGGGTCTGGGTGTTCATGAACGGTCGGCAGGTCACGAGTGACCCGCGCAGGATCCAGCTCGCCGCCCATCAGGAGATCGTGGTGGCATACGGCACGAGCCGGGAGCTCCCGAGTCCGATCCCGAGCAGCTACTCGTTTCCGACCGGACTGTGAAGGTCGCGAACGGCTACCCATTGTGGTTCCACAGCAGGGCGCCCTCGAGCTCGCTGGACGCACGCAATACCCTCCCCATCGCGCCAGACAACAGCATGTGTGGAATCTGCTCTGCTGATGCGATGAAACCTTCGCCCTCTCTCGTCGACGGCGTCTGACCAATGGGGGCATCCGCGCGGGCCGGCCGGACCGCGCCTCCGCAGGCCCAAGGTCGCCGCGACCTGATGACCATTCTCTCGATCCAAGGGCTCCGCGCCTTCCTCTACGGCTTCGGCAGCATCCTCATCGGTTCGGAGCTCTCACAGGCCGGATACGCCGATGCGACGGTCGGGCTGATCTTCACCACGATGCTCGCCGGCTTCGCCCTCATGTCGATCGCCGTCGGGAGCAGGGGAGATCGGATCGGTCGCCGACGCCTTTATGCGGGGCTGCTCCTGCTCATGGCGGCGGCGGGCTCAGTGTTTGCCCTCACGCGATGGGTGCCCGCCCTGATCATCGCGGCCCTCACGGGCACGGTAAGCGTCGAGGCCAACGAGTCCGGGCCGATCACCTCCCTCGAGCAGGCGATGATCGCCCAGTCCACCGAGGGAATCGCCCAGCGAAACCGCGCGTTCGGCAGGTACAACGCGATCGCCTACCTGTTCGGTTCCTTGGGCGCGCTCGCGGCCGGTGGACCGGACTTCTTCAGGCGGTTCTTCCCTGCGCTTCCCGCCTCGGAGCGGTTCCTCCTGATCTATCCGGTGGTCGGCGTGGTAAGCGCGATGCTCGTCATCCGCCTCTCCCGACGAGTCGAACGAGGCGAGGAGCTCACCGGCGAACGACGGTTCCCGCTCGTCCGGTCGAAGAGGACCGTGGCGGGGCTTGCCAGCCTGTTCGCACTCGATTCGTTTGCCGGAGGCTTCGTCGTGAACGCCTTCATCGTGTTCTGGTTCGAGCGGAAGTTTGGCGCATCGACGGAGGCCATGGGGTTGATGTTCTTCGTCGCGGGGTTCCTCCAGGCCGCCTCCTCGATCGCCGCGGGGTGGCTCGCCAACCGGGTCGGTCAGCTCAAGACGATGGTGTTCACCCACCTCCCATCGAACGTGCTGCTTGTCCTGGTGCCGTTGATGCCGTCACTCGGTCTCGCCATCGCGATGCTGCTCGCACGGTTCGCGATCAGCCAGATGGACGTGCCCGCCCGGCAGTCATACGTGGTGAGCGTCGTCGATGCGGAGGAGCGGACGGCCGCGGCCTCGTACACGAACACGGCTCGCTACGTGGTTCGTCCGGGCGGAGCTGCCCTCGGCGGCTGGCTCACCGGGATCTGGGCAGCGGGACCGTTCATCGCCGCGGGCTCTCTGAAGATCGTCTACGACTTCGTGATCTGGACGACGTTTCGACGCGTCCGCGAGCGCGACGACCCAGAGGTTCACACCTAACCGAGAGCCCAGAGCTCAGGCCGGGTCCCAGGCCGCTTCGAGGCCGAGGAGCCATGGCGCGATGGGAGCTTCTGGACTGATGGGAGAAATGCGCAGCCTCGCGATCGACCCCGTAGGTCGTCATCTGGAGCTCTCAGTCCGCCGCTGTCATAGTTCGAGATCGTGGCTCTCCCCGAGGACTACTGGGCCTCGTTCGAAGCGACGGCGGCCAGCCTCGCTGAAGTGCTGGACGCCGTTCGGATGATTTCCGCGTACCAAGCGAGGACGGGGGCGAGGTTCGCGTGGCGCGGAGTGTCGAACGCGCGGTGGCCCCTGTACTCCTCCGTGGTGCGGGCATATCTACGACGAAACAGGAACATTCTTCCTACGGAGCGGCAACTGCGAGTCTTCGAAGCGACCATCCTCGGTGAGGCCAGAAGCTGGGGCCTCGATTGGCATTCGAGCGGGGGGCTCTTGACAGCCCTGGAGCTTCTCGCCGCGCTGCAGCACTACGGCGTCCCAACCCGGCTGGTTGACTTCACCTTCAGTCCTCTTATCGCTCTGTGGTTCGCCGCAGAGGGAGAAGAGGAAGAAGATGGGCGATTATTCGCCATCGATATCTCAACTCGGCCAGTGGACCGACTTGATGCCGAATCGTCCGAACCCTGGTGGTTGAGAATCGGGCCGGGGGCCGCCACTGCTTGGACTAAGGAGTCTTGGGTTTGGATCCCCCCGCCGTTTGAACCTCGCATCGTCCGGCAGCAGGGCTGTTTCCTAATGGGGGGCATCCCCTCGACCCAACCACAGCGAAGCGTTCGACGGGGACGGGGGTGGCGCCTCCTTCGGGCAAACGAGGTCAGGGCATGCATGTCCCTGCCGTTCCGGCTGATCACGTACCAACAGGCAGTATCGGCCTTCGCGGGTCAGCGGCTTCGAGGGCAGCCGCCGCGGGCGTTTACGCTACGCGTGAGGAACAAGCGTGAGATCCGAAAACAGCTCGATCAGGCGTTCGATCTTTCGCATCGATCTCTTTTCCCAGACTTCCCAGGCCTTCGTCAGTACGGAAGGTCATTCGCGTGAGCCTGGATCGAGCTTCCTCCGGCGGAGTCCGAGGCCGCGTACGAGCGGGCGCGTGGGTGGGGACTACAAGCCCGGACGAAGATTTTTTGCCTTTCGTCGCTGCGGGGATGCTCGGGGCTTGTTCGCCTTCTTGAGCAGGCGCCGATTTGGCGAGCGAGCATCACGCGAACTTATCGGTGAACGACGTCGCCCTCGACGTCCGGCTGGCCGTCGGATCCTTGACGTCACCGTTGCTCATGTCCGTCGGGGTCCACCGTGAGACTGCACCTCGTCCCGGTCGACGGCTTGCGATAGGGAGTTCCGACGGTCAACATCCTGGCACCGAAGAAGGGAGGATCATGCATGCGAGGGTGAGCACCTACGAGGGTCCGCCCGGCCAGACCGACGAGGAGGTCGAGGAGATCACTCGGCGGCAGGAAGAGGGCGTCTTGCCCACGGTCCGACAGCCTGGACGGGTTCAAGGGAGTGATCGCTCTCCTGGATAGGAACACGGGCAAGGCCCTGAGCATCACCTTGTGGGAGAGCGAGCAGGCCATGCGGGGAAGCGAGGAAGCGGCGAACGCTACCAGGGCTCAGGCCGCAGAGATAGCCAGCGAGAAGATCGGGAACATCGAGAGGTTCGAGGTCACCCTCTGGGAGATGGCCTAACCGACCGGTTCGACGGGACGCGCCTCAGCTACCCGCGAAGCGAGAAGTTCCCGTTCATGACTCCCCGGGCGCAGGCATCAGCCCGAGCTGCGTGCTGCTCGCCCGCGACGTGGGCGTTGGGGCGTGCGCCGCGTCGCCGATTAGCTGGCGTCGGGGTTAAGCGACGAGAAACGGGCCCGCGCATGGCGAGCACCTCCCTGTGGGGTGCATTTATTCGAACACGGCGCTGAGCAGTACAAACGTGACGGGACGACCGATCGCTCCCACCGCGGTACGAAGGTGGAGTCAATGGGCTCCGGCCGGAATCGTCCCGGCTACAGCCTGATGACCTCGACGGTGCCGGCGGCCACCGCCGCGAGCCGGCGGAGATCACGGGGATCGCTCGTCAGCACGACGTCTCCTCGCCTCGCCGCGCCGGCCACCACCGC
>WNGG01004874.1_pt1 | contig 14976 bp, 10 predicted proteins | sample 5400661 | NCBI WGS metagenome assembly WNGG01 (sample SAMN13153372, study PRJNA577476) | soil metagenome | isolation source: 100 cm soil or saprolite under Garry oak tree replicate 1 | place: USA:California | collected 2016-06-15
GATGGCGGTCGCGCTGTTCATTTCCGCGCTGCTCGTGGGTGGATATGCCTGGCTTGGTACCCTGCCTCTGCTGATGTCGTTCGGTTGGTGTCTGGCGAGTGCAGCCCGGGCCCGCATCGACCCACGCTTCAGCGGCTGGTGCGCCCGGCTGCTGGTGGCGCTGCTGGTCTATCTTGGGCCGCTGGTGCGTAGCTTTGAACGGTACCGCTGGCGGATACGTGGGCTCACCGAGGTCGAGCCGATTCACTTCGCTGTGACCGGGCAAGAACCCGAGATTTCATGGCGTGAGCGGGCGCTGCGGTTATCGTATTGGAGCGAGCAGGGGCTCGAAAAAGAGAACGTGTTGTACGGACTCATGGAGTTCTTGCTGCCGCGCAAGTACCTGATCGCGTTGGATCAGGGCTGGAGTAGCTGGGATCTGGAGGTGTCACGTGGGCTCTGGTCCAAGGCCCAGGTGAAGCTCGGCGCCGAGAATCACGGCGGGCTCAAGCGCCTCCTGCGCGTGCATTGCGGGGTGCGGATGTCCCAGCCCGCGCGCTTGGCGCTGCTCGGGTATGTGATCCTGGGCGGGATTGGCGCGCTCCTGGGAATCGGGGAGCTCGTCATTGCCGCGACCCTCGTAGGCTTGGTGAACTTGGAGGCGATTGTCTACGAAAATTTCCGCCTCGGTCGAGTCATGTGTCATGCCTTGGAGATCGTGGCGCAGCGGATTGGCCTCTCGCCGGTCTATAAGAACGGTAAAGCCTGTAATCTATGACCGCGTCGCTCAGACGGAAGGTGCTTGCCTCCTTGTGGCCCTACCGGGCGGCGCTGAGCTTCGCTGTCGTCCAAGTCGCGCTTATCAGCGGAGCGGAGCTGCTCAAGCCCTGGCCCTTCAAGTTCATTATCGATTACGTGTTAGGTGGACAGCCGCTCTCTTGGCCTGCGGTGGCAGGCTGGTCGCGCGAGGCCCTGCTCTTGGCTGCCTGTAGCGGGCTGGTCGGTATCTATATGGCGCTCGGCGGGCTCACCCTCCTCAACAACTATACGACGATCCGCATCGGGCAGAGCATGGTAAACGACTTGCGCGGGGCGCTGTACAACCACTTGCAGCGCCTCTCGCTCGCGTTTCACAACCGCCGCCAGGTCGGCGATCTGCTCTACCGCGTCACCGCTGACAGCTATGCGATCCAAACTTTGACGATGAACGGGATCTTTCCCATCCTTACCTCGTTGGGCTTGTTGGTCGGTATGACCCTGGTGATGTTGCGCCTCGATTGGCTGTTGACGCTGCTCGCCCTGGGCGTATGCCCCCTGCTATTTGGGACGATCTCAGTCATGAGTAGCCGCATCAACGCGGCGGCTACCACGGCACGCGAGCGCGAGAGCGCGATCTATTCCCTGGTACAGCGGACAATGACGGCGATCCGGGTGATCCAGGCCTTTACCAAAGAAGAAGAGGAGCACCGGCGGTTTATGGCCGCGAGTGCAGAGAGCCTCTCGGCCAACCTGCGGCTCTACAATTTGCAGACCTTCTACTCCGGGGTGGTCAATGTGCTCATTGCCATTGGGACCGCACTGGTCGTGTGGGTCGGTGCCCGCCACGTCTTGGCTGGCACTCTGAGCATTGGTGAGCTAGTCGTCTTCACCTCCTACCTGGCTTCGCTCTACGGACCCATCAACACGATCAGCCAGACCCTGGGTCTGATCCAGGGCGCCTGGGCCGGGCTCACCCGGGTGCACGATATTCTTGCGGTGGAACGAGATCTGCCTGAGGGCAAGCGGGTCGTGTCGGCGGCAGAGATCCGTGGGGAAGTCGTGTTTGAGCGGGTAGCCTTCGCCTACGTGTCAGGCCAGCCGGTGCTGCGCGGCGTGGACCTGCAGGTGACGCCAGGCCAGACGGTCGCGATCGTCGGCCCCACCGGGGCCGGGAAATCGACGCTCGTCAGCCTGCTGCCCCGCTTCTACGATCCTCAGGAAGGCCGGGTGCTCCTGGACGGCACCGACGTGCGCGAGTTCACCCTCACTTCCCTGCGCCAGCAGATTGCCATGGTGCTGCAGCCGCCCTTGGTCTTCCCCCTCACTCTAGGTGAAAACATTGCCTACGGTCGGCTCGGGGCGTCGCCTGAGGCCGTTGAACAGGCAGCCCGCCTAGCCCGCATCCACGACGCGATCGTGCGCCTGCCTCAGGGATACAATACGGTGGTGGGTGAACAGGGAGTGACTCTGTCTGAGGGCGAGCGCCAGCGCCTCACCATCGCCCGGGCGCTGCTGCGTGAGGCGCCGATCCTCATCCTCGATGAACCGACCTCGTCAGTTGATGCCGAGACTGAGGCCCTGATTATGGAGGGGCTTGAACGGCTCATGGCGGGCCGCACGACTTTCATCATCGCCCATCGCCTGTCCACCGTGCGGCGGGCCGATGTGATTGTGGTGATCCGGGGCGGGCAGATTGTCGAGCAAGGCGCCTTCGCTGAGCTCATGCGTCGGCAAGGGCCGTTTGCCGCGCTCTACCGGACCCAGTTCAGCCAGCAGGAGGAACCCCGGCGTGCGGTCTCGTAAGACGATGCTGGTCCTCCACCTAGCCGGGCAATACCCGCTCGCCGGGGTCCTGTGGCAGGCCCTCCATTACCTGGTTGGACTGCGCCAGCTCGGGCACGAGGTCTATTACGTCGAAGATTGTGGGGCTCCACCGTATGACCCACGGGTCAAAAGCATCGTGACGGATCCGGCGTACAATGTGACGTGTCTGCGCCAGACGTTAGAGCGGTTTGGCTTCGCCGATCGCTGGGTCTACTGGGACATGTTCCGCGATACCTACTATGGGCTTTCGCGGGCGCAACTGCAGACGTTGTACGAAAGGGCCGATGTGATTTTCAACCTCTGCGGCGCGACTCCGCCCCGGGTAGAGCATCGCCGCAACGGTCGGCTGCTCTACATCGAGACCGACCCGGTGTTTGAGCAGATTCGCGCCGCGCAGGGCGAGCCGCGGGTTCTCGACGCCCTCTCTCGCCACGATGTGTGCTTTACCTACGGCGAAAACCTCGGTGCCGCGGACTGCCCCATTCCCCTCTCTGGCTTTGCCTGGCAGAAGACCCGGCCACCGGTGGTGCTGGACCTCTGGGAAGAACGGGCAGACCCAGCCTGCCGGCGCTTCACCACCGTGGCGACCTGGCACAACAAAGGCAAAGACATCACCTTTCAGGGACAGACCTACTACTGGTCCAAGCACGTCAATTTTCTCAAGTTCCGTGACCTGCCCTGTCACACGGCCCAACCGCTTGAACTGGCGGTCGAGACTGGGGATGAGGCGGTACGGACCGAACTGGCGGCTCTAGGCTGGCAGCTCGCCGAGGCCGTGGAGCGCTCGGCGACGGTTGAGGGGTATCGCGAGTACATCTATGCCTCGCGCGGAGAATTTACTGTGGCCAAGGATATCTACGTGCGCCCGCGCAGCGGCTGGTTCAGCGACCGCAGCGTGTGCTATCTGGCCGCGGGCAAACCGGTAGTGACCCAAGACACCGGCTTCAGTAAGAGCATCCCGACCGGCCAAGGGCTCTTCGCCTTCTCCACGCTGGAAGAAGCGGTGGCGGCCCTGGCGGCCATTAACGCCGACTACGTGCGCCATGCCCATGCCGCCCGCGAGATCGCTGCGGAATACTTCGCCGCCGATAAGGTCTTGCGTAAGCTGCTGCACGATGCCGGAGTCGAATAAATTGCGGAGTGCGGGTAGTGCCGATGGGGCGACCTTCCGCAATCTGAACTCCACCTTACTAAAATTGCTATGAGTGCCCATAACGTTATCATCGTGCTGGGACTGCTCGGCCAGTTTCCCCTGGCCGGCATTGCCTGGCAACTCATCCACCATCTGGCCGGGCTGCAACGACTCGGCTTCGAGGTCTACTACGTCGAGGATACAGGCACAGCGCCGTATGACCCGCGCGTCAAGAGTCTGGTCTCCGATTGTACCTATGGTCTGCGGGTCATTGCCGACGCCCTCCGGCGGCTGGGCCTGGAGGACGCCTGGGCGTACCGCGACGGCCTGACCGGCCAGTGGCACGGCTTGTCGAAGAACCGCGTGCAGGACCTTTTTGCCCACGCGCTCTGTGCCGTCAATTTATGCGGGGCCAGTAACCCAGCAACGTTAACCTTTCGTCCCAAAGGCAAACTCCTGTACCTGGAGACCGACCCGGTCCTCTGTCAGGTGCGGCTGGCCCAAGAAGACCCCGCTACGCTCCAGTTCCTTGCCGGGCACGACGCGTACGTCACTTATGGTGAGAATCTCGGAGCGGCCGACTGTCCGATCCCCCTCTCCCACGTGGCGTGGCGGAAGACCCGTCCCCCGGTTGCCTTGGATTTCTGGCCGTTCTGCGCCGACCCGGCCTCCCCACGGTTCACCACCATCACCACCTGGCACAACCGCGGCAAGGATCTGTGTTTTGGCGGAGAAACGTATTACTGGTCCAAGCATCTCAACTTCCTGCCCCTGGCAGATCTCCCACAGCGGACCTCTCAGGAACTGGAGCTGGCAACCGAGATAGACGAGGAGGCGGTCCGCAGTGAATTTCAACGCAACGGCTGGGTGCTGACAAACCCGCTCGCGGTCTCACAAGATATAGAAGTCTACCACCACTATATCTGCACTTCGCGCGGGGAGTTCAGCGTATCGAAAGACGTCGTCGTGCGGACCCGAAGCGGGTGGTTTAGCGACCGCAGCGTCTGTTACCTGGCGGCAGGCAAACCGGTGGTGACGCAGGACACGGGCTTTAGCAAGTCTATCTCGACCGGGCGTGGACTGTTGACTTTCTCCACGGCGGAGGAGGCGCGTGCCGCGCTGGATGCTATTAACTGTGACTACCTGACCCACGCCCGCGCCGCCCGTGAGATCGCCCAGGAGTATTTTGACTCCACTAAGGTGCTCGCGAAAATGTTGCTGGACGTGGGAATTGGTTAACAGAAAGACGATCCGAGGAGGGTGGTACCGTATGCCCAAGGTCATCGTTGGCAGCGGGTTTGTTGCCCAGTACCCGCAAGGCGGGGGAGTGTTCTCCGTCGTTCTCCAGTATCTCTTGGGGTTACGCCGGCTCGGCTGCGAAGTCTGCTGGCTTGAGTTGCTCTGGCCACAAGGGGCACACGACCGTACGCTGATCCGGACTTTCGCAGACCGGCTGGCGGACTTTGGGTTAGCGCAGGATTTCTGCCTGATCTATTTCCCCAACGGGGAATGGCCAGCGGCCGGGGACGAGCGTGAATGGTACGGCTGGTCGCCAGAGCACTTTTCCCGCTTTTGTGCGGAGGCGGACCTGCTGCTAGACCTGTGCGCGAGCGTCCGTCCGCCGGACCTGCTGACCGCGGTCCGCCGGTCTGCTCTGCTCGACCTCGACCCGGGCTTCATGCAGTTGTGGATGAACGAGTGGGATATGGGGCAGGATAGGTATGACCTGTTCTTCACCGTGGGGCAAAACATCGGCCGTCCAGGGTGTCCCGTCCCCGACGGAGGAGTGCAGTGGCGCACGTTCTGGCCACCCGTTGTCCTCGACTTGTGGCAGGCCAAAGACGGAGAGGTTGCGGCACCCTTCTCCACCGTGAGCCAGTGGTGGGGGTATCCACCGGTCTACTATAACGGGGAAGAGTATGATGGCTCCAAGCGGACGGAGTTTCTGCGTTTTGTCGATTTGCCAGTCTTGACCTGGTGTCCTTTTGAATTGGCCGTGAATCTCCATCCTGGTGAAACCGAAGATAAACAACTGCTGCGGGAAAAAGGCTGGCACGTACAGGATGCGCACCGCGTCGCCGGTGACTTTGCCGCATACCGGCAGTATGTCCAGCGTGCCTGCGGTGAATTCAGCGTGGCGAAACCCGGCTATATCAAGTCCAGGAGCGGGTGGTTCAGCGACCGCAGTGTCTGTTATCTAGCGGCCGGGAGGCCAGTGTTGGTCCAGGAGACCGGCTTCAGCGCTTTTTTGCCGACCGGACGGGGGGTCGTGAGTTTTGCCACGCTTGAGCAGGCGATTGAGGGAGTGGCAGAGATTCAGCGCAATTACTCTCTGCACAGTCAGGCTGCGCGTGAGCTCGCGCAGGAATATTTCGCAGCTGAAAAGGTGTTGAGCAAGCTCCTATACGATGCTGGCTTGTAGGCGCAGTGTCCGCTTGACAAGAAAGGGCTCAGGCAGGAGCGGCGTTGGCGCAGTGACAGAAAGAGCGAAGGTCGAGCAGAGGAAACGCCGACGTATCGTGAAAGGGAAAAGAGTTCTTTTCTGCCTCCTGACCTTCATGCTGCTGCTGGCTCCCTGCGCCCAGGGAAAGACCCCACAGCCGCTCGAGGCGCTGCTCTCGCAACACACCCGCCTCATGGTCTTTTCCCCTCACCCGGATGATGAGACTCTCGGAGCCGGAGGCCTGATCCAGCGCGTGCTGCGTGCGGGGGGGGCAGTCAAGGTCGTCTTTGTGACGAGCGGAGATGGTTATCCTGAAGGGGTGGAGATGGAGGAGCACATCTCTCACCCCACCGCCCAGGACTACCGCGAGTATGGCGAGCAGCGCCAAGATGAAGCCCAGCAAGTGCTTGCCACCTTGGGGCTGAAGGAGCAGGATATTATCTTCCTCAGCTTTCCCGACGGTGGGCTGTGCTACCTGCTCGGGCAGTACCGATGGGATAAGGAACCAGATTATAGGTCTCCGTTTACCCTCCAGGACCGCCCTCCTTCCGACGATGTCATTGTTCCCGACACGGAATATAACGGTGAGGATCTGACGCGCGAGATTAAGCGGGTGTTGACGGATTTTCGTCCCACCCTCCTAGCCACTACTCATCCAAGGGATCAGCACCCGGACCATTGCGCAACCTACTTTTTTGTGCGGAAGGCGCTGCGCGAATTGGGAAAGAAAAACCCCATCTGCCATGCCCCGTTGCTCACCTTTCTGATTCACTTTGGCCAGTGGCCGATTGCTGAAGGCGCCGGTACCGGGGCACGGCTCTCCCCGCCCCAAGGCTTTCCGGAGCAAGAGTGGATCGCCTTCCCTTTAACTCCTGAGGAGGTGGAGACCAAACGCCGGGCACTGCTGCAGTATCACAGCCAGATGCTGGTGATGGGCCGTTATCTGCTCAGCTTTGCTCGGTCTAACGAGCTGTTCTTGTTGGAGCACGGGAAGGCGGGGCCAGAGAGAGCGAATATACGATGCTGCGGGAAGTAGTGGCGGCAGGTCACACCGCAGAGGGTGGAGCCGCTTGTGTGTTCTTCTTAGCGTGCTTCCGGTAGAATTCCGCACTAATGGACCCGCCACCTAGGGAACGGCTCATGTCGCTTGATGCCTTTCGCGGCATCACGATCGCGGGGATGATCCTGGTCAATAATCCAGGAACCTGGAGCGACATTTTTCTGCCCCTTCAACATGCGCCGTGGCACGGCTGGACGCCGACCGATTTGATTTTCCCCTTCTTTCTCTTCATCGTTGGCGTCTCCATGTCCTTCTCCTTCTCTTATCGTATCCAGCAAGGCCGCAGTCTGAAGAAGCTCTATGTCCAGGTCGTGCGGCGCACTGCCATTCTCTTTCTTCTCGGCCTCTTGCTGAATGCCTTGTATTATCTACCTGGTGGGTTTGCGCTCTCCGTCCTGCGTATCCCTGGTGTCCTGCAGCGTATTGCCGTGGCCTATCTCTTCGCCTCGCTCCTCGTCTTGAAGCTGGGTCCCAGGGGACAAGCCCTCGCAGCAACGTTCTTCCTGTTCTTCTATTGGGCCTTGATGAGCCTCATGCCAATACCGGGACACGGCGCCGGCGTGCTGAGCCCAGAGGAGAACTTCGCCGCTTACTTCGACAACCTCCTCATCCCTGGCCACCTGAAGGGCACCACTGATCCCGAAGGCATCCTGAGTACGATCCCGGCGATCTCCACCGTGCTCTTCGGGGTGCTAACCGGGCATTGGCTCCGCTCACCCAGGGAGCCCTACGAGAAGGCCTGCGGGCTCTTGGTGATGGGTGGTGCCGGTATTGGGCTCGGTGTCGTCTGGGATCTGTTCTTTCCGATCAACAAGAATCTCTGGACGAGCTCGTATGTGGTCTTCACGACCGGCATGGCGCTCGCTTTTCTCGCCTGCTGTTACTGGTTGATTGACCTCAAGGGGTATCGGCGTTGGGCGACCCCCTTTGTCGTTCTCGGGCTCAATGCCATCACGGTCTACGCGCTGTCCATCGTGATGGACCGGATCCTGTGGTGGTGGTACCTCACGCAAGCGGACGGCTCGGAGGTTCCGCTCAAGACGTGGATTTATGAGCACTGCTATGCGTCATGGGCCGGACCGTGGTTTGGCGAGGCGTATGCCTCGTTCTTCTACGCCTTGACGTATGTGTTGCTCTGGCTGGGACTCATGTGGCCTCTCTATCGCAAGAAGATCTTCATCAGCATCTGACGTAGGGCCAACCGTTTGATCGTCAGAAGTATGCGGCTTAGAGCGGATTTCGTTTGCATTTACCCGCAGTAGCAGCAGGTCCTGGATGCCCGCCTGTGCGGGCATGACGGAAAAGAGCTTCAGAGCAATGTCATTCCCGCGAAAGCGGGAATCCAGTTTTTGGTAAACCCATTTGCAATTTGCTCTAGATCTTGTACTTCTGCAGCAGGTTGCGCGCGATGACCAGCTTCTGAATCTCGCTTGTGCCCTCGCCAATAATCATCAGCGGCGCGTCTCGGTAAAACCGCTCCACCGGAAACTCCTGGGTGTAGCCGTAGCCGCCCAGCACGCGCATCGCCTCCAGGGCCACTTCTTCGCACGACTCTGAGGCGAACAACTTGGCCATGCCCGCCTCCAGATCGCAGCGCTCCCCCCGGTCCTTCGTGGTAGCCGCCTGGTAAACCAACAGACGTGAGGCCTCGATTTTGGTGGCCATGTCGGCGAGCTTCAACTGGATTGCCTGGTGTTCACAGATCGGCTTGCCAAAGGCCTCGCGTTGCTGCGCATAGCGGATCGCCTCTTCAAACGCGGCTTGGGCCACGCCGACCGCGCGCGCAGCCACGTTGATACGGCCCACTTCCAGGCCGCTCATGACCTGCTTAAAGCCCTCGCCCTCTGTGCCGCCGATCAAATTGGCAGCGGGGACAGGAAAATCCTCGAACGCCAGCTCGCAGGTATCAAGCCCTTTGTAGCCAAGTTTTTTGATGTCGCGGCTCACCGTCAGGCCCGGCGCGCCTTTCTCGGCGGCAAACAGGCTGATACCCTTGTAGGGCGGCTCGGCGGTCGGGTCGGTCTTGGCGGCCACAGCGAGGATGTTGCCGTGGCGACCATTGGTGATGAACATTTTGCAGCCGTTCACCAAGTACACATCTCCACGCTTCTTGGCGGTGCTGCGGATGCGCTGCACGTCGCTGCCGGCGTGTGGCTCGGTCAAGGCTAGGCCGCCGCGCTTCTCGCCTCTGGCCATGGCCGGCAGCAGACGCTGCTTCTGCTCGTCCGTGCCATGCATCGCCAGGATGTAGGCGAACAGCAGGTGCGAGTTAAGGACGCCGGTGAGGCTCATCCAGCCACGGCAGATCTCTTCGATGATCATGGCATAGGTGGTAAAAGACAGCCCCATGCCGCCGTACTCGGCCGGAATAATGGCGCCGAATAGCCCCAGCTCTTTCATCCTCTCAACCAGGGCGTGCGGGTATTCGTCGCGGTGCTCCATTTCACTGGCGACGGGTTTAACCTCGCGCTCGACAAAGCGACGGATGGTGATGAGGATCTGCTGTTGTTCTTCGTTCAAGGTGAGCATCGGAAGTGTCCTCCCTGTTTGGGGCTCGGGCCAATTCACCACCTTTGTGCAGAGAGATCAAGGTGGAGAGCTGCCCGCTGGCCATGCCCGCGGAAAGCAGGTAAGTAAGACTAACAGCTTATGGCTTATGGCTCAGGGCAGGAGCTCTATGCTATAGCAGGCTGCTGAAAAAGTCGGATTCGTGCTTCGACAAGCTCAGCACGAACGGAAAATCTCCAACGACTTCAAGCCTGCCTCCGTTCGCCCTGAGCTTGTCGAAGGGTGAACGGAGGGTTTTTCAGCACCCTGATAGAGCGAACGTAGCGAGCGAGCTATATGCTGTATACCGGGAGCTGAAAGCTGAGAGCTAACCCATGGCATTAACCCCCATAATGGAGCAATACCTCGCGACCAAACGGCAGTATGCGGACGCGGTCGTGTTCTTCCGCCTTGGTGACTTCTACGAGGTCTTCTTTGACGACGCGCCCCAAGTGGCGGCGCTGCTCGACCTCACCCTCACCGCCCGTGACGGTGGAGACGGCAAGGTGCCCATGTGCGGGATGCCGTATCATGCTGTTCAAGGCTATGTTGCCCGACTGGTGAAAGCCGGGAAAAAGGTGGCGATCTGCGAGCAGATCGAAGACCCCAAAACTGCCAAGGGCCTGGTCAAACGTGAAGTCACCCGGGTGGTGACGCCCTCCACTTTTATCGAGAACGACGCGGACACGAGCAGCCCTGTATTGCTGGGGCTGTCTCGGGCGGAGGACCAGTGGGGGTTGGCGCTGCTAGAACCGACCACCGGCCTGTTTCAGTTCTGGGAAGAGAGTGATGAAACCCTTACCGACGCACTCGAACGCGCCGCTGCTAGTGAGATTGTTACGACCAAGAGCCTGGCGACGTCTTCCCTCCTGTCGGCATATTGCGAGGCTAGGCCAAGCGTGATCGTCACGCGCCTCGACGACTGGCAGGGCGGGTATGACGACAGCGTGGGGTGCATCAAGGCGTTCTTTGGGCTCGACTCGCTTCGGGCTCTGGAGCTGGATACGGCGGCGACGACGGTTGCTGTAGCCCTGGTGCTCAGATTCCTGCAGGGGCACCTGCAAACCGCTTTGCCGCATATCGCCTTTCCCAAGCGGCAGCAGACCGGCACAACCATGCTCCTGGGACCAGTAGTAGAGCGCAGCCTGGAGCTGTTTCAGCCAGCCAATCCGGATTACCGTGGTAAGACGCTGCTGGACGTGCTCGATGAGACCCTGACTCCTATGGGCGGGCGACTGCTGCGGCGCTGGCTGCGCAGCCCGCTGCTCTCGCTGGCCGCGGTCGTGGAGCGGCACGAGGCGGTGGGCGAGTTGGTGAATCGCCCGGCGATCCTTGAAGCCCTGCGTGCCGCGCTTTCCCCATTCCGGGATCTGGAACGACTCGCCGCCCGGTTCAGTTGCCAGGTGGCAACCCCCAAAGATGCGGCAGCTCTGCGCGACTCCCTGGCACAGGTGCCGGAGTTGGTGCACGCCTTGGAACCGGTAGAGACCCCGCTCCTGGTCGCCCAGCGTGACCAGTTAGCCGTCGATCTGTCGGCGTTGCGTGCGACCCTTGAGCAGGCCCTGGTAGACGTCCCGCCGCTGCACCTGCGTGAGGGCGGCGTGTTTGCCCTAGGGTATCACGCTGAACTCGACCAGCTCCGCTCGCTCGCCTCTGATGCCAAGCAGTGGCTCGCTGCTCTGCAAGCCCGGGAAAGCACGCGCACTGGTATTCCCTCGCTGAAAGTCGGCTATAACCGGGTGTTTGGCTACTATCTCGAGGTCTCCAATATGCACCGGGCCAAGGTCCCGGCCGACTACACCCGTAAGCAGACCCTGGCTAACGCCGAGCGTTTTGTCACGCCTGAGCTGAAGGACTATGAAGAGCAGATCCTACACGCCGAAGAACGAGCCCTCGCTCTGGAGCAAGAGCTGTTTAGCCGGCTCTGCGCCCTGGTGTTGGAACACCTGCGGCCGATTCAGGCTGTGGCTGGGGCGATCGCGCAGGTAGACGTGCTCGCCTGCTTCGCGTGGGTAGCGTTACGCCAGCAGTATGTCCGGCCGGAGATGACGGAAGAGCCGGAGCTGCACATTGTCGGCGGACGGCACCCGGTGGTGGAGACGATTCTCGGCCGCAGCAAGTTCGTGGAGAATGATACTCTATTGGATCGTGCTGCCCACCAACTGCTCTTGCTCACCGCGCCGAACATGAGCGGGAAGTCGGTCTACCTGCGCCAGACCGCACTCATTGTCCTGCTTGCCCAGATCGGCTCATTCGTACCGGCTCAGCAGGCACGGGTCGGTCTGGTTGACCGCATTTTCACCCGCATCGGCGCTTCGGATAACCTGGCTCTGGGAGAGAGCACCTTTGCGGTGGAGATGATCGAGACCGCCCAGATCCTCAACTACGCCACGTTGCGCAGTTTGCTGCTGCTTGATGAGATCGGGCGCGGCACCTCGACGGCAGATGGCTTGTCCATCGCGCGGGCGATCATCGAGTTTCTCGTGGACGCGGACGGGCCGCGGCCGCGCACGCTCTTCGCCACGCATTTCCACGAACTCACCGAGCTGCAGCGGCTCTTGCCTGGGGTCGCGAACCATACGTTCGCGGTGCGGGAGTGGCAAGGCGAAGTGATCTTCCTCTACAAGCTGATCCCCGGCGCGGCGGATAAATCCTACGGCATCCACGTAGCGAAGCTGGCGGGGCTGCCGCGCTTGGTGACCGAGCGGGCGCAGGAGATCTTAAAAGACCTGGAACGCGGCGCGGAATTGATCCAGCCGCCCAGACGCGCCCGTGCCGGTGTCAGATCGGCTGTGCCGGAGAACCCGGCCCAGCTTGGCCTTTTCCGTAACGTGCGCAACTCCTGATACCGAAAACGTCATGAGGGCTAAAACGTAAAACGTAAGGGGAATACTAGGTTCTTTTACGTTTTACGTTTTACTCTTTAGCTTTCACGTTTTAGCCTTCACGTTTTACGTTTTTAACTATGGGCCGCATTCATCTCCTTGACCTCCAGACCATCGAGCAGATCCGTGCCGGTGAGGTGATCGAGCGGCCGGCCTCGGTGGTCAAAGAATTGGTGGAGAACGCGATCGACGCCGGCGCCCGGAGCGTCAGCGTCCGTATCACCGGCGGTGGGATCAGTGAGATTGTCGTCCAGGATGACGGCGAGGGCATGAGTCCTGAGGACGCGCAACTGGCGGTCCAGCGCCACACTACTAGTAAACTCACCCGCAGCGCAGATCTGTTCGCGCTCTCCACTCTAGGGTTTCGTGGCGAAGCCCTAGCGAGTATCTCCGCAGTCGCCCACCTGGAACTGCTGTCCCGTGTGCCCGAGGCGGTGGAAGGAGTGCGAGTCAAAGTGGCCGGCAGCACACCGGCCGAAACGTTGCCGGCGGCGGCTCCGCCTGGAACTACGGTTACAGTGCGGCACCTCTTCTTCAATACGCCGCCCCGCCGGGCGTTCCTCAAATCGCCAGCGGCCGAGGGCGGTCAGATCGAGGAGATGTTGATCGGACTGGCCCTGTCGCGGCCGGAGATCCGCTTTCTCTTTACCTGGGACCAACGGGTCGTCTTTGATGCCCTGCCGCAGGATACGCTGCTGGCGCGGGTCAGGGCGGTACTGGGGAAAGATTGGGCGCAGGGACTTATTCTCCTTCCCGCCACAGACGAAGCCTCGACAGACGAGGGAATTAGCCTGACTGGTCTCATCGGTCCACCGGACCGACACAGGAACACGCGGACGGCACAGTATTTCTTCGTCAACCGGCGGTCGGTTAAGAGCCAACCTTTGTCTTTCGCTTTGAGCCGAGGGTACGGTGAATTACTGCCAGCCGGTCGCTTTCCGCTTGGCGTCCTCTTTCTTACCGTCCCGCCCCATCTGGTTGATGTCAACGTCCATCCCACCAAGCGTGAGGTGAAGTTCCAGGATGAGCGGGCAGTACTCCACGTCCTGGTACAGCGTGTCCGCCGCGCCCTCGACCAGGCGAACCTCTTCAAGACGGTCTCGTTGCCGCCCCCGGCGACCTCGGTAGCCCTGGGAAACGATATTCCCACTCCTGATCCTGGGGATTATCCGCTCCGGCGCAGTCCTGACCTGACACGAGCGGAGCCAGCCCTGCGCGTCGTGCCGAAACCACCCGTGCAGGCCCCGGTGATGCCCGCGCCCCTGACGTCCGCGGCTCAGCCCGTACTCTGGCGGCGGCCGGACGGGACGGAGTTCCGCGTGGTCGGCCAGAGTCACGAGTTGTTTGTCCTGGTGGAAGTAGAGGGGGAGCTGTGGGTCATCGATCAGCATGCGGCCCATGAGCGGGTGATGTACGAGCAGGTACTAGCGGCCCTGCACAGCCGGCAGGGCGAGTCCCAATCGCTGCTCCTGCCGCTGACGTTTGAGTTGCCAGCGGCAGCACGCGCGGCCCTGGAGGAGGTGCAGCAGTATCTTGTAGCTTTGGGGTTTGATATCCGACCGTTCGGCGGCAACACCTATCAGGTGCAGGCGACCCCCCCTTATTTTCGCGCGGCAGACACGCCAGACCTGATCGTCGAGCTAGCGCAGGCCCGGGCTGAGAGCCGCTCGGACAACTCAGTCGAAGCCAAGCTGGAGGACCTAGCTGCGCGGGTAGCCTGCAAAGTGAAGTCGGTGAAAGCGGGTCAGACGCTGACCCCCGAGGCAATGAAGGCGTTAGTGACTTCGCTGCTAGCGTGCCAATCACCTTTTGTGTGTCCGCATGGCCGGCCGACCCTGGTACGGCTCCCGGTCCAGCAGTTAGCGGTGCAGTTCGACCGACGGTGAAAGCATAAGAGGATCAGCTTTCAAGAGACATGGTGTGCCTCCGCCTGTAGGGGCAGCCCTTGTGGCTGCCCTGTCGTTTGTAGGGGCACGGCATGCAATGCCCCCCCTTTGCGTGCCGCGCTGATCCATCGGTGGTAGGGTTCCATTGTGATTCCATTTTGTAGCCGGCTTATGGGGTAGACGGGATGGCCACGCTGACGATCAAGAACATCACCGACCAAGACCTCACCCCTCTGCGGCAAAAGCTGCAACGCGAAGGAGACCGATCGCAGGAAGGGCGAGAGCAAGCTGTTGAGCGGATGGAGGCTAGGCGGAAACGCGTGGGTCCTATAGGCGTTCAGGCGGCTGACCTGGTAGGAGAAGGGAGAACGGCTCGTGTGGCTGAGATCCTCAGAGAAGGGGAAGGATCGTGAAAACTTTATAGACTGTTGGGTCAGGTTTACTCGGTATCAGAGCCAAGA
>WNGG01005983.1_pt1 | contig 14970 bp, 15 predicted proteins | sample 5400661 | NCBI WGS metagenome assembly WNGG01 (sample SAMN13153372, study PRJNA577476) | soil metagenome | isolation source: 100 cm soil or saprolite under Garry oak tree replicate 1 | place: USA:California | collected 2016-06-15
TGCCCGCCAGCAATTCATCGCCGAGGCGCGCACGCGCGGGATCGCGCGAGCAGAGGCGATTTTGCAAGGTGCACAAATCGGCAGCCATTACGAGCACGAGATCGAACCGCGCCACTCAATCGGACCGAGTGTGAGTGTGCCGATCCCGATCTTTAATCAGGGTCAGCCAGCATCTGCCCGGGCTAGCGCAAAGATGCGGCAAGCTGAACAACGTTACCTCGCGCTCGCGGCTGACATCCGTTCAGACGTCCGCGCGGCGCGGGACAAGATGCTGCTCTCGCGACGGCAGGTTGAATATTTCAAATCCACTGCGCTGCCGACTCGCACGCGGGTGACCGAAGAATCGCAGCTTGAGTACAACGCGATGCAGATCGGACCGTTTCAACTCCTGCAAGCGAAGCAGGAGGAAGTGAAAACGGGAGCAGATTCCGTGGAAGCCTTGCGTGATTACTGGGTCGCGCGAGCGGAATTAGAGAAGGCAGTGGGTGGCAGTTTGAGTGGAAAGTTCATTTCACTTCAAAGCGAATCGAAGGAGGCAACTCACTAATTATGATTACACGACGAAAATTCCTAACAAGCGCAGGTGCGCTGGCGGGCAGCGCTGCGGTTTTGCAAAAACTCGGCTCTGCCCAGGAAGTTAAAACGCGCGAGCCTAACAAGCCACGCGAAACAACCGCGGCAGCGAACAGGAACAAACCGCTGATCGAGCGCGTCGATCCGAAGCCAATGCTGCCGCCCGGCGAACCGGGCAAGGATTACACGCCGGTCATTACGCCTAACAACACAGCGCTGCCGTGGAAGATTGTCGATGGAGTGAAGGTCTATCATTTAGTTGCCGAGGAAGTGAATCATGAGTTTGCGCCCGGCATGCGCGCAAAATGCTGGGGCTTCAACGGTCATGTGCATGGCCCGACGATTGAGGCAGTCGAAGGCGATCGTGTGCGGATTTATGTGACAAACAATCTTCCCGAGGCCACATGCATTCACTGGCACGGCGTTTTAGTTCCTAACGGGATGGATGGTGTCGGCGGCTTGACGCAGAAGGATATCCAGCCGGGCGAGACGTTCCGTTACGAGTTCACCCTGCGTCAGCACGGAACGCATATGTATCACTCACATTGCGATGAGATGACACAGATGGCGCTGGGCTTGATGGGATTGTTCATCATTCATCCGCGACGCCCGCGCGATCAACGGCCCGACCGCGACTTCGCTTTCATGCTTGGTGAATGGAGACTCGACACCGGCACATCACGGCCGAATCCAAATGAGATGACCGATTTCAACGTGTTTACCTTCAACGCGAGAATTTTTCCTGCGACAGCGCCGATGGTGGCAAAACTGGGCGATCGCGTTCGCATTCGACTGGCGAGCGTGGCGGCCATGAGCCATCACCCGATCCATCTGCATGGCTACCAATTTCGCGTAACAGAGACTGATGGTGGACAAATTCCGGAGTCGGCGCAGCCCGTGGAAACGACCGTGCTGACCGCTGTCGGGCAGTCGCGCACCTTTGATTTCGTCGCCGACGAGCCGGGCGACTGGGCGATGCACTGTCACATGACCCATCACGTGATGAATCAAATGGGGGACAAATTCCCGAATACGATCGGCGTGCAGCCGGGGAAACTGGACCAGAAGATCCGCGCGAGTTTGCTGCCGGGCTACATGACAATGGGAACGAATGGCATGGGCGAAATGGCAGAGATGCACATGAAGGTGCCGCGCAACAGTCTTCCGATGGTTGGAGCGCCTGGCCCATTCGACGTTATCGACATGAGCGGGCTGTTGACTTTGCTCAAAGTGCGCGAAGGGATCACGAGTTACGAAGATCCCGGCTGGTATCAGCATCCGGAGGGGACTGTCGCGACGCTCGCCAACGGCGATCAACTTTCGCGCGACGGCATTGATGTCGATCTTTCACCGACCAAACGGAAACCCGAGCATCAACACTCCGGTTAATGGCTGCATGAAGCGAAAATCGCCAAGTTGGTCAATGCAAGGCGCTCTCTCGGAGTCTCAGATTTATCGTGATTTCGACCGCGCATTTACGCGCGGCACCGGCCTGCCGCTTAACTTGCACGCCCCAGAGATGTTGAATGTGGTCCGCTATGCGCGCCGGCAAGAGAACCCTTTCTGTGCACTAATGGCGACAACGAACACGAGTTGCGCGGCGTGTTACGCCTTGCAACAGAAGCTCGAAAAGGAAGCGCAGCTTCAACCTAAAACCCTCAAATGTTTTGCCGGTCTGTGCGAGACGGCGGTGCCGGTGCGCGTGGGCGACAAGTTGATCGCGTTTCTGCAAACGGGGCAGATTCTTTTGCACCATCCCAAGAAACCCGAGTTCAATCACATCGCAGAAACGCTCATCAAATGGGGCGCTGAGGTTGACCTCAAAAAGCTTGAAGAAGCCTACTTCAACACGCGCGTTCTCTCGTTGCCGCAATATGAATCGCTTGTCCGGCTACTCGCGATTTTTGCGGAACACCTTGCGTCGTGTGCAAATCAGCTTGCCTTGCAGAGTCAAAAGACCGAGCCCGAAGCCGTGTCGCGCGCGCGTCGTCATATCGCTCAAAAATTTCGCGAAGAACTTTCGCTACCGGACGTTGCGCGCGTCGTGAACATGAGCGCGAATTATTTTAGCGAGAAATTCAAAGAGGCCACGGGCCTCAATTTCGTTGAGTACGTCGCGCGCGCACGCATCGAGAAAGCGCGCAATCTTCTGCTGAATCCCAATCAACGCATCAGCGAAGTTGCATTTGAAGTAGGTTTCCAGTCGCTCTCGCAATTCAATCGCGCCTTCAAAAGAATCGTTGGTAAGTCACCAAGCGAGTTTCGATCGGAGCTGGCCAAAAGGGAATAGCGGCCCGTTATCGGGTTGACTTGTGCGGGCGAGCGCGCCGCAGCCTGCGTAGTGAAAAAACGCGCAGCTTTTCCGAAAGGATGCGTAGCCGCGGAGCAGGTATTTTTGAAAAGTGAGGCATCAACAAATCCCGGCTATGAAAAACAATCTCGTTCTATTGCTTGACGCAGATTCGGATTTGGCTGGCGTCGCGGTGGAAGCGGCGGCGCGGACCGGTCACGAGCTGCGTCTGGTTAAGACCAGTCGTGATGCTTTTCGCATTCTGAGCAGCGAAGGTGCGCAGGTTGAAGCAGTGATTGTTGATGTCGATCCAGGCGCACACGCAGTGGCGCTCCTTGAGGCGATCGACGGCTGCGAGAAAAAGCCGGCAGTGATTGTTCTGACGTCCTTGGAAGAAATCTATATGAAGCCAATTGCAGCGCGATACGGAGCAGCCGCTTGCATGGGCAAGCCGGTTTCAATCGAGAGGTTAAAATCGACTCTCGATCAGATCCCGAGGGTAGTCGAAAGAAACCACGGATGTTCTTGCGATCTATGGGGACATCCATTCCAACGGCATTCGGCTATCACCGAGACCGCTAGAAAATATATCGGCCCTTGTCACGAAGCACGCTCGCGTGGCGATCTTCATTCGCAGTCGTTGCGAACCGACAACGAACTCTCCCATGCATCAAGCATTACAAATTAAGAACCAGAAATCTCAGACAAGAAAGGCAAATCATGAAATCGAAAAACAAATTGTTAGTCTGCGCGTTTGCGACAGCGCTTAGCTTCCTGCCGTTTCAAGTGCACGCCGGAGCTTGGTCGAAGAACTGGGAGTTTTCGGTTCCGATCACCAGCCGTCAGCAAGCGGAAGGGTTGAAGCCGGGAACGAAGATCGCGATGTCCTGCGCGAAGTGCAAGACGGTCCAGGTCATGGACGTGGATAAAAAGGGCGAGTTCCTCGCCTGGTTCACGCCAAAAACCAAACACACGTGCCTCGGCTGCGGCGGCACATGGGAATACGTGAACATCGCCAAGGGGACGCGCGGCGGCTACACGCACACCTGCTCGAAGTGCGGTGACAAGTCGGTGTATTGCTGCTCAACTCATTCAGCCGAAAAAACCAAAGGCATGTAATCATGCCGATGACGTGAACCGCTCACCCTGGCAGTCTGGAGTGAGCGGCTCATTCTATCCTCAATGGAAAAGATGTAGCCGTACTGAAAATACGAGCCGCTCATCTCGCAGCGCTTGCAGTCGGGCAACCCGCTTCTTCTCATCAGTCGCAATCGCGGCCGAAGACAATTCTTTGGCATCATCCCACGCGTATCCGAAAAAATGCATGGCCTTTCCGTGCGGATGCGTAGCCGCCTTCTCGTGCCGGCCCAACTTTGGTTCTAGGAACAAAGGCAATGAAACACAAAATTGGAATCGTCAGCAAAGCAGTTCGCCGAGCGACCGGCGTTTTTGTCGAGCTCATGACTCCGAAAGGGAAAGTCTTTTCGGGGCGCGCTGCTGCCGTGAGGTTTTCGCCGGCCAACACAGTCGTTCAGCTCGAACCTGAGGCCGTATCGTATTTTGGACTGATCAATTCCGGCGAGCTGGTTTTGCGAACCGGAAATAAGTTTCACTTTTTCGCTCTCTTCCGCGGTAGCGCGAGCATTGTTGATCGCCGCCTCACTGTCCTGGCGGAAACTATCACGCCTGTCACTGCGCCTTTCGAAAACTGCGGAAATCCGACGTGTGATTGCAGTGACGTGATATTGGATCACCCCAGCGCGATTCCACGATCAAACGTTTCATCGATATTTCGCCCTTGGTCGAGCCGTCAACGAAAGAAGAAAAACAAGCAAAAGAAGCAATGAAATCGGCAAACGCGGCGCTCAAATGGGACGAGCAGTGCGTCGTCTGCGGCAAATCAGTCGGACATAACGAAGGCTTTAGCCACCTCAACATCGAGGGCCAGATGATTGCGCTCTGTTGCCCACTCTGTTTTGAAACATTCGAAAAGGAGCCGGCCAAGTACCTGCGCCACCGTGCCGTGCGCAAAATCGCCGAAGACAAGTCTCCGCCGGGATCTTTTTCGCTTTTCGAACAATGACAGCCCGCATCCGCCCCAGTGTAAGTTACAGTTTCACGATGCGTCTGCGCATCGAGAAAAGGCCCGGCATGTTCGTCAAAGTTTTGGCGGCTATTGCCGCACAAAAAGGAGATCCCGGCGCGGTGGACGTGGTCGAGGCAACCCCTACTTTCAAGGTGCGGGACTTAACGGTGAGCGCGCGCGATGACGCTCATGCCCACGCCATCGCGGAGGCCGTCCGGAAAATCAGAGGCGTCACGGTGCGCCACGTATCGGACCGCGTTTTTCTGCTCCACCTGGGCGGGAAAATTCACATTCAAAACAAAGTCCCCGTCAACACCCGCGACACACTGTCGATGGCGTACACGCCGGGCGTGGCGCGTGTCTGCCTGGCCATTGCGGAGGACAAACGCAAGGCGCGTACGCTCACGATCAAACACAATTCCGTAGCGATCGTGAGCGATGGTTCGCGCGTGCTCGGTTTGGGAAACATCGGCCCGGAGGCAGCCATGCCGGTGATGGAGGGCAAGGCGATGCTCTTCAAAGAATTCGCCGATATTGACGCTTACCCAATCTGTTTGCGGACACAGAACGCCGACGAAATTGTCTCCGCCGTAAAATGGATTTCGCCGGGATTTGGCGCCATCAACCTTGAAGACATTAGTTCGCCGCGCTGCTTCGAAGTCGAGCAACGTCTCAAAGCGGAACTCGACATTCCGGTTTTCCACGATGACCAGCACGGTACAGCAGTGGTCGTGTTGGCGGCCACATTCAATGCACTCAAGCTCGTTAAAAAGAAGCTGAGGCAAATTCGCGTTCTGATTGTTGGCGCGGGCGCGGCTGGAACCGCCATCGCTCGTATGCTTGTGGCGGCGGGCGGGCGCGACATCCTTTGCTGTGATCGGAAAGGTATCATCTGTCGGCGGCGGTTGGCTGAATTGGATTCCAACAAAACTTGGCTCGCACAACACACCAATCCCAACAACCGCGCCGGTTCGATTGAAGACGCTGCTCGCGGCGCGCATTTGTTTATCGGGGTAAGCGGTCCAGGCACATTCCCAAAACGCGCTCTCAAACGGATGGCCAAACAGCCCATCGTGTTCGCGTTGTCCAACCCAGTTCCCGAAATTATGCCTGAGGAAGCCGCCGGTCATGCGCGCATCATCGCTACCGGCCGTAGTGATTACCCCAACCAGATTAATAATGTGCTGGCCTTTCCCGGCATCTTCCGCGGCGCGCTGAACGCGCGAGCCAACGACATTAACGAGCCGATGCAATTGGCCGCCGCCAAAGCGATCGCCATGTGCATCACGGATGATGAATTGAGCGAGGAGTACATCATTCCCAGCGTGTTCAACAAACAAGTCGTACGTCGCGTCGCACACGCAGTCGAAGCGGCCGCTCACCGGAGCGGGGCCGCCATGCGCCCGCACCGTGCCAAGTCGCCGCGATTAACTTCCCCGTGAAAGCTATGCAAGCCGCTGCGCAGGAAACCCGAAGAAATGCGCAATGATTCCGAAGCGCTGCGGAGACACGCCACCCGCTCTGCATAGGTTCGTTAGTATCAACTAGGACACTCAAAATAGAACACCGATATGAAAACAGGAATCCATCTTCTCTTCTACCGTAAAGTCCGTGCGCCAATCATCGCAGTGGCTGCTTGTGCCCTTGCCTCAATCGCAGGTGGCGCGACGCCCCGTCCTGGCGAGTCGATCGGGAGTGATGCTGCTCTCAAACAGCAAATTGCCGATCTGCAAGCCAAAGTTCATCAGTTAGAGGCGGGAATTTCGTCGCACGCTCAACAATCCGGAACTTCAAGCGGCATGACCAGCGTGGGCGGCATGGAAGACATGCAGGGTATGCAAGGTGCGCAGCAGAGTATGCAGGGAATGGAAGGAATGATGGGCATGATGGGCCAAATGATGCCCGGAATGATGAATCAGATGATGCCTGGAATGAGCGGGATGCCTCCCGGAAACATTGGGCCTCCGCAATCCGCGCTGCCCGGTTTTCCCGGTGCGTCGCACATTTATCACATCGGCGCGACCGGATTTTTCCTCGATCACGCGGAACACATTGGCCTTTCCATTGAGCAACAAGTCGGGTTGAACAAAATCAAAGAACAAGCGCTTTTCTCGAAAAGCGCATCCGACCGTCAGATCGAGCAGGCCGAGCAGGAGCTCGCGGCGCTCACCTCCGCAGATCAGCCGGATCTTAGGAAAATCGAAGCAAAAGTGCGCGACATAGCCAAGCTCGACACCGATCAACGGATCGCGTTTATCAAAGCGGTCGGGGAAGCTGCGAAGCTCCTTACCGCTGACCAGCGGAAAATCTTGACCGGCTTTGCGTCGCCTGCGCCCGCAGCAGCGCCCTCTCCGAGCGCAGCCATGAGTCCAATGGAGCACATGTAAATCAGTCTGGGCTTGAGTTCGCGCCACAGGCATGACGTAGAGCCCGTTCAAACTGGAAACCTCACGATCAATGAATACCGAAAAGAAAGATAACCCAATCGAGCAACCTCCGGTCGACGGCACCGAGTTCGTCATGTACGCGCCAGAAGCAAAAACTGTATCTGTTGCGGGCACGTTCAATGACTGGCGAGTAGACGCCAATCCGCTCACTCGCGACCCGGATGGTACATGGCGAACGTCACTCGCTCTCGCGCCAGGCCGCTACGAGTTTAAATACATCGTTGACGGCAAATGGTGCTGCGAACCAGGCCTCGAGGGAATGTATGAGGGGCGAGGTGGCTGCGTCTGCAATGAATTCGGCACAATGAATCGCGTGCTCGAAGTGACTTGATCAAAACAGTGTCGCGGCGGTGCCGCCTACAAAATGAAGAGGGGCACCTGAATGGATGCTGCGGTTGACCTGGTGCAATCTTATCTGCGGCTCAACGGATATTTTACCGAAACGGAGTACCCAGTCCTTCGGCTCGAGTCCCAAAACACCGTGACTCTAACGGATGTCGATCTTTTGGCCGTTCGCTTTCCCGGAGCATCACGCTGGAGTTCTGAGGGCCGAGACCGCGGTATTGGAGTACCGCCCGATCCTATTCTTAATGTTACAACTGAGGGGATGGATATGATTATCGCTGAAGTGAAGGAGGGGAAGTCTCGTCTCCACCCAAGCATCCGAACGTCGGAAGGAATCGAAATCATCTTGCGACGTTTCGGCTGCTGCGCGGATGATCTGACCTCGAGTGCGCGAGCGGTGGTGCAGGGCCGCAAAGCCGAAACCCAATTGGCGCATGGCATGGGTGGCAGAATTCGCATCATGGTCTTTGGCGGAACAAAGGCGGAGCCCGCCTCGCCGTACGATTTCGTTTTCCTTCGGCACATCGTGCAATTCATCAGCCGCGAAATGCGCGAATACGCTGACCTGTTTCTGCACAGCCAATTGAAAGATGACACGCTTGGGCTGCTTGCGTTGATCGCAAAGCTCGGTTTGGAAGTTCACTAATACGGATAAAATCCTTTCCTGTGACGCAAATGCCAAAACTGCCACCGTCGGCGCTGATATTCCTCGCCACGGCGTCGCTGCTCTTTGGACAAGTTTCGCCGGAAGAGCACGCGCGCCATCATCCCGGTCAGGTAGCACCAAGTCCCGGAGCGTCGCCTGCGCCAGGCGGAACCTTGCCACCTTTCGGTCCCGGCAAGATGGGCCCGCCTTCCGGCGTGATGGAGGGAATGGGCGAGATGATGAAAGGGATGGGCGGAACTCCGCCGAAACAGCTTTATCCGACGCTGATGTCGTTGCCCACGTTGTCAGCTGAGCAACGCAAGCAAGTGGAACAGAAAGCGGACGAGAGAATTCGCGGTGGGAATTCGCTCATGGTGGAAGCGGTTGATGCGCTCGCGGGCAGCGCCGCATCGCAGGATTACGCCGCGATGCACGAGGCGACAGTAAAACTTCACGAAGGCATGACGCAGCTGGAGAGCGGCATTGCCGCGCGTCGCGCGCTGGCCGAAGGACGTGCGCCACCCGAAGTCGCTCTCGAATGGTTCAGGCGTGAAATGAATCTGCCGATCAGTGGCGCGCCACCTTCGGTTGGTTTGTTAGGCAATATGCAGTTTCACATCGCGGTCATCACGATCCTGGGAGCTTTCGCCGCTGTGATGATCTTAATGTACTTCTACAAAATGCGGCGGGCCGCGCATCTCCTGCAAGCCCTGACCGGCGGTGAGCCATCAACGCCACTCACCAGAAGCGCGATACCCGCGCCAGCGACAGCAATCGTTGCCGCGCCTCCGCCGGCGACTGCTGCACCGGTGACTGCCGCTAAGAAGTGGTCGGGCAAGTTGCGAGTCGGGCGAATCTTTCAGGAAACACCGGACGTAAAGACGTTCCGGCTTATGAATCCGTTAGGCGGCCCGCTGCCGTTTACGTACCTGCCTGGGCAGTTCATCACGGTCGCGCTAGCGCCGGATAACCAGCCAGTGAAACGCAGTTACACCATCGCCTCGTCCCCGACGCAGCACGATTACGTTGAAATCACCGTCAAGCACGAAAACGAAGGAATAGTTTCTGGTTTCCTCCACAATCGCGTCAAAGAGGGAGACCTATTGGATTTCTCCGGCCCGTCCGGTTTCTTCACTTTTACCGGACGCGAGTGCAAATGCATTCTGCTCATGGGTGGCGGCGTCGGCATCACGCCGCTGATGAGCGTTCTTCGTTACCTGACCGATCGCAGTTGGCCGGGTGACATCTTCCTCCTCTACTGCATCAAAACTCCTGGCGACATCATCTTCCGCGAGGAGTTGGACTACCTTCAGCGCCGAAATCCAAACTTGCGCGTCGTCATCACGGTCTCGCGTCCCGAAGGCACCGACTGGAAAGGGCCCATCGGACGCATCACCAAAGAACTGATCGTCCAAACGGTACCGGATGTTGCGTCGCGTTACGTGCACATCTGCGGCCCGGTGCCGATGATGGAAGTCGCCAAGAAAATGTTGGTCGAGCTCGGCGTCCCAAGCGGGCGAATGAAGACGGAGGCGTTCGGCCCAGCTTTGGGCAAGCCAGAGCCGATTCTACCGACAGTTCCCACTGCGCCTTTGCTCGGAAGTGAAATCTCGCTTCCCACTGTGACTTTCTCAGTGTCGGATAAATCCGCGCCGCTGCCGCCGGATAAGGTGATCCTCGATGTAGCGGATGAGATCGGCGTCGAAATCGACAACTCCTGCCGCGTTGGCACCTGCGGAACCTGCCGCGTGAAACTGTTGTCCGGCCAAGTAACGATGGCCGTCGAGGACGGATTGGAGCCGGGAGACAAAGAGAGAGGAATGATCCTCGCCTGCCAGGCCAAAGCCACCGCAAACGTGGAAGTGGAAGCCTGAGATGAAAGAACGCAACGAGCTTGTTGTTACGGGTCTCGTTATCTTGCTGCTGATTCTCTGGCTCGGTTTTCCATTCCATCAATCGCCACGATTCGCGGGAAGTCTTGCCGGCGGAATTCTCGCGGTCACCGGTTCGGCCCTGATGCTCGTTCCGTTGGCTTACTCGATCGTCAAACGGATCAAGCCGCTCAAGAGCCTCGTCACTTCCCGAGTGCAAATGCGCACGCTCCTATCGTGGCACATTTACGCGGGTGTGCTCGGACCGATTCTCGTTCTCATTCACACAGGTCACAAATTTCAAAGTCATCTTGGAATCGCGCTCACCACGATGACCATCATCGTCGTCTTGAGCGGTTTCACTGGCCGTTACCTCCTGAGCAAGTTTTCGCGCACGGCTAACGAGAAAAAGAAAATGCTGACCGAGCTGGAGTTGGCCTACCGCCAGACCGCTACTGAATTGGCCGCGCAACCCGAACAAGTTGAAATCATGAGGCCTTTTTCCGGATTTTTCGGGCGACTGCTGACGGGGATGTTTGTGCGGATGGGTGGGGAAAATCCGGGCGCAATGCCTGCTCCGATCCGGGCGTTGCGATTGTCCGAATCTATCGCCGATGTCGAATACGCAATTCGCACCCACGAGACTTTCAAGCGCGCGTTCTCGATCTGGTTAAAACTGCACATCGCTCTCTCGTTCACACTTTATGCGCTGCTCGCGCTTCACGTTTGGGCTGCGCTCACCTTCGGGCTCAGGTGGTTTTCATGACGCTGCAGAAAACACTGTTGCTTGCGGCCGTCGCCTTCGTATTACTCGTGTCTGCTTTCTTCGCTTTCTCAGCTCGTCATCGCGAGAAAACAGCGAGCGCGATTCTCTCGCCTGTTTTCTGGCAGCACATGGTCAGTCCCGGCGATCTGTCGCAAGCGCACGCATCGCTTGAAAACAATTGCGCTGCCTGCCACACGCCGGTGAAGGGAGTGGAGACGAACAAATGCATCGTCTGCCATGCCGACAATCAAGCGCTTCTTCAGCGGCAACCGACCGCGTTTCATGCAAATATTCAAAGCTGCACGCCGTGTCACCTCGAACATCGCGGACGGACCGCGCGGCCAACCGAGATGGATCATGCCGCGCTCGCGCGCATCGGCTTGCGACAAATGGAAAAATCTTCCGAGAGCGTACGCACTCAGGCGGTGCAAATCAAAAGCTGGTTGGAGCATACGAACCGCGTCGCTTTTTCGGGAGCAAAGCTTCAGCGAGATGAACGAGCGCTCAACTGCGCCACCTGCCACCAGACGAAAGATCGACATCTCGGTTTGTTTGGGACTGACTGCGCCCAGTGTCACACGACGGACAAGTGGACTATCACCGAATTTCGGCACCCCTCCACGGCTTCGCAATCGTGCGCGCAATGTCATCAAGCTCCACCCAGCCATTACATGGGCCATTTCCACATGGTCTCGATGAGAGTGGCCGGCCAGGAGCACGCGAACGTGCAGCAATGTTTCCTTTGCCACCAAACGACATCGTGGAATGACATCAGAGGGGTCGGTTATTACAAACATCACTGAGGATATGAGTGCGGAAGAAAGGACAGTAAAAGATCCGGTGTGCGGGATGAAGCTTGATGAGAGACAGATCAAAGAGTCTCTCGTTTATAACGGAAGGAAATATTATTTCTGCTCGATTGGCTGTCGGGCTGAGTTTCAAAGACATCCTGACGATTACGTCAAAGGCGCCCAAACAGAAGGTGAGATCAAGGATGTGTAGATTTCTCTGCTATAAGGGGCCGGCGATTCTTCTAGCGGATTTGCTCTATCGCCCGCAGAATTCACTGATCCGCCAAAGCTTTAAGGCTAAAGAGCGGACCGAACCACTGAATGGCGATGGCTTCGGCGTGGGCTGGTATGCGACAAATATCAGCCCGACTCCGTGCGTGTTCACCAGCCTTACTCCGGCTTGGAGCAATCAAAATCTACGCCGTCTTAGTGAGCACGTTGAATCGTCTTGCTTCTTCGCCCATGTTCGCGCGGCTTCGCCCGGAATGCGTGTCTGCGAAGCAAACTGCCACCCGTTTCAGCACGGCCGGTTTCTTTGGATGCACAACGGTACGATTGAAGGCTTCTGGCAGATCAGGCGTCGCCTGCGCGCGTCTTTACCGGACCAACTTTACGACGCCATTCAAGGGACAACGGATTCAGAACATGCCTTTGCCGTTTTCCTGCAACTGCTTGGAGATACCGAGCGGATGTGTTCGGCCAAAGAAATGGGGCAGGCACTCGTGCTTACAATCGCCCAATTAGAGCGATGGACAGCAGAGACGGGCTCTTCTGCGCCATCGTACTTCAACTTCGCTGTGACCGATGGACAGAGTGTCGCCGCTGTCCGTTATGTCTCCAATCCAACGGTGGAACCTGCCTCTCTTTATTATTCGGTGAGCGGGAAGCCCCAAGTTACTGGACGGGTTTGTCAATCTGCAGAACCTCATGATGGGAATGAGAGAACAGTCGTCGTCGCTTCCGAGCGGTTGAACGAGGACTCAACCGATTGGATCAGAGTCGCCCCGAATCACGTCCTAACGATCACACAAGAATTAACCGTGAACGTAGAATTGATGGATGTCGTGCGGCTCGGCTCGAAGATCAGTCCGCCCTGAAAGCGTCGGCTTTTACAAACATCATTGAACCAAATCATGGAACGTTTTCGCTCGATTGTAGAAATCCTCGGCACAGGTCTTGACGCCGCTGGCGTGCTCATTGTTGTCGGAGGCGCCGTTCTCGCTACTGCCAGGATCTTACTTCGTCGCATCAGCGGCACCGGTGAATATTACCGGCGTTACCGGCAGGATCTCGGCCGCGCGATTTTGCTCGGGCTGGAGTTCCTAATCGCAGGTGACATCATCCGTACGGTCGTCGTCGCGCCCACACTGCAAAACGTGCTTGTGCTGGGATTGATCGTTCTCATCCGAACGTTCCTGAGTTTGTCTCTGCAACTCGAAATTGAAGGAAAATTGCCCTGGCGCCGTGACGCGCCACGCGAAGATCACGATCATTGACTGGATTTCCGTCGAGATTTGAAGCCGGCACCCGCGAAATGATTTACACCTGTCCGATGCATCCGCAGATCGAGCGGGATCATCCGGGAAATTGCCCGATCTGCGGGATGGCGCTCGAACCGAAATCGCCGGTTGGCGGTGGAGAAGAAGACAACGCGGAACTAGGCGATATGACGCGGCGGTTCTGGATCGGTCTCGTGCTCACGGGCGGGCTGGCCGTTTTTCCAGCGCGGTTGGCAGTCGGTCCGCAACCGCACGCTCAACATGTTCACGCTTATCGCCATGGGCGTAGGCGTCGCGTATTTTTACAGCGCGGTTGTCATGTTGGCGCCCAATGTTTTCCCAACGTCGTTTCAACAGCACGGCAAGATCGACATCTATTTTGAAGCGGCGGCGGTAATCACTGTCCTTGTCCTTCTCGGCCAGGTGTTGGAGCTGCGCGCACGCAGTCGCACCGGAAGCGCGATCCGAGCATTGCTCAACTTGGCGCCGACTGTTGCGCGTATCGTTCGTGACGGCGAGGAACACGATGTCCCGCTCGGGCAGGTTCAGCCCGGAGATCGGCTGCGTGTTCGTCCGGGTGAGAAAATTCCCGTTGATGGAAAAGTTCTCGAAGGCCGAACGAGCGTCGACGAATCGATGATTACCGGTGAGTCGATCCCAGTGGAAAAAGCAGTCGGCGACCACGTCATCGGCGGCACCGTCAATCAGACTGGCAGTTTGCTGATGGAAGCCGAGCGCGTCGGAAGCGAGACAATGCTTGCGCGAATTGTAGAAATGGTCGCGCAAGCACAGCGCAGTCGCGCGCCGATTCAGGGGCTGGCCGACAAAGTTTCCGCGTGGTTTGTCCCGGCCGTAATCACGATCGCCGTAATTGCATTCATCGTGTGGGCCACGATTGGGCCGGAGCCGCGCTTTGCTTACGCCATCGTGAATGCGGTTGCCGTGCTCATCATCGCATGCCCATGCGCACTCGGACTTGCCACGCCGATGTCGATCATGGTCGGGGTTGGTCGCGGCGCCCAGGCTGGTGTGCTGATCAAGAATGCCGAGGCCATGGAGTTGATGGAAAAAGTGGACACGCTCGTCGTGGACAAGACCGGCACGCTCACCGAAGGGAAACCGCGCCTGACGCGAGTTGTCCCGCGTCCACTGGATTCGATTTCGGAAGAACAGTTGCTTTCATTTGCTGCGTCAGTTGAGCAGCAGAGCGAACATCCGCTTGCGGCATCGATCGTGCGTGGCGCACAAGATCGACATCTCGCGCTCGCGAAGGTGAGAAATTTTCAATCGACAACGGGCGGAGGCGTGATCGGTAAAGTGGACGGGCGCGAAGTGCTCGTCGGCAAGGCGCAATTTTTGCGCGCGCAGAATGTGAGTGGAATCGAACTGCTTGAGCCAAAAGCGGGCGAGCTTCAAGAACAGGGACAAACAGTGATATTCGTCGCAGTTGATCGGCGCGCTGCGGGCATCATCGCGGTGGCCGATCCAATTAAGGAATCGAGTGTCGAAGCAATTCGACATCTACATCGGCTCGGGATCAAAATCATCATGTTGACCGGCGACAACGCGCGCACCGCGAAAGCTGTCGCCGAAAAACTCGGCATCGACGAGGTGGAAGCCGGCATTGAACCGAAGCACAAGAACGAGCGCGTGCGA
>WNGG01004878.1_pt1 | contig 14968 bp, 14 predicted proteins | sample 5400661 | NCBI WGS metagenome assembly WNGG01 (sample SAMN13153372, study PRJNA577476) | soil metagenome | isolation source: 100 cm soil or saprolite under Garry oak tree replicate 1 | place: USA:California | collected 2016-06-15
GTCAGGATTGCTGAAACGAACGCCATACCCGTCCCGCAGAAATGAATGTGCCGCAACACCCAGTCCCAGGTAGCCGTCCCGCCTCCAATAGCCGCTGTTGTGCCGGGAGTGCAAACCGGGGCGGGCGTAGTTGGCAATCTCGTAATGTTCAAAACCGGATGCGGTTAAAAGCTCGTCCGCCAGCTCAAACATGTCTGCCGAAAGGTCGTCACTAGCCAGTTCCAGACAATCCGCAGGATAGATGCGCGCAAAAGGGGTGCCCTCTTCGACCGTCAGTCCGTAAATGGAAATATGTTCCGGACGGAGTTTAACGGCTTGCAGCAATTCGGAACGCCACTGCTCGAGGTTCTGGCCGGGAAGTGAGTGAATCAGATCAATGCTGATATTTTCAAATCCTGTCTCGCGTGCCTCCCGGAAAGCCTGGCGAGACTGTTCAGCAGTATGAATACGCCCCAGGCACTCCAGAAAACGATCATCGAACGACTGAATCCCCAGGGAAATCCGGTTGATGCCGGCATTGCGGAACGCCCTCAGGGAAATGCGGTCGACAGTGCCGGGATTAGCTTCCAGGGTGATCTCCGCATCCGCGGATACGTCCGTATGAGCGGCAATCTCCTCAAGCAGCCGGACCAGCTGTGGCGGCTGCAGCAGCGACGGGGTGCCGCCACCGAAATATATTGAATCAACGGGCCGGCCACCGGCGGGGTGTAGCTGCAACTCCCGGATCAGGAGTTCAGGGTACTCTTCGAGTTCTTTTATTTGCGGGTTGCCGGAAACAAAAGCGCAATAATTACATTTTTTTTCGCAGAACGGCACGTGGAGATAGAGTCGGTTGAACATATGTTACCTCTTTTTTTTGAGTGCCGAGCGTGCAGAGTTATGATAGAATCAGCGGCAACTTTGGTAAATACAAAAAAGGGGATTTCATGAAAAAGAAACTTATACTGTCACTTTCCTGCATAATTGCGCTCTCTTCCGTAACGGCTGTGCTGGCCATGCCCGACAAAGCGGAATCGCCCGCTGCCGAGAAGGCCTCGAAGCAGGAGGCCCAGCCGCTTTCCGGCAAAGTACTTCAGACCATGGATAGCGGCGGTTATACCTATATGTATATCCAGAAGAAAGACGGAGAAAAGGTATGGGTTGCGGTTATGTCCACTCCGGTCACGGTCGGTTCCCAGATGACCTTCAAGGGCGGCATGGAGATGGTGGACTTTGAGAGCAAGAGCCTCAAACGGAAATTCGACAAGATATTTTTTGCCGATTCCGCTCAGTCTGACTCTGCCAAGGGTGCCCCTGCGGCCATGTCAAAAGGAAAAGGCAAGGGTTCATCCGGAGGCAGCAAGGCGGCTGCTTCGGCTAAGGATACAAAAATATCCGTAGCCAAGGCTACCGGCGCAAATGCATATACTGTTCAGGAGATATTTGCCAAAAGCGCCAAACTGGACAAGAAGAAAGTCGTAGTCAAAGGCAAGGTGGTCAAGGTTTCGACCGGAATTATGGGTAAAAACTGGATTCATATCCAGGACGGAACCGGCAGCCAGGCCAAGAAGAACCATAACCTCGTCTGCACCTCGAACGAAACGGCCGATATCGGTGACATCGTGACGGTGAGCGGGATCCTGGCCAAAGACAAGGACTTTGGCGGCGGCTACAAGTACAACGCTATCGTAGAAGAGGCCACGTTCAAAAAACAATAACAGCGGCGAAGCGATCAGGTCGGAGATGGACGGGGCACTCATGCGGGTGCCCCGTTTTTATTTGCCGGTCAAACCGGCCAGATTAAAATTCACCGTATAGGATTGATTGCCGGGGCGCTGATGGACCGCAAGGTTCACACTCCAGCATTTATTACGGTATTCGGCGGCATATACCGATTCCAGGAAATCCCCCCTGTCAAACGAGTAGCGGGCGGTATAAGACAGATGCAGCGGTTTGATCAGCTTTGTCGAGAGTCGCCCTTCGAAATATTCCACTGTATCGCGGGCCATCTGGTAACCTGCGCCGATCGAATTTCCCTGCCGGTCGTCGGCTTCAATTCCCGCCACAACCGTCGAGAGGTGATTTTCATAGAGGTTATAGCGGGAGTCAAACGTGATCCGCATATGTTTGCTCAACCAGGTGTCGGATTCCAGTATCAGGTCACTCCACGGGCGCTGGCTTTCCACGAGCGTCAGCAGGTCGCGCCGTTCCCCGGCAAACAAATAATTCACTCCGAGTTTAATCCTCGAAATATCCCGATATTCAGTTGTATCGCCAGACACGAACTTGCCGTTCATCAAGCTGGTCGCCGACAGAGAAAACGTATTCCGGTGGATCATGCGATCCGTGTAGTCATAGAACGGAAAACGCTGCTGATCGCGTTCCGGTACAAAGCTGTAGCTGAACTCCGGGATGATTTCGTGCCTGATTTTTTTGAGCAGCTGGAAATTCGTGTCATGGATGCGTGTCAGTGACGTTGACAGCCGTACGCCCGCCTCCGGCAGCAGATCGCCGCTGCTGGCCTGAACTGTACTGCTGCTGTCCCGCCTGCCGGTAGAATAGCCCCTGATATGTGCGCCTGCAAACAGTGTCGTCTGAAGGTAGTTGTTCCGGAACGGGAGCAGGGTGATTCGGGGAAAAAGATAGAAACGCTGTCCGCTGGGGGGAGTTTCACGGTAGAAGTTGTCTGCAGAGGCGTCAAGATCAAAATAGAGCGGCAGCGAAGAGACCTCCTGGCGGACTCCCGCCACGCCCAGTGACGGCAGGGTTTGCAGAGTCGCCCGATTATCGGCGGCATAGAGATCCTCGATATACTGCAAGTGGGAGGTGAAGGCGTAATTTTGCCACGTTTTCAAGGTATTGATCGTTGTATCACTCGACTGGCGATTGTAGTCGCCGCTCTTTTCGCCGTAATCGTTCAAGAAAGTCCGGTCGCTGGTGGCATTGACCGCCATGCGCAGGTTTGTGTCGCTCGAAAAAACTTCTTTATGCTCCTGAGCCAGCTGCCAGCGCCACCGTTCCTCAAGCTGATCGTAGATCTGATATGTGCTGATATGCCCTTCACTGCCGCGCGTCCGGATGTAGCGATAATCGACTCCGGTTCCTACGCCGCGGCGCGACAATAAATCCAGATCCAGCTGGAGATCCTGGCTGGGGGAGATTACCCAGTAGGCCGGAATATCAAGCTCCGCCCCTTTGCTTTTCGAGTAGCCGAAACGTGGGAAAAGAAGACCGGACCTTTTCTCCAATACAACCGGGAAAGCGATCCAGGGGAGATAGAGTACCGGAGTATTCCTGATGTAGAAAACCACGTTGCGCCCGATGGCGTACCCCAACAGGTTGACCTTGAGGTTGTCCGCGCCCAGCTTCCAGCTCGGATCGGGCAAGTCGCAGGTTGTCAGCTCCGTGACGGATGCATTGAACTCGCTTTCATTGATACGCACAAGCTTGTCGGCGGTGATTGTCATGCCCGAGTCTGGAACCGTAAGCAGCGTCGTATCCATTTCAGCCCGGCCGGTATCGATGTTCATGGCCAGCGTTTCGCCCTTCAGGACAGTCGGCCCTTTTGACAGAACAACCGCGCCGTCGGCATGAAGCATATGAGTCGTTGCCTCATAGGTAACCCGGTCGGCGACCAGATTAAGCCCCTGCCAAAGCACCACCACATGCCCTTCGGCGGTATAAACGCCATCGGATTGCCGTTGGCTCATGCGGTCGGCGTTGATATGGATGTTCTCGTCTAAAACCGCCGCCGCGGTAGCATCGGCGGATGGAGCCCAGCAGCAGAGAATGCAGAACAAAAGTAAGTAGTGAATGAGCATCATTGAAACAGTCAGCCTCTGATTCCGGTATAATTTACATGTTCAAGCCATGCCTTTACTTCACCCACAACGAAGAGCGACCCGCACACCAGAATGAGATCCCCCTCCGTTGCCTGGCTGCGGGCCATGAGGACCCCTGCCACTGCGGAACCGCACGGCCGGGAAACAATCCCCTGCCTGTGAAAAAAACGGGAGAGTTCTTCGTCTTTCAAGGCCCGGTCGACAGCGGGAGTCACAGTATAAACGGCATCGACAAGCGGCGCCAGGGGCGCAAAAATCCGGTCGATATCCTTGTCATCGCAGACCCCGGTCACCAGCAGCAGCCGTGAATAGGAATACTCCTGCAGCGCTTCCGCCAGGGCAGACGCCCCTGCGGGATTATGTGCCCCGTCCAGCAGTAGCCGTGGAGAACCCGGCACCAGCTCCATTCGGCCAGGCCAACATGCCGTGGCAATACCTTCTCTGAAGGCTGAAGAGGCGACAGTCAGCCCGCCCTTTTCAAGAGCCTCGGCCGCGGCAAGCGCGACAGCGGCATTCAGGGCTTGATAGCGACCCGCCATGCCTGGTGTGATCTGCGTCAGGGTCCTGTTCATGCCGTGATAATCAAGGGTGCCGTTGCTGTTCCATTCGGCTGAGAAATCCTGGCCGAGCGTCCTTAAAACAGAGTGTCCTGCAAGGCAGTGCTCTTCAATTACCCGGAGAACCGCAGCGGGCTGGGCGGCGCTGATAACGATCGTACCGGGCTTGACTATTCCGGCCTTTTCCCGCGCAATCGCCTCGATGGTAGCGCCAAGGTAGTCGGTATGGTCGAGGGCGATGGGGGTAAGCACGGTCATTTCGCCGTAAAATGCGGCTGTTGCATCCGAGCGGCCGCCCATGCCGGCCTCGATGACCGCCAGTTCGACCCGCTCCTCGCCGAAGACATATGCCGCCAGAGCCGTTGTTATCTCGAAAAATGTCGCATCGATCGGAGCGGCCTCCAGCACGGTATCCAGCCGGCTCGCCAGTTTTTCCGCGGAATACTCCGCGCCGTTTATTCTGAAGCGTTCAGTAAAACGTACCAGATGAGGGGAGCTGAACTGGGCCACGGTGTGTCCCGCGCAGAGGAGGATGGAGGAGAGAAAGGCTGATGTGGAACCTTTGCCGTTAGTTCCGGCGACATGAACCGTGCGAAACTGTTTTTCCGGGTTGCCCAGACGCCCGAGCAGCTTGCCGACCCTGTCGACGCCTGGCCGTATACCAAAGCGCCGACGGGCGTAAAGCCTTTCCAGCACATCTGTCAAAGGCATGTCAGGCGGCAGGACGATGCAGCATTTTCAATACGGATGCGAGCTTTGTGCGCATTTCGGTGCGAGGTATGATCGCATCGATCATGCCGTGGTCCAGCAGGTATTCCGCCCGTTGAAAACCTTCAGGCAGTTTCTGGCGGATCGTCTGTTCGATAACGCGCGGTCCGGCAAAACCTATCAGCGCTTTCGGTTCGGCAATGTTGACATCTCCCAGCATGGCAAAACTGGCGGTAACTCCACCGGTGGTAGGATCGGTCAGAAGCGACACAAACGGTATGCCGGCACCCTTAAGTTTTGCCAGAGCGGCTGATGTTTTGGCCATCTGCATCAGGGAGAGGATACTCTCCTGCATGCGGGCCCCGCCGGAAGCGGAAATGATTATCACCGGCTGACGTTTTTGCAGACCGCGTTCGACAGAACGGGTAATTTTTTCTCCCACCACGCTCCCCATGCTCCCACCCATGAAGGAAAAGTCAAAACAGGAAACCTGCACCGGCAGCTCATCGATGGCACCTTCGACGCATATTACCGCATCTTTTGATCCGCCTTTTGCCAGCGCGGCATCGATACGTTCCTGATAGCTTTTGGCATCCTTGAATTCAAGGAAATCAACCGATGTCACATCGGCGTCGAATTCCTGCCAGACCCCGCCATCAAGCAGGGCTTCAAGGCGCTTGCGGGCAGAAATGCGATAATGGTGACCGCACTTCGGGCAAACCTGCAGATTTGCTTCGATATCCTTGCTTAGCAGCGTTTCGGAACAGCCCGGACATTTGACCCACATTCCATCCGGAAACGTTACTTTCTTGCCGCCCGATTTTTCTATTCCGACTCTTTCTTTGGTAAACCAGCTCATAGGTAACCTCGCATCTTTCGTAACGCTGAAATAGGTGAAATTAATGGACCTGGGCGCGCCGCCAAGCGCACCTACGATTATCTGATGGCTTCTTTCAAAAGGGTGACATATCGTCGCAGCTGCTGTTTAAGCTCTTCTCCGTCGTACCGTTCGAACAGCTTGACGATGGCACTGCCGACCACGACTCCGTCTGCCAACCCTCCAACTTCGGCGGCCTGTTCCGGAGTTGATATGCCGAAACCGGCCATGACCGGGAGCGAAATGGTCTGTTTCACCCGGTACAGCTCCTGCGCCAGTGTGTCCGAAACAGAAGTTCTGGTCCCAGTTACCCCGGTAACCGTCACATAATAGACAAAGCCGCTGCCGAGCAGTTCTACTGCGGAAATGCGGGCGGAATCCGAGGTCGGTGTCAGCAGGAAAATCACATCCAGACCATAGTGACGCGCCGGGACGGTCAGTTCGTGCGATTCCTCCGGCGGCATATCGACCAGGAGGACGCCGTCGACCCCGGCTTCCGCGGCATCCCGGCAGAAGCTGTCGTAGCCGTAGGCGTGAACAGGGTTAAGATATCCCATCAGAATAATGGGAATCTGGGAGCGGGTACGAACCTTCCTTACGACCTCCAGAATTCCATGAAGCGTCGTCCCGGAGGCCAGGGCTCTCTCCGAGGAGAGCTGAATCGTCGGTCCGTCAGCCATCGGGTCTGAAAAAGGGACCCCGAGTTCGATAATGTCGGCTCCTGCGTCCTCGAGCAGATGAATCACCTCTTCGGTCGCGGACAAATCCGGATCGCCGGCGGTAATGAAGGTCACCAAAGCTTTGGAATGCTGATTCAGAAGCGTGCTGAAGCGGGCTGCTAGTCTGCTCATGTCGTTATCACAGGGCCGGTCATCATATCCTGAAGCCGGCCATCTCCTTCTCAAGCAGATCAATCTGATGTGTCAAATCGGCAACCGCGGCATTCATAACCTTGGTAGCATGACTGTTGGTAGCCGTTGCCCCTTCAATGTCGTTGACCGATTTCGAAATCAGGGCGCTGCTGTCTATCTGCTTGCGGCAGGCTTCCCGAATCTGGTCGACCAGAGTGGTGCCCTCTTCCGTTGACCTGGCGATCAGATTGCTGGCCCGGCTCTGTTCGCGGGTCGAGGTGCGCACGTGGATGGTGAGGTCCTTCATGCGCTCAACCGCTGCCGAAATCATGTCGGCGCCGCGTGAGTGTTCACGGGCAGAATTGGCAATGGTTTCAACCATGACTTCAACGCTTTCCATGGCTTCCCTGATGCTCTGGCTGCCCCGAGCCTGTTCTACGGTCGCCTTGGCGATTTCACTCACCTGGATTCCTGCCCGCTCCACGCCGGCGACAATCTTCACAAGCGCGGTGCCGGAATGTTGCGACAACTTTTCGCCTGCGGCGATACTTTCTTCGGCCTGGCTGATCGCATGCACAGCGCGCCTGGTTTCTTCCTGAACTCCCTTGATAACCGCCGCGATTTCGCTGGTTGAGCTGCTGGTGCGCTCGGCAAGTTCGCGAATTTCGTCGGCAACCACCGCAAACCCCTTGCCATGCTCGCCGGCCTGGGCTGCGATGATTGCGGCATTGAGAGCCAGCAGATTGGTCTGCTCCGCAACTTCATCGATAACGGAAAGAATGGCTCCGATATCGTTTACCCGCAGCGAGAGAGTTTCAACGACCTCCGATGTTATCTGTGATGAGGCTCTGATCGCCTGCATACCGGCAATCGCTTCAAGAACTGCGTTTTTGCCGATCTCGGCGTCACTCCGGACAGATTCAGAAATAGAGGCCGTATCCATGGCATTTTTTTCCACCTGCCTGATAGTCGCATCCATTTCGGCAATCGACGAAGCCGTAGTAGTCGAAGCGTCCAATAAATTGACAATACTCGTGCCGATCTCTTTTATCGAAGAAGCCATTTCAGTGACGGAAGAGCTGACCTCTTCGACGGCCTCTTCCAGCTTCTCGGCGCTCATCGCTATTTCTTCAATCGTTGCAGCCATCTCGAGTGACGAGGAGGACGTCTCGGATGCAGACTCGGCGAGTTTGTCGATTCCGCCAAAGACTTCATGCACGGAATCGGTGATTTGTGCAACGGCTCCAGCTGTTTCATGTACCGATTTTTCCTGCATCTGGGCGGAACTTACCACCTGCCGCGCAGCAGTTTCGAGATTGCTGTCGATGGAGGTTAGTACTTCGGATGCAGAGCCGATGCGCGAAACCATGCTGTGGAGATTCTCGGCCATTGTGTTCATTGCGTGTGCCAGTTCGCCGGTCTCACCGCCGCCGCGCACTTCCAGGCGGGCATCCAGTTTGCCGCCGGCCAAGGCTTTGGCGAATTCAAGACAGCTTCTGAGCGGTTTGGTAATAGAGGTCGTGATGAAAAACGAAATCAGGGCGATCAAGCCGATAACAATCGTGGAAGCGGCTATGGAAAGAGCGATTCTTTTTCTGATTTTTGATGCGACCTGCAGCTCGGCGGTGCTGACATCCTGGCGGATCGGGTCCACCATCAGTGCAACAGCCTTGCTGAATGTAGCGAACCTCTGTGCCTGAATTCCGGTCATCAGGTTGCCGGCCTTGACAACATCTCCCCTGGCAGCTGCCGGCAGCAACTCTTCCAGCAGTGTTTTCTGATATTCCAGCCAGACGGTGTTTGCCTTGTTTATCGATGCAAGCTTTTCCGCAGAGGCAAGTGATTCGAGAACAATCCCGAAATTAAGTTCGATGTCGTTTGAGAGGCTTTTTATAGTGGTAATATTTTTGGCTGCCGTGGCGGTATCCGCTTTAAGCATGAGGTTTTGCATTTCACTGTTGATCTGAAAAAGATCCGATTTCAACAGGGCAATGCTTTCAAGTGCATCCTTGTCTTTTTGAATGTACCTGTAGGCAGAGCCGCCGATCTTGACTTCATTCATCAGATACAGACTGGATGCGCTGATCAGCAGGATGCCCGAAAAAACCGCCGCAGAAAGAAGTACCATCTTGGTGCGAAGGGTGAGGCCGGTCGAACTATCGGAGTGCGTTCTTCTCTCCACTAACAACTCCTCTCCGGATCTTGATAAACTAGGATAAGTGCGCTACCGATGTGTGTTTTCCGCCAAGACCGGGTACAGAAAAACTTCCAACTTGACTTACAAGACGCCGGGAACAAAAAAGCCGCCAGACTATAGCAGAGCGGCTGCTTTCATATCAAGAAAAAACACCCGGCGTGACCGCCTGGAGCATCTCCCTGAACGGCTGTACTGCCGGGTGAAACGGGGTCCCGGTCGACAGGCAGCCGGTACTGAAAAGCGGCGGCTTTTTTTGACGGGAATAACGGCAGCGCCGCATGGAGCACCGGGATTTAATCGTGCCTCCACACAGCAGGGCTCATGTCAACGGACTCTTGATGCCGAGTCGGCCAGGGCCAGTTTGTCTCCCTGCAGGTTCAGTTCGGCGATCATCTCCTGGCGGACGGTGTGGATTTTTTTCATATATGCGGTCGCCTGCGGTCCTTGACCACAATAAAACTTCTTGGCGCGTTCGAGGTTTCCCTGGGCCATGTCAAGCTTGGAATATAGTTCGCAGACTGCGGCTTCGGCACATTTGCCATCGTCAAGCATGTCTTTGGCCGAATAGCCGTGACTCCGGGCGCGAAAAGGCATCAATTGCCAGACTCCGCGAGCCCCCTTTGTCGATACCGCTCCGGCTGAAAGGCGGTGGCCGCCGGTTTCGGCCAGGGCGATTTCCGCCAGATCAAACGGCATGAAAACGGTACCGATAGTCTTGTCAAAGCAGATTGCCGCCAACTGGTGTGCTCGTTCAGGTGACGTTCTGCGGGAGAATGCGGACTCGATAACCGCCTGTTGTTTTTTTCGCTGGATAAGAGAGATGCTGCTGCTGTCGGGGATTGGACGTTCGGCGGTCAGCGCCGAGGTCGATTGGATGTCCGCAAGTTTGAACGGGGAATTTTCGCACGCCGATAGCAATATCAGGTACGCAATGTAGATGAGTTTTTTTCGCATAATAATAGAGTAGGGAAGTTGTATCGGCTTTGCCGGAGCGGCGTCGTTGCCCACATGGTTCGAGGGCGTATCTCCGGCGGTGTACTCCTTTTCGGGTTATTTTGCCCCTGAAACGCCAAAATCCCGATTATCGGGACTTTGAAGGTTTGGTGCAATGGAGGCGGACAATATATCGTCAACAAGTATATGTCAACTTGTTTTAGATTTATATAATGAAATCAATTTGTTCGGGCTGTTCTATTTCCCGGTGACCAGCTCTTTCAGGGTAACTCCCTCAAGCACTCCGCGCACCTCTCCTTGCACCCGCATCCATACCGGATGAACATTGCAGTAATCGGAACGTCCGCAATCCGAAGGAGTGGCGACGCAGCGGTTCGGAATTATCGGCCCTTCAACCGCTTCGACAACTTCAAGCAGAGTTATGCTCTCGGGGGGACGGCCAAGCATAAAACCGCCCCCGGTACCGCGGAACGACTTGACCAGGCCGATTTTGCTGAACTGCTGGAATATCTTGGCAAGAAATGTGGGAGGGACATCAACCGCGGCTGCGATATCGCTCAGCAGGCATACTTTGTCAATCGGTTTTCCCGCCAAATAGACGATACCCCTGATTGCATATTCACCCTTGCGGGTCAGTTCCATCATACAAAACCCCTAGACATTATAACATGATAAGTGCGTAAACTGAGACATTCACTGCCGGACAAGCGCAGGAAATTACTCCCAACACACTAAAAAGACATTATATATCCTGTTTAGGGGTTTTGTCGGCGCTTGTCAACAGTATTTATCGTGTCGATTATGCTGCCTGACCGGGCAGCTCGTCTTCAATCGCGACCTTCTTCTTGCCGAAGATCAGCGCGACCCAGACGCTGATTTCGTACATCAGGTACATCGGGACCATGATAACGAACATGGTGATCAGGTCGGCATGAAAGGCCGCTACGATCGCACTGGCCAGCAGGGCATATTTCCTTTTGGGTGCCAGAAGCTGGTAAGTCACGATTCCGAAGCGGGCGAGCAACAGCGTCAGTACCGGCAATTCAAAGATCAGGCCGAAGATCAGGACCAGCCGTAGACAGAAATTGACGTAGGCGCTGATATTGAACCAGCTCTGCAGCCCTTCCGCCTCGTATGAAAGGGAAAAATTAATGATCACCGGCCAGATGATGATCAGGAAGAACATCGCGCCGATGCAGAACGTCACGGTGGCGGACGTGACAAAAGGAACCACCAGCTTTCTTTCACGCCTGGTCAGGCCCGGTGCGACGAACAGCCAGACCTGATAGAACACGACCGGCAAAACGATGACAAATCCGGCCAGCATGGATATTTTGCACTGCATGAAAAAGGGTTCCAACGGCGCACTGTAGTTGAGTACGTGCTGTTTTTGCGGGGTGTTGGCATCCTTGTCCAGATTGAAATGGCTGTACAGGGCGGGCGCACGCTCCTTGACCTTGGCATAGACCGATTTTTTTATCCCGGTCAGGTAGGTTTCGCCGGTCAACGGCTTTTCGATGAAATGGAGCAGATCGTTGGAAAAATTCCACGCCACCCCCATTCCGATAACTATGGCGATGACGATAACGACCAGCCGCTTGCGCAGCTCAACCAGATGTTCGATAAAAGGGACTATTTTTTCTTCGCTCATGCCTTCTTCCTATCACAGCCGCATACCGGCTTGCAACCTGAATCAGCCTGCAAAGCGCTTGGTGGGTGTCAAGGCATTGAGCTAAGCCGGAAAAGCGTTTATGCGGCGGCAGGGGCGTCCCATACCGTGTTGGATGTCCGTGACGTCATGATACGCCGTCGGTGAAAGCCTCTGCCTGCATGCATACCTTGCCATCGTCCAGAGTCGCGTAAAGGGTGACGCGTCCTTCCAGCAAGGTGGCATGTAAGGTGATCGAGTTTCCGAGCAGGGCGGGGGACACGCCTCGGTAACTAAAATTGCGTAATCGATTACCGCAGATTTCTTCGGCATAACCGGCCAACATGGTGGCGTTTAGCGGCCCATGAATTACCAGGTTTTGGTAACCTTCCGTTTCACGGCAATAATCCACGTCATAGTGTATGCGATGCCCGTTGAAGGTCAGCGCCGAATACCGGAACAGGGTCGTGGAAGTTGGAGTATATGTCCTGGTAAACCGAGAGGAGTGTTCAACTGCCGGGGCAGTGGTGGGCGACTGTCCGGGCGGGGTGGAATCCTTGTAGACGATGTCTTGCTCTTCCCGGATCAGCAGCTCGCCCTGCAGTGACTTCAGCTCGTGAAGCACGGTCACGAAAACCAGATCGCCGGAGTGACCCACTTTGTGATCCACGTTCAGGATACTCGACTCTTTGCGCACGATTGAACCGATAAGTATCGGTGCTTCGAATGACACGCGACCACCGGCCCACATACGATTGGGCAGTGCGACCGGCGGCATGAACCCTCCACGTGCCGGGTGCCCGTCTGACCCGAGTTCACGTGAGGGCACTCCTTCCAGAAAATAGGTCCAGTGCCACAGTGGCGGAAGGCTCTCCCCGTCAGTAATTTTCTCCGTTACCGAATAATCCACAGTGGCGGCCATCAGCAGGGCATGGCGGCCCGAAATCAGCTCTACGTCACTGCGTGATTTCCCTATCCAGGTGCGAAGGTAATCCAGGTCGATCTTGCTCATCAGTTGTTGATCCTCTCACGACGTGGTCAATATATTTTGCCTATGAATACCATTGTGATGCTGAACGGTGCGCGGGGTGTGCTGCTTGACAGCACCACCCCGATGTTAGATTTCACTTTCTTGGCCACCATTAGAATTGTGCTCAGGCGCTATTCCAAGCGTGTTTGCAAGCCTGTAAGCCTGTCTTATGGCTACTTCATAGTTCTCTGGGACAACATCCAAAATCGTGTAGATCAGGAGGTCTCCACCAAATGCTTCGACTCCGATTCCTTCTTCAGTCAAGCAATAGTTTACGAATTCAGACGTCAGAATGGAGGCAGTAGCAGTGTTGTCATCCGAGATGACGTCGTATTTGTCAATCAGAGGCGTTTGGATAGGATGGATCATGCTTTCGAAGGCCAAGCATGTCGCCAACTTCACCAGAAAACGACTTTGATTTCACGATGAAATGTGGCAGGTGCGAAAAATCGCCTTTCAGAAGAACCGCAAGGCGTTGCGTAGTAGTGAATTTACCACCTGTGGCTATGGAAAAAATGCAAGCATTGACGCCTTCATAGGTTCCTTGGAAATAATCGCCTGTTCCTGGCGACGAAATTCGTGAAGTTAGACAAGTGTATTTATGTTTTCCTAAAATTCTCTTGAATTCTCGTTTAGATATTCGGTTGAAGGCAATTTTTGCAACAAATAAGTTAGCTTTTCTTTTTCTCAGGTATTCGATGATTATTGCCACAACACCTAAAATCCCAACAATGGTGACAACCACTACATTGTATGTATGGTGATTCTGGCTCATAGATTTTCAGCCTTTGATAATCAGTTTTTTAAAATCTAACGGGCCAGCCGTTGACCTGCCGGGTTTTCGGGCAGGTCCAATGGTTGGGTGTACGCCCGTCATGGGCGTGAACTTATGGGGTGCAAGTCCCCTGTACGAGAATCCAGTCACTGTCCTGTCGAAGGGCCAAACTTGAAGAGGGGGATGTCATCCTCTATGAGCTTCCATGGTACGTTAAACCCGACCGGGTTATTGCCCATGGAGCGCGTCATAAGGAATTCAGCTCCCCAAGATAATCACAGTTACTGCCGTCTTTTCAAAGAACTGGGATTGGATATGACCGGCTACGGCCCGTCGCTCTTTGGGAACCGCCTAGTGCGGACCCGCATGCTAGGTGGTGTGGGGGCTGGGGGAGAAAAACCCCCGGCTACCCGATTAGGCGACGTTGTATTCGTCCATCTGTTCATGGTGAGTCAGCCACGTGCCACTTGGGAGACAGCAAAACTGTCTTCCAGCATCTGAAACCGGACAATCTCGCCATTGGCGACGGTGAGCACGATGGCGAAGTCCGTCGTGACGACCTTGCCGTTTCGCTTGAGCTTTGATGCAAGCGACCCAAGTATCACCGCTCGGTTATCGCCGGCTAGAATGTCGTGAACCTCGAAATTGATCCGCTCGATCATGGCGCGCGAGTCACGAACGAAATCGGTGATGGCGGCTCTACCTGACTTGTGGCCGATCCAAGGTAGGACGCCGATATCGCCCGCTATCTCCCACTCCAAAGTCTCGCTGAACAGCTTGGCGATTTCGGCCGGTTCCGCGCCGCTGCCCATGCGGCCAAGGAACTCCTGCGCAAGATGAAGGGTTTCGTTCTGACTCATGGGTATCTCCTGTTTTGTATGTATGCGTGCCGCCGCCTAACGGCGTGCGCCCTTGACTCGCACTGGGGCGATTCTCAGCCCCGGTCGGTGTCCAAGGGCCTGTTGGCACATCATTTTCGCGTTGGCCCACTATTTCCCACACAATGCTGTATACCTGTCCACTTTAGCACTAATATCTCTTTTCCATTCTTCCATTGTTAAGCGTCTTGTGGCCCTGGACAAGAGTAGTTGTTGGAGCTTATGTATTTCAATTAATGTGCTCATAAAAGAAAGCGAATACAGTGATACTTTTGTATCTAAGATAATGCCGGAGTCCATAACAGCTATATCTAAGTCGTTATGAGCATCTTCTAAACGCAATAAGCATTCGAGTAATTCTGGGTCTAATATTGTAAAAAAATGGTGACTAACTTCCTTTGTTTTTTCGAAAAACACGTCCAAAGAGGCTCTGGAAATATCAACAGCTTTGATGAAGCCGCCAAGGTTTTGGGACGATATTCGAAGAGTTTCCTGAATATGCTCTCTGGACGAGCCATCTAAACTTGGCAAGTCATAATAACCTGAGGAATACTTACCAAATTCCGCATGATGTAATTCTGATTTTTTTATTGGAGGAATACGATGGGTACTATTTGAATTTAGATCTGACATTATTTCTCCTGTGCCAACGTCTCAAGGCGCCAGCGGCGG
>WNGG01008662.1_pt1 | contig 14967 bp, 1 predicted proteins | sample 5400661 | NCBI WGS metagenome assembly WNGG01 (sample SAMN13153372, study PRJNA577476) | soil metagenome | isolation source: 100 cm soil or saprolite under Garry oak tree replicate 1 | place: USA:California | collected 2016-06-15
CGCCGGAGGCGGCGAACACGCTGCCGTTGGACTGGATGTTGAGGAGCGAGTCGGTGTGGGTCAGCGGAGCCGTTCCCGCCACCGACTGGCCGGTCAGGGCGTCGAGAATGGCGAGCTCGAACGCATCCGGCGGCGCCGAGCCGTCGACGCCGAACTGCGCGCCGCGGAGCGTGAAGCGCATGCCGACGATGCCGTCGGGCTTGACGAAGGTCTGCGTCAGCTCCGACATGAGGCGGTTGTCTTCGCTGAGATCGGCGAAACCGCCGTTCAACGACACGGCGCCGCGCTCCGTCCAGCCGAACTGCGCGTCGGTCGGATTGGCGATGGCGAAGTCGCCGTTGAAGATCCCCGTATGCGAAGCGGTCTCGAACAGCGGCTGCATCGGGTACACCGGCTGCGGCGTGACGACCACTGCGTCCGAAGCCAATGCCGGGAGCACGATGCCCTGCGGGCCTGCGACCTCCGTCGCGGCCGTCTGCACCGGCAGCGCGGTCGGAAGGCGGCGCGTGCCGGCTTCCAGCGACTCGGACATCAGCGAGCCGGGCGGTACGCTGGCATCGTCGGAATGCTCGAACCCGAGCACGTGGCCCATCTCGTGCATCAGCACGGTGAGCAGATCCATCCGGCCAAAGGCGGCCGAGCCCACGCTCGCGTGCAGCTCGGTGGCCGAGGCGGCCAGACTGAATTCCTCGCCGAGCGAGGGCGTCGGATCCACGAACCAGCCGTGGCCCGCGGCATCGGCGTCGATGGTGATGCGCAGATCTTGCGTCTGGCCTACGGCCGAGTCGGGCAAATCGGCGACGCTGAACTGGATGCCGTTCAGGACATTCGCCTTCGCACCGGCGGCGATCCATTGGTTGCGCGCAGCGAGGGCCAGCTCATCGACCTCGGCGAGCGTGATCGCTTCCGCGGGGTTATTTGCGATAGCGTCGGCAAGCAAGGGCGTCGAGGTGCGTTCAAAACGGACATCATCGACGCGCACTTCCAGCAGACCAGGGCTCAGGGAAGCGTCACTAATTGAAATCCGCAGCTTGCCGGCCACGTTTTTCCATTCGGCCGGCACCTGCACCCGCGCTTCCATGTATCCGTCGGAACCCGCACCGTTGGGGTTCAATGCCACCGTTATGGGGCTCAGCGACAGCGGTGGCCGCCCGTCAAGGGGCAGGAAAGAAACGACAATTTTCGCGCCAGGATTCATCGTGGCGCCGGAGGCGATTGCCTTCCACGCGAGATGCAACGACCTTGCATCGTCGGGTACGACCATTTGATCGTGCGTGAGCGTGAACTCGTTCAGCGCGGATAAGGAGAAGGCCTGGTTTTGTCCCCTGTCCTCGTTCCAGTAGTAGGCCTTTCTTATGGAATCCACGAACTGCACTGCTGGCCGACCGGAGACGGCGAACTGTGAAAGCTGGATGCCAAACTTGCCGAGGATTCGGCTAGTTACAGCATCCTGCCCAACACCAGCAGCGACCGCAATTCGGTCGACCAATTGACTGATCATCGAATCAGTCAATAGGCCGCTATTGAGAAGCAAATTGCCTGCAGCGGTACCCAATTTGTCTGCTGTTGGCGAAGACGTCGCGCCCCCATCGGCAAACTTTGCAAACGCCGCTTTTGTACGTGTCAGCGGATCGGCGTTGACCTCGTCTCGAATCACGTCGTATTCGGCAGCCAGGGTTTGATCGATGGCGCCCATGGCCGTCCCGGTGATCTTGTTGTACAACTCGTCGATCACGCTATTGCCAGCGGTATTCGTCAGCCCCGGGAAAAGCTCTTGCATCGACGCAATAAATGCCTGCTTGTCCACGCGCGGCTTCAAGAACGCAAATTCCGTTCGCGTCGCAACATCGGCGGTCCCGGTTCTCCCGCCCTGAAAGCTCCACCCCGGGAGACCGTAAAGGCGGAGGTACCTACCTTCGAAATTCCGAGTGCTCGCCTGGAAGTCGCCGTCGAACACGCTGAATACGGACTCACCGGTCGCTCCGCGCTCCGTGTTGTCCTCCGACCACGACACCTTCGCATCGTCGGGAACGGGAATCTGTGCTCGTGCGGTATATCCTCCGCCGAGCACAGAAAAGTACCAGCCTTCGCCTACTCCCTCGAACGACGCGCCCGTATTGATCCAGCCCGCAAGACTGTGGTCGGGACCGAGCGTGGTTCTCAGCATCTGGCTGCCGCTCACGTACCAGGGGTTGACGTTGAAGAGCAAGTAGCTGAAACGATCGGAAAGCTGCCGCCAGATCGGTAGATTGTTCTCGCGGTCGACGGAGGTTTGACTGAGTAGAGCGGTCCCCGCGTACCAGTCCTGCACTCGGCCGTGCGGCCCGGCGAAGAAGGTGTCGAAGGCGTTAAGCGGGAACCCGGGCAAGCCATCGAGACTCCTGTCGATATTCGCGGCGCTGAGCGTCACTCCCAGGCCGATATCGGGTAATCCCTGCGGCCCGATGAGCGAACGACCATTGGGATTTCCGCCGTGAAGCCCAGTGTCGCTCATCACCCGCTCGTAATAGTTATCAAGGAACTTGACGTTGCTCCAGTAGACGACATTGGGGTCGTCGAAGTTGTTGATCGCCGCGCCTACACTCAGCGAGGGTTGCGTGTAGTCGTGAACGTCGAGCGCCGTCATCTGCAAATCCGGTGGAGTGATGGCGAATTTTCCGAGGCGCTGCGCGATTTCGGAATTCACAACCGTGCCGCGGCTGTGCCCGATTAGATGAACGGGGGAACGCCACAATGCGCCATCCTCCTTGCTGTTCAGATCGACGAGACTTGCGAAAATGGCGTCCGCAGCCGCCTCCGCGAATCCCGCGTCGGTGAGTCCCGCCTCGGCATACCAATCCGCGACCAGGAAAATCGGCTTTCCACGATAGTCATCGAGTGTCTTATCTGTGGACCCTTCCACACCGAGCCATTCCCCGGTCGAAGGCCTGTACAGGAAGAGTCCACCTCCGGTTTGTTGCGCTAAGCTCGCCCCCAAAATATAACTCTTGGTGGTCTGCGCGCTTCCGGTTTCGGGGAAGGGCGGCTGGTAGCCGTGAGTCAGCACGGTGACCGAGGCGAAGCGATCGTTTGCGCTCTTGAGGGTCGGCGTGCGGAACGAGCTGGAGTCCGAAACCTTTTGTCCAGTCCCCCCCGATGTGGTGTACTCGACTCCCCAGTAATACGCTTGCGACGCGGTTAGGGGAATCTCATCTGGCAGCTCATACGTGAAGTAAAGGAGCTTCGTGTTTTTGTCGTAAGTCCCTTTGATCTTTGCGAACTTGTCGCCGTCGCCAGTGTTCTCCTTGTTCGCTGTCAATATCCGGCCGATGTGGCTGTCGCGCAGGCCGTCTCCGCCGTCTACGAGAGGAAGTATGCCGACAGTGGCGTCATCCAGTGGGTGCGATCCACCGTAGTCCAATGGATCGGACTCGCTCGGAAACAAGCCCTGACCCTTGTCGAACACGCTTATATAGAGCGAAGCCTCCCCCTTGCTCACGCCTTCCACGAAGTCAGGGTCATCGATGACCCAACGTAAGGTAGTCGTAATCTTGGCGGTGTAGTCGTTGTACTCGAAGGTCTTGATCGGCTGGTCGGGACTTGTCGGCGTCCGTTCGAGTATCCCGGCCTGCGTTTGCGTAATCACCGTAGACCCGACCGCTTGTGGTGCCAGGAATATGGCCGGTGTTCGCGACTGACTTTCCACGCCGTACACCCACCCCGATGAAACGCTCGACGGTATCGCGCCGCCGTCGATCGGTCGGTTTGGGTCCGTGGCGGCGTTCGCGAGCTGCTCCAGCGTCTGGACGTCGTAGACCAGCAATCTCGAGGCCCCGGTCCAGTCCATCAACGCGGCATACAGTCTCTTCCCGTCGGACGAGAGCGAAATGGCGTTGATCGAGCCCTCGATGATAGGAGAAGTCGAGCCTAGGAATCGGGGGGTGCCGAACGGATCGGCGATGACTCCGATCTTCCCGCCGATCTGCCTCTGGACAACGTCGCTGACATCGGCACCGCCGCCCGCGAGCAGCTTCTGGCGGCTCAGGTTGAAATCGGCGACGAACGCGAATTTCCTGTCCGCCGTTACGACGACCCCGCTCGCTTCGTTGATGTTCTGCCAGGAATTGCTTTGCGTGTAACGCGGCGGGGCCAAGTTGAGCCCGGTCGAAACCGTCACATCCTTGAGATTTTTCTCCGGGTCGAGCACAAGGCTGACCGTCGCAAACCCGTTGTTGAAGCTCTGCTGGCTCGTCAGCACGAACTTATCCGGATCGGTCGAACCCTCGATGAACATGGGGACGACGCCCGTCATGTTCTGGGCCCCGATCACTTTGACGGTCTTGGCTTTGCGGGTGTTACTGTCGACGCTGGATAGGTCGACGACGAGCACGTTGCCCGGCGTTCCGGTGCCGCGCGGGAACAGCTCGAAGCTTCGCTGCGGCATGGTCGCGACGAGGTAGCGGCCCTCTTCTCCTACCGCGAGATCGTAGAAGCCGTACGGCGCAGCCTGGACGATGGCGTCCGGCAGGATGTTCGAGATGCGCTTGTGGAAATCGCTCGAGCTCGGGTTGATGTTGACGCAGTAAATCGTTCCGCCTGCCCGAACCACGCCGCCGATGGTTCGCATGCCCACCGCCACGTACAGGTCGTTGCCGCCGATGGTGAGAGAGGTGATCTGCGTCGCGGCGTCGGCGTTCGGGAGCTGGATCGTCTTGAACACCTTCAGCGTCGCGGTGTCAATGGCGTAGATCTTCCCGCCGCGGCCGGCGACGTAGGCGCGGCTGTCGTCACCCGTAAATGCGATGGGATCGACGTACCAGCCGGAAAGCAGAAGCGGCTGTCCGTTCTCGTCTTTGGCGATATCGCCGATGAGCTGCCTGTTGGACAGTGCCGTCAGGCGGTCGATCTTCATCACGAAGGTAAGCCCGTGACGCGGCTGGACGGTGGCGGTCTGGCTGCGGATCTCGACTGTGCCCGCCGGCGTCCCGCCGCTGGGGCTGCCTGCGCGGCTCTCGACCTGAAGCACAACCTGAACGTTGGCCAGCGCGACGGGGAAATTATCCGGCAGGTTGGCCGTCAGTTCCGTCGCCGATACCGAGGTTGCCGCCACGCGGATCGTATTGCTGCCGTTGCTCGAAAACTCGACGAAGAACTCGCCGACCGCGGCGGCCAGGTTCTCCCCTTTAATGGTGATCTTCTGTCCCTGATCGGGATCGAAGACGATGTCTGAAATGCTGGGCGGTGGGACATTTACCCCTTGCGGCACAGGCGGCCGGAAGTCGTCGACCGAGACTCTGGGCTGATCCGGCGTGCGCGGAGGCACCGTGAGCACCGTCTTCTGCGTTGTCCCGAAGCCGAGCGAGAACACCGAGAGCGCCTGCCCCACGGCCGCCCCGATGCCGCCCAGCACGGCGGACATGCCGCCCTGGAGCATCAGCCCGACATTGGTCAGAGGATTGAAGAACAAGTCGGATCCGATCCCCGAAACAAACTGCACGGTGCTGTCGATCGCACTGGAAACCACCGACGCGACGTAGGTACCGCTCGTCGCGATCCCCGGGTAGGGCGGCGAAGAGGTCCGCGCCACGCCGTCATCGCCGACCGTTCCCGACTCGACCAGCAGCCAGAACTGGCGCTCCTGATTCAGATCGTCGATGAAGGACGAGAGCTTGTAGAAATACACCGTCGCCCCCGCCGGCGTTCCCGCGGGTACTGACATCGCGAGCTGGACCGGCGCGGCGAGCTCCGCGTCGCCCAGCTGAAGGTCAAAGCTGCCGACCGTGGTGAATCCGGGAATGACCGGCGCCGCGATCGGCAAGTCCGCAGCCTGAACACTATGGATCGACACCGGTGCGCTGGTCGCAAGCGCGCCGGGACCGACCTGGACGGTCAGTCCGGCGTCGCCTTTGACGACACCGCCTTCTTCCGCCGAGATGGTTTGCGGACCAGCGGCCGGTTCGGGCGCCACCCGCACTTCGATGTCTTTCTGGAAACCGTCCTTGATCGCGCTCACCACCGTGACGCCCGGCGCGACCGCGACGATCAGGCCGTCCGGCGTGACGAACGCCACGTTCGGATTCTGGGTGAAGTACTTCGCGCCCGAGGCCGCCGAGGATTCGTCCGCTCCAAAGTTGGCGTTGATCCGGATCTGGCGTTTGCCGCTGCCTTCGATCAAGGTCACCGAGCCCGGGTAGACGTCGAACTCCGGCTCCGCCTGCTCCCGGAAGAGACCTTCGGTGAAATCGTTGGACACAACGATGTCGTTCGACGCAGTGATCCCGTGGCTGCGAACCTGCACCACCGACTCGCCCGAGCCGACGCCGCGGACCACGCCGGTCGGCGACACGCTCACTGCGGCGGGATTCGAGGTGATGAACTGGACGTAGCTCGCCGGCAGCACCACGCCGCGCTCGTCGGTGAAGCTGCCGATCATCTGCAACCGCGCATCGGTTCCCTGGAGCAGGAAGCCCAGGCGCATCAGGTCGATGCGCACCAGCGGCGCATTGCTGACGTTGACGCTGACGGTCACTTCGGGCGATTGCGAGTAGCCGTCGTCGGCGATGATGCGGAAGCTCGCCGGGCCGCTGTAGCCGGCGTCCGGAGTGAAGATGACTTCCTCGCCGTCCCCGCTCAGATGCGCGGTGCCGTGGGTGGCGCCGGTGATGCGGTAGTAGGTCCTGTCGCCTTCCAGGTCGGACAGGAATGTCTGCACCGGGACGTCGACTTCGAGGTGCTCGTGCGTCTTGGCTGTCGTGGCGTTCACCACCGGCGCCTGGTTGGCGCGGTAGCCGAAGTTCTGCACCAGGAGCTGCCGGTCGGTGCTGTTGACGCTGCCGTCCCGGTTGAAATCCGCGTTGACGTTGTAGCTCGCGCTGCCGGCGCTCGAGCCGAACGCCAGAGCAAGCGCCTGGGTATCGAGCCCGTCGACCAGGCCGTCGCGGTTCGCGTCGCCCGCCACGAAGAACGACAGCTTGTAGCGCCCGAGCGTGGCGGCGCTGGCGCCCGAGATCTCGAGCAACTGCAACGCGGCGCGGTCGACGCGATACAGCGCGAAGGCGCTGTGGGCGTCGGCGCGGCTCGCGATCGGCGTGAAGCCGTCGAGCTGCGGCACCGCCGGCTGCACGCTGCTGCCCGCGTCGGCTTCGACGACGACACCGAGATACACGGCACCCGACGCGCTCGAATCCAGCTCGCTCGGCCGCAGCGCCAGGCTGTAGCGGTTCGTGCCGCCTGCGGCGAGATCACCCGTGAAGGTTTGCGTGAGGTAGGACGTGGCCGGCCCGAGATCAGCCGTGAGTGCCACCGTGCTCGGCGTGCCCGCGTAACGCACCGCGCTGCCGCCTTCGCCGATGCCGCCCGTGGCGAGCGTCAGGCGATGCGCGTCGTTGGGCGCGTAGCCGTAGCGGTTCGACCTGGCCGCGGCGAGGTCGCGCACGGAGCTCAGGTTGCCGAGATCGTCGTAGCTGTAGGCGACGGCGCGGCCGTCGGCGAGGACGATGCGCTCGATGTGGCCGTCGCTGTCGGTGACGAAGCTCGCCGTTTCGCCGTTGGACGCCGTGATGCCCGCGTCGCTGACGATCCAGCGCGCGCCGTCCGCGAAGCGTATGGACTTCGTGCCCGTACCGAAATTCACGCCGTAGGCGGTGCCGTCGGGCGCGGTCAGCGTGAATTGCGCGGTGTCGCCTTGCAGCGATTGCGGGTTGTACGGCTGGCCGGTGACGAGGTCGAAGAAGCGATCGCCGACGCGCTGCAGATGCTCGAAGCTCGATTGCAGCGTCCAGTCGACACCCGGCTCCGCCACCCAGTGCGGCAGATAATAGGTGAGGCCGGGAATCTCCTGCTTCTCAGGCTCGAAGGTGAAGGCCACGCGCCGGCCGTCGGGCAGCGTCGCGTAGACTCGCGTGCCTTCGCGATACGGCAGGTCAAAGCCGGTTTCCTCGCGACCCGTGATCGGCAGGTCGCTTTCGAGCGCGAAGTCGCGCAGCGGCATGCGCCACCCGAAGCCGAACGCGCCGTCCTCGGCGTCGCGCAGCGAATCGTATTCGCGCACCAGCGCGACACTGTGGCCGGCGAGCGTGATCACCGTGTCGGTGTCGTCGCGCAGATAACTCGCCGCTTTCTGCGCGGAGGCGACCTGGACGACGGTTTGCGTCTGCCCGACGCGCCCGGAAATGTCGGTTGCGGTGAGGCGTAACACGTACACGCCGTTCGTCCACTGGTTGGGGTCGAGGCGGTAGAGAGCCCCGGTGATCGGCCCCTGCCCGCGTGCGAGCTCGCTATACCGGTCGCTGCCCTGATGCGCGATCTCCAGCGTCCAGTTGTCCAGATTGGAATCCGCGACCAGGCCGGACAGGTCGGTCGCCGCGCCGATCAAGGCGAACGTCGTCTCGGGCGCGAACGCCACCTGCGGCGCGGTCTTGTCGTTGGGATCGCGGATCTTGAGCGTCTGCGTGACGCTGCCGGTGAAGCCGTCGATGTCGGTTGCGGTCGCCACCAATCGCAAGGTGCCGGGCTGGGTCGCACGCAACGTCGCGCTGCCCGACGCGTCCAGCGTTACCGGCTGGCCGTCGACGGTCAGCACGCGCGTCGCGATGTCGGAGAACGATTGCGCCAGGACGTGAACCACGACGTCCTGTCCCGGCAAGGCCGGGAAGCTGGGCGTGGTCTCGATGACCACGCTCGGCGCCTGCGGCGCCGTGAGCGCGCGCAGCAGCAGCGGCTCCATGGTGCTGGCGGAGCCGTCGGACACCGACACCCGCACCAGATAGTCGCCCGCTTGTCCCGGGCCCGGGATCCAGTGGATTTCACCGGTAACCGGGTCGAGCGTGGCGTCCTCGGGCAACCCTGTGGCGGAATAAGTGAGCGTCGTGTTCTGGTCGAGATCGCTGCCAACGACGTTGAAACGCAGCTCGTCTCCCAGCAGGACGGCGTGCTTCTTCACGCTCAGGACCGGCGCCCGGTTGACGTTCGATACCCGCACGGTCACGTCGAGCGTGTCGGATGCGCCGTTGATGTCGGTCACGGCGAAAGTGATGGGATACACGCCGGCCTGGTCGTAAGTCGGCGTCCACTCGAACGTGCCGGCATCGTTGTCGAAGAAAGCGCCCTGCGGCAGGGTCGTGAGCGCGCCGAAGCGGATCGAATCGGCGTCCGGGTCGCCGCCGGTCAGGTTGAACGTCAGGGTCACGCCCTCGCGCGTAGACTGCGTGGGCATGTAGGCGAGGATCGGCGCCTGGTTGACGTTCTGCACCGTCAACCTCACCGTTTCAGACGCGCTCTTGTTGCCGTCGGTGACGCTGAAGCTCACGTTGTAGTCGCCCGCCTGGAACATGTGCGGCGTCCAGCGCAGGACGCCCGTCTGCGCGTCGAAGAGCGCCCCGGGCGGCAGGTCGGCGGCCGCGTAGGTGACCACGTCGCCGTCGGGATCCACCGCCAGCAGATGCAGCTCGAACGGCTGACCTTCGGAGAGCTGCCGGCCCCCGATGGGCGCGAGCACGGGCGCGGCATTGGCGGTGCGCACGACGATGCGCATGCTGCGGCTGTCTTGTGCGATCGGGCCCAGCCCGCCGTTGCCGTTGTCCCTGACAGTGAAGGTGACGTTGTACGTGCCCACGGCGCCGGCAGTCGGCGTCCATTCGACGATCGCCCGGCCGTAGAACGCGTCCGGGGTGAGCGTCGCGCCGGCGGGCAGGCCGGTCGTGCTGAATGTCAGCGTGTCCTGGTCGAGATCGTGCGCCTGAATGACGAAGCGCAGGGTCTGGCCGACGACCGCGACCTGGTCGCCGATAAAGTCGAGATGCGGCGCTTCGCTCGGCGCGCGCGCGGTGACGACGAAGCTGCGCGCGCCGGAGAGCACCGCGGCAGCCCCTTCGCCGTCGCCATTGTCCGTGGCCGTCAAGGTGACGACGTAGTCGCCGCGGTCGTCCGCGCCCGGCGTGAAGCGGAACAGGCCGGTGCCGTTGCCGTTGTCGACGAAGGTCCCGAAGCGCGGCAGGCCGGAGGCGGAGAGGAGCAGCGGATTGCCGTCGGGGTCGGTCGACGTGACGGGGACCTGCAGGACCGCGCCGCGGTCGACGAACTGGTTGGCGATCTCCGCGATCTCGGGCGCGCGGTTCGCGTTGCGCACCAGGATCGGAATCGTAGTCGTGACCGACAAAGGCGCGCCGGTGCCGTTGCCGTCGTCGGTCGCCGTCACCCTCACGCTGTAGTTGCCAGCCTGCGTGAAACCGGGCACCCACTGCAGCATCGTGGTGTCGGGATCGAAGGTCGCCCCGGTGGGCAGACCCGTGACCTGATAGGTCACCGAGGCAGGCGTGCCCTCGAGCGGGCTCAGAGCCCCGTCGAGGCCGCGCACCTGCGGGATGTATCCGGGATTGTCCGGATCGAAGGCGAAGACCTGGAGCACCAGCGGCTGTCCCTCGACGATGTCCCAACTGCCGAACTCGTCGAACACCGGCGCGGCGTTGGCGTTCAACACCGTGAACCTCGCGGTGACCGACGCTTCGCTGGTTCCGTCCGTGACATGGAAATCGAGGTCGTAGACACCAGCTTGCGTGAATGCCGGCGTCCATTCGAACTCGCCCGTATTGGGATCGAGGAAGGCGCCGACCGGCAGCGTCGGGCTGAAGTAGGTCAGCTCATCGCCGTCGAGGTCCGTCGCGAGCAACTTGAAGCGCAGCGTGTCGCCCTCGCTGAGCGTGTGAGCGGTCACCGGTTTCAGCACCGGGGGTGCATTGGCCGGCTCCACGGTGAGCCGGAAGCTGCGGCTCACGGTATTGACGCCGTCGCTCGCGTAGAGCGTTACCCCGTCATAGATGCCGGCGGCGTTGAACGCCGGCGTCCAGGTGAGGACGCTGCTCTGCGGATCGAACGATGCGCCCGGCGGCAGCCGGTCCGCCCACAGGGTCAGCACGTCTCCATCGGGGTCGACCGGGAAGAGTCCGGTCGAGAACGGTTGGCCTTCCCGCAAGGTGTACTCGGTCGCCAGCTCCTGTACCACGGGCGCCTGATTGCCGCCTGCGACGTCGATCGCAAACGCCTGGGTCGCGTAGCCCGCGCGGCGGTCATACACGCGCAGCACCACGGCGGTCTGCGCCGGGCTCGCCGAAGTCGGGTTCCAGCTGAGCAGACCACTGTCGGGGTTCAGGGTCATGCCCTCGGGCGCGCTGAGGAGCAGATACGTCAGGCCGACGCCGTCGGGATCGTACCGGCGTCGAGTCGATCACCGGCGGCGTGTTCGGGAAGGGCACGGCGAAGACGCCGTGCGCCGCGTCCGCGCGCAGACCCGTCTGCGTCCTCAGCGTGACGGTCTGCGCTATCGTGCTCTCGCCCGGGCGCAGCCGGCCGCCGCTGACCGCGCTCGAGAGATCGATTAGCCACAATCCGATCGAGGATTGGGTGAACACCATGTCGGGCTGGCCGGCGAAGTACTGCGCTGGGTCGATCACGAGCGTGATCGGCGCGATCAGGTCGCTGTCGCCGGTGTTCGTGACCCGCACGTCGTACGACACCGTGCCGGCAAACCGATCCGAGCGCGTTGCCGCGAACGTGATCGACACCCGGTCGGTGAAGTTCATCAGCGCAGTAAACTGCGCGGTGTACGCCGCTCCGAGCGCAAGGCCTTGGGTGCTCTTCACGGTTTGCGCGACGCGGAGCGTGTAGTCGTCGGCAACGAGCGGCTCGATGTCGAGCAGCGCCGTGCGCGTCGCGGCGTCGTACCGCACGCCGCGTATCGTGGCCGCGGCGCCGTGCGCGCGCGTGAGCGAGTAGTTGGCCGGGTTCAACACCGACGCCAAGTCGGTCGCATCGCCCACGAACATGTCGTGGTCGAAGCTCACCGTGACGGTCGAGACCGGCAGCGGCGCGAGCGCGGCGTCGGCGGGCGTCGAGCTCGCCACCAGCGGCGCGATCAAGGGACTGAGCTCGTCCACCTGGTGCGTCTCCGCGATCAGGACGCGGCCGTCGGCGGTCGTGCGCAGCACTTCGCCGCGCTCGCCGCCCCGGGCGAGGGTCACCCGGTTGAGCGTCGCGACGTCGAGCATCTCCAGGGTCGAGCCCTTGTCCTTCTCGAGCGGCAGATTGGTCGAGACGAACAGCAGCCCCGCGAGGCGCGTGCCGTCCTTGCCGAAGGCAATGGAATCGACTTGGCCGTCGAAGTGCGCCATCGGCGTGGCGCGTCCGCGCCCGTCGAATTTCAGGAGCGTGCCGCGCTCGGGCCAGCTCGTGCCCCACAGCTCGCCCTGCGGCGAGAACTGCAGATCGTCCACGCGCACGTCGCTGAAGTGCTTGAAGCTCCGGGTGAGCTGATCGAAGATCTCGACACCGGCGCCCGAGGAGACATAGAGCTTGCCGCTCGCAGGATCGACCGCCAGCGCCTGGGTGATGCTGTCGCCGAAGCGCCCGAGCACGGACCCGTTGAAGCTGTCGAGCAACAACAGCGCGCCGCCGCCGGTGGTGGCCCACAACTGGTCCTGCTTGTCCAGGGCGAGGTTGAAGACCGGGTCATCGAGCTCCGCCCAGGGCACGTTGGCGCTGCCGCCGTCTTTCGTGAATTTGTAGATCCAGCCGCGGTTCTGGCCGCCGCTCACGAGCACGCTGCCGTCGGGCATCTCCAGTATCGCGAGCGCGCCGACGCCGGCGTGGCTGTCGGCAAACCCGGTGGCAAAGGCCTGCAGGCTGAACGGATTGAGGACCGTGTCGAACTCGGACGGGCTGGTGAGCGGGCTGACGGCGGGAATGCCTCTCTGCGCCTCGACGAACAGCGGATTGGTCGAAGGCGTGGGCAGCGGCGCCGGCGGCTCCGTGTCTTGCGTGGTCTGCGCGGTCGCCAATTCGCCCAGGTTCACCTGTGAACCGTCCTCCGGAGCGCTCACGCCGAGAGGCGGGCGTTCGCGGTTGCCTGCGTTGTCGGTGGCGAGCGCGAGGAACTCGTACGTGTGGCCCGACTGACCCTGGTACACCCCGGTGGTATCGGCGGTTTGCTTGAGCCAGATCTTGAAGTCGCCGCCGTCTTCCGCGACATAGACTGTGACGTGCTTGACGCCGGAGCCGCCCGCGTCCTCCACGGCCTGCCAGCTCACCTGGTAGTCGTCGCCGCCCGCCAGATGGCGCACGTCGAGAGTGGTGGTCGGCGCTTTCGCGTCGAGCGTCTGCTCGACGCTCGCCGCGTCTACCGCGGGCTGGGTGTTGAACAGCACGCGCGCGGTTGCGGTGATCTTCGCGCCAGTGAGGGCGTCGATCTTGGGCGCCACCGTATAGCTGATGCTGCCGCTCGCGCCCGGCGCGAGCAGTCCCTTGGTGCGGTCGGCCATGACTTCGCCGGTATCCGGGTCGATCGCCTGCAGCAGCCAGGTGGCGGTTCCCGACTGCGGTTCGATTCCCGCGGACACGCGCAGGATGAAGCCCTTGCTGTTGGTGAAATCGAAATCGCCCTGGAAGGTGGCGCGGTTGGCCGGAACGTGCACGTTGATGTCGCCGATCTTGAGGTCCGCGAGGCGGAAGCTGCGCGGATCGAGGTCGGTGTCGAGCGGGGTGACGATACGCACTTCCGATACGGACGCGCCGGCGTCGCTCGGATTGGCGAAGCGCACGGTATACGGCAGGGCGTAGCCCGTCGGCAGGTATTGCTGCGTCCCGTACGCCTGCGGTCCGACGATGGAGGCGAGCTGCCCTTGCGCCGCCACTTCCTGCAGGTAGCGCGAGAGCTCGAAGGGCGACAGATCGTTCGTGGCGTTGACCGAAGCCAGGTCCGGCGCGGCGGCGGCGTCGCCGAACCCGACCAGCGGCGCGAAGATGTTGAACGACAGGAACTGCGTCGCGTGCGAGAGGTGCTGGTTGTAGTCGGCGAATTCCGGCAGCTTGGGCACCGGGATGTCGATGATGTCGCCGTCCGGGGTGATGCGGGTGTCGAAGTGATCGATCGACGCCATCGTGTGAGGCCGGTCGCCGTACCACTGGTGCACTTTAGCGAAGAAGCCGATGAGATCGGCCTGCGTCTGATATTGGTCGCCCGCCGGACCGATCAGAATGCCGGTCGCAAGGGTGCTCATGAGGCTCATCACCTTCGGGTCCTGACGGACGGGCGGCGCCTGGTCCACCGGACGGATGAGCCCCGCCTGCTCGAGCGCGGCCAGGTAGGCCGTGCCCCAGGTGTCGGCATCCGCCGCGAGCACTTGCAGCGCCTGCCTCGCATCCGGGTCGGCCAGTATGGCGAGGCGCAGTCTTTCGGCTTCCGCCTTCTGCTGCGCGATGAACTCGTCGCGCGTCATCGGCGTGGCCGCAGCCACGGCGTTGAAGCGGAACGGGATGGCCACGTTCTCGCTCTTGTTGGTGATGACTACGGGGTCGTCCGGGCTCGGGTTGAGGAAGCGTTGGGCAAGCCCCGGATCGATCTTGTCCAGGTCCTGCGGACCGTTGTCGAGCAGGCCTTGCGCCGCCCAGTCGGGACGCGCGGCGTATACGCGCGCCCGGAACGCTTCGAAGTTCAGCGCCACCAGCTCCTTCAATCCCGGATAGGTCTAATCGAGCGAGGCCCAGGGGATATCGCCGCGCGGGTCGACGTCGGGAGTGCCGCTCAAGTTGGTGGAGAACGTGAGGAACGGCAGGTTGAAGACGAACTGGTTGTAGTTCAGCTCCGGTACGCCGTACTCCAGGCGCACATAAGGCGTGTCGACGTTCGTAAGGCTCTGCAGGGAGACGCCGTAGGTGCCCACGCTCCCCGCCGGGATGACCCGCGGGCCGCCCAGCCCGACCGTGACCTCGCGCTCGAGCGCACGCTCGACCAGATAGCGATACGCCTCGGTCGCAACGCTGCCGTCGGGGTTCACGACGCGCAGATCGTACAGGCCGTGCGGTGCATCGGTCAGGTCGAAAATGGCCTTGATGTGAGTGGAATCGAGCACCTCGTAGTTGATCGGCTCGAATTCGGCCACCCCGGGGCGCACCAGCTTGACGATTGCGTCGGGTGAGAACTTGGCGCCCTCGATGTTC
>WNGG01017460.1_pt1 | contig 14967 bp, 16 predicted proteins | sample 5400661 | NCBI WGS metagenome assembly WNGG01 (sample SAMN13153372, study PRJNA577476) | soil metagenome | isolation source: 100 cm soil or saprolite under Garry oak tree replicate 1 | place: USA:California | collected 2016-06-15
CTCGAGCTCGACGGCCTGCCGCGCGACCTGCTCGTGGAGCCGCGCCTGCGTGATCGCGATGGCAAGCTGAGTCGCCACTTCCTGCGCGATCGTGACTTGCTCGGGGGGAAAGTCTGCCCGCTCTCCGCCAATGCTGACCGATCCGATGAGCTCACCACCCACCCTCATGGGGACGACCATGTACGCCTGCACGCCCGAGGCAAGGAGGGCATCGGCGTGGGGGCTCGAAGGCAGCGCATGCACGTCGATCACCTGTGGCTCGCCCCTCCGCAAGGCTCCGATGTCCCCGGCGAACGACAACGGGTAGCGGACGCCGGGTCCGAGATGCATGCGGTGGCGTCCGACCGCGGCCAGCCACTCGACTTCCCCCGTCTCGAGGTCGAACAGGTTCACGATGGCTCGAGGCACTCCGAGCAGGTCCCTCAGCCGCCCGAGCACCGCTTCCGCGATGGCCACCGGCGCCTGCTCGGTGATCACGGCGCGGTCGATCTCGTGCAGGATTCGCAGGCGCTCCGCCTGCTTGGCGAGCACCTCCCGCGCCAGAGCATTGTGGATGGCGATGGCCGCCTGATCGGCGAAGGTCTGCAGGAGCGCGATGTCCTCCGCGGTAAAGATCCGCGGCGTAGGGCTGCCCACGGAGAGCACGCCGATGACCTCGCCTCCCACCCGCAGGGGTACCGCGAGGCCGGCGATGATGCCGACCCTGACATTCCGCTCGCGAAGCTCGGGGCTGAGCTGGAAGCGGTCATCGCTGCGGATATCGCTGGTCCACATAGGACGCCCCTCGATGGCCGCCCGCCCGACGAGCCCGATGCCCGCGGGCACGACTTCACCGACGCCCCCATATTCCTTGGCGAGACCTCCCAGGGCGAGCGCCCCCAGCATCCCGTCAGGCCGAGAGAGCCGGATGGCCGAGCTGTGCACGCCCAGCAGCCCCAGCACGCCTTCCGCGATCCGATCACTCACGGTGGCCAGATCCAGGGTCTCGCTGATGAGTCGGCCGACCCGAGCCAGCGCGAAGGCCTCGTGCTGCTGCTGCACGAGCTCGGCCCGACCTCGCGCGTTTTCGAAGAGGAGAACGGCCTGGTCGCCGAAGACGGACAGAAGGGCCAGCTCCTGATCCGTATACCGCCGCCCCGTCCGGTCGGCGAGCACGAGAGTGCCCACCACGTGCTCGCCCGCGCGGAGAGGCACGGTGGCAAGCGCGGCCGCACCCTCGCTTGCGGTCAGCGCGGAGGGCTCGACGGAAAGGTCCGGCTCGGCGAAGACGTCCGGCGTACGGATCGCCCGGCGCTCTCGGACCGCGCGGCCGCTCATGGCGATATCGGCGCTGGTGGCGCCACCGTGCGGCGTCTTCGCATCACCCTCACCGGCCGCGGCCACACGGGTGAAGGTTTCCCCGTCAGGATCGAGCCGGTACAGATGGGCACGGCGGCCGCCGAGGAGCCGCAGCGCCGTGGCGAGGATCCGCTCGGCGGCCGGGGCGAAGTCGAGAGCACCCGACGGCTCGCCCCGCGGAGCGAGGTTGGAAGGGGGCTCCATGATTCGAGGTTAGAGGAGCGCTTTCGGCAAAGTCAATGAAAGGAAACGCCCCGGCCGAGCGTCCGGCCGGGGCGTGAGAGATCCCGTGAACGATGCCGTGGCTAGGCCTGCTGGATGGCGCTGAGCCTCCAGGCATTGGGTCCCACCGGCCGGGTGAAGGTCCAGTACTCCTCGAACTTGACGGGCTCGCTGCGACTGCCGTCAACCACCTGCCCCCAGCTCTCCTCGACGGTGTAGTCGAGCAGGCTCGCCAGGAAGCACACGGTGAGAAAGTCCTGGCCACCCTCCTGCCAGGCCTCCGTCGGGGTCACCGAACGCACGGCAATGTTCTCGAGGCGGTTGATCCGACCCTGTGCGCGGAGACGGTCGCAGTCCTTCTGCAGGATATCGGCCATGTCCGGCGTGAGCACGGCGGAGGCACTGCGCATGTCACGCTGCATCCACGCCGCCTGCACCTTGAAGAAGACGTCCGAGGCCTGATCCGAGAAGCGGGCGGGATCGAAGCCGCCGTCCATCTGACGGATATAGGAGAGACCACGGTCGAGATCCGCCGACGTCGCTGACGCCATGGGCGCCGTGGGGGCGGGCTCGTAGGCCTGCGGCTGGCTCTGCCACGACGAGCCGCCCGCGCCCTGGCCATAGGTGGGCGCCGGCTGCGCCTGCCGATTCCGGAACATGCGCCACAAGAAAAACGCGCCGCCGGCGATCAGCAAGATCTCGAGGAAGCCGATACCGCCACCCATGCCCATGCCATGGCCGAAAAGCATGCTGCCGAGCAGGCCGCCCAGCGCGAAGCCGGCGAGCCCGCCCATGATGCCGGAGCCCCAGCCCGACCGCTGCGGCTGCGGAGCGGGAGCGACCGGCGAGGCGGGCTGACTCGGCGAGGGCGAAGGCCTGGCAGGCGAGGAGTAGCTGCGCGTTCCTCGGCTGCCGCTCGAGCTTCCGCCACCAGCGCGGGCCCATGCCTCCGTGACAAGCAAAACTGGAGCGAGCGCCATCACGAGCAGACAAACCAACGCGAGCGATCGCTTCATGGAGGTCTCCTTCTTAGGGGGTGTCTCTTGCCAGGCCCCGCACCACTCACGGTGCCTCAGCCCAAGTATAGACGATAGACAGGGCGTCTGCGTCAAGACGGCGCGGCGGCCCGCCTCAATCTGTCCATGATGGTCCGGCCGAGACCCCGCTCTGGAACGGCCTCCACGACGATGATCTCGACCCCGGCCGTATCGAGCTCACGAAGAAGCGCAAAGAGATCACGGGCATAGGCATCCAGGTCGACGGGCATGACCCGGACGGTGAGTCGGGGGCGCTCAAGGGCTATGAGACGCTGACTCACGAGGGCGACGGGACGGCCGGCCGCGAGCCACGGCTGAACGGCTGTCTCGCCGGCGCCAGGATCGACGAGGACGACTTCCGCGCGCGGGGCATAGTGACGATAGCGCAGGCCGGGCGATCGGCCCGCCGCCTCGTGGTCCGCGCCCGCGACGACGCGCACAGGGCCAAGGGCCTCTCGGAGCGCTTCGAGCGGAACGCCGCCGGGTCTCAGGAGCAGCGGGGACTCGCCCGTCATGTCCAGCACGGTCGACTCGACGCCGACCGGCGTGGGCCCGCCGTCCAGGATCAACTCGATGCGCCCGTCGAGATCGTCGCGCACATGCCCCGCGCGGGTGGGGCTGGGCCGACCGGAGCGGTTCGCCGAGGGGGCGGCGATGGGCACGCCCGCAGCCTCGATGAGCGCCCGCGCCACCGGATGATCCGGAACCCGCACGGCCACGGTGTCGAGGCCACCCGTCGTGATCAGAGGCACGGCGGTGGCACGAGGCAGCACCAAGGTCAGGGGGCCGGGCCAGAACCGGGCCGCGACGTCGCGGGCCCGCGTGCTCACGTCAGCAGCCACGGTCGCGAGCTGCGCGGCCTCGGCGAGGTGGACGATGAGGGGATTCCCGCGCGGGCGATCCTTGGCCTCGAAGATGCGCAGGACGGCGGGCTCGGACAGGGCATTGGCCCCGAGCCCATACACGGTCTCGGTGGGAAAGGCCACGAGTCCGTGGGCCCGGATCACATCCGCCGCGCGGCGGATGCCCGCCTCGTCGGCTTGGAGAAGCTCGGTCCGCACGGGAGCATTCACGCTGACAGGATAGCCGACAAGCAGCGCTTGACAGCCGTCCCCTTGCGCCATAGCGTGCCGCGGCAAGGAGGACACACATGCTCAACCGACTGGTCACGCTGCTCGCGGTCGCGGTGATTGCCGGGGGTCTCCTGAGCGCCCCGGACGCTTGGGCCCAGGCCAAGAAGAGTGCTCCTGCCACTGCCCCGGCCAAGGCTGACACCAAGGCCGAGGAAAAGAAAAGCGGACTCCTCGATCTCAACACGGCCTCGGCCGACGAGCTGAAGGCGCTGCCGGGCATCGGGGAGGCCTACTCGAAGAAGATCATCGAGAACCGCCCGTACAAGCGAAAGGACGAGCTGGTCTCGAAGAAGATCGTGCCCAAGTCGACCTACGACGGCATCAAGGACCAGATCATCGCCAAGCAGGCCACCAGCAAGAAATAAATCCCCGGTACTGGGTCAAGTCGCGAGCCAGGCGAGGCGCGAGCGGGCCGGCAGCCCGAGGCGTACGTTCGTGTACGTTGAGGGCTTGCCGGCCCGCTCGCAACGAAGCATGGCGAAGCGAATTGGCCCAGTACCCCGGAACTTTCTCCCTCCGGTCCGGTCTAAGCCTGTAAATGCCCGGCGGAAGCCGGGCCAGGAGGGAGACATGGAACCGAATCGGCGACGTTTTCTCTTCGGCTGTGGTGTGGGTGTGCTGGGAGCGGCAGCGGGCCCGGCGCGGGTGTGGGGCGAGAGTCGAGTGCGCATCCTCGACGGCTCCGTCGATCTCGGGTCGTCGCCCGTCATGAATCAGGTCAGCCCGGACTTCCAGCGCTGGATGCGCGGGGTCCGGGTCGGCCAGGCGGCGACTCACGGCGCGCTGCAGGTCTTCTGGCTCCATGCCAAGGAGCCCGCGCCACCGCTAGGCGTCCTGACGCTGGACGAGGCGCGCAAGGAGGGCTCCCTCCTCATCACCGAGCGCGCGGACGCGTCGGTGCCGGAGCTGGTCGTGGAGAACCGCGCCAAGAGCCACGTCCTCCTCCTCGCGGGCGAGATTCTCGTCGGAGGCAAGCAGAATCGCGTGCTCCGCGAGGACATCCTGCTGCCACCGCTATCCGGCCCGCGCCCCATCGGCGTGTACTGCGTGGAGCAAGGGCGCTGGAACCAGTCACGGAAGGATTTCGACAGCAAGGGCACGGTGGCCCAGCCGAGCGTGCGCCAGCAGCTTCTCGGACGCGCCAGCCAGAATCGCGTCTGGGACAGCGTGGCCAGGGCGGCGCGGGAGGCCAATCCGAGCGCGCCCCCCTCCCCGACGGGCAGCTACCAGGCCATCTACAGGTCGAGCGGGCCGTCCCCCCCATGCATTCAGGCGCGCACGGGGCGGCTGTCTTTGCGGGCGGGACCCTCTCCGGCCTCGATCTCTTCCACTCGCCGAGCCTCTTCACGCGCGAGTGGCCCAAGCTCCTGCGCGCGCACGCCGTCGAGGCGTACCGCCTCCCACCGCCCAAAGATTCTCCGGATGCGAGTCTCCCCGCCCAGATCGAAAAGGCCCTGGCCCAGGCGGCGCGGGCGGAGGGCGCGGTGCGACGGAACGCGGGCGACGGGCTCCTCTTCGAGTTCCAGGTCGGAACGAGCCGCGGCGGCAGCCTCATCTACGATGGACGCGTCGTCCACACGGTGATCCTCTAGGCAGGCGACCGAAAGAGGCTGTCTCTTCTCCCACCCCTCTCCCCAGGAGAGGGGTGGTGAGGACCGCGATGCTTCCGTCTAGCCGATTCCGACGAGCTCCACCTCGAAGATCAGCGTCGCGCCGGGCGGAATGACACCGCCCGCCCCTCGATCGCCATACTCGAGATGCGCCGGAATGATGAGCTTGCGCTTGCCGCCCACCTTCATCGATGCCACGCCCTCGTCCCAGCCCTTGATCACGCGACCACGCCCGAGGAGAAAGACCAGCGGCTGCCCTCGATCATGCGAGGAGTCGAACTTCTGTCCGCTCTTGAGCCAGCCCGTGTAGTGCACGCTCACGGAGTCGCCCGCCTTGGGCTGGGCGCCCGTGCCTTCGAGGATCTCGACGTACTCGAGCCCTGTGGCCGTCTGGACAACCTGCTCTTCGGGCATTTAAGTTCTGGGGGGGAGCGGCGCCGCTCCTCCCCCAGACCCCCCCACCACCTTGATCACGTGGATCGCGTACTCATGGATCGTGTATTCCATGATGGCGAGTCCCTCCTGGCCGGCATGATAGCGCGTAGAATGAGGCGCGTGACGTATAGTTGCGCGTTCTGCGGCGAGGACAACGAGGTCTTCGTGGACCCGAGCGGAGGGCGACGCCAGGTTTTCACGGAGGACTGCACGGTCTGCTGCCGCCCGAACCTCATCACGCTCACCATCGAGGACGACGGCGAGGTCCTGCTGGACGCCGCCCAGGAATACGAGGCGTGAGGGCGGCCGCGCGCCAATTCACATCTGAGACGATCGATTTCATGGCATTGTCTGCGGGACAACAATCTCGGCACGGAGGGACTCCATGGCGGTCAGTCAGAGCGACAAGGCCACACGCTTCCGGGCGTTGCACCACGGGCCCGGGGCATTCCTCATTCCCAATCCCTGGGACGCGGGCTCCGCGCGCATCCTGGCCGGGCTCGGCTTCGAGGCCCTGGCCACCTCCAGCGGCGCCTCCGCCGGCATCCTCGGCCGGCGCGACGGCAAGGTGACCCGCGAGGAAGCGCTCGCCCATGCTCGCGCCATCGTGGGGGCGACGGACCTGCCCGTCTCCGCCGACCTCGAGAAAGGCTTCGGCGACGCGCCGGCCGTGGCGGCCGAGACCATTCGTCTGGCTGCCGAGGTGGGGCTGGTCGGCGGCTCCATCGAGGACGCGACCGGGGACAAGGACACCCCGGCCTGCCCGATCTGGAGGCGGTGCGGACGGTCTGCGCCGCGGTCTCCAAGCCCTTCAACTTCATGGTGGGCATCAAGGGCAAGTCCTTCACGGTGGCCGAGCTGACGGCGGCCGGCGTCAAGCGGATCAGCCTCGCGACGTCGCTCTACCGCGAAGCCATGTCCGGCCTCGTCAACGCCGCCCGCGAGGTGAAAGACAAGGGCACCTTCGGTTACCTCGACCGCTCCCTGACCACGCCCGAGCTGAACAACTTCATGCAGGGCTGAACGCGAAAGGGCCTTCACCGATGAAGATCACCGCCATCGACACGTTCACACTCCGCGTCCCGACCGCCAAGCCGATCGCCCTCGATCTGCCGGAGCACCGCCTCGTCGTCACCCGCATCCACACCGATGCAGGCTCGGAAGGGCTGGGCTACTCGCTCGTCTTCGGGGGCAGCGGCTCGGAGGCCGTCGAGGCTTACGCCCGCCGCCTCGCCGAGCTGCTCATCGGCGAGGATCCGCTCCTCGTGGGCCGGCTCTGGGACAAGATGTACCGCGCGGACCGCGGCATCCGCCGCGTGGGCATCGCCGGCTACGCGCTGTCGGCACTCGACATCGGGCTCTGGGACCTCGCGGGCAAGACGGCCAACCTCCCGCTCGCCAAGCTGTGGGGCGCCACGACGGATCGCGTGGACGCCTACGGCAGCGGGGGCTGGGGCTCCTACTCGCTCGACGACCTCATCGGGGAGGCCAAGAAGTACGCCGCCGCCGGCTGTCGCTACTACAAGATGAAGGTCCACGACCCCGATCCTCGCGTGAACCGCCAGCGCGTGGAGGCGGTGCGCAAGGCGCTCGGCAACGGCGTGCGGATGATGGTCGACGTCAACCAGAAGCTCGACGTGCAAAGCTCGATCCGCCAGGCGCAGCTCCTCGAGGATCTCGACCTCGTGTGGTACGAGGAGCCGGCCCTCGCAGACGACCTCGCGGCCTGCGCCGAGGTGGCGCGCGCCATTCGCATCCCCGTGGCCACCGGCGAGAACAACTACACGCGCTTCGAGTTCCGCGAGCTGATCGAGCGGCGGGCCGCCCGCTACCTCATGCCGGACGTCTGCCGCGCCAACGGCTACACGGAGACCATGCGCATCGGCCAGCTCGCCGCCGCGCACCAGGTCGCGCTGTCGCCCCATGTCGTCCACGAGCTCTCGCTCCACGTCGCGGCCGCCCTCCCCAACTCGTTCCTCGTGGAGTGGATCGACTGGGTCCCCGCCGATCTCTTCGAGGGCATGCCGAAGTGCGAGGCGGGCGCGTTCCGGATCTCCGACCGGCCCGGCCACGGCATCGCGCTCACGGCCGACGCGGAGAAGAAGTACAAGATGGCCTAGAGGTGCGCGCCCACGTCGAGAGAGCGCCGGAGCCGTAGATGGCCTCGGCCATCGTCTCGGCCCTCCACGTGCTTGCCCTCGCCCTCGGCCTGCCCGCCGTCTACCTGCGCGGCCGGGCTCTCAAGGGACGGCTCGACCGGGAAGCCATGCGGAAGCTCTTCGCCGCCGACACCGTCTGGGGGATCGCGGCGGCCCTCTGGGTCGTCACGGGTCTTCTCCGGGCCTTTGCCGGCCTGGAGAAAGGCAGCCAGTTCTACCTCGCGTCCCCCCTCTTCTGGACCAAGATGGCGCTCTTTGCGGCCGTCATTCTCCTTGAGATATGGCCCATGGCCACCTTCATCCGCTGGCGCACGCAGCTCCGCCGCGGGCAGATCCCGGAGACCTCGCGGGCACGCGCCCTCTACCTCGTGAATCACGTGGAGATGGCGCTGGTCGTGCTCATCGTCTTCGTGGCCAGCTTCATGGCCCGCGGCTTCGGGATCAGATAACGCGCCCGTCGTCGACGAGCTCCCGAGCCATCCATCGCGGTACAATGCGCACGACCCGGGAGGTCCCATGATCGCCGAGAAACCGAGCGTCTGTCCCCTCGACTGCCCTGACACGTGCAGCCTCACCGTGACGGTCGAGGACGATCGCGTGGTCAAGGTGCGCGGCTCGCGCGCCAACCCGCTGACCGCGGGTGTGCTCTGCACCAAGGTCCAGACGCTGTATCCGGACTTCGTGCACGGGCCGGGCCGGCTCACGACGCCGCTTCGCCGGGTGGGGCCCAAGGGCGAGGGACGCTTCGAGCGGATCACCTGGGAGGAAGCGCTCGACCTCATCCACACGCGCGTGACAGCCGCCGTCGCCGCCCACGGGCCGCAGACCGTGCTGCCCCTCAACTATGCGGGGCCGCATGGCATGCTCGCCTACGCCTCGATGGATCTGCGCTTCTTCCATCGCCTGGGCGCGACCCTGCTCGACAGAAAGCCCCTGTGCGGCGGCATCCGCACCGAGGCCTGGACGGGCACCTACGGCACGGTGCCGGGCATCCGGCCCGAGCAGGCCGCGCACTCGAAGCTCATCATCGTGTGGGGCAACAACGTCACGTGGTCGAACCTCCACTTCATGCCCATCGTCAACCAGGCGAAGCGGAGCGGCGCCAAGGTCGTGGTGATCGACCCCAAGCGGATCAAGATCGCCGAGCAGGCCGATCTTCACATCGCGCTCAGGCCAGGCACCGACGTGGTCCTCGCCTGGGCCGTCGCGGCCGAGCTGGAGCGGCGAGGCGCCCTCGACCACGGCTTCATCGAGCGCCACGTCCAGGGCTTCGACGAGTTCATGGCGCGCGCGCGGCGCTACCCGCCGGCCGAGGCCGCGCGGATCTGCGGCGTCCCCGCGAGCCAGATCCAGACGCTCGCCGAGTGGTATGCCACCCTCACGCCGGCGGCGATCAGCGTGGGTAACGGGCTCGAGCGCAACCAGAACGGCGGCAGTGGCATCCGGGCGATCTTTGCCCTGCCCGCGCTCGCGGGGAGATGGGGCGTCCCCGGGGCCGGATGCATCAACGGCGCGGGCTTCGTCTTCCCCAAGACGCCGCAGCGCCTCCAGCGCCCCGACCTCGTCCCGCCCGGCACCCGCACGCTCAACATCGTGGACGTGGGAGGCCACCTGCTGGACGAAGCGCTCTCGCCGCCCATCACCGCCGTCTTCATCTACAACCACAACCCTGTCATCGTGCATCCGGACCAGAACCGAATGAAGCGGGGGCTCGCGCGCAAGGCTCTCTTCGCCGTCGGCATCGACGTGGTGATGACGGACAGCCTGGCCTACTGCGACGTGGTGCTGCCGGCCTCGAGCCACTTCGAGTACGCCGATCTCTACCCTGCCTACGGCCAGCACTGGCTCCAGCGGGCCGAGCCGGTGATCCCGCCCGTGGGTGAATCGCTTCCCAACACCGAGATCTTCCGCCGGCTCGCGCGGCGCTTCGGCTTCACCGAGCCGCTCTTCACGGCCAGCGACAGCGAGCTGATGGACGAGGCCATGGATGGCGCCGACGCGCGGCTGGGCGGCCTCAAGCCGAGCCGCATCGCGACCGATCGCGCCCTGCCCATGCAGATCCAGGGAGAGGAGGCCATCCTCTTCAAGAACGTCATGCCCGCCACGCCCTCGGGCAAGGTCGAGCTCGCCTCGAGCTATCTCGACCAGAAGTACGGCGCGCGGCTGCCAGACTTCCGGCCGTTCGAGGACCGCTACCCCCTCATCCTCATCACGCCCGCCTCGGACAAGCGGACCACCTCCACCTTCGGCGGGCTGGCGGCGAGCGACGCGACGCCGCCCCTCGAGATGCATCCGGACGACGCGCGGGCGCGCGGTCTCAGGAGCGGCATGATCGTGCGCGTCTGGAACGATCTGGGTGAGGTGCACCTGCCCCTCGAGATCACGGAGACGGTGCGGCGAGGCGTGGTCTCCTCGCTCAAGGGCGCCTGGTTCCGCACGAGCGACAACGGCCAGACCGTCTCGGCGCTGGCCCCGAGCCACCACGCCGATATCTGCGGCGGCGCCTGCTACAACGACACGCGCGTGGACGTGGCCGCCCTGGAGCCCGCCCGCCCCTGAAGCCGTCCCCGCAGTCTTCTCCTCCCTGCCCGGGTCCCTGTTTCCGGCTGCCGGGCACGATGCCCTTTGCGATGGACTCGCCGCTCCGGATCCCGCCGTTTTTCGCGGGCTTGCCGTGTGGCATTGCTGTTGCTCTAGCGATCGTCCCATATGGATCGAGTCCCAGGCAGACCTCGCGAAGCCCGTCGGAAGCGTGACTCGTCGCTCGGGAGCGTTCGGACCACCGAGAGCAACGAGGAGGGTACGGAGATGCGGGCATTATGGTGGCGACTCGCCGTCAGCAGTGTGGTGACGATCATCCTGTTCGGTGTTGCCTCCCTGAAGATCGGAACCCATCCGGCTCACATACCCCAGGAGTCCACGGCAACCACGACCGTCGGCGCGGAGCCGGAACAGTCGTGGGAGGCGAACGGCGGGGTGCGGTAACGAGCTCATCCCGGCCTTGATCCAGCGAAGCTTCAGGATTGCTGGGCCGCGCCGTGGTCGACATCGGCGCTTCGCGAATTCAGTGGGGGCGATGGCCCACGAGGGAGGCCTCGAGCGAGCGCCTGTCCACTCGCGTGAGGGCGCCCTCCATGGCGGGCGTGAGCAGCCTCACGTGCGGGATCTCCAGCAGGTACTCGGGAATCCACCAGAGGTCGGACTCCAAGATCATCCATCCGGGACGGCGGCGGTCGAAGGCGGCGAGGTTGACGGGTCGAGAGTAGGCGCGGAGGGTCCGCTCCCCGCGCAGATTGATATAACCCTCGAAGTAGCTCATGACCAGCTCGCGCACGCTCCGGTAGACCGGCTCGCGGTAGCGGAGGCCCGAGAAGTTGGACTTGGCGATGGCGCCCCATGAGCCGCGGAGCCGGAAGACGGCGAGCACGTGGTCCGTGTCCTGAACGGCTTCGAGGTCGAGGAGGAGGGGCAGGAAGCCGAGCACGCGCAGGGCGGCGGCCGCGAAGATGGCGCCTTCGAGGCAGTGGGCGGTGCCTTCGAGAAGGACGCGGCGGGGTGACCACGCCGTGCCTGCCGCGTGGTAAGGCATGGCGTCGAGCGCGCGCTGTATGCCCCGGGGAGTCTTGAGCGCGCGCAGGCGCCGGAGCTCGGGCGAGGTAAAGCCTCCGGCGCTCACCCGGCTCAGTGAGTCACCGGGGGCTCGGCATGGGCCGGAGGCGGCTCTGAGGGCACGCTCGCGAAGCGCTCGCGGAGTCGCATCCAGAGCGTGAGACGGGCCCAGTCGGGCTCGCGGACATAGCGCCGGCTCTCCGGATCTATCCAGGGATTGGGCAGAAAGACCGTCATCATCTGCTCGCCCGCGCCGTTCCACATGCGCACCCCCCACGAGCCGGGGCGGCCGGCCCGGTCGAGGCTGCGGAAGAAGGCGGCGCGCGCGCACCGCCGGCGCGCGGCCAAGGCGGGCGACGTGGGCAGGCCGGCGCTGCCCCGGTTCTCTCCGATGCACAGATGGAAATGCCAGCCTTCGTCGCCGTCCACCTGCACGGTGACATAGCCGTCGAGCAGGGAGACTCTGGGGCGCGAGGCAAAGCGTCCCTCGAAGACCGCGCCCTCGATGCACGGGCCGAAGATCACCTCGCCCCAGTGCTCCTCGAAGAGCTCGCGGAGGAGCGCGAGGAGGGTCGGCTCGGCACACTCGACCTCGAAGTATTCCGTGCGCGTCCCATCGAGGCCGGTCTCCGTGACCATCATCGCGGGAAAACTTACCACGGCCAGGGAATCAGGGTGTGGGCGCGGGCGATGACGAGTCGGCCGGCGTCGCGCGCTCGGCCGCGCCGGGCTTGACGGGAACGAAGAGCACCGAGGGACGGTTCTTGCCGCCCTGCGGGTAGAGATCCATCAGGTCGTAGACCAGGAGCGGCATCTTGGTGTTCACGGAAAGTCCCAGCTGCTGCGCCGTCACCACGATGATGGGGAAGTCGTGGGTCCACCGCCCTTCCGAGAGCACCCTGGCGATCTCGACGGCCTTCTTCGGTGGGTGGTGCTTGCGCAGGATCTCGGCCGTGAAGACGGCCACCTGGAGCCGAGCCATCTGGGCCACGTCCGCGAGCACCAGCATCTGATCGCTCACGCCGGCCACCCCCTTGGCCTGGACCATGCGGACGATGGAGCCGGCGGGCATGTCGCCCACCACCGGGTCCACGGGACCGAGCACGGCGTTGTTGTCCATCACGATCTCGTCGGCGGCCAGCGCGATGAGGGTGCCGCCGCTCATCGCGTAGTGGGGCACGAACACCGTGACCTTGGCCTTGCGCTCCACGAGGGCCTTGGCGATCTGCTCGGCGGCCAGCACGTGTCCGCCCGGCGTGTGGAGGATGACGTCGATGGGCTGGTCCTCGGGCGTGAGCCGGATGGCGCGCAGGACGGCCTCGGAGTCCTCGATGCTGATGCTGCTCGACACGGGAACGCCGAAGAAGCTGACCACCTCCTGCCGGTGGATGAGGGCGATGACCCGTGACTTGCGCTCCTGCTCGAACTGCTTGAGTACCTGCGCGCGCTTGGCGGCGAGCCGGCTGGGCCCGTAGACCTGCTGGACGATCACCCCGAGAAGGACGAGCCAGAAGAGGATCTTCACGGCGCTGGTGAGACCGTACCAGAAGCCGACCCAGCGCCCCTGCTCGACGCCGCCGTACATTCCGGCTATTCCGGAACGCTCTGCAGCGCGAAGACGGCGGGGATCAGTCCTCCCTCCGGCATCGGTCCGAACCACTTCTCGTAGATGGGCACGACCTCGGCCGAGCGGTACAGACGGGCGAGCACCCGGTTGACGGCGAGACGGAAGGATGAATCATTGCGTCGCACCACGAAGGCATAGGGCTCGTAGGAGAGATAGTCGTCGAGAAGGACGAGCTTCGCGGGATCCCTGGCGCCGGCACGCAGGCCGGCCAGGATCACGCGGTCCGAGGCATAGACATCGATCTTGCCGTCCTCCAGCGCGGTGAGCGCCTCGGGATGATCCTTGACCGCGAAGATCGTCGCGTTCGTGATGGAGAACCGCTTGAGTGTTTCTCCGAGCACGCGCTCCGTGGTCGAGGTCTGGACGACCGCGATGCGCTTGCCCGCGAGCTGGGCCGGGCGCTGGATGCCCGAGGCGGCCGTGACGAGCAGGCTGGCGCCGTCGACGAAGGTCAGGTTGGTGAAGTCAACCTGCGCCTCGCGCGAGAGCGTGCGCGTGGTCGACCCACACTCGATGTCCACGCGTCCGCTGACCACGGCCGAGATGCGGGCGTCCGGGGGCAGCTTGACCCACTTGATCTCGAGCCTGGGAAGATTCAGATCGCGCTGGATGCCCGCAGCGATCTCCCGGCAGAGATCGACGGAGTAGCCAGCCGGCTTGCCGTCAGGCCCGAGGAAAGAGAAAGGCTTCGCGGCCTCGCTGTAGCCGATGATGATGGTGCTGGCGCGTCGGATCTTGAACATCGTGTCGGTGTCCGCGGCCGCGCCCGGCGCCGCAAAGACTGCAAGGAGGAGAGCGACGGTGAGCAATGCCCGCATGTCCCGGCCATCCTACCACGCTCGTCCCCTTGCGCACCCTCGCGCTGATACTGAGCCCAGCGCTACGTACGCTACCAGTCGAGGCGTGATTCGAGCACGATGCCCTGGCGCCGGCGAACCCAGCGCGTGATGCGCACGACGTGGAAGAAGCCCCAGAGGGCCAGCCGCAGGGTGGGCGACAGGAGGCCGAAGGAGCCGCCCGCGAGCACGCCCGTGACCGCGTCCACCATCTTGAACTTGTTCCGGGGGCGGAGGAACACGTCGACGAAGGCGCGGTCGTAGAAGGACTCGATGAAGCGGTCGAAGTGACGGGTACCCCGACGAATGGCGCGCTCGTAGCCGCGGAACTGCCGCGCCCCCAACCGGCCCGCGCGCACGCCCCGGCAGATGGCCTGGGCGGCGAGCTCCGCGGACTGCAGAGCGAGAAAGACGCCGGGCGAGAAGATGGGATCCACGAAGCCTCCGGCATCCCCGACGCACACGAAGCGGTCACCCGTCATCGGCTCGACGGTATAGGCGAAGTTCGCCGCGGAGTAGAGCTCGGTGACGCGCTCGGCGCCGCGCAGGTTGTCGCGCACGGCATGGCAGCGCTCGATCATCTCGGCAAAGAGCGCCTCGAGGTCGCCCGGGCGCGCCTTGACCGTGCGCTGATGAAGCACGCAGCCCACGCTCGTCTCGTCGCGAGCGAGCGGGATGTACCAGAACCATCCCTCCGGGAAATAGTAGATGCGGACGTGTCCCTCCTCGCGCCCCGGGAAGCGACGGCCCTCTCGGTAGTAGGCGTAGAGGGCAACCTTGCCGGTGCCCCGCCGCGGCCGGCGCCGGCCCTGCCGCGTGGTCAGGAAGCAGTCACGCCCGCTCGCGTCCACGAGGCAAGCCGCGCGGAGCTCCTGCGCTCCGGCGCCGTCGTGGATGCGCGCGCGCACGCCGTCCCCGTCGAAGGTCACCGCCTCGACCGTGGCAGGCTGGCACATCGTGA
>WNGG01004880.1_pt1 | contig 14961 bp, 11 predicted proteins | sample 5400661 | NCBI WGS metagenome assembly WNGG01 (sample SAMN13153372, study PRJNA577476) | soil metagenome | isolation source: 100 cm soil or saprolite under Garry oak tree replicate 1 | place: USA:California | collected 2016-06-15
CCGGCCAATCGCTCTTCAGAGGCCCGTCGGCCAGCGCCACGACCAGAAACGCGCTGGATAAGGAGGTCCCGTCCATGAAGGATCTTAATCCTGAAATCACGCCGCAGGTCGAGCAGATCGTGCGCCGGGCGGTCGAGCGGGACCCGGAGCGGCGCTACCAATCCGGCAGCGAGATGGGCTACGACCTGGAATATGCGATCTACCACGAAGGCTACGGCCCAACCATCGTGACCCTGGAGAAGTACATGCGGGGGATCTTTCCAGGTCTGTTCCACCCATCGAGCGAGCCTTCGCACCCACCCGCCCTTTGCAATCCTGAAGGAACCACACGATCGTTTCCCAGAAACTGATCCGCTTTCTTTCACTGGAGAAGGAGGAGAACCGGCATGAACTCTTGGTTTCGGCGGGCGGCCACGCAGGGCCGCTCCTGCAATTTGGGCATACCTCAGGCTTCAGATGGCCCAATCCTGCGCGCGTCCCGTTGTGTGCTTGCGGGGACGTTCCTGGTTCTGTGTCTGAACGCAGTCCCCGTTGGAGCGCAGAGCCTCGAGGAGGAGGTGCGAGCCATGCGGATCGAGCTGCGGCGCCTGCAGCAGGAGGTGGGGACTCTCAAGGAGGAGCTTCGCCGCAGGACTGCCCCGGCGGAAAGCGCCGGCAGTGGATCGCAGGGCTCTCAGGAGAAGAGCGCCGCGGCACAAGAGCCTGCAGCGGCCGAGGTTTTGCCGCTTCTGCAGGCCCAGGTGGCGGAGCATGCGCAGGTCAAGGTGGAATCGAACTCGCGGCTCCCTCTGAAGATCTTCGGCACGATCGTGTCGAACACATTCTGGAACAGCGGCGAGGCGAACTGGCTCGACGTTCCGAACATCGTGGCGCCTTCACCCGACGCGCCGGTCCCGAAAGGTTCGTTCAGCTCCACGATGCGCCAGAGCCGCTTCGGGGTGATCGTTGACGGACCCGCCATCGGATCGCTGAAATCCAGCGGCTTTCTGGCGCTGGACTTCTTCGGGGGCATTCCGAATTTCCAGACCGGGCAGGTGATGGGGATTCCCCGCCTGCTCTACGCGTTTGCTCGTGTAGAGGGGGAGCATACGGCGCTGGAGATCGGCCAGGATCAGATGATCCTGGCCCCCAGAAACCCGACTTCGCTGGCCGCCATGGCCTTTCCGGATCTCTACCGCTCGGGTAACCTGTATCTCCGGGTTCCGCAGGCGCGCGTGGAGCAGCGGATTGCCGCCGGCGATCTCGACGAATTCCAGTTGACGGGCGGCATCCTCGCCCCGATTGCCGGAGACTTCGCTGCCAACTCCCTGGTTTTTGTTCCGCCGAATCTGGCGGGGGAGCGCTCGCGGCGGCCGGCGGCGCAAGGGCGTGTCGCCTGGAGGCGAAGGTTCTCGTACGGCTCGGAGGACCGCCTGGAGATCGGCGTCTCCGGCCACTACGGGCGCGAGCGTCCGGTCATGGGGCCCAGGCGCAGCTGGGCAGGCGCCGTCGATCTGGACGCGCGCGCCGGACGCCTGGGCATTGGCGGGGAGTGGTTCGCCGGGCGCAACATCGACGCTTTCGGTGGCTCGCTGGGTCAGGTGGCCAAATCCACAGGCGGCTTTCTCGAAGGACGCCTGGCGGCGACGCGGCGCCTGGAGCTCAACGCGGGCGTCGGTATCGATCGCCTGTTCGATTTCGACCTGTTCCCCGCGCCGCTCCGCCAGAACCGCAGCGTCTTCGCGAACACGATCTTCCAGATAACACCCGAGCTGGCTGCTTCCTTCGAGTATCGCTGGCTCATGACAACGCCGGCGCGGGGAGAAATGCGGCGCAACAATCACCTGAATCTGGCTCTGGCCTTCAGTTTCTGATAAATACGGGAAATACGGGGACAGTCACCGAAATTCCCGTCCCGCTCAACCAGGGGAAATACGGGGACAGTCACCGAAATTCCCGAAGTTCCTGTGTGCCCAGATCCTAGTTCAGCGGGACGGGAATTTCGGTGACTGTCCCCGTATTTCCCGATGATTGAAATGAAAAGGACAATTCAGGCACTGCTGAGTATCGGAATCGCGTGCCTGGCCGGCCTGCCGGCCAGTGGCGCAACGGCCAGCGGGCACGTCCGTACCGTCGGGCGGCCCGAGCGGTCGGTGGTCGCGACCATCGTGTTCGCGGAGCCCCTGGAGGGGCAGTCTCCGACACGGCCCGGGCGCTACACGATGACGCAGCGCAACAAGATGTTCATGCCGCGCGTCCTGGCTGTCCCCGCCGGATCGACGGTCGGCTTCCCGAACGAGGACCTGATCTTTCACAACGTCTTTTCGCTGTCGCGCCCCAGCCCGTTTGATCTGGGGCTCTACCGGGCGGGTTCGTCGAAGGAACGTATCTTCTCCGAGCCGGCGACGTACCATGTCTTTTGCAACATCCATCCGCAGATGGCCGCCGTCATCCTGGTGCTCCCCACGTCGTACATCACGGAGCCGGACGCCGCCGGAGCCTATCGCCTGGATCTTCCGCCCGGCCGGTACCGGGTCACGGCCTGGTCTGAGCGATCCCAGCCGGTTACCGCCGAGCTCAACGTCTCTTCCGGCAGCGTGACGGTGCCCGAACTGACGCTCGACGAATCCAGATTTGTCGGACTGCCCCACAAGAACAAGTACGGCCAGGACTATCCCAAAACCGCCTACGACCCTCTCAGGGACAGGAAGTTTTGATCACCGCGGTCCTCCGACGGTCATGCGATAGACCGGGACCGGCTCGCTGAATCCTTTCACTTTGAGCGGATCGAGCCGCTCTGCCGCGATGAAGTCCTGGACCCTGCGGTACGTCGATTCTGCAAGCAGTATCTCGCGCGGACGGGCCAGGGAGCAAAGACGCGAAGAGAGGTTCACGTGGGACCCGATCGCCGTAAAGTCCAGCCGGTCCTCGCTTCCGATGCTGCCGAGGATCACCTCTCCTGTGGCGATCCCGATCCCGAGAAGGATGGACTCTTCATTCGGGTGTGCTTCGTTGTAACTGTCGATGGCCCTGTGGATCTCGACCGCGCACCGGATCGCGTTGACAGCCATGTCGTCGCCGTCAAACAGGGCGACCACGCAGTCGCCGACGTACTTGTCGATGTCTCCCTTGTACTTCTTCACCCGCTCGGCCTGGAGGCTGAGACAGCGGTTGAGGATTCTTACCACTTCTTCGGGCGCGCACCGTTCGGACAACGGGGTGAAGCCGCGTATGTCCGAGAAGAAGATCGTCCTGACGACACGCTCGCCTCCCGAGATTTTCTTCTGCCCGCTTGACTGGATCATGTCCACCGTGGACTGCGAGACGAACTTCTGCATGTCGTCGCGCTCGCGCAGCCCGCGAATCATCACGTTGAAGGATTGAGCGAGATCCCCGATCTCATCACGCGTGCGGATGTCCAGGCGATAGTCGAAGTTGCCCGCGGCGACCTGATTCGTGCCCTCGGCCAGCTTCCTGAGCGGGGCGGTGATGGTGCCCGCCAGCACGGCGCTCCCCGATATGCCGGCGAAGGCGGCGAGCAAGCCGAGCAACAGCAGGCCGGCCTGGATGCGCCGGTAGGGCGCCAAAGCCTGATCGCGGGACTGCAGGATCACGGCCAGCGGCTGCAGACCCCCTTCGCGGCCGAGCAGAGTGGTCACCGCCAGGTAGTTCTCGCCGCCGATCTCCAGGACCTTTTCCCCGCTCCCGGCGTCGGCCGCAGACTCCCAATCGGCGCGCGATTTCCAGGGCAGCCGGGCCTCCGCTAGCGTGGATGCCAGAGTCCGCTCGCCCACGATGACGACTTCGTTGTGACTGACGTCTCGCAGGGATCTCGCGAAGCCGTTGTCGATGCTCGAGCCCGAGATGACAAAGCCGAAGACGGTGCCTCCCGCAACGGCGGGGACGCAGGCGGTGTGGTACACCCCGCTTTCCGTCGCCAACACACTGAGGGCAGGCCGCCCCGCCAGAATCGGTTGCACCCAGCGCGCTTCTGCATCCGGCAGTGGCGCAGGCGCAACCGTGTCGTTGCGCGCAACGACGCGCCCGCTGGGATCCAGCACAATCAATAGCTCGAAGCGCACGTTCTCCTTCTGTTCATTCAGAAAATCACGGATTGTGGCGAAGTCGGTTGCAAGCAATGCCTTCAGGCTAGGGAACGAAGCAACGAGCCGCGCCGTGAGCTCGAGCCTTTCCAGGCGCTCGGCCTCGGCGGCATGGATCCGCTCGATGCCGCGCTTGAGCTCCGCGCCGGTGTTTTCCCCGACGAACCGCTCCGCCTGATGGTTGACGTAGACCAGCGTCGCCGTGATCAAGCCGACCAGGAGAGAGCTCGAATAGAGAAGGATCTTCCAGAGCAGAGGCATCCTTCGCATGCGGCTATTCTATACCTGGATAGTACCGAGGATCGAAGATAGAGGATAGAGGATGGCTCGCCCGATGTTGGAAATGAGATCCCTCCTGCCGGAGTTCTTCATGCCTCGGGGATGCACCACTGCCGATGAAATGCCGCCCAGATCCCGCGAAACCGTGAATATACGGTGAGATCTGGGCTCATTTCATGAGAGACACGAAGAACACAAAGATCCACCACGTTTTTGCCCGTGTCAATCTTCGTGGCTTCGTGTCTTTGTGGTGAGATTTTTTTGGTTGCGGCTCTGCTGCGCCGTGTAATTCGTGGCCGGTCTTTTGAAGAAGTTTTTATTCGCGGGCGGGTCGGTTAAGATATCGGTTCCCATGGCTACTCCGGAAGAACTGGTCAGGACTGCGGTCGAGCAGTTGGGCCTGCCTTACGAAGTGATCGAGATCGACCCTGAATTCGCCGACACCGCCGCTTTTTGCCAAAGATACGGCTATCCGCCCGGGCGTTCCTGCAACACGATAATCGTCGCTTCAAAAAAGGAGCCCAAGAGGTATGTGGCCTGCGTGGTCCTGGCCAGCACGCGTCTCGACGTCAACAAGTGTGTCACAAGGTTGATGGGCGTCTCCAAGGCGTCGTTTGCCTCCGCCGAAGAGATGATCGCGCTCACCGGAATGCGCGTGGGCGGCGTGACCCCGTTTGCGCTGCCCACGGGGCTGCCGCTGTATGTCGACGAGCGAATCATGCGTCTGGATTGGGTGGTTCTGGGCGGGGGCGGCCGCGGGACAAAGATCAAGATATCGCCCGAAGTTTTCCAAAAAATGGGCGCGGAGATCGTCCCCGGCCTCGGAGTGACGATGGACGAATGACAGAGGGAGAATTATTAGAAAAGCTAATATCCAAGCTCACTCGTCATTCGGTCATTTCCAGTGCAGGATGACCTTGCCCGAATTTCCCGACGTCACCGCTTCGAATGCCTTTTCATACTCCGTGTAATGGAACCGGTGGGTGATGACAGGTCTGATGTCAAGGCCGCTTTGCAGCATTACGGTCATCTTGTACCAGGTTTCGTACATTTCCCGGCCGTAAATGCCTTTGATCGTGAGCATGTTGAATACGACCGTTTTCCAGTCGATCGCTATTTCCTGCGAGGGTATGCCCAGCATTGCGATTTTTCCACCGTGGCACATGTTGTCGATCATGTCGCGGAATGCCGCGGGGTTCCCGGACATCTCGAGCCCGACGTCAAAACCCTCCTTCATGCCGAGCTGCCGCTGGGCCTGACGAATATTGGCGTTGCGGACATTCAGTGCCGTTGTCGCTCCCATCTTTTTCGCCAGGTCGAGCCGGTACTCGTTGACATCGGTGATAACGATGAATCGCGCGCCCGAATGCTTTACGACCGCCACTGCCATGATGCCGATGGGCCCGGCGCCTGTGATCAGCACATCTTCACCGAGGAGGGGAAACGAAAGCGCCGTATGCACCGCGTTGCCGAACGGGTCGAAGATAGCGGCCACGTCGCGATCGACGGCGGGATGGTGATGCCAAACATTGCTCATCGGCAGGGCGATGTATTCGGCAAAGGCGCCGGGTCTGTTGATGCCGATTCCCTTCGCGTCCGCGCAGAGATGACGGCGTCCGGCGAGGCAGTTACGACAGCGCCCGCAGACGACGTGCCCTTCGCCGCTGACCACGTCTCCGGCCCGGAAGTCCGCTACATTGGAACCAACCTCCAGAATCTCGCCTACGAATTCATGCCCGATGGCCATCGGCACGGGGATCGTCTTCTGAGCCCAGTCGTCCCATTTGTAGATATGCGCATCCGTGCCACAGATGCCCGTGCGATCCACCTGGATCAAAACATCGTTGATGCCGATGGCGGGTTGCGGCACTTCCTCCAGCCACAGACCCGGCTCCGGCTTGCTCTTCACCAGGGCTTTAGCCATTCCATACTCCATTCCCCTGCCTGCCCGCGATAAACTAGGAGACGTCCCACAGGTTAACCGTAATTCCCCGACAAAACCAAGTAAACGTGTGGCACGTCCCCTATTTCCGGCGGAGAGAGATTTGGCAAATGACCAATGACCAATGACCAATGAAAAATGACAAATCGCAGTTAGTTGTCCGGACTCTGACTTCTATTTGTCATTGTTCATTTGTCATTAACACCGAAAAGTCCTTGTCGAGCGGAGGGGGGCTATTGGATGATCCATTGGCCCGTCTTCTCAATGAATTGGAACCCGTACCGCTGGCGAGCCGTTTGGGGCTGCTCGATCCGGACGACACGGGCGCGCCCCACATAATGCTGCTCCTTGCCGCCGGTAAGAAACACCTCAACCAGCGAGTCTTTGGCCAGGGAAGCCATGGAGGGGCACGAGAATCCGTTTGAGCTGACCTCATTGGTCGTGACTTCGAGCTCGGCCTTATCCCCCAGCTCATTCGTGCCGCGAAGCCGGAGAGAAACGCTCAATCGAACACGGGTCTGGGCGCGGCCTTCCGCTCGCTTTTTCTCCAGGGCGGCGGCCAGCCGCACCTTGAGGTCCTCGAAATTCAGCGGCTTTTCGATGAAATCCACTGCTCCCAGTTTCTCACAGATTTCCTTATAGATGGCCGCGGGCTGTCCGGTGATTACAATAATTGGAATCAAGCGGGTCGCGCTCAGATCCGAGAAGAGGTTGCACAGCTCCAGGCCCGACAACTCCGGCAGGTTCAGATCCAGCAGGATGCAGTGAGGCTTCTTTTCCAGAGCGAGGGCAAGGGCCTGCGTCGCATCCCCTGTGTCAATGATTTCATAATCACGGCCGAGGTGCCGCCTCAGGACATTTCGAATGAGCTCGTCGTCTTCAACCACTAGAATTCGTTGCATCGTTTGGGCCTTTTTCGGTAAGTCTCCCACCGTGTCGAAACACAGAGCGGCCATTAGGCCACAACCAAAACTAAACTCCTGCGAGCCTTCGCGGTGAAAGTCCAGCCCGGCATTCGCTGCGAAGGCGCGAAGAGCGGGAAGAATGCGTCACCGCAATTTCTTCACGTCCTCACGGATGCGATCCGCTCTGAGCTTTTCGAGGGCGGTTCCCGAAACTCCGGCGATGCGGACGAGCTTGTTGCGGCCGGAAGCGCCCGCGAGAATCTCGATCTGCTGCCGTTTGACATCGAGCCACTCTGCGAGCACGGCGATGAGCGCGTCATTCGCGCGCCCGCCTTCCGGCGGAGCCGTCACATAGACCTTCAGTGAATCGCCGCCTGCCCCGACAACCTCGCTGCGTTTTGCTCGTGGGATCACGCGGACCGAGAGCGTAACGGTATCTTTATGCAGCGGTGCTCGCATTTGGGCTTTTGGTGATTCCCTGTATCCAGGAGTCTTCGCAGCGGCCAACGCGTTCAACGAATCGACTCTCGCGGCGAGGCGCGCACGGCCCGGTCATAAGCCCAGGACCGGATGTGGTCCACCTGCTCGCGCATTGTTTTCGAAAGCGGGATGACATTTTGCGCGCTCCGGTGCAGGTCTTCAAAGGCCGGCTCCCGGTCTTCGAGCCGTGCCGAGGTCAGCGCGGAAACGACGCACTGCTCGATTTCGGCCCCCGTCCATCCCTGAGTAATTTTCTTCAGCCGGTGGACCTGAAGCGGTTCCGGGTCGATACGGCGCTTTTGAAGGTGTATCCGGAAGATCTCGATGCGTTCGTCTTCGGTGGGCAGATCGATGAAGAATACCTCGTCGAATCTGCCCTTGCGAATCATCTCGGCAGGAAGCAGATCGATCCGGTTGGCGGTGGCTGCTACGAAGAGGCCGCGGGCTTTTTCCTGCATCCAGGTGAGAAAGAAGGCGAAGATGCGGCCCAGGTCGTTGCTGGCTTCGCCTGTCTGCGCCGTCAATCCCATTTCGATCTCGTCAAACCAGACGACGGCAGGCGCCACCGCTTCCACCAAATGGCAGGCTTCGGCAAAGGCCCCATCCGGCGTCCCATGCCTCCTGGAATAGACCTCGATCATGTCGATCCGGTACAACGGCAGCTCAAAGGAGGAGGCGATGGCCTTGACCGACAGGCTCTTGCCGCAGCCTGAGACGCCCATGATCAACACTCCTTTGGGCACAATCTCGGCAGCCAGTGTGTCGCGCTCCAGGAACAACTTGCGGCGTTCGTGAAGCCATTTCTTGAGGTAGTCCACGCCACCCACGTGCTCAATCTGAGTGCCGTCGGCGATGTATTGGACCAGGCCCGATTTGTTCACCACCAACTTTTTCTCTTCGAGCAGGTGCGGAAGTGATTCGCTGTCCAGCGCGCCCCGGGCCCCGAGAGCGCGGCGCAGGGCATGCCGGGACTCGTCGAGAGTCAGCCCCTGAATCGCCCGGGCCATTCTGAAAACTGAGGCCTCACTCGTGTCCACTTTGAATCCCCGCCCCTCCAGGCCGCTCAACTCGATGCGGAGGAAGGCCTCGAGCTCTTCGAGATCCGGGTGGAGCAATTCCATGAACGCAATCTGGGGGCCCAGTTCCTCCGGGATCGCGCGGGACGCGGAGGTTATCACGACAAACTTGGTCCGGTCCAGGCAAAGCTCGTACAGATCGCGCAGGCGGCGACGAGTTTCAGGGGAATCACCGAAGAACTCGTGGAAGTCCTTGAGCTGAAAGATAGCCGGCTGCGGATACTCCGCGATGAAATCGAGCACGCCGCGAGCTCCCAGAGACTCGCCTTCCGCGGGATTCCCGTCCGGACGGCAGAGACCGGCGGTGACGCTCCAGGTCCAGACCGGAACCTCGGTGCGGAAAAGCTCCCTCGACGCATCTTTGAGGATTTGATGCGCTCGCGTCTCCTCGGTGGTGCAAATGTAGATCAATGGGCGTCCCGACTGAATCAGTTCGCGAAGCGCAGCGAAGGCCCGTGTTGCGAGTGTATTTTTGGTCACCTGACAGTCCGTCCATCGGGCAGAATACCAGAAACTGCCCTGGGAGGGCACCCCTCTTGCGAAAATCTTCTTCGCGATTCTTCGCGTCTTTGCGTCCTGGCGGTGAATGCGGCATACGCGGCTTTGCCATGAAGTCGCGAAGAGGAATTTCGTGTCAGGATTTCGATCGGAACCCGGAAGGGATGACGGGAAGAAAGAACGCTCCTGCGAGGTCCGATACGACCACCAGCGCCGACGATGCGAGCGCAATCGTTAGCGCCGCATCCGGCGGGACATTCAGGATAGCGAGGGCCTGCAGATACGTCCATTCACGGACCCCGATCCCGCCCAAGCTGATCGGGATGAGCGTCATCAGCGTGATCAGCGGGAATAGGGCCGCGAAGGCAATCGCGTCCACCGGATATCCCGCGGCCACGGAAACCTGGCGAAACAACCATAGGACCAGAGCAGAGTTGAAAAAAGAGATACCTGCCACCTGGAGGACCGCTCCGGTCTCCAGACGCATTGTGCCTAAAGCCTCATGAAAATCACGCAAGGCAGCCAGCGCTTTCTGGATCAGCGAGTGGGAGCCTGGGATGATGTACTTGCGATAGATCCGCTCCCCCTTCCACGCCATGCCGAGCGCCGATGCCACACCGATCCAGACTGCCAGATACACAAGCCGCACGGGGACGCCCCGCCACTCCATCGCGTGGAGCGCGGCTGCCGTCGTGCCCAGTACGAGGAGCGAAATCAACCCGGCAGCGCGGTCTTGCAGCACGGAAGCGAGTCCGTAATGCACCGGAGATCCGGTCTTGCGGGAGATCATGTAGGCCTTGATAACATCCCCTCCTACCAGCGAAGGCAGGCCCAAATTGAAGAGCATTCCCACAAAGTAGTACTGAAAGAAGGTCCCGTAACCCTGGCGCATTCCGAGCGAACAGGCGAACACCCGCCACCGCTGCGCGCAAAAGAGCTGTCCTAACCAGCTAACAGCGACAAGCAAAGCAAGATGGCCGGTAGCCAGATGGGCGAGGTTTTGCCTGATGCGGGCCGCATCGACCGACCGGAAAACGACCAGAAGGAGAAAGGAGGTAACCGCGATCTTTATGGCCGGAGACGCGATGGCAGGGGTTTTCATGACCCGCTATTTCCACTAGTAGGTGGCCGCCAAGTTCGCGGCGCAGCACGGCCGCAACCAAAAGAATCTCACCGCGGAGACGCGGAGTTCGCGCAGAGAGATTTGGCCAATGACAAATGACAAATGACCAATGAAAAATGACAAATGGCAGTTCGTTGTCCGGACTTCCGACTTCTATTTGTCATTGGTCATTTGTCATTTGACGGAAAATCCTTGCCAGGCCGCGAAGAATTCTCACGTTAGTAGTACAAGATGGTCGAATTTTGCGTCGCAGGTTCGGAGTTCAGCCTTCGGGCTGCACCGAGCCGGGCAGGCTAAAGACTGAACTCCAAGCCCACTCAGTGACATTAGGTGCCTCTCTTAAAGACGACTTCCAGAGCGAGCCGCTCCAATCCACGGGGTAGAACTCTCAGTCCGAAGAACACTGGCGCGAAATACTCCCTCACTGCCAGCAGCATTTCCAGAGTGAGTCTCCCGCACACGACGGTAAACTGGTAATTGCCGGACTCCTCCAGATCGAGCTCGCACTCTTCGGCATCTACGAAGCGAATCAGCCACGTAAGCCGGTCGAGAAGAGTGGGGGAATCGGTAGGCAGAGGGGTGATGCGATTCAGCGCCATCTTGGAAACCCAGATGGCCTGGTTGTCTGCATCGAAAAGAACGCGGACATCCTTGCGGCGCAGTTGGGCCACCATGCCGATCTTGTTGACGACGCCCAAACCTCGATTGTAATGAGTGTCCCGGCATTGCACCAGATCCCCGATCCTCAATTCCATGAGCCGCGTATTCTAACATCACGCCCCAATCACCGTTAGACTGGCCGAATATTCACTTCCCATTGGCCACAGAGACACGGAGCCACAGAGGTACTTTGGGAAAGTCTCTGTGGCTCAAGAGAGGATTGTCTGGATTATTGATTTTGGAACGTTGTTAATGGTATGCACGCGCCGATGAATCGGACGACGGCCGAATTATGGATGCGGGAGGCGCTGAAAGAAGCGCGCAAAGCGCAGAAGGAGGGGGAGGTGCCCGTAGGCGCGGTGCTCGTCATTGACGGAAAGATTGCCGCCCGAGGGCACAATCACTGCGTTCGCTCTCACGATCCTACGGCCCATGCTGAAATCCTGGCCATGCGCCGCGGCTCGCACAGACTGCGCAATTACAGGCTTCCGGGTTCGTTGCTGGTGGTCACTCTGGAACCCTGCGTGATGTGCGCCGGAGCCATGATCCACGCCCGCGTAGACGGCCTCGTCTATGGCGCCTCGGATCCGAAGGCGGGAGCGATTCAGTCACACCTCCGGATCTTGGATGCCCCGCACTTGAACCACAAGGTCGATGTGGTTTCGGGCATCCTTGATGGGGAGTGCGGCTCCCTGTTGCGCGACTTCTTTGAGGCGCGCCGCTGATTAGAACATAGCTTGCTGCGCTCGCCGACTTACTGTGAGGGGTCAAGGGGCAAAGGGGCCAAGGGAATGCTATGGCGACGCATACCGCCAAGACGCTAAGGGCTCGTTTTTATAAATACGGCGAGTTATTCTTACGGGGCACCTTATAGGACAGGGATTTACACGGATCTGACGGATCTTCACGCTAAATTGACTCCGTACTACTAACCCGAAAATCCTTTGCTTTTAGGAAAGGATTTTTGTCCGTTCTCCTGGGAGCGCAGGTATCCTGTTCACCACGAAGACACGAAGACGCGAAGAATCGCAAAGGATTTCTTCGCGTCTTCGTGTCTTCGTGGCGAGATTTTTTTTGGTTGCGGCTATGCCGCGCCAGGTTAATCCGTCGGACCCGTGAAAATCCGTGGCCCATGGCGCGTTCTGCAAAAAGGCACGTTACACCGTATTCCCGGAAAGGACCGCTAAATCGCTAAGGAAGGATTGTTTGTATGCAAACGACCATTCTTTTCGTCACACTGATCCTCCTCCTCCCGGTTTCGGTATCAGCCCAGACCGTGGGAGCCACAATTCGCGGTGTCGTGACGGAGAAATCCGGTGCGCCGGTAGCCGGTGTCGAGATCACCGTGGTCAACGAAGAGACGGGCGAGAAGCGGCAGGTCCTGACTGGGGCGGAGGGCGAGTATGCGCTCGCCGTGCTGCAGCCTGGAACCTATCGACTCGAAGGAGAGAGTGGCGGATTTCGAAAGTACGTGCGGAAAGCGCTCATCTTGCGCGTCGGGCAGGAAATCAGAAACGACATTAGACTCGAGCCCGGCCTGCCCGCAGAGGAGGTTGTGGTCACGGCTCTGCAAACCGTCGTCAACCTGGACTCGCCGAGCGTCGGATTTGTCATAGAGAACCAGCAGATCACGGGGCTTCCCCTCGACGGGCGCAATTTCCTGCAACTGAGCCTTCTCGTTCCCGGGACGGCGCCGTCCGCGCCTGGCTCCCCGGGTTCCGTGCGCGGGGAGTTCACGATCAATGTCAACGGGGCCCGCGAAGACGCCAATAATTTCATCCTCGACGGTGTTTACAACGGGGACCCCAAGCTCAATACCTTCGCCATCAATCCTCCCGTGGACGCGATCCGCGAGTTTGAAATCCTGACCAGCACCTACGATGCCTCCTTTGGGCGGAGCGGCGGCGCGCAGGTAAATGTCGCCCTCAAATCGGGCACCAACCAGTTCCACGGGACAGCGTATGAGTTCTTCCGGAATGCTGCGCTCGATGCGCGCAACTTTTTCGCTCGCGCCCAGGACCCCGATCCCAAATATCAGAGGAACCAGTTCGGCTTCTCTCTGGGAGGGCCGGTTCGGAAAGACCGCACATTTTTCTTCGCGGACTACGAGGGCCGGAGAGTGCGCGAAGGTATTACGCGCGTGACAAACGTGCCTACTTCGTTGGAGCGTTCAGGTGATTTTTCCAAGAGTTTCGGGCCTGATGGCACCCCGGTGGTGATTTGTGAGCCATTCACAATTCGCCGGGACCCGGCCGGCAATTTCATTTGTGACGAGTTTCCGGCTGGGCGGATCCCCGAAGGGAGAATTAATAGCGTCGGCCGGGCCATTGCTAATCTATACCCTGCGCCAAATCTGCCCGTGACAGGTCAGAACTTTGTAGCCTCCCCTGTGCTCCGGGACCGGGACGATCGCTTCGATGTGCGCATCGATCACTCCCTGCATCACGCCTCGAATCTCGTTTTCCGGTACAGCTTCTCCGATCGTGGTCTTTATGAGCCGCTTTCCGGCCCCAGCTTCGCGCGCGTGCCGGGTTTCGGTACAAACATTCCGCGCCGCGCGCAGAATTTCATGCTCGGGGAGAACCATGTTTTTTCCTCTGTGCTGATCAACGAGGCCCGCTTCGCATTCAACCGTGTGGCCGCAGGATCGTTTCATGAAAACATGGGCACGAGCCTTAACCGCAAGGTGGGTCTGCCTGAACTTTCCTCCAACTCCCGGGACTTCGGCCTCAGTTTCATCACGATTACGGGGTTTTCCCCGCTGGGAGACGAATTCAACAACCCGCAGCACAGCGTTACCAACACTTTTCAAGTGTTGGACAATGTCACGCACGTGCGGGGAAGTCATCTGATGAAGTTCGGTTTTGATTTCCGGGCGCTGCAGCAGAACGCCTTCAGGGACGTTCAATCGCGCGGGTTCATTTCCTTTCTCGACCAGGCTCCGATCACCGGCAACGCCCTCGCGGATCTCCTTCTGGGCTTTCCTTTTCTCACAGGCGGCGCGAGGCTCGACAATCACCAGCACTTGAGGACCGAGAGCTGGAACTTCTTTGTCCAGGATAACTACCGCGTCCGGCGCAATCTCACTGTCCTGTTGGGCCTGCGCTACGAATACAATTCTCCACCGGTGGATCGCTTCGACCGGGCCAATCTTTTCGACCCGGCGACGCGCTCGCTTGTCGGAGTGGGGAAGGACGGCATTCCGAGGAGCGGTTACCTGCCCGACCGGAACAATTGGGGACCACGGATCGGACTTGCCTGGTCCCCGGGCGCGGGCTACCGCACGGTCCTCCACGCCGGCTACGGTGTCTACTTTGACCAGTCTTCCCTGGCCCCGGGTGAAGGCCTCTACTTCAATCCGCCTTACTTCGATTTCAACCTCTATTTTCTCCCGGCCTTGAGTGATCCATTTCCTGCTTCTTCCCCGGCGCCCTTGCCCCGATCGGCGCTCGGATTCCAGCGCGATTTGCGCACCGCGTACGTCCAGCACTGGAATCTGAAGTTCCAACGCCAGTTTGGCAGCCATCGTCTGGTGGAACTGGGTTACGTGGGATCGAGAGGGACCCGGATCTTGTCCGCTCGGGACATCAATCAACCGCGTCCCGCCGTACAGGTCCCGAATCTGCGGCCGGACCCGCGGTTCGACGACATCACCTTTCTGGAATCGCGGGGTGGCTCTACCTTCCACAGCTTGCAGCTGAGGGTGGAGCAGCGCTTTCTGTCCGGCATGGCCCTTCTCGGGTCCTACACGTGGGCCAAGTCTCTGGACGACAGCTCGACATTCTTTTCGAGCTCGGGGGACCCCAATTTCCCGCAGGACAGTCTGAACGTCGCGGCGGAAAAGGGACGGTCCAATTTCGACTTGCGGCAGCGTCTTTCGGTGAGCTATTCCTACGACCTGCCGGTTGGCCGCGGC
>WNGG01004883.1_pt1 | contig 14960 bp, 12 predicted proteins | sample 5400661 | NCBI WGS metagenome assembly WNGG01 (sample SAMN13153372, study PRJNA577476) | soil metagenome | isolation source: 100 cm soil or saprolite under Garry oak tree replicate 1 | place: USA:California | collected 2016-06-15
CGAACATGATCAAGGCCTGGGAGACCGACGAGTTCGTGCTGGATCCGTCCCGGATCACCATCTACATCGGCGCCACCGGCATCGAGGGCGACACGTTCAAGCGCAGCCAATTGATGGATCGCTACGGCGTGCAGATCAACAAGACCTCGCGGAACACCGTGCTGTTCATGACCACGATCGGGACCACCCGCAGCTCGGTGGCCTACCTGATCGAGGTCCTGGTGGCCATCGCCCGTGACCTCGAAGCCAAGGTGGCAGGCATGAGCCCAGCCGAGCGCGCCGCCCACGAGCGCGCGGTACTCCAGCTGACCGCGCCCTCGGCGCCGCTGCCTGACTTCAGCGGCTTCCACCTCGGCTTCAAGGACAGTAGCGGGCAGCCCACCCCGGAGGGCGACGTGCGGCGGGCCTTCTACCTTGCCTATAACGACAGCTACTGCGAGTACCTCACCCCCGACGAGGTCGAACAGCGTGTGGAGAGCGGCGAGCAGGTCGTGTCCACCACCTACGTCACGCCGTACCCGCCCGGCTACCCGGTGCTCGTGCCCGGCCAGGTGTTCAGCCCGCAGATCCTGTCCTTCATGCGCAGCCTGGACACGCCCGAGGTGCACGGCTACCGGCCCGACCTCGGCTACCGCGTCTACACCGACAAAGCCCTCGAGATCGCCGCGACGGCCCGGCTGGCGCCGCCGCCGGATCCGGCCGGGTCGGCGGCTGCCCCTCCGACCGCGACCTGAGCGGCTTAGCACAGTCAATGGATAACCGGCCGGGCAGGCGGTGCCTGCCGCGCCGCTGGATCCAGGTGCCCGCCAGTGATCAGCATGGCCATCGACTACTTGTTTGGCCTGTCAGCTGTTAGCTCGAGGCAGCTTCTGGCTGGTGGTGGCTGGATTCTCCGGCCGCCCAGTTGCTGTAGCCGTGGACGCAGCCTCCCGTGAGGTGTCACAGAACGCTCTGACCGGCACTAGCAGGGTCGCGATGATCTTCTCCGACAGATCCAGCCACCCCCGCAGCACGGCGGGCAGGGCAATGAAATCCCCGCGCGCCGCGGCGCGCAGCAGGTCGTAGCCGTCATAGCTGGACGTGCCCGCCTGCTCAGTCGCCTTGGTGAGGTCGATCCGGGCCGACACCGTACCTCCGTCACCGGTGATCTCAGCATCCGCGAGCCGCTGCGCCAAGGTCACCATGGGCCGGTTCTCGGCCAGGATCTCCGCGACGAAGTACCGGATGCCCGCCTCCGCGGCCCGCTGCGCCAGTTCGCGCAGCAGGACCGTGCCCAGGCCGCGCCGTTGCCAGGAGTCAAGGACAGTGATGGCCACCTCGGCCTGGTCCGGCTGCCCGGGGATGCGGATATACCGGGCCACCCCCACCAGCTGCCCAGAGCCGGGCACCACCGCGACCAGGGCCTCATGGTCGCGGTGGTCGACGTCGGTGAAGTAGGCCAGGCTCTGCTCGGACAGGTGGGGTTTTCCGGTGAAGAACCGCCGGTAACGCGAGGTCTGGCTGAGTTGGTCGTACGCCTCGGCAAGGCCCGGGCCGTCATCGGGGCGCACTGCCCGGACCAGCACCCGGTGTCCTGTCGGGCCCTTCGGCAGCGCGTCGACCAGCCAGACATGGTGGAGATAGTTGTAGGCCGCGGCCCGCTGCTTGACGCAGTTGCGCAGCTCCTGCGGGGTGGCCTGCAAGCATCCGCGCGCAGACCTCATCACCCTGAGTTACTTTGCCCTTGGCCGTAGCTATAGGAGTCCCAGGCCTGTATCCCGGTTTGAGGCCCGGCCCCCGGTACAGGCGCCTGGTTCACCGCGCGAATGTAAGGCGCGTCATCGCCGGCCGTCGCCCGCGCGGCGCACGGCGGCGGCGGCCTGCCGCGCCGCCACCAGGATCGGGTCCCATACTGGCGCGAACGGCGGGGCGTACGCGAGATCCAGTGAGGTTAGGTCTTCGACCGTCATGTGGTTCCACAGCGCCGTCGCGGCCGTGTCGATCCGCTTGGCCGACCCCTCGTAGCCGACGATCTGCACGCCCAGCAGGCGCCCGGTGAGGCGTTCGGCGATCATCTTGACCCTCATCTTCTGGGTGCCGGGGAAGTAGCCGGCCTTGGTAGTGGACCGCACGGTCACGGTCACGTATGCGAACCCGGCGCGGGTGGCGTCGCGCTCGCGCAGCCCGGTCCGGGCGATCTCCAGGTGGCAGACCTTGCTCAGCGCGGTGCCGACCACCCCGGGAAACGAGGCGTAGGAGCCGGCCAGGTTGTGCCCGATGACCCGGCCGTGCTTGTTGGCGTGGGTGCCCAGCGGCACAGGCTGGTACTGGCCCGAGACCAGGTTGAGGACCTCCACGCAATCGCCGCCCGCCCAGATTCGGTCGTGGCCCAGGACCTGCATCTGCACGTTCGTGCGCAGGCCGCCGTGATCACCCAGCGGCAGGCCGGCCTCGCGGGCGAGCGCGACGTTCGGCCGCACCCCCAGGCCCAGGACGACCATATCGGCCGGGATGGCGCCGTCGGCGGTCAGCACCGCGCAGATCCTGCGGTCGCGGCCGGTCTCGAACCCGGTGACGGCGGTGTCGGTGCGCACCTCGATGCCGATGCCCTCCATGGCCCGGTGCACCGCCGCGCCCATGTCCGGGTCGAGCGTGGTCATCGGCTGCGCGGCCTGATCCACGACGGTCACCGCCACGCCGTGCCGCACCAGCGCCTCGGCCATCTCCACGCCGATGTAGCCCCCGCCGACCACCACGGCCCGCCGCGGCCGGGCGTGATCGAGGTCGGCCAGCAGCGCGGCGCCGTCATCGAGGGTCTGCACCCCGAACACGCCGTCCGCGTCCGCGCCGGGCAGCGGCGGGCGCACCGGGACCGCGCCGGTCGCGATGACCAGGGAGTCGAAGCCCTCCCGGTACGACCGCCCGGCGGCCAGGTCATGAACGGCCACCCGGCCGGCCGCGAGGTCGATCTCCTCCACCTCGGTGCGCATCCGCAGGTCGATGCCGTTGCGCCGGTGCGCCTCCGGGGACCGGGCGATCAGCCGCTCCGGCCCGCTGACATCGCCGGCTACCCAGCACGGGATGCCGCAGGCGGAGTAGGAGCTGTACGTTCCGCGCTCGAACGCGACGATCTGGACCGCGTCGCCCGCGATCCGCTTGGCCTGCGAGGCCGCGCTCATCCCGGCCGCGTCGGCTCCGATGACGACTATCCGCTCGGTCATCGGATGCCGGTGGTGGTGCGGATCTCGGTGCCGGCCCGGACCGCCCTGGTGACCGGGGTCTTCTCCGCGATCTCGGCCAGCCTGGCGCGCTGGTCATCGTCGACGCCGTGCAGGGTGATCAGCCGGTCGATCCACCGGGTGTCCCGGTCTTTGACCACGTAGGTCAGCGTGACGTCCACCCCGGCCAGCGGCCAGCCCTGGCGCTCGGCGTACATCCGCAGCGTGATCGCGGTGCAGGCACCGAGCCCGGACAGCAGCAGGCCGAACGGAGGCGGCCCGGTGCCGGCGCCGCCCTGGCCGGCAGGTTCGTCGCCGCGCAGCGCATGACCCCCCGCGTCGATGCGCACGCCGTACGGCTTGTCCTCACTTGTCACCGTGGCGGTCGCGATGGTGTGGTCAACCTCGTCGCTCATCAGGCCATCCTTGATCTACGCGTCCGCTGCGTGACGCTCCTGGCAGGCGGCGAGCTCACGGCCGGCCGGAGTGCCGGCACGGGCCTCCGCGCACCTCCCCGGAGGAGACGTGCTGCACGACGGACTTCGCGGCCAGTCGCTTGCCCTGCGTTCCCTTGCCGCCGCCAGGGGCGCGATCATCGGAAGCCTCACTTCGCCTCCCCAGCCGGAAACCCTTGTCGCGCGGACGTCGAGCACGGCTTCCGGGCGGCCAATGTCCTCATGCATGGCGTCTGCCTGTCAGGTATCGAAGACGTACGTGCCGGGCGCGTCGGCAAGCGGCCGCAGCCCGCCACCGCCGAGTTCTTCGGGTGCCGGCTTGTCCTTGCCGCACCGGTCGCCCAGCCACGCCAGCATGTCGGGCCACCAGCTGCCGTGCTCCGTCTCGGCTGTCTTCAGCCAGCCTTCCGGGTCGGCGGCGGTGGTCTTGCTGATCTGATACCGGGCCTTTGGATTGCCCGGCGGGTTGACCAGCGCGGCGATGTGACCGCTGGTCGAGAGGATGAACCGGCTCGTGCCGCCGAGCAGCTGCGTGCTGCGGTAGCAGTTCTGCCACGGCGTGATGTGGTCGGCGATGCCCGCCACGAGGTAGGCGTCGGTATCGACCTGCGACAGGTCGATCGCGGTGCCGAGTATGGTCAGCGAGCCCGGCGACAGGAGCTTGTTGTCCATCGCCAGGTCGACGAAGTCGGCGTGGAGCCCCGCGGTCATCCGAGTCGTGTCGGCGTTCCAGAACAGCACGTCGAACGCGGGCGGCTTCTGGCCCAGCAGGTAGTTGTTCACCCAGTAGTTCCAGATCAGGTCGCCGGGGCGCAGCCAGGCGAACATCTCGGCGAGGTCCCGGCCGTCCAGGTAGCCGCGGCGCCTGGATATCGCTTTGGCCGCGGTGAGGAGCCTGCGGTCGGCCAGCGCGCCGAGGGTGCCGGCGTGTGTGGTGTCGAGCACGGTCACGAACAGGCCGAACGCCGCGAGCTGGCCCAGCCGGCCGGTAGCGGCCAGGTGGCCGGCGGTGATGCTGGCGATGATGCCGCCGGCGCAGACGCCGGTCAGCGCGGCCTGGTCCACGCCGCAGACCCGCTGGACGGCGTCCAGGGCGTCGAGCACGGCCTGGACGTAGGTGTCCATCCCCCAGTCGGCGTCCCGGGCGTCCGGGTTGCGCCAGGAGATCACGAACGCCTGCTGGCCGTTTTGGACGAGGTACTCGACCAGGCTGCGGCCGGGCGCGAGGTCCATCGCGTAGTACTTGTTGATCGTCGGCGGCACGATGAGCAGCGGCACCTCGCGGACCTGCGCGGTCTGCGGCCGGTACTGGATCAGCTCGAGGATCTCGGTGCGCAGCACCACCGCCCCGGGCGTGACCGCGATGTTGCGGCCCACCTCGAACGAGGACGTGTCGACCATCTCCGGGATGCGCGGCTTGGCGGCCATGTCCCGCAGCAGGCTGACCCCGCCGTGGACGAAGTTGACGCCGCCGGTGTCGATGGCCGCCTTGGCGGACGCCGGGTTCACCAGCGGCACGTTGCTCGGCGACAGCGCATCGGTGAGGTTCTCCACCAGGAAACGGACCCGCTTGTCGTCCTTCCAGTCCAGCGCGGCGTCACCGACCAGCTGGCCGGCCGTCATCCCGGCCGCCAGGTACGCCTGCACGATGCGGCGCAGCAGCAGGTTCTCGGTCCAGGCGGGGTCGGCGAACCGGCGGTCCCGTTTGGCGGGAGCCAGCGCCGAGGTTCCGGCGCCGATCCGCGCGAGCTCGGCGGCCAGGCTGCCCAGTCGCCGGGCGGTGGTAACCGGCCGTCGCGCCAGTGCGACCGCGAACTTGGCGGTCGACCCGTCCGGCGCGAACCGGCGCAGCGGACCCGCTGCGGGGTCGGCCAGCAGCACGTCCAGCGGAGCCGCCTCATCGGCGAGCTGCTCGTACCCGGCGTCGGCTGGCGCCATGATTCCTCCTGAAGCGGCGTATTGCGGTTACCGGAAGCGGCTGGCGGCCGCCTGGGCGAGGCTTTCCTGCTTGTGGACCCGTTCGTCGTGGCCGATCTGGCGGAACAGGTCGGCCAGCGAATCGAAACGCCCGTAGTCGCCGGAGAACGCCGACTCGAACGGCTCGGTCTCCCACCCCGGATGCTCGGCCACGAACTCCATGTACTCATGCTCGGCGTGGTCTTCGAAGTCGGCGTTGAGCCGGTAGCTCCACGCCGGGCGGATCACGTAAAGGAGCCAGGACAGCTGGTAGTAGCCGAACGCGATGGCTTGCGGGACCCAGAAGTACCTCAGCTGGGATTCGCGCCGTCCGGATCGGGCGACGAGTTCTTCGAGGATGAGCAGGTGCCACTGCTCGTTGTCTTGCTGCACCCGCGATTCTGCGATCCGGTCGTGGACACGCCGGGCGAAGCCGGGGTCTCGGTAGACGTGGGTGACGGCAATGTAGGCGACCTGCTCCCAGCTCTGATAGGGCACCCGGGCGATGAGCTCGAGCATCTTGAACTTAGACAAAGTGCGCTGGCGCCCGTAGAGCAGGTCCATGGTCGTGAACAGCAACCGGGCCGGCACGCCGGCCCGGCGGCGCGGCGTGGCCAGCGTCTGCTGCTGGGCCGCGAGCAGCTCGGCGCGGGACAGCTTCGGAGGCTCGGTGGCCGGTCGCGAGGCGGCCGCCAGGTCACTCGTGGCTGTTTCCCGGTTTTCCGCGGTGGCGTTCCCCCGGTGATCTGCGCCGGGCGGCAGGTCTGCCGGCGGCTGGGGTCCGGTGGTCTTCTCTGGCATGGTCAGGTCTCCCCGGCGGCGGTCAGCGCGGCCTGGGTTTCCTGCTGGTTCAGGCCGGCGTCGGTGTGCTCGAAGTCGGCCAGGGTGCCGGTGCGCTGGGCCAGGAACCCGAGCCGGATCAGCTCGCCGCCGCCGGCCAGCGCGTGGAGCAGCCACTCGGCACCGACCCGGGCCTGGGTGGCGGGCCGGGGCAGCGCCAGCATGTGGTAGCCGCGGGTGACGGCCGCGGCGGCCGGCCCGGACAGCGGGACACCCAGGGGCCTGGCGACCGCGTGCGTCCCGCCGAGATCGACGACCAGGCCCAGGTCCTTGTGCCGGTAGGGCTGCAGGGGCTGGCGGCGCAGCGTCGCCATGACGTTGCGTGCGGCCGCCTTGCCCTGGCGCTGGGCGTGCTGGGCGGTCGGCGGGCAGACCGCGTCCTGGCCGGCGGCCAGGTCCGGGACGGCGGCGGCATCGCCGAGCGCGAAGATATCGGCCCGTCCGGGCACGGCCAGCTCCGGCGTGACCGCCAGCCGGCCCCGCACGGTCGCCAGGCCCAGGGACTCGATGAGCGGGTTGGCCGCGGCCCCGGCGGTCCAGACCAGCGTGCGCGAGGGGATGGTCCGGCCGCCGGACAGGCGCACGGTGGTCTCGGTGACCTCCTCCACCGAGGTCTGCAGGACGACCTCGATGCCCTCGCGCTCCAGCAGGCCCAGGGCCTCCTGGCCGAGCTTGGCGCCCAGTTCCGGCATGATCTGCGGGGCGGCGTCGACCAGGATCCACCGCACGTGCTCCGGCCGCAGATGCGGATACCGGGACACCGAGCGCATCGAGGCCAGGTGCAGCGCGGCCGCGGTCTCGGTACCGGAGTAGCCGCCGCCGACCACGACGAACGTGCACCGTTCGATCCGCTCCTGTTCGGAGGAGGCGGCATCGGCCAGCTCCACCTGAGCCAGGACATGATCGTGCAGGTAGACCGCCTCGGCCAGCATCTTCATCCCCCGGGCATAGCGCTCCAGCCCGGGGATGTTGAAGGTGCGGGTCACGTTGCCCGGGGTGAGCACCAGCAGGTCGAAGCGCTCCACGCGCGTCTCGCCGGTGATGGTGCGCACCACGCAGGCTTGGGCGTCCAGGTCCAGCCCGATCACCGCGCCGGGCACCAAAGCGGTGCGGCGCAGCGTGCGGCGCAGCGGGATGGCCACCGCCATCGGGGACAACCACCCCGCCGCCACCTGCGGCAGCAGCGGACTGTAGATCAGGTAGTTGCGCGGGGTGACCAGCGCCACCTCCGCTTCGTGTGCCTCCAGCTTGCGCTCCAGCTGCCGGGCGCAATGGAAGCCGGCGAATCCGGCGCCGATGATAAGCACGCGTGGTCGCGTCACGATGGCTCTCCTTAAGCCCGCCGCATCCGGCCGGCGGCCGCCCGGGCCGCGATCCCCGGGCGGCCGCCTGATCCGGATCGGGTCCGTGTCCGGCTGGCTAGTTGAGCCGCTCGATGATCATCGCCATGCCCTGGCCGCCGCCGACGCACATGGTTTCCAGGCCGACGGTCTTGTCGGTGGCGGTCAGGCCGTTGAGCAAGGTGGCGGTGATCCGGGCGCCGGTCATGCCGAACGGGTGACCCAGCGCGATGGCACCGCCGTGCACGTTGAGCCGGTCGATGTCGATGCCGAGCTCGCGGTAGGCGGGAATCACCTGGGCCGCGAACGCCTCGTTGAGCTCGACCAGGTCGATGTCGGAGATGGTCATGCCGACCCGCCGCAATGCCTGCCTGGTCGCCTCGACCGGGCCCAGGCCCATGATCTCCGGCGACAGGGCGCTCACCCCGGTGGCGGCGATCCGGGCCAGCGGGGTGAGCCCGAGGTCGCGGGCCTTGCGGTCGCTCATCACCACGACCGCGGCCGCGCCGTCATTCAGCGGGCAGCAGTTGCCCGCGGTCACCGTCCCGCCGGGGCGGAACACCGGCTTGAGCGCGCTGACGGCCTCGAGCGTGACACCCGGGCGGGGGCCGTCGTCGCGGTCCACGGTGGTGCCGTCCGGCAGTTCGACCGGCGTGATCTCGCGCGCGAAGAAGCCGTTCTTGATCGCCTGCTCGGCCAGGTTCTGCGAGCGGACCGCGAACTCGTCCTGCTCGGCTCGGCTGATGCCGCGGATCGACGCCACGTTCTCCGCGGTCTGCCCCATGGCGATATAGGCGTCGGGCAGCAGGCCGTCGTCCCGCGGGTCGTGCCAGCCGCCGCCGGCGCCGCCGGCGCGCGCGCGCTCGGCCGCGAGGCCTTCGACCGTTTCCTGCTCCAGCGCCACGGCCGCACTGGCGGCGGTGCGCGCCTGGGCGTCGTCGAACAGTGGGTTCATGGTGTCCGGCAGCGAGTCGCTGCTGCCCTTGACGTGCCGGCTGACCGTCTCCACGCCGGCGGAGATGAACACCTGTCCCTCGCCGGCCTTGATCGCGTGCATGGCCATCCGCGTGGTCTGCAGGGACGACGAGCAGTACCGGGTCAGGGTGGTGCCGGGAAGGTGGTCATAACCCAGCAGCACCGCGACCACCCGGGCCATGTTGAACCCGCCCTCGCCGCCGGGCAGGCCGCAGCCCAGCATCAGGTCGTCCACCTCCGCCGGGTCCAGCTGCGGCACCTTGTCCAGCGCGGCGCGCACGATGGCGGCGGTCAGGTCGTCCGGCCGCAGGTCCTTCAGCGATCCCTTGAAGGCGCGGCCGATCGGTGACCGGGCCGTGGCCACGATTACCGCGTCAGCCATGAGCTTGTCCGTTCCGTTCCGGCCGCGGGATCGCCCCGGGTTGCCTCCGGTAGCCGGCCGGCTGGTTCGTCCCGTCGATCATCTGCGGGCCTCCGTTCCAATCGGGTACGTTACCGAGCCTGCTCCGCCCGGGGCACACCGTCGATGGCCGGCGCGACAACCCCCCGGCGAATCCGCGGTGGCGGCGCACAACGTACTCACCGTCCCCGATCGCGGGTGTCTGCGGAACCGGGCGTGCCGCGTGGATCACGGGAGGGGATCTGGCAGCCAGATCCGGATGTCGATGGAGCCGCGGACAATCCGCGCAGCTGAGCCCGGTGCCGCCGGACAATGGGTCAGCAGGCAGCCAGCGGTAGGTTCGGAGTTGACTTGATACTCAGCTGATCTGGCCTATCCGGCGGAGGTGTGCAGCCATGGGGCGAGAAATCAACTCGGTCGGCGTCGTGGGTGGCGGGCTGATGGGAGCGGGCATCGCGGAGGTGTCCGCGGTCGCGGGCCTGCCCGTGGTGGTCCGCGATCTGCCGCAGTTCCTCGAGGCCGCCCGGGCGCGGGTGGAGACGTCGCTGGCCGGCGCGGTCAAACGCGGCAAGATGGACCAGGCCGGGCGCGATGCGGTGCTGGCCCGGATCACGTTCACCCCGGATCTGAAGGACGTCGCGGGCGCGGACATCGTGATCGAGGCGGTCCCGGAGGTCGTTGATCTGAAGGTGTCGCTGATCAGGGAGCTCGACGAGCTGGTGAGCCCGGGCAACGTGATCGCGACGAACACCTCGTCCATCCCGATCGCCGAGCTGGCGGGCAAGGTGCAGCATCCGGGGCGGGTGGTCGGGGTTCACTTCTTCTCGCCGGTTCCGGTGATGAAGCTGGTCGAGATCGTGGTCGCGCTGGAGACCGAGCCGGAGACGGCCGAGACCGCGTTCGGGTTCGCCCAGAAGCTGGGCAAGCACCCTATCCGGACCAAGGACCGGTCGGGCTTCATCGTCAATTTCCTGCTCATCGGGTACGTCAATGCCGCCATCCGGATGTATGAGGAGGGCTTCGCCAGCCGGGAGGACATCGACGACGGCATGCGCCTGGGCGCGGGTCACCCGATGGGCCCGCTGACCATGGCCGACATGGTCGGCCTGGACATCGTCTACTCCGTGGGCAACTCGATGTTCGAGGAGTTCAAGCGCGAGGAGTACGCGCCGCCGCCGTTGCTCAAGCGGATGATCGCGGCCGGCCGGCTCGGCCGGAAGTCCGGACGAGGCTTTTACGAGTACGGCACGTAGCGCCGCTGACCGCGGGAAACGCGTGCCGTGCGACCGTCGTGGAGTGGGTCGGGACCTACCTGCCTGTGAACTTCGCCTTGCCGGGCCCGCTGGCCACGAAGCTGTCCATGCCGAGCTTTTGATCCTCGGTGGCGAAGAGCGCCGCGAAGTGCAGGCGCTCGATCTCGAGCCCGTCGTCGAGGCCGACGTCCAGCCCGGTGTCGAAGGTTCTTGGCCCGGGCCGGGCCGATCAGCCTGGGCAGCCGCTGGGCGCCGCCGAGCCCGGGGATGACGCCGAGCAAGATCTCGGGCACGCCGAACCTGGCGTTCTCCCCGGCCACCCGGAAGTCCGCGCAGAGCGCGAGCTCCAGCCCGCCGCCGAGCGCGACGCCGGTGATCGCGGCGACCACCGGCTTGCCGATGCCGGCGACCGCCCGGAAGCTGGCGTGCAGCCTGCGGCTGATGGCCGCCATCTCGGCGGAGGTCCGGGCGGCCATCTCCGTGACGTCGGCTCCGGCCGCGAACACCTTCTCCCCGCCGTAGATCACCACGGCCCGGATGTCCGGGTCCGCGCTGACCTGCTCAGCCGCGTCCCGTAGCTCACCTTGCAGCGCGATGCTCAGCGCGTTCACCGGCGGCCGGTCGAGCCGGATGGTCGCCAGCCCGCCGGAGGACTGCACGCTGACGAACTCGGCCATCTCAGTCGCCGGTGTCGTACTTGAACGACAGGCCCAGCCGGACCCGGAAGTTCTTGACCTGGCCGTTCTCGATCGTGACGTCCTGGCGGATCACTTCGGCCACCCGCAGGTCACGCACGGTGCCGGCGGCGGTGGTGACCGCTTCGCGGGCGGCGTCTTCCCAGGATTGCTCGCTGACCCCGATAACCTCGGTCACGCGGTAGACACTCATCGGCTCTCCCCTTGGTGGTCATGCGGGCCGGGCGTTTCCGGCGCGCGGTACCGACCCTGCCCCGGGGCGCGGCAGGCGTCCATGGGCGGCGCGACAACACCGCCTCGGATCTCAGGTGCTCCCGCACAATCGCGCGGCGCCCAAGCCGTGATCTGAGGCGAAAACGGAGGCGAACGTCTGGAATCGGCAAGGCGCGATGCCAGCGGTCCGGGTCGCGGTCACGGCTCCGGTGTTGTGCGCTGGCACCGCGGATCCGCCGTCGTGTTGTCGCGCCGGCCATCGACGGCTCCCGCCACGGGAGGGCAATGTCATAACGGACACTGCCGTAACCCGCACGCTGGCATCGGGCTAGCCGGATCGGAGCGCGATGGTCACCCAGTTGAGCAAGCCGGCTGACCTGCTCGGCATGGTCGGCCAGGACATCGGGACGGGCCAGTGGCATGCGATCACCCAGCACCAGGTGAACATCTTCGCCGACGCCACCCATGATCATCAGTGGATCCACGTCGAGCCCGAGCGCGCCGCCAAGGGCCCCTACGGGGGCCCGATCGCGCACGGCTACCTGACCTTGTCGTTCTGTCCGGTGTTCCTGGACGACGTGCTCCAGATCGACGCGGTGACGGCCGCCGTCAACTACGGCGTCAACCGGGTCCGGTTCCCGGCACCGGTGCCGGTCGGCAGCAGGATCCGCGGGCACGTGCGGCTGGTCTCCGCCAAGCAGAAGCAAGCCGGCCTGGAGTGCGCGTTCGGGATCCTCGTCGAGCTCGAGGGATCGGACCGGCCGGCCTGCGTCATCGAGACGCTCGTGATCTACCGGTAGCGCCGCCAGTCAGCAGCTATGTAGCAAGGGAGCGCGGTCCGATGAGCATCAGGTCCATTGTCCCGACGGCCCGGTCCGGTTCGACCGGCAAGATCGTGTCGGCCCGGGAGGCCGTCCAGCTCATCCGCGCCGGCGACACGGTCGCCCTCGGCGGGTTCTTCGGCATCGGCCTGGCCGTTGAGGTCATCCACGAGCTGGCCGCGGTGTTCCAGGCCGCCGACGAGGAGTCGGCAGCCCTCGGCAAGCCGCGCGACCTGACCCTGGTGTTCTGCGTCAGCCCGGGCGACGCGCAATCCGGCGGCGCCAACCGGCTGGCCCAGCCCGGCCTGGTCAAGCGGATCATCGGCGGGCACTGGACCGGCGTGCCCGCGCTGTACCAGCTGGTGGCCGGGAATCAGATCGAGGGCTACAACCTCCCGCTCGGCCCGATGTCGCAGCTGTACCTGGATATCGCCGCGGGCAAGCCCGGGCACCTGTCCCGGGTCGGGCTCGGCACGTTCGCCGATCCGCGGTTCAGCGGCGGCAAGCTGAACGAGATGACGACCGAGGACCTGGTCGAGGTCATGGAGATCGGCGGCGAAGAGTACCTGTTCTACAAGGCCTTCCCGATCAACGTCGCGATCATCCGCGGCACCACCGCCGACCCGGCCGGCAACATCACCATGGAGCGGGAGGCGCTGACCTGCGACACGCTGGCGCTGGCGATGGCGGCGCACAGCTCCGGCGGACTGGTGATCGCGCAGGTCGAGCGGGTCGCCGAGATCAACACCCTCAACCCGCGTCAGGTGAAGATACCCGGCGCGCTGGTCGATTGCATCGTGGTGGCAACGGACCCGGGCAACCACATGCAGTCCTGGGCCAGCCCCTACAACCCGGCCTTCTCGGCCGAGGTGCGGGTGCCGCTGACCTCGCTCGCGCCGATGCCGATGAGCGACCGCAAGATCATCGCCCGGCGCGCCGCCATGGAGCTACGGGCGAACAGCGTGGTGAACCTCGGCGTCGGCATCCCCGAAGGGGTCGCCTCGGTCGCCGCCGAGGAGAAGATCGCCGACCTGATGACGCTGACCGCCGAGCCCGGCGTCATCGGCGGCATCCCGGCCGGCGGCGCCGCGTTCGGCGCTGCCACCAACCCGCAGGCGGTCATCGACATGCCCTATCAGTTCGACTTCTACGACGGCGGCGGTCTCGACGCGGCGTTCCTCGGGCTGGCGCAGGCCGACCGGGAAGGCAACATCAACGTCTCCAGGTTCGGCCCGCGCATGGCCGGCGCGGGCGGCTTCATCGACATCAGCCAGAACGCGCAGAAGGTGTTGTTCCTCGGCACCTTCACCGCGGGCGACCTTGAGCTGTCCGTCGTGGAGGGCAAGTTGCTGATCGAACGCGACGGACAGCACCAGAAGTTCGTCGAGGAGGTCGGCCACCGGACATTCTCCGGGCGGTACGCCGCGCAGCAGGGACAGGACGTCCTGTACATCACCGAGCGGTGCGTCTTCCGGCTCACCACGCAAGGCCTGGAGCTGACCGAGATCGCTCCCGGCATCGACATCGACCGGGACATCCTGGCCAAGATGGCGTTCAAGCCGGTCGTGCACAAGCCGCGCGAGATGGACCGCCGGATCTTCCGGCCCGACCCGATGGGCCTGCGGGAGGACATGCTCCGGCTGCCCCTGGACGCGCGGTTCAACTACGACCACGAGCGCAACATCTTGTACCTGAACTTCGAAGATCTCCAGGTCAAGTCGATGAAGACGATCGAGGATGTCCTGGCCAAGATCAGGCAGATCTGCGAACCGCTCGGCCACAAGGTCTACGCCGTGGTCAACTACGACCGGTTCGAGCTCGACAAAGACCTGGAAGACGCCTACCTCGACGGCGTGCAGGAAATGGGCGACGCCTACTTCCACGGCGTCACCCGGTTCACCACCAGCGCGTTCATGCGCGCCAAACTCGGCGACACGCTCGAATCACGCGGCGTCGCGCCGCACATCTATGAATCCGAGGACGAGGCCGCAAGCGCCGTCCGCGCCACCGTGCCACGCGAGGAGTAACCAAGGTCCCGCCGGCCCGCGCGACGATACGCACGCCGCGGCCGGACGGCAGGACCAGATGTGCCGGATGACCCCGGCCGGCCCCGGTCGTTGTCGCCCGGCACATCGACACGAAAATCCGGCCGCGTTACGTTGCCGGGGACTGGCTCGAACAGGAGGGATCGGCATGACGACAACAGTCGCCGCGCTGGAGCAGGACATCGGGCTCGCCCGGGAGACCGATTACTACCTGATGAAAGACCAGCTGACCCAGGACGAGCTGGGGCTGCTGTACAAGGTGCGGCAGTTCGCCGAAGCCGAGATCCTGCCGGTCGCCGGCTCGTACTGGGAGCGGGACGAGTTCCCGTTCGAGCTGGTGCCCAAGCTGGCCGGGCAGAACATCGTCGGCGACACCATGGCGGGCTACGGCACCACGCCGATGTCGGCCGTCGGCGCGGGACTGGTGATGTATGAGGTCAGCCGGGTCGACGGCAGCCTCGGCACGTTCCTGGGCGTGCACGTGGGGCTGGCGATGCAGTCGATCTACCTGCTGGGCTCCGAAGAGCAGAAGCAGCGCTGGCTGCCGGCGATGGCCCGGCTGGAGAAGATCGGCGCGTTCGCGCTCACCGAGCCCGAGCACGGGTCCGACTCGGTCGCCCTGGAGACCACCGCCCGGCGCGACGGCAGCGGCTGGGTGCTCAACGGCCGTAAGCGCTGGATCGGCAACGCCGTGTGGTGCGACGTGATCGTCGTCTACGCCCGCGACACGGGCGACGGGCAGGTCAAGGCGTTCGTGGTGGAGAAGGACA